>SAMEA104315421__coassemble_509_pt1 | contig 73078 bp, 46 predicted proteins | sample SAMEA104315421__metabat2_low_PE_038 | metagenome-assembled genome bin SAMEA104315421 (sample SAMEA104315421) | gut metagenome | biome: Monkey gut; feature: monkey-associated habitat; material: faeces | place: China | collected 2013 | reverse complement strand
GGACAGGGCTTCAAGCGCCAGCTTCTCATTCTCCACCTTGGCCTCGAAGAACTTGACAAGTTGTACGGCCTTGTCCTTGACCGCAAGCCCGGTCACCTTGAAAAGGAATTTATTGTCGAAGAACTGGTTCACCAGAAAAGTCTTTCCCACGCGCCGTCTTCCATAGACAACAATAAACTCTGATTTTCCGGAATCATACAACTTCCGGATTTGCCCAATCTCTGATTTTCTGCCTATTACCTTCATGATATTTATTGATAACCTTGCGCAAAGTTAAAAAAAATCGACTTTCCGCAAGGTTTATTATGAATAACTCTGCGGTAAGTCGATAAAAAATGGGCTTTCCGCAGAGTTTGCTTCTATTGGCTTATAGATGAAATATCTAACTCAACTAAACGTTCTTGGATTCGACGTCTCCGACAAGATCATCCGTGTCGTAGATCTGCCGAACATCCGACTCTGTCGGAGGACATCCTCTACAGATAATCGCTGCCGCCGTAAGGACTGAAGATCCTTTCGACAGGCCTGACTGTTGCGCTTGTGGAATTCGTTCAGATAATGCGGTGCCATCGTTAAATATTACAAGTCATCTTTTCGAAGCGCTGTCATTAATCCGTTCATTGATGAGTTCGATCAATTCCCTTACGGTGATCAAAACAGGCTCCATTTCTTCTTTACAGGTATAATAAAAGACATCATAGTCACAATTCTCCCTTATAGACCTCATTTGAGAAAGAACCTTTGAATATTTCGGATCAATTTTTCCTGTAATAACATACTCCCGGCCAAACTCGGTAATAAGGCCACTATGAGTCTTGGGCAAAAATCCATCATTAACCATCATCGCCATCACTGCGTGATAAAGCGCATAATACGCCCTGTTCGCCACCACGTTCCACATTTCCAACCTTGCCAATTCTCCGGCATCAGTCAGAAATTTCAGAGCTTTCACCATTTCCTGATCAACAATCACCCGTCTCTCCTCTTCATTCATGGTTAAATAATTTTTATTGAGTCTGTTTGAACATTATGATAGAACAAAGTGCCCTTACGGTTGTTCCAATCGTTTTCCGTGTAGATGACAGGCACAAAATCAAGACCTAACTTCCATCCAAGGAGGGTCAATGGATATATCACACTGTCGTAGTCGCTTTTCTCAATTCTGTCTTTTTGAAGAATGACCAGAAAATCCCAATCCGAATCTGCTCTGAAGTCGCCCCGTGCCCGTGATCCGAAGAGAAAGACGCGCCCGCCCCGCGGAACAGTCTCATTGGCGACCTTCCGCACCTGATCAAGCACCTGTGACAAATCTTCTCTCATAACTGCAAAGAAAATGATTTTCAATGAATATTACAAATCCGTGAACTGATGGACGATAGATGATGTCGGCATATTAACAAGTAAAAAGAATTTTGATACTTCCATTAAAATGTTATTTTTTGCAATAAACACATATAGGCTATCGAATGCTTACGCTTAGCGCCTGAGGGAACTTCGACAGGGTGGTGCTTTACAGAAAAATCCGGGTGGCCTGTGGGGAGGTCGCCCGGATTGGGAAAGGGACGCCAAGGGGTCACTTCCTTTTCAGGAGAGGGACACTGGCATATTCATAACTACTTCTTGATGAAAGTAATGCCATCGTTATTGTTGAACTTGTTGCCCTGATAAACAGCATCCCAGTTTGTACGGACATTCGCAGAGCTGATGTCAGCTGACTTGGACACGGCCACAGTGATCGCACAAATCGCATTAGCGGTTTTCTTAGCATCAGTGTTAAGATACTGAAGACCAGCCGAAGAGTTAGGCGAGTAATTCAAAGTGGTGAAGTCACTGCTTACAGTGAACCAGAGCCAAGTGTAGTCAGCTGTGTCGGTCGTTGAAAGATCCGGCTGAACAAAGTTCCAAGGTTCGGTCCAAAGTGATTTTGGAGTAGTTGTACCCATACCTGGCAGGAAGCAAACATACGGATAATCCGCAAGTTTACCGCTGTTATGAAGCTGACCAGCTGTGGATCTTGCGTCAAGGAACATTCCGACACGAGCCGTCATAGCCTCGTAGTCAATCGCCACAGTAGCATCCATAATTCCGTCATAGTACAAGCCTTTGACACCTATCTGATTAGTGTAGGTCTTGCCATCAATATCCTGAAGTGTCTCACCCTTCAACGGCTCTCCAAACACAATACCAGCAGTCTCGACAGCCGCCGAATTGCCAGAAGACGCATAAGGAGAGGTGGCTGTACCAAACCTCTTTGACCAAAGGCTATAGTTGCCCTTGAAGTCAGCAGGACCGATCTGAAGCGCCTCAAAAGTAGAGCCGTTGGCGAAGACGAGCTTGGCGGAACGAGGTTTACCTGTCTCGTTCTTGGTCCAGGAAATCTTCCCATCCGCGTAAGAAAGGAAGCCTTCAGTGACAGCGGCGGCGCCACCGTTAGGGAATTCAACAGAACCGGCCTCATCAGCGATCCACTTGGTTTCCATAGACACCTTTGTCACAGCTCTTTCCACAGTGTAGGCCTTTCCTGCGGCAATTGTCGCAGAAGGCTTAAAGTCAGCGAGGAAAGAGTCCTTATCAATGGTCACGAATATCTTTGAGTTCAGATCGTCGGCGGCCCAGACAGCGGCGTAGGCGGTGACAACACCGTTGGCTACAGTCGCACCAAGATTCAGATCACCCTCCTCACTCTTGGCGCCGAGAACGCCACCGGAGATGTGGAGTTTATTGTGGATCTTGCCGTTGGACAGTGTTACAGAGACAGCGGCCTTCGGGTCAACCTCGGTCCCTTCCGGAAGAGCGAGGCTGAACTTCAGCAGACTTGTCTTGTAGGAGAAAGGAATGCTGGCCGCAAGGGCGTCAGGGTCAGTGGAGGTCAGATCCTTGAAGTCAACGGCTCCGTAGATGACCTGATTGTTCAGGGCTGCGGTGAGGTTGGCCTGTGAGCTGATGTCGGACACGATGTCGTCACCACCATCGAAGTTCGTGGTGTTGGCGGTGTTCGCAAGATAAGCGATGATCTTTGTGGAGCCTTCAGGGATGGACACAGCGGGCTGGCGGAAGCAAGCCGTCTTACCGTCAAAAGAGATAGATTTCGGATCGATGGCAAGTTTCGTCACCGGACCGGCTACCGAATTGTCAGCCTTGGCGAAGTATGCCCAAACCACATCGTCGTTGTTGAAACTTGCCTTGTAGCTGCCGTCCGTAGCTTCTGAATATGAAAGGCGGGTGGCCGGATCTCCAAGTGTTGCGGTGATCGTCAATGTCTTCGCACCGTTCTCAGGAGCCACAACCTCGTTCTCAACCTTGTTGCAGGCGAGAAGCGAAGCGGCGAGAGCGAATATTGTCAATATTTTCTTGTACATAGTATTATCCTCCAAGATTAAAGTTTACCACCGTTGCCAAGGTCAAGGCCGTCGCCGATGCTGACATTGCCGGAAAGCGAGAACTTAGGGCCGGTTGTCCAGACATAGTAGTTAGCATTACCATTCACCCAGGCGTTCAAAACATCAACGATAGTATTATAAGCGACATCACGAATAGTGACCGTAGTTGCAAGTACACCATCTGCGCTTACTGAACAATTGAGTGCCTCCTCAGGTTTCAAAGCAGCACTGGTTCCAACCATTCTAGGGCAAGCATCCTCTCTATAGTAAGTATTCTGCACAATGGTATTAGTGTTGAATACCTTACCTACAACGGCACCTATCGTAGCGGAAGCATTCTCAGCCTCAGTACCTTCAAGAAGACCTACCTTCCCGCTGGTATAACTATTTTTCAATTGACCACCGGCAAAGAGACCAGCTATGCCACCGACATTAGGATTATTCTGAGCGGCATTAGAGTACTGGACATTACCACTGTTAAGACAGTTCATCATAAGAACACCAACACTTGGTCGAGTAATACTTTTTTTGCAACCTCCAAAGATACCACCCGCATGCTGTCCATTTGTAAGAATATTACCTCTGTTCTCACAGTTTTCGAGATCAGTTCTCGACTGAGCATTATAGCCATCCAAATATCCTAATATGCCTGCAACACCAATATTTCCAGTTATATTGCCAGTGTTAAGACACCACTTGATAGGAGTCATAGCATACTGAACACGATGGTAGGAATATCCTACGATACCTCCTACATAGCTACCTGTTCCATCGACAGTAACATCCCCATTGTTGACGCAATATAATACCTCAGGTCTGTGATCGGAACTGTAAGTGTAGGTGTAGCCTACAATTCCACCAACACCTTGGGTCTTTCCAGCAGTAGCGTGGATAATAACACATCCCTTGTTTGTACAGTTAGTAATTTTAATATAACGAGGATTCTTCTTATTTGAAGCTTGAGCGGTACCGACGATACCTCCTGTCCAGCCTGACTTATCCTCGCCTATAATCTCACCTTCATTCAAACAGTTAAGAATGCTCGCAACGTCATATGCAGAACCAGCGATTCCTCCATTGACACCATATTCTTTACTGATGATCTTTCCGGTATTATGTCCGTGATCGACTGTGTACCAGCTTCCATGTCCAACAATTCCACCAGCTTTATTTACACAAGTGATTTCGCCTGAATTTGAACAATTTGTTGCATTGGCACCATTCATGAAGCCTGCTATACCTCCGATTCCATACGCATCGGCATCATTGATATTACCATTATTGACAGCAGATCCAACCGCCCCTGAATTTTTTGAATTACGGATGGCTCCAGTTCTTATAGAACCGCAAATACCTCCTACAGCTTTCGCCCCTGCTATATTGCCTTCATTCGAGCAGTTATCAATGACAAAATTAGCCTTCGAATCAATCCAACCAGCGATGCCGCCAATATAATTGCTTGTTGATGTCACATTAGCCTTGTTGACGCAATTGGTGATCTTAGCACCGTTATCCGCATTGACGAGACCGCAGACACCGGCAGCGTCATCAAATGTTGAATTGACAGTACCCTCTACAGTAACATCGTGGATGTTGGCGCCCTCGGCGATGGCTCCGAAGAGTCCGCAGGATTTTCTGGCTGTCTGGTTGATGTTGAGGCTTACGGTCTTGCCGTTACCGTCAAAATCACCGATGAACTGCTTCTTGACATTGATGGAGGCATCGTAGTAACCGACAGGAGTGGTTACATTCTTGATGTTCTCCATCAGTCTCACATACTGATCCTTCATATTGTTACCGTCGTTCACATAATAAGCGAAAGCAAGGAAGTCAGCAAGGCTGGAGATCTGCCAAGGGTTACCCTGTGTGCCTTCTCCGGCAAGTGGCTTAAGAGCATCACCGATAGTTCCGAGATCATAGTAGGCATTGACTGCCAGTTCCTTGTCGGAAACCGTGGATTTACTCTCACTGGCGTTGTGAAGGTCAAGTGTAACGGCGGTCATAGTGAAACCTGCCGTGTAAGTTCCAGGAATGACGGTGGCATAGAAAGCGTTACCATTGTTTCCATCGACAGCGACAGTGACATCTGATGAATATGTGTTACCCTCGATTGTGCTGACAACAGGAGAACCTGATGTCATGTCAACACTGAAAAGTCCGGAAACCTTGTTGTTCACGGAGTTGATAGACACAACCTTCACCGCAGCTGCGGCATCGGCTGAAACCTTGAAGCGAAGGACTGACGTGACGTTCTTCATCTTCACATAGCGGTCTTCGGCGACGGCGCAAGCGATATTGGCACTGCCGAACAATCCATTTTGGTTGCTCGGAACCTCAAGAGTGAACTTCCCGTCCTTGACTTCTTTGGCGGCGGTGCAAGGATAGACAACATATATCTTACCCTCAAGAGTGGTGCTGAACTCGAAATATCTCTGACCGGCGAACTTGGAGTCAACCGTAAGGGTGTCTGATTCTGTTCCGTTGGTGACGAAAATCTTGTCACCCTCTGACCAGACTGTCTTACCCTGCTTGGTGATGTCGGTCTTTGTCTGGGTCTCCTCGTCAAAGGAGCAGGTGAAAGTCCTGAGCTCTCCTCTGGTCTGCCCGCCATCGAGAACCTCTTCACGGGCGCAAGCCGCTGAAGCTATCGCAAGAGCGGCCACGAAAAGCATTTTTATAGTCTTTTTCATCTTGTATTCAATTAAGGATTACTTGTTCCAGTCCCAACCCGGTTTGTCATAGTCCTCTGTACCGGATGAGTTGTCCGGCTGGGTTGGCTCCTCGCTCTTCTTTACCTCGACCTTGAGGATCTGCCAGGTACCGGCCTTCTTGCTCTCGTCGCTGACATACTTGAAAGCGATCTGGATTACAGAACCAATGTAAGAGTCAAGTTTGATCTCCTCGGAAGTCATCACCTCTGAACCGAGTTCATCAGGATAGGAGAATGTGATGGCTATCTGATTCCAACTGCCTCCATCCTTTCTTACCCAAAGGGAAGTCTGCTCTTTTGCAAGCTCGATGCCGGCGAAATCTCTGACGATGTGATCGAACACAAGGATAGGCTTCTCGGCGTTCTTAAGGTCAATCTTCTCTGTGTAGAGAGTGGCCTCGGTTGTGTAGTCGGCGTTCTTGTAGCCGGAAGCTCTCCAACCTGTCGAGGCGCTCCAAGACCAAAGTGCGTCAAACGCATAAGGGAATATCGCATTGTTGACAACCACTCCGTTCTCGGCGGTTTTGTAGTCGGCGGTGTAAGGGAATGCCTTCGTAGCGGCCGTGTCAGGGCTTGGCTCTGAATATTCCTCATACTTCACAAGGTAGGCATAGACAAACTTGCCGCCCTCATAGTAACCGATGATCGTGACTGTGCCGCGCTCCTTGACATTGTCAAGCTTGCCTCCCTGGGTGCCGTAAGCGACCTCAGAGGCACTGAGACCTGCGACCTGAACGGAGCCGGTGCCGTCAACGAGGTTGAACGAGCCATCGGACTTGAGGCTCTTCACAACTCCGGTGAGCTGGAAGCGCTGGTATTTGTAGATGTTCGCCAACTTGCTCATCGACGAAACGTCGATGGTCTGTACCTCAGGGATATACGCTTCCTGATTGATGGTGAGTTTCGCGGTGAGGGCACCGTCGGTCTGCTTGAATGTGACGGTGGCGGTGCGTTCCACATCCTCGTTCTTTGAGACGGTGACTTTCACAGGCTGGAGTTCCTTGGAAGGATCTCCCGCCATTGGTTCAACCTTAACCCAGGACGCCGAGTTCTCAACGGTCCATTCGACCGTGGCGGTGAGGTTCACTGTCTCGGAACCTCCGTCCACCTTGAAATTCAGCTCACCCGGATTAACCTTAACTGCAGGATCGCCGTAGCCGGGATCCTTTTTGCATGAGGAAAACGCGAAAATCGCGAGAACCGCTGCGGTCAGTGTTAACAAGTGTGATTTCATTGTGAATAAAATTTGTGATTAGAGATTAATATTTAGTTTCTTTTGAAGTACATCCCATCAGTGTCACTGCTGTTGAAGTTGGCCTGATAGATCACGTCATAGTCAGATGCCAAAGTGGTGGCACTCGTCGAGGTCGCCTTCACGCAGGAGATGCCGCAGATGTAGTGGTTACCCTTTGAGGTTTTCTGTCCCTTGTCCTTGAACACGTACCTTAAAGTGTTAAAGTCCTTGCTCACGCTGAACCACAGCCACTCGTAATCGCTGGCGGAGAAAACCCCTGCTCCCGGAGCGAATACATATTTCCCGGCGGCCCATCCGCTTGTCTGATTCAACTCGGGAAGAAACGACACGAATCTTCCGCCCCCGGCATCAAGTGCGGCACGTCTGTCAAGGAACACCCCAAAGTTGACTGACTGCCCGGCGTAGTCAATCTCCACCACGGCATCCATCACGGCGTTGAAATAAAGCCCCTTGACACCGAGGTTGTTGGTGTGTTCCGTTCCCGACGCGTCTTTCAATTTTTCGGTCTTGAGAGGTTCGCCTAAAGTCAACGGGGAGGCATAGCCAAGGGTGTTGCCTTTACCGAGGGTCTTGTTCGGGTCGAACAACTTGGAGTACAATGTCCAACCGCCCTTGAAATCATCCGCCGAAATCTGGGTCACAGAATATGCCGTGCCGTCCGGAAGCGTGATGGTCGCCGTTCTTGGCTTGCCGGTGGTGTTGGCGGTCCAAGAGAGCGTGCCATTGGAATATGTCAGCCAATCTTCCGAAGCGTTGCCGCTGCCTCCGGAGACAGACTTGCTTCCAGCCTCATCATTTGTCCAAAGACTGTTGGATGTAGAACCAACCTGAAAAGTCTTCTTGAGCGGTTTCGCGGCTGCGTCCCAAGAGTCGAAAGCCTCAAGGGTCAGCTCGTAAGTCCCATCCGTGACGTTGCCGAGTGAGCGGGTCCACTCCTTCCTCATCCCGGAGGTCTTGGCGCTCTTGTAGAAGTCGGCGAGGATCTTCATGGTCGTCACGACAGCGCCACCCTTTTTGAGGGTGAGCACGTAATGATGCACGAACTCGTCATCCGTGCCGGCGGCCCACTTAGCCGTGGCGATTCCATCTGTAACATCAACGTTTAACGTTGACAGTGACGGAGCCGCGTTGGCAAGGCTGAGTGTCGTGTGATTGTATTTCGTCAGGTGCCCCTTGTCGGATGTCGGATAAGAGGACACGATAGGTTCCCCGATGACATCTTTGTTGTAGAAGTCCATCCTCAGCACACGCATGTTGCCGCTGGCGTCGAACTGGAGCAGGTTGCCCTGCGAGAAGTCGTTGCAGTCCTTCATCACGGTGGCGCTGGACATATCCTCGTACTTGCCGTTCTCAAGCGCCATATAACGTACAGAGGCGCATCCGAAGACGGAGAAATCGCCCTGCCATACGCTGCGAGGGTCGTTCAGAGGGAAATGGAGGTGGCCTCCGAACACAATCGCCTGAGGATATTTCCTCAGTACCGGCGTCAACGCATCGGTCGCCCAGTAATGCGAAAGTGTGGAGTCCCATATTCCACCCTCCTCGCCCAGACGGCTGCCATAGACGGTGTTCTTGATCATCGGATGGGTGAGCACGATGACATATTTCTCAGGCTCGGCCGAGGTGATGGCGGCCAACTGGTTGTCAAGCCAAGTGACGACCGTCGGGTCATAGACAATAGGCTGGTCTCCGTTCGGAGAGACGCACAGGATGTGATAATCCCCGATTACGCAGTGACGTGCCTCGTACTTTGTCCTCATCTCCTGATCCTGGTCTGTCTGGAAATAATCGTTTCCGAACATATTCCTCATATAAGCGACATCCGAGACCATTGTGGAGGCCCAGGCATATCGAGGGACATCGTGATTACCAATTGTGTAGATCATCGGAGTCTTCTTCACGTCAATCTCTGATTCGAGGGTCGATTTGAACAGGCTCAACTGATTGTTGCTCGGCTGATCAATCAGGTCACCTACCACAAGGACTCCGGCCATTCCGTTGGAATCGTTCTCAAGAGCCTTGGCCTTGAACTGCTGGAGAGCGGACTTCCATTTGTTCGCCTGTGCCTGCTGGTTGACGTGCACATCGCTGACCACACCAAGCGAAAGGACAATGTTGCTTGCGTCAAAGTTCTTTGTCTTGTCCGTCGGTTTTGTTATGACGAACTTGGCGGCGTTGTAGATCTTCCCTTTCTCCACTGTAAGCGAAGAATTGTTCTTGGAGTAGCCGATCTCCTTTCCGGCGCTATTGTAAACCCTCAAGGTATATCCCTTTGAGAGTTTAAGTCCAGGGTAAAGCCCGAACCAATAGGTCTTATCCGGTTCGATGGTCTTCTTCAGGGATGTCGTGGACTCAAACGCGGGGGTTGTGTTGCCGTTGACATTCTGACTGGAGAAAGACACAAGCATATTCTTGCTGATCCTTTCAGAATTGTTGCCTTCGAGCACCACGTATGAAGAGGCAGGCTCGTCAACCTTGAAAGCGAGGAGCGAGAATATGTTCTTGAAGGCAAGCGTGCCGGAACCGTCCGCGCAGCTTGCCACGGTGACAGTCGGCTTCTCAATGGTGTTGCCGTCAAGGTTGCTGGTTGACCAGTTGGCTTTCTGGCAGCCGTCTATTCCCGTGCCAGGAATCATTGCATAATAACCGGAGGCTCCGGCAGGAAGAGTACCGTTGGAAACAAACTTGGCGGTACGCCCGTCAGATGATATGTCTGTGGCCTTGATGGTTTCTGTTACAAGTGTTTCGCCATCGAGACAAGCGACCTCTATCACATCACCGTCTGTCCAAGTGGATTTGAATTCCGGAGTCGTAGTGTCCTCAAACGAGGCGGTGAACTCAACCGATTCCGGCTGAAGCTCTCCGGCTGCCATGACTTTTCCATTCGGGACTGTGAGCCTGTCAGAATAGACAGACTTGCTGACAACCTTGCCAGAAGCGTCATAGGCGGTGATTGTGTAACCTTGCTCAAGAACCGTTCCCGGAATGAGGCTGATATAGAATGATCCAGCGGAAGTGACATCGACCTTGATGGATTTCTGCGCCTCAAACGAAAGCATCGAGGCCGGAGAAACAGAATAGTCAGCAGTAGAGACCGTGGCGTCATAGTTCAGATCCTCTCCATTGTTGCCTTTCAGTTCGATGGACTTGACGGAAACATCGGAAACCTCCACCTTGAGGAACGAGAATATATTCTTGAAACTCAAGGACGAGGAGCCTTTGCCGCACTTCGCCACCGCGATGGAGCGGGTCGAAAGCGCAGAGGACGAGATTGTCCATGAAGATGTTGGATCACATCCGGTGACTCCTGTCTCCGCGATGAAGGCGTAATATTCATCGCAATCGGCCTTCAGGCTTCCTTTCGAGGTGAAGGTCGCGCTTGTCGAAGATATTGATGAAGCCTTGATGGTTTCAGGTGTGGACTTGCCATCCTTTACTCCGATTACCTGAATGGCGTCGCCCTCGGCCCAGACTGTCTTGAACGGAGTGGAGGCGGAAGCGTCAAGCGTGGCCGTGAATGTTGCGGCTTTCACTTCCGGTTCCGGCTCCGGAGTCGGCTCCTGCTTCTCTTTGCAGGATGCAGCCGCAGAGAGAAGCACAAGAGCCGAGAGTAGTATTGAATGATACATTTTCATCTGGTCCGCCGTTAATCAGCCAACGAAGGGATATAACCGTAAGGAATGAGCTCCCAAAGATCGATGAAGCCGTCTTCGGCGTTCCAAGAATTTTTGAACACAATAGCGATGTAACGGCCGGTGGCGCCCTGGGTCACATTCACTGAATATTGGTCCGCAGATGTGGAGAGTGTCCCGCCGATGAACGGGATACCGAAATTCTTCTGATAATCAGCATCATCAGGATTGTAGTAGGATGAACCGACATAGATTGTGTAATCCTTGATATAACGCAGTGATGCCGCCGTGTTATTCTCGCAGAAGGTAAATCCCGTGAAAGCGAACTCTTCTCCGGCGGAAGTCTGAGTGTCAACAGAAAGGATTTTTGGGAATGCTTGTTTGTTATTATCAGATTTGGAGCTGTGCCAGCTGTATGCCGGACGATCATACCTGCCGTCAATAATCTTCTCTGGAGTGTTGATTCCGAAATACTGTCCGTTTGTGGCGGTAACATTCCAACGGCTGCCGTCAATCTGATAGGAGATGCCGTCAACAGACTTTGTCCAAGTGCGCCAGACCGTATCCTTTCCGGCCTTAGGACAGAAAGAGGAAGAATATTCAAACCTCTTGCCCTTCATGGCATCCTTGAAAGTGACTTCGTTCTCTCCTGGTTTGAGGACAGTCTCGCTTTCAACCCATTCATCCTGAAGATTCTTGTAGCGGAATCTTGTAGCGACCATCTCATCGGTGGCCTTGGACATCACGATTTTTGCGTCCCTGCCTTCCATCCTTGCGGAAGTGACAGTTCGCTCGGAGCGGGAGACCATCCAGCCATCTCCGTACGGAGAGACCGTAATCTCTGCGGCAAGGGACTTGTTGCCTACATCATCATAGTTGACAATGTCAAATGTGTAGGATCTGTCCTCGAGCTCTCCAACTTCTATGGAAACCTTGCCATCAGGGTAATCAGCATAGTCCACATCGATGGATTTCGCATAATTATCCCAGAACAGAGTGGCTGTCCGGACCGCCGGATCCATCGGTTTTTCCCAATTGACAATGACATTTTGGTAGCCGATGACGGAGGACAGGTTAATGGCCTTCGCAGGGTAGTCATAGCCGCCCTTCTTGACCCATTCCTTATAGATTTCATCCTGACCTCCGCAAGAGACCGCCAAAACGGCCAAAACCGGCACTGCCAGAATATTGAATGCTATCTTGTTCATATTCATAGTCTTTAAGTATTATAAGGATTCTTTCACAACCTCACCGTAAGGTGTGACCTCACCGAACTGAAGAGCACCGACAGTAGCGTCAGGCATCGCCCAGGAGGCGAAAGATGTGAGAACGATCCTCAAATAACGAATCTGATCATAGGCGTGAGGATATTCATCGCTGTTCAGCTCAAAATCATTGCCTCCGTTGAATGCCTCCACGTCTTCCGGTGTGACAATTCCGACTGAACCGTCAGGATTATAGCCGGAAGGTTTGTACTGAACGAATTTGCCAAGGCAGAACCAAGAGTCGTCAAAACCATGCTCGCCCTTGCCCTCTTTCCCTGAAGGGTTCATGCTGCCCCAGAACTCGAAGTTGCGCGGGTGCGCGTCACCGAAAAGTTCCGGATAAGCGATACGCGGGAGTGTCGCGATACGGCTGAGCGCAGCCACACAGCCGAGGTCGATCGTGAACCAGCAAGGAATAGGAACCTTGTCAACCGCCAGAAAGTGGCCTGTCGAAGATGCGCCGGATCCATCCCAAAGGCCTTTGAGAGGATAAGTTGAGCGTTCATCCTCCATAGAGAAGACATTGTCATCCTCAAGATACGCACCTTTGAACCCGGACTTAGGAATCTGCACTTCCAGCGCCGGAGTGAGCACTGCGGTCAGGGTGTCGGACACATTGCCCCAACGATCTCTGACATAGACTCCGAAGATCGCCTCTTTAGGCTCGATTCCACGTCTTGTTAGAGTGATGCTGTCACTGGCCGTGAACAGAGTCGTGACCTCCTTCCATTTGATTTCAGAGACAGGCTTACCGGCATTGTTGACATCCCCGTCACGAAGGATGCAGACGGCGATGTTCGCCTTGCTCTCATTGCCTGTGATCTTCACCTTGACACCGCCCGCGGCTGAAATGATAGTCGGGGAGACAGTCTGTATCGCCGGTTTCAAAGGGTTGAATTTGACTGTGACAGGGGTTGATTTATCTTCATTGATGTTGAATGAGCAGACTTGAATCTCATGTTCCTGGGTGTCAGCGAAGCCTTCAACCTCCAGGCTATCGACATATCTGGAGATTTTGGATTCGACTTCCACTCCGCCACGTTTATAGGTGGCGACAACACCTTTTATGTTCTTGTCATCAGGAATCCTGACCCAGAGGACAGCCCCACCGCTCGTTGGTTTGACACCGGTGACCTCAACTGGCTGTGGAGCCGGGAGGCCCTTGTCGAGCTGGTCAATTCTGCCGTGATTGTCCTCGGCACAGCCGGAAACCAGCAGCAAAGATGCGATTAATGTTGTTGATAATAATATTACTTTTTTCATTTGCGATGATTCTTAAGTTACCAACCGATGTTCTGCACAAGGTTAGGGTTGATCTCAATGTAGCTTGTCGGGATTGGCCAGAAGTAGTCTTTCAGTCCGAACTTCTGTTCATAGATGAACTTCTTTACGTAGTAGTCCTCAGGCAAAGCGGATACAATGTCGAATCCGTATATTCCTTTCTGGTACTCAGCCGCGGCCTCCTTCCATCTGCGAAGATCCCAGAACCTCTGACTTTCGAAAGCCAGTTCGTTGAGACGCTCCCTGTGGATGATGGCGCGCATTCCGACCTTTGTGTTGTAATAACCCGGGCTGTTGCTGTAGGTGTCCCAGGCGGTCTTCACGTCAGGGATCTTCGCGCGCTCACGGACGGCGTTGATGTACTTGAACAGGTCATCACTGTGCGCTCCGTTCGGGCCTTCCGCCTCGTTGATCGCCTCGGCATAGAGGAGGTAGAGGTCGGACAGACGGATCATCGGCCAAGGGTACCATGTGGTGCCGGAGCCGGTGAATGTGTTGTTGCCAGTCCAGGTCGCCTGAATCGGGAAATGCTTCTTCGGGAAGAATCCTGTCACCGGACCTGTCTGGTTGCCTCTCTTGGCATGTGTACCACCCATCCTGCAGGCCACATAGTGAACATCCTCCGGTTTGAGGTCGTTGAAGTTACCAAGCTGCCCGAGCCAGTTGCCTCCGTCGAATCCGAGAGAGGCGTAGTACCTCGGCTCTCGGTCGAAGTTGAGCTTGATGGTGGTGTAGCCCTTGCAGATGTAGTAGGCATGCTGGTCATCGCCGACACGCAGATCCATCGGGTTGATGTTCGCCCATTCGGAATCGTTGGCGATAGGAAGCCCGTGCACGGTGTAGAACTGCTCTGCGATCTTGAGCGGAACGCCGATGAATATGTAGCCTCCGAGCATGTCGGTGAACCCGTTGAGGATCGGCATGCAGAGCTTGTGGTACATATTCATTGTTCCGGGATTCGGCTGTGTGTTGCCCCAGATGAGCTCGCTGTTCCACTTCTGGTTGAATGCGTTGCGGAGGGTCAAAGTGGTCTTGAGGGAGTCTGTCATGCGGTAGGTGATGTCATCGCCCTCGTAGAGGGAGATGTTGGCCTCCTCGGAGACTGCGATGGCCTCGCGGCAGGCCTCCATGGCGGCTGTCCAACGGACGAGCTTCTCATCATCTGTCTTCTCCGGAAACAGCCTCGTGGTTCCGTCTGTGTCCACGAGAGCCGCCTGTTCGGAGTTGCCGTTGAAAAGCGGGCTGGCGGCGTAGACCGCTACCTTGGCCTTGAAGGCGGCACAGATGGCCTTGTTGACGCGACCATATTCATCAACCGATGGATTGATGAGAGGAAGGTCAGGCATCGCCTTGTCCAGAAGTTCAATGATAAAGTCGAAGCACTCATCGATGTTGTTGCGGTGGACACGAACCTCATCGACAGAGGAGTCGATAGGGAGGCTCTCGCGTACAATCGGGACCGGTCCCCACTTGCGGACAAGGTTGAAGTGGAAGTAGGCCTTGAGGAATGTCACCTCGGCGATCCACTGCGCCTTCTCCGTCTCATCCATGTCCGGAACCTTACCGATGTTGTCGACAAAGATGTCACAGCAGCGGATTCCTTTGTACATGTCTGCCCAGTCGTTGGCGAACACGCTGTTGGCGGTCATGTTGCCTCTGGCGATGTAGGACATCGTGAACGGCACACGGCCGGTGGTGTTGGTCGTGGTACGGCCATAAAGATCCCAGTACTCATCGCTTCCGAGCATGGCCGGGTCGTTGCCCATAGAACCCTCAAGGGTCATGTAGGAATAGCAGGTGGCCAGATAGCGGATAGCCGAGGACCTGAGGTTGAACGCGGTCTCGATCGACGGCAGACCGTCGTCAGGAACCACGTTGAGGAAGTCGTTGCAGCCCGCCGACCCCAGCAGCAAGGCCGCGGCCGCAAGGGAGGACGCTATTGATTTATGAATATTCTTGCACATGTTCATAGTCGAAGATTATTTGAATGTCACGTTCACACCGATGTTGAAAGTCCTCTGGATCGGGTAGTTGAATCCCTCTCCGGCGAGCTCCGGATCCCAGAGTTTGAACTTGCTCCAGCACAGGAGGTTGTTGCCCTGGAAGTAGACGCGGAGATTGTCGATGTGGATCTTGTTGGTAAGCTTCTGAGGAAGGGTGTAGCCGAACTCCATCTGCTTGAGACGGACGAAGGAGCCGTCCCTCATCCACCAGGTGCTGACCTGTGTGTTGTTGTGGTTCTCGTAGGCGCTGTAGCGTGGGTAGAGGGCGTAGATGTCACGGTTGTCCTCGCTCCAGTGGCTGTCGGAATAGGCCTTCAGAAGCTGTCCGTTGTTGACAAACGGAGCTGTTCCATACTTGTTGTACTTCGTGCTGTAGGCGCTTGTGGCGTCAATCCAGAAAGACTCGCGTCCCAGACCTTGGAAGAACACCGAGAAATCGAAGCCCTTGTGACCGAGGGACACACCGAACCCGTAGATGATCTCCGGGGAGGTCGGATAGCCGATCGGCACCATGTCCGCGTTAGTGATCACACCGTCACCGTTGACATCGGTGTACTTGATGTCACCTCCACCGTACTGGCTACCGAAAGCGGCCTGCGAAGGGCTGTTGGCGGCATCCTCGTCATCGACGAACAGACGCTCGGCGATGTAACCCCAGGTCTGCCTGATCGACCTGCCTGCGTGCTGGCGGTAGGACTCCGGATAAGTAGGCTCCTCATAGACATCATACTTGCCGGTGGAGTAGGTGAAGTTCGCCCTCGCGGACGCCCAGAGGCCGCTGGCCCAGGCCTGCTTGTAGTCGGCCTGGATGTCGATACCCTTAGAGCGGGCCTGGCCGATGTTGCCGTAGACGGCGGCCTGGAGACCCATGGTGTTAGGGATGTCGGCGCGCTGCATGAATATGTCGGTGCGGTGCTCGGTGAAGTACTCGGCGATGATGTCGAGCTTTTTGAATAGACCCAGCTCGAGGGCGTAGTTGCTCTTATAGGACTTCTCCCAGGTGATGGCCTCGTTGGCGTAGCGCACGACTCCGATACCGCTGTAGCCCACGTTTCTGGTCTCGCCGAAAGATGCTCCCAAACCACTGTTGTTCATGCTCATCTCCGACAGGTAGTAGAAACGGTTGGAGCTTGAGCCGATGTTGTCGTTGCCGACAAGACCGTAGGAGTAGCGCAGCTTGAGATTGCTGACCACCTTGGTCAACGGCTTGAACCACTTCTCGTTGGACATCATCCACGCGAGACCCGCCGAAGGGAAGAATCCCCAGCGGTGGGATTTGTGGAAACGCTCGGAACCATTGTAGCCGAAGTTATATTCAACAAAATACCTCTTGTCGTAGCCGTAGGTGAAACGTCCGGAAAGGCCGGCGTTGCGCGATGGCAGGGACAGCTGGAGTGAGCCGGCGTTGGCGGTCAGGGACTCGCTGGCGGTGAAAACCAGAAGTCCTGTCACGTCGTGCTTTCCAAATGAGCGGTTGTAGTTCAGGCGGGTCTCGGAGTACATCGTGTTCTTCACCGTCTTCCCACTCTCGGAATATGTCAGGTAGTCCGTTCCGTTTTCGTTGATGCGGTTGACGTGGTACTCTCCCGTGTAGGAGTCGTAACGATCCAGCCTGTACCAATAAGGATTGAACTGGCGGTTCACTGTAAATTCGGACAACCTTGTGAGGTTGAACAATGTCATGAACGACAGACCCTTGGTGATGAACTTGAGATCCTGCTCAAGCTGTACGGCGGCGATCATCTGGGAGCGCTGGTAGTTCTTGTAGCCCTTGACAAGGTTGGCATAAGGGTTGATGTAGGAGCCATCCTCGTAGTTACCGAACATGATGTGTTGGATCCCCACGTGCTCGTCGTCCACCGGGTAGTAGGCCGGGAAGAGCACAGGGTCGGAGTGCATGATCTGACGATAGACATCGCTACCTCCGTTCAGAGGGCCTTGATAGTCCCTGAAGTTACCGGTCAGACGGACAGCCAGCTTCGTTGTCGGGGTGACGTTGATGTCCACGTTGGAGCGCAGGGTGTAGTTCTTGTCGTCGATGTTGTTGTTGAAACTGTTGCGCTTATCGACTTTCAGAACACCCGTGTCCTCGGTGTAGGCACCGGACACATAGTAGGTCGCAACCTTGCCTCCACCACGCGCTGAAACGTTTGCGCGGTAGCTTGTGGCAAAGTCCTTGAAAAGCATGTCGTACCAGTCGTTGGCCGGATAGATGAGGCGGTTGGCGCCCGGTTTTCCGGTCTGCTCGATCTTGTCGTAGGTGTACATCAACTCTCCGAGAGGGTCACGGGTGGAGATGGCCTCGTTGTAAGACTTCATGTAGGTCACAGGGTCGGCGAGCTCGACGACATCGGTCGGGGCGGAGATCGAGGTCTCGACACGGGCGAAGATCTTCGCCGGACCTTCCTGACCGCGCTTTGTGGTAACGAAGATGACACCGTTCGCTCCGCGGGCTCCGTAGAGAGCCGTCGCCGTGGCGTCCTTCATGATCGAGAAGCTCTCGATGTCGTCCGGCTGAAGGCGGGCGAGGTCAGTGGAGGTAAGCTCGATGTTGTCGATGAGGATCAGAGGGCTGGTGTTCGCGCCGAACGTGGTGATACCACGCACGAAGAAGTCGGCGTTGTCCTGTCCAGGCTCACCGGTACGCTGGTAGGCGATCACACCTGCCACGTTTCCGGCCAGGGCGGTGGTGAGGTTGCTGGAAGGAACCTTCAGGGTCTTGACATCAACCGTGGAGATGGAGCCGATGACGCTCTCCTTCCTCTGTTTACCGAAGGCGACCACAGTCACCTCGTCAAGTTCGTTTGCCGCGTTTTTGAGTTTCACGACGAAGTTGGTCATAGTACCGACCTGCAGAACCTGAGTCTCCTTTCCAAGGCACTCAAACTTTAGCTTGTCGGTAGGCTTGACACCGGTCAGCTCGAACGAGCCGTCAAGGTCGGTCATCACACCTCGGGTGGAACCCTCGACGGAGACCGTCGCTCCCGGCATAGGCTCGCCAGTCTCCTCCTCGTAGATAACACCCTTGACGGTCTTGGTCTGGGCCACGGCCGCAACGGTGCTCAGGATGAGCGCAAGCGTCATTGCGATCTTTTTGAAAGACATAAACGTTTTTTATAAATTTTGTTGTTTAATTAAAGTGTTACCTATCTTTAATATATGAGTCCTACTTTGATGATAAACCGATTTAACCAATGCGCACCAAAAACTCTCGGCGCAAAGATATGAAAAACAAATTTAAAGACTTTTTTATAAAAAACAATAGATTTGTGTATATTTGGGCTATGAACATTAAGTGGTTATACGCAGGCATATCCCTGCTTCTCTGCGTTGGCGCGTCCGCGCAGCAGCCTTCCTCCAAGGCAAGTTATGTAGATCCGTTCATCGGCACCGACGGAATGGGACACACTTTTCCGGGGGCGTGCGTGCCTTTCGGCGGAGTCCAGCTTAGTCCTGACACGGACACCATCCCTCACAATGTGAACGGGAAATATCAGCCGAGGGCTTATGAATATTGTGCCGGCTACCGTTACTCAGACCCTACGATCGTCGGGTTCAGCCACACCCACTTCAGCGGCACGGGACACTCCGACCTGGGCGATATCCTGCTGATGCCGACAACGGGAGCATTGAGACTTAACCCCGGCACGGCGGACAACCCGGACGGCGGCTACCGCAGCCGCTTCTCGCACTCCACGGAGAAAGCCTCGGCGGGACGCTACGAGGTAACGCTGGACGACTATGGCGTAAAGGCCCGTCTGACCGCCACCACGAGAGTCGGAGTCCATGAATATTCATTCCCGAAAGGAGTTGACGGGCAGGTGATTCTGGATCTCATCCACGGAATCTACAACTACGACGGCAAGACCCTCTGGGCGGAGGTTCAGGTGCGGAACGACACCCTCCTGACCGGCTACCGCATCACCAACGGCTGGGCCCGCACGAACTACACCTACTTCGCGATCTCCTTCTCGCAGCCTATCACTGAATATGGCTACGCGGACCGGGAGAAGATCAATTATAAAGGAGGCTGGAGCAAGTTCGACCAGTACCACAACTTCCCGGCGATGGCCGGACGCAAGCTGGTGGCCTGGTTCAAGTTCGCCACTTCCAGGAACCCGGAGCTGACCGTGAAGGTGGCCCTGTCGGCCACAGGCGCCGAAGGGGCGCTGAAGAACCTTGCGGCGGAGGCCTCCGGGAAGTCTTTCGACCAGATCGCCGCCGAGGCGACATCCGCCTGGGAGAAAGAGCTTTCCCAGATTGAGATCCAGGGAACCGAGGACGAGAAGAGGATGTTCTACACTTCCCTCTACCACACGATGATCAACCCGTCAGTCTACATGGACGTGGACGGGAAGTACAGAGGCCTCGACCACGAGATCCATCAGGCCGACGGCTTCACGAACTACACAGTGTTCTCACTTTGGGACACCTACCGTGCCGAGCATCCGTTCCTGGCCCTGTTCAAGCCAGACCGTGACAGGGACATGGTGGAGTCGATGCTGGCCCACTACGACCAGAACGTGCTGCACTTCCTTCCTGTCTGGAGCCATTGTGCCAACGAGAACTGGTGCATGAGCGGCTACCATGCCGTCCCTGTGCTGGCCGACGCCATCACCAAAGGGCTGGACATCGACCGCGACCGCGCCCTTGAGGCGATGGTAACCACCTCAAAGGCAGACTGGTACGCCGGGCTTGGGGAATATATGAGGCTCGGCTACGTGCCTTACGACAAGATCTCCACCGCCGCCAGCAACACGCTGGAATATTCCTACGACGACTGGACCATCTGGCACACCGCCCGGCTCGCGGGTAATGACAAGGTGGCCGATGAATATCTCGCACGCGCGCAATATTACAGGAATGTCTTTGACACGGAACTCGGTTTCGCCCGTCCGAAATACGCTGACGGCTCCTTCAAGAAGGATTTCGACATCATGCAGACGATGGGCGAGGGCTTCATCGAGGGCAACTCGCTGAACTTCTCTTTCCACGCCCCGCAGGACGTTTTCGGCGTGATGGCGCTGATGGGTGGCGAGAAGAGGTTCATCTCCGCGCTGGACGAACTCTTCTACCACGATCTTCCTGAATATGCCTACGCAACCAACGAGGACATCACGAAAGACTGCCTGATCGGTGGCTATGTACACGGCAACGAGCCGAGCCATCATATTCCTTATCTCTATGCCTGGACAAGCCAGCCGTGGAAGACACAGTACTGGATGAGGGAAATCATCAACAGGATGTATCGTCCTGATATTCACGGATTGGGAGGGAATGACGATTGCGGTCAGATGTCCGCCTGGTACATCTTCGGCGTGCTTGGATTCTATCCTGTCTGCCCCGGAAGCGACCAGTACGTGTTCGGCGCTCCGTACCTTCCGTACGCCCGTATCGCCCTTCCTAACGGCAAGACCCTTGAGGTGAAGGCCGACGGCGTGAGCGACACGAACCGCTATGTCAAGAAGGTACTGCGCGACGGCGTTGAGTTCAAGAAACTCTACATCACCCACGATGACCTCCTCCAAGGAGGCACCCTCGAGTTCGTCATGGCCTCCAGGCCGAACAAGGCCCGCGGCCAGAAGCCTGCCGACAAGCCATACTCGCTTTCCGCAAAAGCAAAGTAACTTCCCGCAAAGGGTAAGCCTCTGTTTCACAGCATATTAGGCGAAGTCCTTTAGCTGAATCAGCTAAAGGACTTCGCTTTTGTAATTGATTTTCAATCGCTTACTCCCCACTGCGTTCGGAGAAAGTTTTTGGGCGCTGTGCAGCTCTTCGGTTCTGATACGCTGGTGGTCGCTGAGCTCGTCAAAGCGTCTGCCAGCGTACGGCAACAGAGTCTGCCGAACCATGGTTGGTGAGCCCGAACCATCGGGCTAGCCGCTTAGATAGGTTCCAAGTGGTATTTAGTAACCTTCAAAAAATAACCTGCATCATCTTAAGGAATCTTTTCGGTATATATCTCTTTTCTCATCAGTCATGTGCCACCGGCACACTCCTTCTTCAAAAAAAGATCTATCCTCGAAAATCTTCTCTTAATCTGAAGCAACTTATTTTTTCATGTTACTTAAGGGAGTAACAACCGAAAATATTTCTGTTTTTTATTATCCGCATATGTTTCTTTTCGTTTTTTACATTTATTGTGCATATTATTGCGGTTCAAATATTCATTTAAAATTTGAACTATGTATTTCAATGAAAAGAGACAAGGACTCGCTCCGTTCGTGAATCTGCGGAGCGATGTGGGATTCAAGGCCGTGTTCGCGGACAGGAACAACAAGGACATCCTCATCGGGGTGCTGAACCAGATCCTGCCTCCGGAAGCGAGGATCGAGGACATCAAGGAGTATTCCGACAGGGAGCAGCGGAGGGATGTCCCCTACGGGAAGAAGACGGTGCTGGATCTGGTCTGCGTGGACAGGGACGACAGGACGTTCGTCGTGGAAATGCAGGCCTCGGAGGAGGACTTCTTCTTCGAAAGGTGCGTCTACTACGCGTCGGGACTCTACCATCTCGAGCTCTCGGACGGGGTGCGGTACAAGGGGTTGCGGCCGGTCTACGTGGTGTCGTTCCTGAACTACCGCCTGAGGCACGATGACGAGTCCCTCTGGGACACCGACCACTTCATCTCCCATTGGAGGTTCACCGAAAAACGCACCGGAATGGTTGCGGATCAGACAATTAGTGTTATCTTTGTGGAGATGACACTGTTCACCAAGACGCTGGAGGAGTGCGTGACGGAGTTCGACAGGCTGTTCTACATATTCAAGAACAGTGAGGGCTTCCAAAGGATCCCCGAATGGATCGAGGAGGCCGGCGGGATCTCAAGGCGGCTCGCCGAGGCGTGTGAGGTGGCGGCGTTCGACAAGGAGAAGAGACTTAAATACGAGATTGACAAGATGAACGAGTGGGACATTCAAGCGCAGAAGGAATATGCCGTGCGCAAGGGCTTGGAGGAAGGGCTGCAGAAGGGGATGCAGAAAGGGATGCAGAAAGGGATGCAGAAAGGGATGCAGAAAGGACGTGAGGAGACAAGACTTTCTATCGCAAGAAAGCTTTTCGAGGCCGGGACACCGGTTGATGTGATTGTCAACTGCACTGGAGTTGATGATGGAACAATCGCATCGTTCGCTCATCCCGAGTAGCATAATGGATGGCGATCCGCAAGTCCGGGAAGGAGCTTGCGGATGCTTCCTTTTGAAGTTGCCTGACACATATCTCGCAGACGTTATTTGGCGGATTTGCGTAGCAGACCGTAACGTACCTTTATGTCCGGTTCGATTTCAGGGGAAGGCAAGTGCTCTTTCCTGATCATCGCTTTTTCCACTTCGGTAAAATCTCCACAGGTCATAAGATTCACGAAACCGTTGTCGTACATTATCTTGATCTCAGACATAAGCTCGGTCGCGTCAATGTCTATGAGATTGCTTACGATAAGGCCATTGAGCATCGCATCGGTATAAGTCGCCGAAGGAAAGTCCCTGTTGATGGCCGTGAGCAACTCCTTGAACCAGGCGATGACCTCAGTTCTCCTGTCCGGCTCAAAGAAAGAGATCTGAGCGACAGCGTTGGCGACTGTGAATTTCCAGAAATATTCGGTAATTTTACAAGGAAAATGAAAATGATTGTTGTTATGAATATTCGGAGAATGTTTTTGGGCATGGCGGTGCTGTGTGGGTTTTCAGTTTCGGCGGCCGCGGAAGGGCGCTTCGACAAGCTCAGCGACCGCGTTAAGGAGGTCCCTGAGCCTGTCGTCGAAGGAACCGTGGTTCGACAGGAAGGATCCGGCAAAGGGAAACTGATCGATGACGTGAACGTGTTCGTGGGGACGGACGGGTTCGGGAACGTGTACCCGGGGCCGCAGGTGCCGTTCGGCGGGATCCAGATCAGCCCGGACTGCGACGACAAGGACTATGACTGCGCCGCTGGGTACAAGTACTCCAAGCCGTTCATCCAGGGTTTCAGCCTCACGCACCTCAGCGGAACCGGAATCCCGGACATGGGCGATTTCCTCTTCCTGCCGGGAACCGGATCGAAGATGGATCCGTCAACCTACGACCACAACCAGGAATGGGGCGAGCCGGGTTACTACGGAGTGATCCTGAAGGACTACGGAGTCAAGGCCGAGATGACGGCAGCCCCGCGAAGCGGAATATTCAAGTTCACATTCCCGCAGTCGGACAGTTCGTTTGTGATGATCGACCTTGACCACACCCTGAAATGGGATTGTCTTTGGTCAACGGTCCGTCTGCTGGACGAGCGCACGATCATCGGGAGCAAGGTCGTCAACGGCTGGAACCCGGGACGTTATGTCTACTTCGTGGCCAGATTCTCAAGGCCAATCGAGGAATTCAACATATTCCAGGATGACAAGCCTGTGATCTACAACACCAAGCGGTTCCGCAGCTCGCTTGAGGCGTGGGGACAGAAACTGAAGGCTGTCGCAAGGTTCAAGACCGGAGCCGACGAGAGCATATTCATAGATGTCGCCGTGTCGGCTGTAGGCACTGATGGTGCTCTGAACAACCTCAAGGAGCTGGAAGGCAAGGACTTCGCCGCTGTAAGGACCGAGGCGGAGGATCTCTGGGAAAAGGAACTCGGGAAGTACGAGCTGGATTCCGATGACAAGACGCTCCGGGAGACATTCTACACCAGCGTCTATCGCACAGCCCTCCACCCGTTCCTATTCGAGGACGCGGACGGACGCTTCCGCGAGCACGACGGCACGATCGGGAATGCGGAAGACTTCACCAACGTCACGACATTCTCGCTATGGGACACTTACAGGGCTTTCCACCCGCTTCTCAACCTCGTCAACAAGCCGCTTCAGGCAGACATCGCCAACTCGATGCTAGCCCATTTCGACAAAAGTACCGAGAAGATGCTCCCTATCTGGTCGTTCTACGGCGGCGAGACCTGGTGCATGATCGGCTATCACGCCTGCTCGGTGCTGGCAGACATGATGCTCAAAGGCGTGCGTGGATTCGACTACGAGCGCGCGTTCCAGGCGATGAAGACCACCGCCACCAACCCTCACTACGACTGCATTCCTGAATATACCGCCCTCGGCTACGTGCCTTTCGACAAGGAGAAGGAATCGGTCTCCAAGACTCTTGAATATGCCTACGATGATTGGTGCATTGCCCAGGCGGCCAAGCTTCTGGGTCACCGGGATGACTACGAGTTCTTCCTCAACCGGTCGATGAACTACCGGAATCTCATCGATCCCGAGACCGGCTACATGCGCGGAAAGGATTCCGCCGGCGACTGGCGCGACCCGTTCGCCCCTGTCGCCTATCAGGGTCCGAACTCGGTCCACGGCTGGGGAGACATCACGGAAGGGTTCACGATGCAGTACACATGGACCGTGCCGCACGATTTCGGAGGCTATGTCGAGAGAGCCGGCAGAAAGTTGCTGCTGAGCCGCCTGGACAGCCTCTTCACCATCGAGTTGCCCGAGGATATTCCCGGAGCGCACGACATCTGGGGCCGCATCGGCGGCTACTGGCACGGCAACGAGCCTTGCCATCACGTTACCTACCTGTACGACTGGTTCGGCCAGCCGTGGAAGTGCCAGAAATGGGTGCGCTACATCGCTGACAACTTCTACGGCAACGAGCCCGGCTCGCTGAGCGGCAACGACGACTGTGGCCAGATGTCCGCCTGGTACATATTCAACTGCCTTGGATTCTACCCGTTCTGCCCCGGATCCGATGAGTACTACATCGGTTCTCCGTGCGCCAAGGGGCTGAAGGTCAGGCTGTCAGACGGAGGTCTGCTGGAAATGACAACGGAAGGTTGGAGCAAGGATGCGGTTTACATCAAGGCCGCATACCTCAACGGAAAACGTCTTGTCTCCCCTGTCATCCGCTATTCTGACATCAAGGACGGGGCTAAGCTGCATTTCGTGATGTCCAGGAAGCCGGTGAAGAACGGTTTTCGGCTGCCGGCTGGTCGGTGAGCCTGTCGAACCACGGTCGGTGACATGAGCCGTCGGACGATCACTTCGGCAAGCTCAGTGACCCCAAAAAAACAGCTCAGTGGCCGAAGAAAGCAACTAAACGAGCGACAAGGTCAGAGACAATTTAATAAACAATGACAACATGAAGCGAATTCAGGGCAACATAATCCGGGATGTGATTTGCGTGGTCTGTGTGTTTGCATTCGCGGCGTACTGCTCATCGCAGAAATGGCTGCTGATGTTCAGAGGGCATCAGGAGATGTTCCTGTTTGATTGGGGCTACATCAAGGACATTCTGCTTCATCCGGGCGGGTTGGCTGAACTGATCGCAAGGTTTCTGGTGCAGTTCTTCACGGTTCCGGGTGTCGGGATGGTGATCACATTCACACTTCTGGGACTGAACGCCTGGATGGTCTGGAAGATCATGGAGCGGACGGCATGCACGGGAGGACGGTTTGAGAGTACTGTCACTGAACCTACCAAAGTGACCGTGGTTCAACAGGCTCCCCAACCGTGCTTCGACAAACTCAGAGACCGTGCTTCGACAAGCTCAGCGACCTCGGCAATCTCGGCGGTCAAAACAAGCTTGAGGGGCCAAGACAACCGGGAGGTATGGGGAATATTCCCGTTCTGTCTGCTGCCTTCCGCATTTCTGGCAATCTCGCTGTTAGACTATTACTGCTTCTATCAAGGGCTTATCGCCTACATGGCGGCGGTGTTCTGTCTGATGGGATATTCAAAGATCAAGCGATTCCCTCTACTTTGGGGCAGCGTGATGACCGTCGCACTGTTCTTTCTGACTGGCTCGGTGGCGCTGCTTTTCGCCGTGCGGGCACTGCTTTTTGACATATTCGTAAAACGTCCTAAGGCTTTGTTTTCAGTCATTTACCCTGCCATAATACTGGTTCTGGGGTTCGTGATGATCCAAACCGGCGAGATCGCCACCATCATCGACGCATTCACACCTCGAATGTACTACGAAGTGGACATTCTCAAGATGCCGGAGATCCACTACGTCAGTTGGGTGATGCTGTCGGTCTGCATATTCATTGCCGCCGCATCGCGAAGGATTGTCGTTAAGGGGATTTTCGCAAGAATCGGAATCTGCGTTTTGAGCGCGTCAGTCACTGTGATCGCATTTAACTGTTTCAGCAACGCTTTCAAGTCTGACAGCAAGATGAGGATCTACCGGTTGGAGTGCCTTGCCACAGACGGGGACTGGGACGAGATCATCCGTCTCCACGGGAAGGATGTCCGGTCGCAGAACGAGGCGAACTACCTGAACCTGGCCTTGGCGGAGAGAGGGCTTCTGGCAGAAGATCTTTTCAAGTACAGGCAGAACGGACCGCTTTCGCTGATCAATGACGTGAAGTCTCAGAATGACATTGACCTGCTGAGACTCAGCAGAGTACTCTTTGCGATGGGCAACATGGGCGCGGCGCAAAGCACGGCCTTCAACGCGGACCTGGCTTTCGGAGACCATGTGCCGTCCATGCTTAAGATGGTGCTTGAGATCGATCTTATGAGAGGGTCATACGCCACTGCCGAGAAGTACATCAGACTGATGGAGAAATCTTTGCTTCACTCCAAATGGGCTTCTTCACAGAGAGTTTTCCTTGGTGATGACGAAGCTGTCATGAATGACGAGGTTCTGGGCAATGGCTGGCGTGACCTTCAGTGCGAGGACGCTTTCGTGCTTTACACCAACCCTATGGACGACCTGTTCAGGATTGTGGACGCCAACCCAAGCGACAGGAAAGCCATGGAATACGCCCTGTCTTATCTCCTGCTTGCCAAGGACATGGACAATGTCATGGAATTTGTCAGCAAACGGTACGGAGCACCGGCGCTGAGGTGTCTTCCGACGCCGGTGCAGGACTGCATGCTTTTCTACGCGGATTATTTCGGGACGATGGACATCGATTTCGCCATAAGTCACGGAATGTCACGAGAGGAAGTGGAGCGACACCAGGCCTACGACCTTGACTGGTGCCTTGCGCACGGGGTCATGGAGGAGAATGTAGCCCGGTTCCGGTCATTCAAGGAAAAATATGGTGCCGCAGCGCAGAGTCAAAGCCCAAAAGCTTCACTGGCCTCATTCCGGGACACGTTCTGGTATTATCTTCTGTTCACTCAAATTCCTGGCAATTCATGAATATCATATCGTTCATAAGGTCGCTTCGACAGGCTCAGCGACCTTCTCTCAACGGAATCCTATCCCTGACGTCAGCCCTGCTTCTGACCGTTTCCTGCGGACAGAGGATCTGCATTTCGGGGAATATAGATGAGAATCCGGAAATATTCCCTGACTATGCCGGCGTCACCATTCCGCCGAACATCGCCCCGCTGAACTTCTCCTACCTTGGCGACGAGCCAGTCACCTTGATAGTCGAAGGGAAATCCGGCGCAAGGCAGATCGCTGGACACAAAGGCCTGTTCTCATTCCCGATGTCATACTGGAGAAAGCTGATGGAAGACAATGCCGGCACAGATGTCAACCTTACGATCGCCGTCAAACGCGGCGGGGAATGGCTGGCGTTCAAAACATTCACAATCAGCGTCTCACCAGACGAAATCGACCCGTACCTTTCCTTCAGACTTATTCCACCGGGCTATCAGGCTTGGAAGAAAGTGGGCATTTACCAAAGAAATCTGGAAACATATTCCCAAACCGCCATATTCAAGAACTCCCTGACGGGTGGCAACTGTGTCAACTGTCACTCCTATTGCCAAAGAGACCCGTCGAAGATGCTGTTCCACGCCCGCGCCGACTTTGGCGGCACCGTGATGATTCTGGAAGACAAAGTCGAGAAACTGAACACGAAGACCGACTCCACCATCAGCGCGCTGGTCTATCCGTACTGGCATCCTTCCGGGAAACATGTGGCGTTCTCCGTCAACACCACGAACCAGAACTTCTTCAGTCACAACGAGAACCGCATTGAGGTGTACGATTCAGCATCCGATGTGGTCGTGTACGATGTGGACAAACACGAGATCTCCTGGTCGCCACTGACACGTTCAAAAGACTCATTCGAGACTTTTCCTACATTCTCTCCGGACGGCCGCAGCCTGTACTTCTGCTCGGCGAAAGCGGTCTCCCCCATGCCGCAGGAATATTCAAAAGCCAAATACAGCCTCTGCCGCATCGACTTCCACCCGGAAGACGCTTCATTCGGCGAGAGAGTGGACACCCTCTACAACGGCCCACGGAACGGTAAGAGCGTCTCATTTCCAAGAATATCCCCGGACGGCAAGTTCCTGATTTTCACTCTTCAGGAATATGGTAACTTCTCCATCTGGCACAAGGACGCCGATCTTTGGACTGCGAATCTACAGACTGGGGAAATCCACCCGCTCGACGCTGTCAATTCCGAGGACGTGGACAGTTACCACTCCTGGAGCGGGAACAGCCGATGGCTTGTGTTCAGCAGCAGACGCATCGACGGCCTTTACACGCGGCCTTTCTTCTGCCACATTGACGGGAACGGACAGGCCTCCAAGCCATTCCTCCTTCCTCAAAAGAATCCACTGGAGTACTACTCCAGCCAGATGAATTCCTACAACATCCCCGAGCTGATGGAGCGCAAGGCCACCGTCAACGCCCACGACATCGCCTCCGCCCTGCGCGACACACCTGGAACCGACATCACCGCCAGATAAAGGAACGGCCGAAGGTGATAGGCAGAGGTGCAAAACAGCTTCTAAGTAATCCTTAAAAAATAGGGATTCCGAATGTCAGGGAAAATGACGAAATTTGTAGTTGGATCAATGAATATTTCAATGACGGAGAAATTTACCGGAATAATCACCTCGTCGGTTGACGGAGCGTTGGAGAAGCAGTGCCGCGACATTCTATTCAGAATTGGTAATGAATATGTTGCCGTCAGCATCGTCTATTTCTTTGCGGCCATTGACACGGACACTTACATGACAAACGACAGGATTCTTCATTCCGTGACGGCTGCTGTTTTCCCTGAATGCCCTATGGTAAGCTGCGTGGCACAAAGACCGATGAGCGGACGGCTTGTGGCAGAGGTCGTTTATCTTAAGGAATACGCTGTTGTCGAGAGGCATGAAGATTATACCGTTCTTCGCTCTGAAGATTGTGTGGAGTTGTTGACGAGCGGGATTCATTTTCCTCAGACCGGGGACATCGGAGAACAATCAGTCAAGGTTTTTGACAGAATCGGGAATATTCTTGCATCAGAGTCGTTTGCGGTCTCGGACATTGTCCGCCAATGGAATTACATCGACCACATCACGACCGTGTATGATGGCATCCAGAACTATCAGTTGTTCAACGACGCGAGGTCGGATTTCTATTCGTCGGTGGACTGGCCCAACGGGTATCCGGCGGCGACAGGCATCGGCTGTGACGCAGGAGGTGTAACGGTGGTTGTATATGCCGTCAAAGGCTTCAAAGGAACTGACAGGCCGATTGACAATCCTTTGCAGATTCCCGCACATAAATATTCAGGAAATGTTCTGGCTTCCGGTAAGGAGGTCGTCCGCACCACGCCTAAATTCGAGAGAGGAAGGCTTCTTGGGGATGTCGTCTTTGTTTCCGGTACAGCCGCGATCAAAGGAGAGAACAGTGAGTTCTCCGATGACGCCCGCGTGCAGGCTAAAGAGGCGATAGATGTGGTCGAGCATCTGGTTGAGCCTTCGAATATTTCCAAAGACTGCTCCAGTTTCCGTTTTGATCTGATGCGCGTCTATGTGCGCCGTCCGCAGGACATGGCGACCGTCCGGGATGCTTTCATGGCTCACTTCGGGAATATTTCCCTCCACTTCCTCACCGCCGACATCTGCCGTCCGGAGCTTCTTCTTGAACTCGAAGGTGTCGGACACGCTTTTCATTGAAAAAGACTCTTCGACAGGCCAGGAGCCGAAACTCCGGTGCTGTTGTCCGACAGGTTCAGAGACCGGCTGCCGAACTTGCCGAAGCACCGAAGAGACCGTCAGACCAACAACTATTCGTCAAACGGGGTGTTGACAGGGAGTGTTGAGCCGTAAAGATTCTGATAGACTGACTCCTTGTCCTTCCTTACGGTTTTCTGATTCATTTTGATCAGTTCATCCGGCATGCATGGAATCTGGTTGAAGGCCTCGTTGAACGTCATTTTCCCATTCATCATGCTCATGACATCATCGTATAGGTAGGTGTACCGCAGGTCTATCTTCTTGTCAACTCCAGCCGTGTCCTTGTACGCCGCTGTGAATTGCAGCAGACAAATGCTGTCATTCTCATAGACCGTCTTCAGATTCCGGACAGACAAGTCACTGAACTCGGGTACAAACTCGGTAATGTGATCTTTCAAGGAAACAGGGAGTTGCCGCACAGCCCTATCCGTTATTCCATACTTACGGGTGCATCCTGTGGCAAGAAGCACAAAAGCTGCGATGATGAGGACGTGTTTTTTCATCTTTTGATTGAATATGTTCGCTTAACCTACAAATATACTCAAAAAAGAGGGAGGAACGAATTCCTTCGTCTCTCCCTCGCGAGAATCATGTCTTTCAGACCATTAATATCCAGGATTCTGAGGATACTTTGTCTGGCTGTTAGACTGGATGATGTTCACCGGAATAGGGTGCTGGTAGTTGTGTGGCCAGAAGTACGGATAGTGACGAGTCTTGCCCTGCGCGTCAACATAAGCCTCACGCTGCTTAGGGTTGTTCTCGTAGCCGAATCCATACTTGCGGACGCGCTCGTACATCGTGTTGCTGGTGGTCGCGTCCTGAACAGGGTACTTGGTTGTCACATAAGAACCGCAATTAGGGTTGACTGACAGGCGGTTAAGGGTTACCCAACGCATCTCCTCACCGATGAGCTCACGGGTACGCTCGTCAAGGATGTAGTCAATGTCAATCTGATCGGCAGAGCAACGCTTAGCCTGGGCACGGTCACGGAGGACATTGATGTCATCCGCAGCCTTCCCCTTGTCTCCAAGGGCAAGGTAAGCCTCGGCGCGGAGCAAGTACACCTCTGCGAAGCGGAGGATGTACCAGTCAACATCGTACTGCTTGGTGTCTCCGTTAGGATGACAGTCGTCTGTGAACTTCCAGTATCTTGGATAGATCGCTGTTGTGTCACTTGCGTTTACCCTGTAAACCTCCTCATCAGGTGTGCCGACAGCGGCCTTGGCGCGGGCGTACATCTCGGCTTTGGCATCGTACCACTTCTGTCCTCCCGGGAGGTAGAAGTTCCTCTGAATCATGGTCTCGCAACCACGGAAGTCATTAGGGTCATCCTTCCAAAGATCCCCGTAAACATATTCAGTAGGGATGCAAGTCGTTCCGACCATAGAAACCCTTCCACCGAGGGAATCCTGTTGGATGTTGGCGAGGTGTCTCTTCTCGCAGCCAGAGATTGTTGACAGTTTGGAGTTCGCGACAACACCTTCAGCGTAGCAGGCCGCATCATTTCCATAGAAATAGAATACATCTCCGTTGCTCTTTTTGGTACGTGTGGTCTGAAGTCCGTTGTAACCGTTAGGTGACCAGCAGGCTTCGACAACGTTAGGGTGTCCCGGTTTGCCCCAGCTGTCTCCACCGCCACCGGTTGAGTAGGTACCGTAGTTGAACTGAGCCACCCAAAGAGCCTCCTTGTTGTCCGGTGCGTTTGGATTGCTGTCTCCCTGACCTGTGTCACCGTTTCTTCCCCATGCGCCACGGAAAAGATCCCAGTAAGGGTTCAGTTTGTTTCCGTAACGGTCAGTCTGCTCGTTCTTGCGTGAACCGAAGCGGGTGGTCATGATGTTGTAGTCACCGTCCTGCTTGCTGATCACACGGGTTGCGGCGTCAATAGCCTCCTGGAAGTTACCAAGAGCAAGATTGACCTCCGCGAGATAGATTCCAGCCACGGGAGCAGTGACGGTTCCAATCTGACGCGCTTTTTTAGGAAGGTTCTTCTCCGCCCACTCAAGGTCGGTCTTCATGAACTCCCAGATCTCCTGCCTTGTGTTAGGAGCATAGTCGAACTTAGTCTCTGTTGTGCGATGATCAAGTATAGGAATATTACCATACAGGGCTGCGAGAAGTCTGTATGACCATGCCCTCATCAACACAGCCTCGCCACGAAGTTCGTTCTTCTTGGTGTCAGTGGAGTATTTGATCTCAGGACGCTCGTCAATCAGGTCTATGACTGTGTTACACCTGTTGATCAATCTATAGAGGTAGTCCATCCAGTGACGGGAGTATCCGTTTGTCGGAATCATATTCTGCCAAGAGGCGTTCTGGTCATCCCCATTCCATGGAGTGAAGGTGTCCAGTCCGAGTCCCATAGGCATCCAGGAGTGGTAGGTTCTCATCGCACCGGTCATCATGTACTGTACGAGCTGGTAGCAAGATGTGAGACCCATCTCCATGTCCTTCTCTGTGTTGTAGAAAGTGTTGTCATCGAACTTGTAGGACTTCTCCTTGAGGAATTCCTCATCGTTCGAACATGCGACAAAACTTCCGGACAGAACCGCCGCCGCGGCTATTGCCATAAAGATTTTATTGATTTTCATATTCGTTCAAATTTTTAGAATGTCAGGTTGACACCGAAGGTGACAGTCTTGTAAGTACCGTTGCTGCCGTACTTGTCGGAAGCGGAGTTGGATGCGATGGTACCACCATTCTCAGGATCGAGACCGGACCATTTTGTGATCGTGAAGAGGTCGGTGGCGGCCACATAGACACGGGCGTTGCTCAGGCCGACTTTCTTGATGAAGTTCTGGTCGAAGGTGTAGGAGAAGGAGAGGTCTTTCAGCTTCAGGAAAGAGCGGTTCTCCCAGAAGTTGTAGCCAAGAGTGTTCTGATAGCCGTACCTTGCGACTGTAGTGCTGTGATTCTTCTCGGTCCAAGGTTTGCTGTCAGCGAGCTGGGCACCTGAACCAAAGTTGCTCTGATGGCCATTAGGGTTACACCAAAGGAAGTGGTTCTTGTCTCCCTGAGCCCAACGGAAGTTGAAGTAGAGAGAGAAGTTCTTCCAAGAGAGAGTATTGCCGAAGTTGAGGGTGAACAGAGGGTCAGGAGAACCCACATAATGACGGTCGTCTGCGTCGATCTTTCCATCATTGTTGTAATCCTCGAATTTGTAGTCACCAGGCTTTGCGTTAGGCATAATCACTGTTCCGTCAGAGCTCTTGTAGTTGTCAATCTCATCCTGACTCTGGAACACACCAAGGAGCTTGTAGTCGTAGCCAGCTCCGATAGGGCGGCCAACCTGCAGACAGACGTATGAGTCATAGCCATAGGTGGTGGCGTTGGTGATGTCGTCAGCCTCGTTGCCGTCGTGATCCGGTCCAAACAGCTCGACGAGCTTGTTGGCATTGGAATCGAACACGAGGTTGGACTCCCAACGGAAGCTGTCCTTGCCATTACCGTTGATGTTGATCGTATTGACCGTAAACTCGATACCCTTGTTGGTCACCTTTCCGACATTGTCGTAGGCCGCGGTGAATCCGGTGATGTAAGGAACGGAGCGCTGAACAATCATGTTGGTAGTCTGCCCTGTGTAGAGATCGATGCTACCGTTGACGCGTGAGTTAAGGACAGAGAAGTCGATACCAAGGTCGTACTTCTCCACGGTGGCCCATGTCAAGGACTTGTTAGGAATTCCGTTAGGTTTGAAACCGTAGGCACTCTTGTTGTCAAGCCAAGTGTAGGTTCCCCCTACAGAAGCGAGTGTCTGGTAAGGGTTTACAGAACGGCTACCGTTCTGACCCCAAGAGAGACGAAGTTTGAGGAAGTCGAACACACCAAGATTCTTGATGAAGTTCTCGTTGCTGAGCACCCAAGCAGCGGATGCGCCAAAGAAGTTGCCCCACTTGTGACCCTCCGCAAAAGCCGAGTAGCCGTCACGACGGAAGTTGAATGTGGCGTAGTAGGTGTTTGCGAAGTTGTAGTTCGCACGGGCGAGATAACCTATGGAAGAGCTGACCGTGCGACCGCGGCTCATGGTCCTGTTCTCTCCATAGGAAGCGTCGATGTTGTAAACACCTAGGAAGGTCGGAGTGTCGAATCCTTGAAAGCCCACACTGAGGCCTTCAGAGTTGTAGTGTTCGCGGGTGTAACCGGCCATCACGTCAGCGTGGTGCTTGCCGAAGTCCTTGCTGTAGGTAAGGATGTTGTCGATGGTCCAGCTGTTGGAGCGGCTGAATGATGAAGTACCTTGCGCCTGGTCAGCGAACTGTGAAGGATCGCTCATCTGGCCGGTGTTGTCAGTGGAAACCCAGTACTCAGGGTTGGTGAACACATCGGTGTTGCCAGTGTTGTACTGACCCTGCATGGTGATTCTGTAGGAAAGTCCCTTGAGGAACGGAAAGTCAACCTGAGCGTATGCAACGCCATTGACATTAGTACCATAACTTGAGCGGTCCGTCCAAAGATAAGAAGCACCTGGAGCGTTGCCCCAAAGCGGGCTGGCCTGCGAACCGCCGCTACCCCCAGCTGGATGTGAGTTATACCAATCCTCGTAGCCCGGAATCTGGCAGTAAACATAAGAGTATGGACTCATCCACGTCGCGTGCTGGATCTTGGCGACCTGACCCCAGCTATGTGCTGAAAGGAAGTTACCTTTGACACCGAATGTGAGCCAGTCGGTGATGTTGATGTCCATTTTCGCGAGGAAGTTGTACTTCTCGAAGTCATCTCCCAGACGAATACCCTGCTGACGGGTATAGTTGCCGGAAACGTAGTATGTCACATTCTGAGACTTACCTGAGACGTTGAGGTCGTATTTCTGACCTACACCGACACGTGATATCTCGTCAATCCAGTCTGTCTTCACCTCTTCCTCATAAGCCTGGAAAGAGATGGATGATCCACCGAAGAGATCGTATGCAGCGTCATCAAGGTCAGCATACATCCCTTCGAAAGTCTTACCCTTGTACCTGTCATCATTGGCTGCCTTTGTGTAGAAGATGTTCTTGAGGAAGGTCTCGTCATCGGTGACCATCTTGAGTCGGCGTGACCAGTCGGAAAGGCTCACGCTTGCGTTGAAGGAAACCTTTGGCTTCTGGGATGTACCTTTCTTAGTCGTGATGATGATGACACCGTTGGCGGCGCGTGATCCGTAGATGGCGGCTGCGGAAGCATCCTTCAACACATCAATGGACTCGATGTCGTTGGTATTGATGGACTGGATAGAGTCGTATGAAAGCACTCCATCGACAACAAGCAGAGGTGCGTTGACACCCTGTCCGCTGACAGCCCCACCGGTAGGAATCACGTTCTTACCACGGATGGTCATAGTGCTGGTGTTGTCACCTGACGCCGAACTGGTAGGTGAGTAGCTGAAGCCGGCCACCTTACTTGACAGCGCCGAGAGGGCATTAGGGTTAGGCAGGTTGACGATGTCCTTGTTACTCCCGTAGTTGACGCTGGAGATCGCTCCTGAAACGTCTTTTTTGCGGGCGGTACCGTAACCTACAACGACAACCTCATCGAGGAAGTTATTGTCCTCCTTGAGGGTCACCTTGATATTCCTTTGAGTTCCCACAGTGATTTCCTCCGTGGTGTAGCCTATGCTGGAGAACACCAGGACAGTCTTGGCGTTGACATTGTTCAACGACCACTTTCCGTCCAGGTCTGTCATGGTTCCGTTCGAGGTGCCTTTGATCTGGATGTTGACTCCGACCAAAGTCTCGCCTTTCTCGTCAGAGACGACGCCGCTGACCGTAGTCTGGGCAAATGCCTGCAGTCCGATGAAAAGGACCGCGAAGAACACTATTATTCGTTTAGACATAAATATATTTGATATTATGTTGATGATTATACTGGAGAACTATTTCCTCGTGAATACCAAACCAATGGAGCCGGCGTTTGTGTTGAATTGGTAGATGGTATTTGTCCAGACGTCAGTGGCGCCTGCGGCTGAATTTGCGATAGTGACTTCCTCTGACTTGAATGAAGCGATCGTGATTCCGCAAATCCACTGATAGTACTTGTTAGGATTGCTCGTCGTGAGTTTCTGTGCTTTAGCCGCACTGTAAGTAAGCGTGTCGTAGTCACTGCTTACAGTAAACCAGAGCCATTCATACTTAGGCTCGCCGAGATCCGGAGCTGTAAAGTTGTATTTTCCTCCCCAACTTTTTGCATCGACATAATTCTGGCAGAGTTCAGGAAGGAACGCTATGTATGGATAGGCGGCGTTTGCCGGTTTGGTGTCCTTCTGTGCTTTCCTCGCATCCAGAAACAGACCGAACGCGACAGTCTTGTTCTCATAATCAATTTCCACAGCCGCGTCAATGATAACTCCCTTGTGATATAGTCCATCTACACTGACGTTATTGACATGAGTCTTACCTGCACCGTCAGTGAGAGTCTCTCCACCCTTGGGTTCTCCTATAACAATACCATTAGAAAGAGTTACCTTGTTGGCCTGAGTGGCAAATCCGTCCTTGCAGAAAACTTTGGATGTAAAGTTCCAGTCACCCTTGAAATCATTCGCTCCAATCTGTGTGATGGTAACCTTTGACCCAGTGGAGAATTCCATGGTGGCAGTACGAGGCTTGCCGGTGGTGTTTTCGCTCCATCTCACCACTCCGTCTCCGCTATAGGTGAGAAAGTCCACAGTCTTCTTGTCTGCCCCGCCATAGATGGCAATCTTCCCCTTGGAATCGTTTTTCCACAAATCCAAAGTCTCAGCCTCTGTAGGGATCTTCAATGTGACAGTAACCTTGCAGGAAGCCACCTTGTTGCCGTCCTTTGTTGTGGCGGTGATGATTGCCTCACCCTCGTCAACACCGGAAACGACACCGTTGGCGACCGTTACCACATCCTCGTTGCTGGAGGTCCAGGTTACGGCCTTGTCTGTCGCATTGGCCGGAGCCACTGTCGCAGTCAAAGTTCCGGTCTCACCCACATACACATTCAGAGAAGTCTTGTCAAGAGTGATTCCTGTAACAGAAATCGGATTGACAACAACATCGCAGGTCGCGGTGTATTTGCCGATCACAGAGGTTACGGTAATGGTCGCCTTACCAACGGAGAGAGCTTCAATCGCTCCCTTTCTGGTCACCGCGACCACATTCGGTTCAGAGGAAGTCCAATGCACCCTCTGATTGTGAGCGTCAGAAGGTGTGATGCTGGCGATAAGGCTGTCCTTGTCACCAACCTGCATAGTTATGGACGTCCTGTCAAGAGACACGCCTTCAGGCGCGATCTTCGCATCATCGGCGCAGCTTGCCATCACAAGGGCGGCAACGGCTCCGATAAGAGTTAGAATAAATCGTTTACCCATAAACTGTTTTTTAATAATGGTTTTGTTAATCGTCCCCTTTAGGAATATATTCATGATTGACGGAAGCGTCATACTGAAGAAAGCCATTGACGCCAACTCACCAGTAGAGGCGCGCGAGGGTGCGAAAAGGATTGCGGTAGCCAAAAATCAAAGTTGTTTTATCAAATATTTGCTTAATGTTTATGGGTGTTATTATATTTTTGTAACATGGCATGTCAATTAACTTGACTCAAGTTTCGCATTTGCGAAACACCGCTCTTCTTCACTGCTTGCAGTGAAAGTAAGTCCCTCCCCCGAGGGGAGGGACTTCAGGGAGAGGGTAACGTGAAATGATGTGGGTGGGCAATCACCTCCGAACGTGAGATAATGTGTTTGACAGCAGGTGATTGCCTACTTGCGAAAGTTGAGTAAGTTGACAACTCTATTGTTGATGGCACTGTTTAATTGATAATCAATTATACATTAGTTTTTACTAAAGGGGACGTTTAATCAAGCGCGCCCTACATCTGTTTTTGCGATAGTGGTTGTACCTGCCTAAAGGGACGATTAACAAAACCATTATTAAAAAAAAGTTTATGGGTAAACGATTAATTACGATCTTGCTTGTACTTCTGACGATCGGGGTACAGGTATTCGCCCAGTCCGCCGTGTCCGGAAAGGTCACGGACAAGACTGGAGAACCTCTGGTCGGTGCCGGTGTACTCGTCAAGGGGACCACGAGCGGCACAACTACTGACATCGACGGAAAGTTCAGCCTCCAAGGGCTCAAGCAAAACGCCGTCCTTGTCTTCTCCTCCATCGGCTATGAGACTCAGGAAGTCACTGTCGGCAATCAGACGGTGATAAATGTCACCCTCAACGAAGAGGCTGAATTCCTCAACGATGTGGTCGTCGTGGCTTATGGTACCGCTAAGAAAAGAGACCTCACCGGCGCGATGTCCTCAATCAAGGGCGACAACATCAAGGCACAGAGTGTGTCTTCAGTCTCTCGCGCTCTTGAGGGTGCCGCTCCTGGTATCCAGCTGTCTTCAGTTGACGGTCAGCCAGGTGTCGACATGGCCATCCGTGTCCGTGGAGCCTCCTCAACCTCAGATGGTTCCGCGGTGGCGCTCGTGGTGATAGATGGTGTACCCGCTCAGACATCCAACCCTCTTTCCACCATCAACCCTTCCGACATTGAAAGCATCTCGGTGCTCAAGGACGCAGCCTCAACCGCACTTTACGGTTCACGAGGTGCCAACGGTGTCATCCTTATCAACACTAAGAAAGGCAGCGAAGGCAAGACCCAGGTAACATTCGACACCCGCGTCGGATGGAACAGTGTGGGGCAGTTCAACATGTCCAACATGACAGAAGCCTCCGACATTTATGAATATGCCTGGCTGTCGATCTACAACTCTTACCGTTACGGTGTGAATGGAACAGGCAGACCTGGCGTTGATGAGAACGGCATTCCTTACACCAACTTCCAGAAGCCTGACTACACACATGAGCAGGCCGCCGAGTTCGCTTCACAGCATCTTTTCAACTATGTGAACAGCGAGACGAACTTCCAGCGCAACTCTCTCAACAACGCGCTTGTGTATGATGTTCCTGGCGCGAGATACGTCTTCTCTGGTGGCACTGGAAACACGCGTTCCTCCACAATGATGGACGCTTACCTTGTAGGCACAAACGGCAAGCTCAACCCAGACGCGAAATACTTCCTGCCTAAGGACAGCAAGTACAACAGTCTATTCGAGACCGCATTCCGCCAGGAGTACAACGCTTCGCTCAAGGGTGGCACCGAGAAACTGAACTATTTATTTTTTAAAATTTGAGCCCACTTGAAAAAGTGCCATTTGCCTCTTTTTACCCCTTACAGAAGGATCTGCGAGGCACATGTTTTTTCAAAAACGACTTTTTCAAGTGGACTCAAATTTCTTAGATATTCAAATAAGGATTAGATATATTCAAATAACACATAATAAAGATTTTAGTCAAATTCATCGCAGTATCTTCGATTTTCATCGGCTCGACAATCACGATCGGAGCAAAGGACTACTTTGCCCGTGATTTTGGAGCAGAACCGGATGGAGTCACCTTGAACACGGCAAGTCTTCATGCCACCATTGATTTCGCCTCCGCTCAGGGAGGAGGACGTGTCGTGCTTGACAAAGGCGGTTATGTCTCAGGCACAGTCTACCTTAAAAGCAATGTCATCCTTCACATTGAGAAAGAGGCCGCTCTTCTCTCATCTTTGAATCCATACGATTTCGTCAGGGATCAGGACGCGAAATGGACATCCTTGGTCTTCGCAATAAAGCAGAACAATGTCGGAGTCACCGGCGAGGGAATGATCAACGGCCGTGGATTCTACATACGTCACGCCGACGGCGTCGTCTTCGACAACGTGAGACTTACCGTTGGCGGAGAGGACTACCGTCCGGCCATCGTGACCGACGATGTCAACGGGTTGAGGATGAAGAACCTTCAGATCAACCAGGAGACCGCGCCCAAGGGCAAGAGGCAGATCATCACAAAGGACACCAAGAACATCAGGAAGAAATGAAAAGGATATTGTTATTGGCGGCTATGCTGCTGTTTTCTGTAATGGGACTCTCCCAGAACGTGTATAAGGCGTCCAACTTCAACATCAAGAGCGACGGCGTTCACGACAACACCACGAGCATCCAGGGCGCGATTGATTTCATCGCCTCCAAGGGTGGCGGCACGCTTGAGTTCAGCGTGGGACGTTATGTCACGGGTGCCGTGCAGCTCAAGTCCGGGGTCAGCATCAGGCTTCGCGAGGGCGCGGTGATCGTAGGCTCGACGAACATCTACTCCTACAAGGGGCGCAAGGCCGTCTTCTGGGGTGAGGGCGTTGAGAACATGTCCATATTCGGCACCGGAGTGATCGACGGCCGCGGTCCGGCCCTTCTGGACGACATCGCCGGTCAGGTGAGGATGAGGCATATCCCCGAGGATGCGACCGTTCCGACCCTCGTCTATCTCAAGGACTGCAGGAACGTGACCCTCAAGGACTTCATCCTCCGCTACCCCGCCACCAGGGATGACCTCTACATCATCGAGGGGGGCAATGTTACCGTTGACGGCTGCTACTCCGACATGCGGTAATCAGCCTGTGGGTGGCCATTGCCTTTGTCATCAAGAGTCATCCTGTTACGAGCGTTGATTGTCTGCGAAACAGGTGGAGACTGTCTTAAAAGTAAAAGTACCCCCTGCGAGGATTGAGAATTCGTTGTCGCCCCTGTATAGGGGTACAGACTTTACAACTCTAGCCGAGACTTTTCAGACAGTCTGGGGGGGGGCCATTGCCTTTGTCATCAAGAGTCATCCAGACTTACGGCACGGAGGCTAAAACGAAACGACGCTGTCTCTCAGCCGTGGAGGCCAACTCCATCTGAATGAATATATTAACGCACCCTCCTCCCCATCATATCGGCTAGGAGGAGGGTGTCTCTTTTGATTGATATTCAGCAACTTGCCTTCCACGGCAACCTGTCACGGCCCCTCACCCTCACCTACCTCACCTCACCTCAACCTGCCAGTGGGACTCTGACTCTGGACTCTACTCTTCTTGGGAAGGCCCACATTATCTGGAAAAGCAAGGAATAAACCTGCCGAAAAGTTCGGAATGATTTCAGTAAAATCCGGCCAAATGACCGAACAAAAACATCATTCCTGACTTTGACAGCCTAAAAATTCCGTTTTTCTTACGTTCTGATAATCAATATATTGTAAAAAGTGCGGATTTTTCAGGGTGAATCGCATCACCTTTTCGTGCCTTTGAAAGAAGCTTCGTACATAGGTGTAAACAAGTAGGGTGAATCATTGCCAAAGTCAGGAAAAACATCATTCTCTGTAAATCAGTCATTTAGTAAGCGTTAAAAAAATAAGAGAGAAGAGAAGGAATCTTCTATATTCCATTTCAATCATGTAAGTAATTCTGCCAAAAATGAAAGAGTGTGCCAATGAAAAAACTTGTATCTTTGTTTGAATATATTAAAACCACAACGACGAATGAAGAAAATTCTGCTTGCCGTCGCCTGTTTTGCGATGACTCTTCTCGCCCAGGCGAACCCGGCCCACAAAGTTAAGATCAATGATGGCCTCACGGTCAGTGTGGAGGCATGCTCCGAGAGCATATTCAGGATCAAGGTGTCTCCGAGGAAGGATTTCACCGAGTCCCTGATGGAGCGCTACGAGCTCATCAAGACCGACTGGAGTGAGGTCAAGACCGACATTTCCGACAAGGGAGGAGTCTGGACGCTGAAGACTCCGGAATATTCATTGGCCATCAACAAGAAGACGGGAGTGATGACCGTGAAGGATGCCAAAGGCGGGAAGGTGATCCGTGAGGTTAGGTTCCTGCCTGAGAAAGAAGGGCTCTGCGGCGAGATGAGGTCATTCATCAACGAGAAATACGCCGATCTGAAGGTCGCTGACAACGGCGGAGGCATCATCGGCGACGACAACGGGAAATTCGGAGAGGTTGACAAGCACGAGATTCCGGCGGCGGACGCGGTCAGCATCCTCAGCATCAGCATGGAGGACGGCGAGCGCTTCTACGGCGGCGGCAGCACCAGCCGCGACCACATCCAGCACAGGGGCGAATTCCTCAGGATGTGGACGACTTACCAGCAGACCGAGATACCGATGCCGTTCATGATGAGCTCGCGCGGCTGGGGCGTTTACAACAACTCGACCCGCAAAAGTTTCTTCGACATCGGTAACCAGCAGAAGAGCAAGTTCAACATTATCAACACCTTCGACGAGGCAGACTTCTACCTTATGATGGGCAAGGACATGCCTGCAATCCTTAATGAATATACCCTCGTCACGGGCCGTACCTATGTCCTGCCGAAATGGGCCTACGGACTCTGCTTCGGACCGAACATGCGCGAGGAGCAGTTCGACATCCTCAACGACGCGGTGCGCTTCCGCCAGTTCGACGTGCCTTGCGACGTGTTCTGGCTTGAGCCTCAGTGGATGGAGAAGCGCTACGACTTCTCGACCAAGAAGAAATGGAACTACGACAGGTTCTCTCCGGAACCTTACTGGCTTCAGGATCAGTACCCTAAGACGATGCACAACCGCCTCTTCATCGGCAAGCTGCGCTCCATGGGCTTCCACCTCGGACTCTGGCTCTGCGAGGAGTATGACCTCAGCATCCAAGAGGAGGACATCATCGCCGAGCGCACGGGCGGCAAGCTTTCCGGCCAGGAGCATTGGATGGATCACCTGACCGTGTTCATGGATCAGGGTGTTGAGGGATTCAAGCTGGATCCTGCCCGAACGATCGACAACCACACGAACTGGGAATATTACAACGGACGCACCGACAAGGAGATGCACAACCTCAACCAGGTTCTGCTTCCGAAGCAGATGCGTGAGCTTGGCCGTAAGTACAACGGCAAGCGTACCTGGCATCACTACTGCGGCGGTTGGTCCGGAACCCAGCGTTGGACGGCCTCGACTTCTGGCGACAACGGTGGCGGAAAGACGGCTCTCTACGATCAGCTGAACCTTGGTATGAGCGGGTTCCTGAACACTTCCTGCGACGTGATGAGCGTTCCGCGCGAGCTTGAGATGCAGGGACTCCATTTCGGTCTGTTCCTGCCTTGGGTGCAGATCAACAGCTGGTTCTCGATGATGCATCCGTTCTACTATGCGAAAGAAGAGCAGGACATCTACCGTTTCTACGTCAAGCTGAGATATTCATTGGCTCCATACATCTACTCTATGGCGCTTGAGGCTGCGCAGAACGGTATGCCGATCGTGCGTTCGATGCCGCTGTGCTTCCCTGAGGACCGCAACTGCGACGATATGACCTACCAGTACATGTTCGGCGACAATTTCTGCGTGGGAATATTCACTAACGAGATTTATTTGCCGAAGGGAACTTGGACGGACGCCTGGAGCGGCGAGAAGGTTGTCAGCAAGGGGGAGACTTTCACTCGTGAATATCCTTCCGACCGCGCGGGGCTGCTCTTCATCCGCGAGGGCGCGATCATCCCGACACAGCCTGATGTTGAATATCTTGGCGCGCGTCCGTTCGACCGCGTCATCCTGAAGGTCTATCCTCACGGGGACAGCGCGTACACGATGCTTGACGATGACGGAGAGTCTTATGAATATGAGAACGGCGGTATCGCCTCGACGCTGTTCGAGTCGCATGAGAGGGATGGCGGTGTAGAGGTTGTTGTGAACCCGGTTCAGGGATCGTTCAAGGGAATGCCTTCGGAGCGGGAATATTCCTTCCGCATCCAGAGGGATTCGCGTCCGGCTTCGGTTTCGCTTAACGGCGCCGCCGCTCAGGATTGGACCTACGAGGACGGAATGGTCTGTCTGTCAGCGGGGAAGGTTGGCATTAGCGAGAAGATCGTTGTCTCTGTTAGATAGTTCCAGTTAGGTTTTGCCGCGAGGCGCATACCTCCGTGAGACCTGCGCTTCGCGCCCTTCCCGGGTGAATGGTCCCTCGGGGGAAGCGCCTCGCGGCAAAAAGAGTTTATTATTGAATATGAAAAGAATCGCGATAGTATTAGGACTTGCTGCGGTGGTGATGTCGTGCGCCAGAAAGGACTGGCGGGACGCTTCGCTGACGGCGGAGGAAAGGGCATCGTTGCTGCTGAAGGAGATGACGCTGGAGGAGAAGGTCGGGCAGATGTGCCAGTACGTGGCTCCGTGTTATGTGGAGCCGGGAAAGGGATCGGCTCGCAAGAACATCGACGCTACCGACGAGAACCTAGGCAACAAGGATTTGTCCGATAAAGTCCGCAGAGGGGAAGTGGGAGCGTTCCTGCACGTGATGACTTCCACGGAGGCTGTGGCGCTTCAGAAGTTGGCTCAGGAGAGCCGGTTGGGGATTCCGCTGCTGCTGGGGATCGACGCGATCCACGGGAACGCGCTGATCGAAGGGTGCACGGTCTATCCTACGAACATCAACATGGCTTCCACTTTCAATCCGGAACTGATGGAGAAGATCGGAGAGGAAACCGCGCTTGAGATGCGTCAGAGGGGGTTGTTCTGGACATTCGCTCCTAATCTGGACATCGCCCGTGACGCCCGCTGGGGAAGGATGGGCGAGACGTTCGGCGAGGATGCGCTGCTGACTTCCGAGATGGGGAAATATGCCATCTGGGGATTTCAAGGGCGTGACGGGAAATATTCAGGGAATCACGTGGTGGCTTGCGCCAAGCATCTGATCGCGGGTGGCGAGCCGGCCGGTGGACTGAACGCAGCGCCGATGGACATCTCCGAGCGCAAGTTGCGTGAGCTTTATCTGCCTCCGTTTGTGGCGGCGATCCGTGACGCTAAAGTCGGGACGGTGATGGCGGCACATAACGAGATCAACGGGATTCCATGCCACGGTAACAAGTGGCTGCTCAATGATTTGCTTCGTGATGAATTGGGATTCGACGGATTCGTGGTCAGTGACTGGATGGACATTGAGAGGCTTCATTCCATGCATCATTGGGTACCGGACTCGACCGAGGCATTCGTGGTTTCCGTGGAGTCTGGTATTGACATGCACATGCAGGGAGACAAATATTTCGAGGCTGTGGTCGCAGCCGTGAAATCCGGCAGGATTCCGGAGTCCCGCATCGACCAGGCCGCCGGCAAGATTCTGGCCGTGAAGTTCGCCCTCGGGCTGTTTGAACAGCCTGTACCGGAGATTCCTGAAGTCCTGGACGGTGCCGCCGAGCATCGTCAGACAGCCCTTGAAGCAGCTCGTCAGGGACTTGTGCTGCTGAAGAACGACGGGACGCTTCCGCTGAAGAATCCACGTCGGGTTTTCGTCGTCGGGCCGAACGCTGACAGCCAGACCATTCTCGGAGACTGGGCAGTGCCGCAATCAGACGATAATGTCATCACGGTTCTGGACGGTCTCAAGGCCGCTATGCCTAACGTCTCGATCGACACGCTATGTTTCGGTGGCAAGATCTCGAATGTCGATGCGAAAGGTGTCCAGATGGCTCGTTTCAAGGCATCCGCCGCTGACGTTAACATCGTAGTGGTCGGTGAGAATTCGCAGAGATATTCAGCTTTCGGTCGCACCTGCGGTGAGAACTGCGATCGTGACGACCTCAGCCTTCCGGGGATGCAGCAACAGCTTTTGGAGGCCGTCGTGGCTTCCGGCAAGCCGACCGTTGTCGTGCTGATGACGGGCAGGGCACTCAGCATCGGTTGGGCTAAAGAGAATGCCAACGCCATTCTGAACGTCTGGGAGCCGGGGCAGATGGGTGGACAGGCTATCGCCGAGGTGCTGACCGGTCAGGTGAACCCTTCAGGCAAACTGCCTGTGACAGTGCCTCGCAACGTAGGACAGGTCCAGACCGTTTACAACTACAAGCATTCGCAATATTCCCGCCTGTTTGCGACCAACGAGACCGGAGCCCTTTGGCCATTCGGCTACGGATTGAGTTATAGCACGTTTGAATATTCAGACGCAACGCTCTCAAAATCAGAAATCGGAGTCTCCGAATCGCTCAAAGCCAGCGTGACCGTCACCAACAACGGCCCGTACGACGGCGATGATGTGGTTCAGCTCTACATCCGTGACGAATATGGTTCCGTGACCCGTCCGGTCAAGGAGCTGAAAGCATTCCGTCGCATCAGCCTCAAGAACGGTGAAAGCACCAAGGTCGAGTTCGACATCACACCTGAGATGCTCCAGTGCTGGGGTGCCTCCGAGAAGTGGTCCGTCGAACCGGGAGATTTCACCATCCTCCTCGGCTCCTCTTCATCAGACTCCGACCTCACTCCCCTGCCGCTGAAAGTTAAGTAATCAGACCAAGCGATCGGTTAACCACGCCCTCTCTTCGTCTGCCCCTTGCACTATCTCTTAAGGGAATCGCTTTATCCGGTGAAACGCCCTTTCACCGGATAAACTATTGTTATTGATCCGCTTGTCCGGCAGAACCCATATTTTGCCGGACGAAATGCAGATTTTGACCGTTTTCTCCGGCAGGAAGGCTTCTCACCGGACAAACCACGGATTGCCTCTGGCATATTCTTTGGACAAAGTGGAGCCTGACAAACTATGCGTCCACTTGAAAAAGTCGTTTTTGAAAAAAACATGTGCCTCGCAGAGACTTCTGTAAGGGGTAAAAAGTGGCAAATGGCACTTTTTCAAGTGGGCTCAACTATTAATGAAATGAAAAGGTTATTTGTTGTGTTGGCGGTGATTTCGCTGACGGGAAGCGTGGCATTCGCACAGAAGGTGCATTCTGACAATCAGGACATCAGGTTCGCGGCTGGAGTAAGGATGCCGATCGAACGATCAAGCGCCAGCGATGAGACAGTGATGACTCTGACCTATGGACGATTCTTCGACAACGGTCTGGGATTCCGGACCGGAGCGCAATGGATGTTCAAGAACTATGAGATTGATGAGTACCTTGGAGTTCCCCTCTATCTGGCTTGGCGCAGCGGCAAGCGCACATTCAAGGAATCCGTGCGTCAGGGTGCTGAGAACATAGCCTGGGGGTCCTACCACAATAAATACTATTACGGCACAAATCCGGATGCCGGAACTGTTTTCGGGCAGTTTCTGTCCGGGCTGTTGAACCGAATCGAATTCTTCGGAGGATTGACTCCCGGCTACATTTTCGGAGCGAAAGAGGAGCCTCACGGAACAGGTTCCATCGGAAGCACGGGCGTGAGAACCGAAAATTACATGACCCTCAACAACAGGTTCAGTCTCACCGCGGACGCGGGCTTCGCCGTCTCTTTCCGAATATGGCGTTTCGAGCTAAGCGCAATCCCTTCCGTACATTATTTCATCACCGACAACTACCGCGAAGTCAACATCCGCCGCGACACTCACGACGGCAGCACGGATGTCTTCACCTCTGACAAAGCTCGCTCATGGCAGTTCTCCTTCCAAGGCGGTCTGAGTTTCACGTTCTAGAATATCTTCATTGAATATAACAAGGCATTCATCGCAAGGTGGATGCCTTCATTCTCTGCTAGTTTCTGATTGCTTCGATGGTTGGATAGTTATCAGAACCATAGGCTGGGCTGGGGGAGACTGTCTTAAAAGTTAAACATTCCTTCGCGAGAATCAAGAATTCGTTTTAGGTCGTGTATGGGGATACGAACAATTTCAGTCTTGCAAGGACTTTTCAGACAGTCTGGGGTCTCTCTACTAGATAGTAGGGATAGAGATAGATAGATAGTGCGGCGAACGTGGAACCCAAATCATTGAATATCAATCAAAAGAGGTACCCTCCTACCAGCCGATATGACGGGGAGGAGGGTGCGTTAATATATTCATTCAGATGGAGTTGGCCTCCACGGCTGAGACAGCGTCGGCGGCATCCTCTCTTGCCGTAAGTCTGGATGACCCTGGATGACAAAGGCGATGGCGCCACCCCACAGGCTGATTACCGCATGTCGGAGTAGCAGCCGTCAACGGTAACATTGCCCCCCTCGATGATGTAGAGGTCATCTTTGGTGGCGGGGTAGCGGAGGATGAAGTCCCTGAGGGTCACGTTCTTGCAGTCCTTGAGATAGACAAGCGTCGGAACGACCGCATCCTCAGGAATATGCTTCATCCGGATCTGGGCGGCAATGTCATCCAGAAGGGCAGGACCACGACCGTCAATCACACCGGTGCCGAATATGGACATATTCTCGACACCCTCTCCCCAGAAGATAGCCTTGTGCCCCTTGTAGGAATAGATGTTCGTCGAGCCCACGATCACAGCACCCTCGCGAAGCCTGATGCTGACCCCGGACTTGAGCTGCACGGCACCCGTGACATAACGTCCCACGCTGAACTCAAGCGTGCCGCCACCCTTGGAGGCGATGAAATCAATCGCCCCCTGAATGCTCGTGGTGTTGTCATGGACACCATTGCTCTTGATGCCGAAATTGGACGCCTTATAGACATTCTGGGAGAATCCCATTACGGAAAACAGCAGCAAAGCCGTCAATAACAATATTCTTTTCATTTCTTCTTGATGTTCTTGGTGTCCTTTGTAATGATCTGTTTCTTGCCCTTGGGAGCGGTCTCCTGATTGATCTGAAGGTTCTTCATACGAAGGCCGTTCACGTCATCGGTCACGATGGCCGGACGGTAATCCTCGCCGTCAACCGTGAGCTTCACGTTGTCGAAAACAATGCCGTCAGCGTGACGGATGTAGAATCCCCATGCCGGAAGCTCCTTCCAGTTGGAGAACTCAGGGTAACGGGTCTCCTGCTCCTCGATCGCGTCAAGTTCCTCCTTAGAGGTACCTGCGTAGGCATATTCAGGATCGGCGTGGCCCGGATAGACAATCTCGATGTTCTCCATACGGACATTCTCGATGCGAAGGCCAGGCAGACCGGCGATAATGCTCGGGCAGACGTTGCGAGGCAGATCCTCGACAGGGCCCTCATAGCTGTAGCCAGCGTCCGGCTTGTCGAACGGAACCTCGGCATACATATTCTTGATCACCACATCCTTAAGGCAAGGCACCTGACTGCCGTTGACATTGCGGGTTCCCGTACGAAGGAAGATCGGGTTGCCGGTGTTCAGGCTCTTGAGGCTGTCGATCTCCACATCCTCGATCTGAGCTCCGTCCACGGTAGCGATGGTGATGGCGCTGCGGTAGGTGTCGAATATGGTCATATTCTTGAACCTGAAGTGCTTGAACTTGCCACGGGTGTAGGTTCCGAACTTGATGCCGTTGGCGCTGCTTCGTCCGACGCAGTTCTCTACAAGAATATTCTCGCTCACGCCATCGTTGCTGTGGCTCTTGAAGCAATATGAATCGTCGGAAGAGTCGATGTAGCAGTCACGCACGATGACATCGCTGCAATCCACCACGTCCAGACCGTCGTTGTTCCAGTAGCACTTGGCGTCAACCGTGATGCCCTCGATCAAGAGGCCACGGCACTTGTCGTACTGCTGTGTCCAGCAGGCCGGATCCTTAAGGGTGATGTCCTTGATGGTAACGTTGTTGCAAAGGTACATATGGATATTCTCCGGCCTGATGGTCTCGTTGACACGGTCGTTGCCGAGTTTGTCGTCAATGAGTCCCATGTGGACGAAATCCACGAAACGGACTCCGACATCGAAGCCACGGCCGTCAACGACGCCCTCTCCCGTCAGACCGATGTTCTCCTGCTTCACGGCAAGGATAAGCGCGGTCCATTTAGCGTCCGGATCCTTCACATAATCGTAAGGATTCAGAGAGCCGACAAGCGCGGCATCCTTCTCGATGTGAAGGGTGACATTGTTCTTAAGATAAATGGAACCCGAAATGTAGTCCCCTTTGTCAAGCACGACACGACCGCCTCCACGTGAGGAAGCGAAGTCTATCGCGGCCTGAATGCTTGCGGTGTTCAGAGTGACCCCGTCCGGCCTCGCACCGAAATCACGGGCGAAAAAGTCCGTGGCTCCAAGCGAGAGAGCCGAACCGGCGAAGAGCAGCGCTGCGGCCGCGATTCCTAGTAAATTTCTCATCATTAATGTTTTATTAATATAGTTTCACTGGTCCTATCAGTCCCGCGCTGACGTAAGGCTGCTTGCGTTTGATGACAAAACGCTGCGCCACCTTGTTGTCCTTGAGGGTCTGGATATAGTTGCCCATAAGGGTCGTGACTTTCACCTCGATGGTGTTATCTCCCGGGCGGAGCAGTCCGGTAATGTCATACACACGCTCGCCGAACCACTTGACTCCCGCCGGTTTGCCGTTGACCCAAACCTCGCAGATGTCAGCCACCTTGCCGAGATTCAAGTACTTAGGAAGTTTTCCGGACAGTGTCACGGTCTTCGTGTAGGTCACCTTGCCCATAAAGTTCTTGAACGTGGTGTCCTTCATATCCTTGAAGTCCTGAAGCTGGTCGAGGCTGGTCGTCCAGGTTGAATCCGGCCAGGTGTGGTGCATCTTGAGATCCCACCCGCCTGTCACCTGAATCTCGTCCTGTCCGTCAAGCGGAAGCTGTTTCCAAGCCGGAGCGCTGCCGCCCATCTTGTTGAATACGAACAGGTAAGTCTCGGAAGGACCGAAACGGAAATGCATCCTGCCGTCCTTGCCGACAGGAAGGACGAACCTCTTGCCGGAAGCCGGATCATAGAGCCAGGCGTGTTTCCCTGCGGTCACGGATTTCGGGAATATTATGTCCGTCTCACGAGCCTCGCTCATATGGGCGTTCATAATGAGGAACATATCACTGCCATCATCAGTAACATACTGGTTCTGAAGCAGGAACCTGTCCGGATTGCTGATCGTCAGAGTGTGAGGAAGATTGTACTTCTCCATCACGCCGGTGTACCATTCAAGATATTTCCCGTCAGCAGGCTTCTCAAGCAGGACGAAATTGTCCTTATACTCCTTCAAACGTGCTACGGTCTCGGTGATCTGTTTGTCACGAGCCTCGAAATCCTTGAGTCCCAGCGACTTCTCCGGATATTTCCCGATGCAGAATACCCTTCCGCCACCTTTCACGAACTCCTCCAGCTTGGCCAAGGTCTCCGGAGTGGTGCTTGTCACCTCAACGATGAACAGGGTACCATATTCCTTAGGCCCATAGCAGAGCTTGCCGTTACGGACAGTAGCGTCGCGAAGGATGATCTCGCTGACATAGTCCGCTCCGCCGCCGTTCTTGTGGATGGCCTCCCAGATCAAGGAGGTGTAAGGAATATTCAAGGCCACGGGGAACGGCTCGGTCTGCACGCCCATCGTGCTCCACATATCGTAGTTGGCAGGGAGGATTGCGATGTCGGTGTACATATCAGCGTTCTGGAGCTGGCTGGCGATCCTCGCGCGGTAGTCGTTCAGCTTGTTAACGTAAGGCCACCAGGTGTTCCTCTCGTTGTGGAAGGTTCCGTACTGAACCCAGCCCGGGAACTCGGCCTCAAGCGGGGAGTAGTTGAAACCATGCCAAACAGAATGGGTTATGCCGGAGATCGCGCTCATGTCGGAGCCGACCTTCAGGAACTCAAGACTGGTCGTGAACACCTTGTAGGTGTTGGTCATCTCCTCGGCGCTGACAAGACGCTTGCCGGTAAGGTGGGCCGCCGACGAGACATATTTGTCAATCATCGTGTAGGCGCGTCCGCGGCGGTAGTCCTCATCGCCCATCTCCTCACCGATCCTGTGCTTGAGCCAGTTGGTCGTCCAGGACTCCCCTTCCGGAATGTCCTGGCCAAGGGAAGACTCCTCGATGAAGAAGCCGTTGCCATAGGCCTGGGAGCGGGATTTCACACCCTTCTCCCTGCACCAGGAGAGGAACGTGTTCATGTACCGCTCGTTGAGCAGCTCGGCCTTCGTGAGTTCAAAGTCGAAACGCACACGGTTCACCTGGTCCTGGAACTTATCGCCTTTCTTTGAGCCATAGTCGAAGCTCTCCACATTGCCAAGTCTGCCGACCTTGAACATCGTGAACGGAAGCCAAGGCATCAGGTCGTAACCTCTGCGAGCCTTGAACTCCTCAGGGAAGTCGCTCGTCCAGTTGCAGCCCTCAAGCTCCATACTGTCCACGAAGAAAGCCCTGAGATGCTTTGAGAGCGGTCCCAACTTGGCCTCGATCGTGTCGGTCATATTGTCAAGATAACGGCGCACAGCCTCGGCGTCCATATGGTTCAGGATCGAACCGGCCGCGCCCGGAGCGCCGTTGATCACGCAGGCGAAGGAATCGTACTTCACCATAGCGTAGAACTGCCAGTTGCCCTTAGGCACATCCACCGTGATCACATCGCCTTCGATGTTGCCCGACAGATCAATCGCCTCGCTGAGGTCGTTGATAGGGTCCGGAGCGAGACAGACCGACACAAGTTCCGGAGCGCGGCCGGTGTTCACCTTCGTCACCCCGGGATCTATATTCTTGAATATGTTGAACTTGGACATCTCGAACCTCTCGCCCCCCGTCACCTTCTGCGCGTAGGTGAGCATCACGGAGGCACGCTCCTCACGAGGCAGGGTCTCCGCTCCGAACGGCCATCCTGATCCGATGATCAGGTCGCAGGTCATTCCAAGGCGTCCGGCCTCGTCGAACACGACCTTCAGCATGTCTATCCATTCGTCACTCAACCATTTGAGCGGCTTGGTGTCCATCGCGTCAGCTCCGTACGGGAACGAGATCGGATTGATCTCCACTCCACCGACTCCCGCATCCTTGAGGATATGCAGCTCACGCACAAGCTCCTCTGCCTCAACGCGGTCGCCGTTCCACCACCAGCGCACGAACGGACGGTAGCGGCTGTCCGGATTCTGGAACTGTTTGTAGAGATCCTTGGATGTCGTCCTGGCCGAAGATTCGGACGAGAAGGCAACCAAGGAGGCCAAAACAACAGATGCTGCCGCTAAAAATCTGAATATCTTCATGTTCCTATTCGTCAACGTGATTTACAACCTTCGGCTTGCTTGAATATACCAGATAGTTGTCGATGACGATGTTCATGTTGTCCTGCTTGTTGAGGAACTTGAAGGTCAGAGTGTGCTCGCCTTCAGGAAGATCGTACTTCCAGTAGAGGTCCGGAGCCGCTCCGTTGCCCTTGATAGGGTTCTTGGCCACAGCGGAGAGATTGCCGTCGAGGTATATCTCGACCTCGCCGACGTAACCGGTGTTGTCGTTGTAGCCGGCTCCCTTGTAGTAGTGGCTCTTCACAACGATGCCGTTGCCCTTGAACTTGATCTGGCCGATATTTGTGATGGTCTTCTTGACGTTGACCTTGACTTGAGGATAGTGGCCCTCGAAAGCCTTCTCGTAGCGCACGGCCTCAGGCTTCTGAACCTTGATTGTAACATTGTCACCATCAATTGAGCCACCATTACGCTCGATCACCTGAAGGGCTTGGCTGAGGGAATATTCAGTGGCCTTGTTGATGGAGATGTCTGTGTAGACGAAAGGTCTGTCCTCTACCTCCTCGCAAGGCTTCCTCCAATATTCAGGAATATTCTTGTAACCCATCATTACTCCGAGGATTCCGGCGGCCGACGAAGGGTTGCAGTCAGAGTCCTGGCCGCAGCGGGTGGAGATGTCGATGGTGCGGTAGAAGTTCTTGTCACCGTAGAGGAGACCGATGAGGATGTAGCCGCTGTTGATGACGGCGTCGATGTTGAACTGGTTGTCAACCCCATCCGGGCAGCCGATGTCGTAGCCATAGTGCTTGTTGAACAAAGCCCAGGTGATGTGCCAGTCCTTAGGGTACTGCTTGTGCCATTTGATGACATCAGCCATCGCCTTGTAGTAGTTGCTCTGCGCAGGGATGGCCTTGAGGGCCTCATTGACAACGAAGTTCATGTCATCGCTGATGAATGCGAGAGAGATCATCGCGGCGACATACACGCCGCCGTACCAGCCGTCGCCGTAGTTCATCATGTGGCCGATCTCGTCGCAGTAGTAGGACGAGGCGTTGACCATTCCCGGAGCCATCAGACCGGCGTAGTCGGCTTCGATCTGGAAGTCGATGTCGTCGGCGTGAGGGTTGTTGCGCCAGTGGCCGGACTCAGGAGGCATCACACCGTTCAGGATGTTGTAGCGTCCGAGCTGGTTGGCGTGCCAGAGCGGGTATGGGGCATGGGCGAACGCGTTGGCGAAGGACTCGATCGGAGCGTCAAGGCCTTCCTTCTGGAACACCTCCACGAAAGTGAGGTCCATGTAGACATCGTCGTAAAGTCCGGGAACATTGTCGAACCACCATTTGATCGTGTGCTCGTGCCACGGAATCTCGATCTCGTCGTTCATGAAGCCGGAGTACTTGAACTCTGTCGGTCCGCCGTAGGAGCAGCCGATGGTCTTGCCGGCCCAGCCGCCTTTGATTTTGTCCATGAGAACCTCCTTGGTCATCTTGACCTCTTTAGGAAGTTTCTTGGCGGTCGCTGTGAATGTGGTCGTCAGCATAAAGACGCCAGCGGCGATCAGGAATAAATTCTTGACTTTCATAATTCTTTTTGTTTATTGATTATTTGTTTTTCGTAAAGATTCACTTATCCAGGAAACGCATCCCCACAGGATCTGGTTCACGGCCTGGGACTCGTGCGAGAGGGTCGCAAAGATCATCCCGAACTGCGCCGGGATGCCGTAAACGTAGGAAATCGCCGAGGAGACTATGAAGTGGAAGGCTCCGAATCCTCCCGGCACCGGGACGATGGAGGAGAGGCTTCCGGCTATCATCAGGAACAGAGCGTCGGTCAGATTCATGACCCGGATGGTGTCCACGGCCGAGGCGAGCTCGGGACTGACAGAGTCCGGGGATATTCCTTGAAGTGCCCAGAGAATCGTGACGCTCATCATCCAGTAGCAGAACCATATCCCGGCTGTCAGGGCAAGGAACTTCCACGCCCCCTCCATCTTGAGACAGCTTAGGAAACCGGACCATACGCCCTTGCAGAATCCGCTGATTTTTCTGAGCGGGGCCCATTTGTCAGCGAAAAGGATTGCGCATAAAATGGCGGCAACCACGGCTGAAACTCCTGCGACCAAGATTGCGATCTTGCCGACGCTGATGCTGCCAGAGAACGCTCCGAAAATCCTCTCGGAGAAAAATCCGCCGAAACGCTTCCAAGTGAAAACCAGGAATATGGCCAGAATGCCGAACATGGCGAGCACGTCCACCGAACGTTCGAGGGCTGCGGTGCCGAGGACTTTGTCGTAAGAGGCGAGATGCCGGCCTTGATCTTTGGAATCCTTTTCGGAATGCGCCGTGATGTAGCCACAACGGACGAACTCTCCGACACGTGGCAGGGCGATGTTCACCAGATAACTGATGTTGACAGCGTTGAAGCAGGTCAGACGGGACGTGGTTCTGTCAATGGGAAGAAGGAGTTCACGCCATCGCAAGGCCCTGAGCCAAAAAGCCAGCACACCGAACAGCATCGAAAGGACGACGAATTCCCAGCGGCAGGCTCTCAATCCCTCCAGAAAGTCGATCCAGCCCACTCCATGGAATGAGCAGTACAGGAGAACCACCGCAAGCGCGATGGAAATCCCGTATTTAAGAATATTCCCGACCTTCTTGTTCATGTTACAAATTTAATCAAATATTCCTTAACTTTGTGATTTGGCACATCATGAATATCAAAATACAAAGATATGAAATCAATTTTAGGGATAGGGAACGCTCTGACGGACATCCTGGCGGTGTTTCCGGACGAGACTATGCTTCGTGAGTACCATCTTCCTCCGGGAAGCATGCAGCACGTGGATCTGGAGACAGGAGACCGCATCTGGTCCAAGCTCAAGGAGTTCGGAGTGAAGTACGTTCCGGGCGGATCGGCAGCCAACACAATCACCTGCACATCAATCTTCGGCATGCCGTCCGGATTCATCGGCAAGATCGGCAACGACGAACTGGGGCATCTGTACAAGAGCACACTTGAGCAGTACGGAGTGAAGACCACACTGCTGACCGGCACGAAAGGTTCGGGACGCGCGATGTGCTTCATCACCGGAGCCAACTCGGAAAGAACCTTTGCCGACTACATGGGAGCCGCGCTCGAAATGGTTCCGGAGGATCTGAAGCCGGAATATTTCCAAGGCTACGACTATTTCCATATCGAGGGCTATCTCGTACAGAACCAGGACCTTATCCGCAAGGCCGTGCAGATGGCCAAGGAAGCGGGTTGCAAGATTTCAATCGATATGGCCTCCTACAATGTGGTCGAGTCCAACGAGGCTTTCTTCCACAATCTGGTGGACCGCTATGTGGACATAGTCTTCGCCAACGAGAGCGAGGCGAGAGCGTTCACAAAGCAGGAACCGCGCGAGGCACTCGACACACTCGCCAGCCAGTGCGAGATCGCTGTCGTGAAAGTCGGGAAGGACGGGTCAATGGTGAAGCAGGGTGATGAATATCACTACATAGAGGCTTGGCCGGCAGCCACGATCGACGCCACCGGAGCCGGGGACACCTACGCCGCCGGGTTCCTCTACGCGCACTCGCTCGGAATGTCTTTGAAAGTTTGCGGAGAGATAGGCTCAATAATTGCTGCGAAGGTCGTCGAAGTTATCGGCACCAAGATCGATGTCCCTAGATGGAAAGACGCGAAGCGCGAGATTCGTGAGTTGATAGCCTCTGTAAACAAGTAGGTCATGTTTGATTTCATAAAGAAGTTTTTCAGAAAGAGTAGTCTGCGGAAGCACTCCAGCACGATCCCCACGGAGATCCTCCCTCTGGGGAAAATCCATTCATACGTCGCGATCATCGATGCGGAAGAGTCAACGTTCGACGAGTGCAAGACAGCCATAATGAACTTTTTCAGGGCCCACGACATCAAGGGCTGTGTCTTCTTCCAGGATTTCAGGAAGATAGGCAGCGAGGATCGTCTGATCACCAGCATCCAGACCACCATCACAAAAAAGGATCTGGACTGGATCGGAAGGCCTTCCCGCTACAAGCTGAACGTGCTGGAGGAGCAGGCTCCAGACCTGTTCATATCCCTCATCAAGGATCCGGACTTCGCCATTGAATATATGGCCCGCACCTCCAAGGCCCGGTTCAAGATAGGTCGCCGCCAGATGAGCGGGAATCTCTTCGACCTTGTCATCAGTGATCCGGCCGGCAAGAACGTTTCACAGCTGGACAGTTTTACGGCAATCAAAGGCTATCTCACGAAAATCAAATAACTTAACATGTCAAATATCATCAAAAACGCCGCTGTCGCCCTGAAAGGTTTCGCAATGGGAGCGGCAAATGTCATTCCAGGCGTGTCCGGAGGCACTATCGCCCTGCTCACAGGAATATTCAATGAGCTGATCGAGGCTCTGAACGCCATCCTGTCGGTGTCTTCGTGGAAACTTCTCCTCAAAGGCGAGGTCAAGGAGTTCTGGAAGAATATTCATGGAACGTTCCTGCTTTGGTTGGGTGTCGGAGTGATCGTGAGTGTCTTCTCGCTCGCCAAGCTGATGGAATATGTGCTTGCCTACCATCCGATCCAGACCTGGGCGTTCTTCTTCGGCCTGATCGTGGTGTCCGGTGCCTACATGCTCTACGACATCAAGGGCTGGAAGGTCGCCGACGGGCTTTGGCTGGTCTTCGGCGTCTTCCTCGGGGCTATGATCTGCCTGCTCTCCCCTACCCAGACGACAGACGCTGGTTGGTTCATCATGATATGCGGCGCGATCGCGATCTGCACGATGATCCTTCCGGGCATCTCCGGCAGCTTCATTCTCGTGCTTTTCGGTAAGTATGAATATATTATGTCAGCGATCAGCGAGCTTAACTGGCCGGTCCTCATTCTGTTCGGAGTCGGCTGCGTACTTGGAATCGCCGCATTCTCGAAGTTCCTGCACTGGCTGATAGCGCATTATGAGAGGCCGACGCTGATCACCCTGATCGGTTTCACGCTCGGGTCCCTTGTCAAGGTCTGGCCATGGAGCGACAAGTTCAGCGTGATGATGGCTCAATGGATGCGTGAAGGGCAGACCGCCGAAGAGGCCCGGATTGGCGTCGAGGCACTTGTTGACATAGGCACGGATCTCTCCACGCTCATCAATCCGCAAATCTTCTCCGCCCTCATCTGGATGCTCATCGGCGCCCTCCTCGTCGTCGCCCTTGAATGGTTCGGCCACAGGAGCGCCAAGGCCTGACGCCTAATAGTAAGCGTTTAAAAATAAGATTACCAAGTTATTTTTTAAGGATTACATAACTGACGGTCAGAAAAAAACGAAAATGGTGAATTTTGCACGTTACCAAAATTCACCATTTTATTTTTTCTGACCTTTCCGACCTATTGCGGCGGAGTGATCACAGGTGGCGTGTCTGTAAGATCACAAGCCCTCCAGTGCGGCGGCTCCGTGAGCAAAACCACCTCCATTCGCGCACAGGACCCATCCACAACCCTGCTTCGTGAGCAAATCTCTACCCAAGCGCGCACGGAACCCATCCACATCCTTGCCTCGTGCGCAATTCCTTATCCCAGCGCGCACGAGACTCGATAGTGATGGTTGTAAATGAGAGACAAAAAAAGCGGGAGACCGGTGTGGTCTCCCGCTTTGGGTGATTCCGTAGGGATTCGAACCCTAGACCCACAGATTAGAAATCTGTTGCTCTATCCAGCTGAGCTACGGAACCGTGCCCCGTTTCTGTTCCGCAGAACAGGAAACGGACTGCAAATATACGAATTTTCCATCGAAAACAAGCACATGCGGAAGATATTTGTGTCAAATCAAAACGCCGGAAGAAATTCATGAATATTCCCGAGCGTCCATTGAATATTCATGCTACTAAAAGTAGAAGCCGGTGTTAAGGTACATGACCCCGGCGCCGTCCTGGGCGGAAAGGGCACGGGCATATTCAATGTTCAGGACAAAGTTGCGGTTGAGGATGATTTTCAAGGCAGCACCGGAAGAGAGGTGGAGGTTGTCGCCTCTGGAGGTGTCGATGTATTTGTCGTAAAGTTTCGGAAACGCTCCGGTACGGTTGGTCAAATCGAAGTACCTCAAGGTGCTGATTCCATCGCAGAAGCCACTGAGCATCAAGCCAATATCCTGTCCCCAAATGCCGAATCCGGCGAACTTCCAACGCAACTCGGCGTTCACAAAACCGGTCGATGAGCCTGCCACCCTGTTGTACAGCAGACCACGGACTGTCCTGTAGCCACCTATCGCGGCGTTGTCGTAGATCGGGCCTCCCGGGGTATAAAACGGAATGGCGTACCATGGAGCATCGCTCAGGAATTCCTGATAGTCAAGGCGGTAGGCAAAGACAAGATTCTCCTTTATTATAGGAATATAATGCCTCAGCGTCGCATGGATCTTTAGGTAAGACTCCGAAGAGCCCAGAAAACCAGGCGCGGCGAAGACATGCGCCCCGGCCAGAACTCCCTTTGTAGGTACACCCTCATAGTCACGCGAATCATAGACAAGGCCGGCACGGACGGCGGATGAATATTCCTTTGAAACCTCCTCGGACGGAACCATGCCCCATGCCTTGTAGAGCCCGAACAAGGAGATTTCCTGATCGGAATCCTGAGGATGATAGTCCTTGACTTTGAATTGATTGAAATGATAGCCCACCTCCCAGGACAAATGATCCGAAATCTTTCCGGAAAAATCCGCCTTGATGTTAAGAGTAGCCCTGTCATACTTGTAGAATCCATCAGCCATAGAAGAATCGTAGAACGTCCTCCGGCCGCCGAAACCGAAGAACTCCATGGAGTTGTCCGCACAGTAGCTGGCCGCCAGATTCATCCGGACTTCCGGCAGAAGCCTTCCTGAATCGTATGATGCCACGAAAGTCTTGCTGCCTCCGGTGTAGCCGGAGACCTCGAAATATGCGCTGCTTCTGGGATTCGGATATGTCGAACCATCCCCGAAGTTGTACACATTCATCAGCCCCCCGAACAGAAAGCCCTTAGCCCCGTCGAATCCGACCATCGGGAACGGCACAAAGGAATGTCCGGTCTTGACAACCGGTTCCCTGTCCTTTGCCGCATGTGGCCACACGGTCAGGAACAGGCAAAAGGCCAGTGAAAATATTCGTAATCCAAAAGTCTTCATATTCAAGAAATTCCATTGCAAATTTACAACAAAAATATTAATCACAACGCTCATGGACTTCCGGTGAGCACATTTGCACAGTTCATCAGAAACAGGGGTAATAAATTGGATTTCTGACCAGTAAGGCTTATCTTTGACGGACAAACTGTTTAGCTAAGTAGCTTATGATACGTAAAAAACTTTTCAAGGTCATGATTGTGGCAGCCGCCGCTGTGATGACAACATTCTCAGGATTCGCCCAGAATCCAACCGATGCCGAGGTTCTTAAAAGTCCGGACGGCAACCTTGAGCTCAAGTTCGCCATCACCGCCGCGGGGACACCGACATATTCATTGAACTATGGCGGCAAGGCTGTGATTCTACCGAGCGAGCTTGGCTACGAGATTCGCGGCAAGCGCCTGAAGAGCACTTTTGAGGAGAAGTCCGGCAGGTTCTACGCCGGGCCGGAAAGTCTCCACGACGGATTCAAGGTGACCGGGGTGGAACGTGACTCCCTCGATGAGACATGGGAGCCAGTCTGGGGTGAGGAAAGCCACATCCGCAACCACTACAACGAATTGGCTGTCACTCTTGAGCAGGGTCCGGTGAACAAGAACGGTCCAAAGGCGGTGATGGTCATCCGTTTCCGCCTCTATGACGACGGTCTCGGGTTCCGATACGAGTTTCCGGAGCAGAAGAGGCTCAAGTACTTCGTCATCAAGGATGAGCTTACCCAGTTCGCGATGGCTGGCGACCACACCGCATGGTGGATTCCCGGAGACTATGACACTCAGGAATATAACTACACGGTGAGCCGTCTTTCCGAGATCCGCGGACTATCATCCACAAAGGCGGAGGGAAACGCCTCCCAGCAGACGTTCTCCCCAACCGGAGTGCAGACCGCCCTTCAGATGAAGACCGATGACGGGCTCTACATCAACATCCATGAGGCCGCTGTGGTTGACTACCCTACCACCAACCTCAACCTGGACGACAAGACGATGACTTTCAGCACTTGGCTGACTCCTGACGCGGAAGGGTGGAAAGGCCGCGTCCAGACTCCGGCCAGGTCACCATGGAGAACCGTCATGGTTGTGGACGATGCCCGCAAGGCGCTGGCTTCCAGACTGATCCTCAACCTCAACGATCCTTGTGTCCTTGAGGATGTCTCATGGATCCATCCGGTGAAGTACATCGGTGTGTGGTGGGAAATGATCACCGGCAAGACCCAATGGTCCTACACCAATGACTTTCCGACCATCGAGCTCGGAGTTTCAGACTACTCCAAGGCGAAGCCTCACGGAAAGCACGGAGCCAACAACGAGAACGTGCGCCGCTACATCGACTTCGCGGCAGAGCATGGCTTCGACGCGGTACTCGTCGAGGGCTGGAACGAAGGTTGGGAGGATTGGTACGGCAAGCAGAAGGACTTCGTCTTCGACTTCATCTCCCCGTACCCTGACTTCGACATCAAGGCTCTCAATGAATATGCCCACTCGAAGGGCGTGAAGCTCATCATGCACCACGAGACCTCCGCTTCAGCCCAGAACTACGAGCGCTGGATCGACAAGGCGTATGATCTTATGAATGAATATGGTTACGATGCGGTGAAGAGCGGCTATGTCGGCGACATCATCCCTTACGGCGAGCATCATTACAGCCAGTCGATGATCAACCACTACATGCTTTGCGTCAAGAAGGCAGCCGACCACCACATCATGGTCAACGCCCACGAGGCGGTGCGCCCTACCGGTCTGTGCAGGACCTACCCTAACCTCATCGGCAACGAGTCCGCCAAGGGTACCGAGTACCGTGGACAGATCATGCCTCATCATGTGACCATACTTCCGTTCACACGTCTTCAGGGCGGTCCGATGGACTACACTCCGGGAATATTCGAGATGGACATGTCGAAGATGAACCCTGAGGATCACCAGCGTGTGTTCTCGACAATCTGCAAGCAATTAGCCCTGTATGTGACGATGTACTCGCCTCTGCAGATGGCCGCTGATGTTCCCGAGCACTACGAGGAGCACATGGACGCGTTCCAGTTCATCAAGGATGTGGCCGTTGACTGGGAACAGAGCCGGTACTTGCTGGCCGAGCCGGGAGACTACATCGTGATCGCCCGTCAGGCCAAGGTGAAGGAGGCAGGCAAGGAGGGTGACTGGTTCGTCGGTGGAGTCACCGATGAGAACGCTCGTGATCTGGAGTTTCCTCTGGATTTCCTTGAGAAAGGGGTCAAGTACACCGCCACGATCTATGCAGACACTCCTGAGGCCGACGGCATCGGCGATGTCAAGGTGCAGGATTCGGTGCAGACATATTCCATCACCACGAAGAAAGTCAATTCCAAGACCACGTTGAAGATGCATCTGGCCCGCTCCGGCGGGTTCGCTATCCGCATCCAGAAGGTGGAGGGGAAATAGTCCGATCGAGCGGCGGACGAAAAAAGGCAAAAGCGGAATTTTGCACGTTACCAAAATTCCGCTTTTGATTTTTCGTCTGCCGCACGGAATGACATAAAGTAGGCGTCGCGGCAGTCTTCCTTGCTCACTTCCCTGCCAGCCTCCCTGCTGCTCACCTCGGCAATCCGAACAAGTTAGATTGTTCTCGGTTCGGGCGCTGGGTTGAGAGTGAAAAACTTCAGGTTATTTCAGCATATGGGCATTACGATGACAGATAATCGGGGAATATTAGTATATTCACAAAAAATTTTGAGCGATGTACACATTCAAGCAGGATGGCGACAGGTTTGTCGTCAGCATTGACAACCATCAGGAACTGATGGGGGAGATCGCGGCGTTTTGTCAGGAGCAGGGGATTCTGGCGGGAGAGGTGAGCGGAATCGGAGCGGTGAACAACGCGACGCTGAGGTTCCTCAACCCTGTCACGAAGCATTATGTTGACAAGACATTCGACGAGCAGATGGAGATCTCAAGCCTTGTGGGCAATGTTTCCGAGAAGGACGGAAAGGTCTATCTGCATCTTCACGCCAACTTCGGGCGGGCGGACTACACGGTTGTGGGCGGACACCTTCTCACAGCAACCATCAACGGAGCGTGCGAGGTGTTCATCAGACGCTACAACTGCAAGGTTGGCAGACACTTCGACGAGGAGACGGGACTTAATCTGTACACCTTGTAGTCTGTGCCGCCAAAGCAATCGGTAAAAGGATAACCGGATGGAGAGAATCAACATCATCGACTGCCCGCTGGGGGAGGTTGGAAAGCACCTCGGCGGCTACGGGAACATATTCATAATCCACGACCGCAACGTAGGCGGCATCGTGGAAAGGCTTGGCGTTCAGGCTCAAGGAATATTCCCGATCGAGGCCACGGAGGAGAGGAAGACGCTCGCCACCGTGCTGGAAATCGAGGAGTGGCTGCTGGAGAAAGGAGCTGACAGAGAGGCGTTTGTGCTGGGTGCCGGCGGCGGAATCACAACTGATCTGGTCGGGTTCGCGGCTTCCGTTTACAAACGCGGTGTGAGGTTCGGATTCATCCCGACCACCCTGCTCTCACAGGTGGATGCCGCTATCGGCGGAAAGAACGGCGTGAACCTTGACTCCTACAAGAACATCATCGGGGTAATCCGCCAGCCGGAAATGACATTCATCTGTCCGGAACCGCTGGAGACGCTGCCTTACCCGCAGATTCTGTCGGGCGCGGCCGAACTGCTCAAAACCTTCATTATCAACAACAAAGGCAATGAATATGAGAGGGCTGTGAATATGCTTATGAATATTCATGCCCAGGCATCGGAAGGTTCCGCCGAGGCCTCCATCCGGGAATATTCACAGACATTCCGTGAATTGATCGCGGCGGCAGCGAATGTAAAGGCGGGCATTGCCGGAAGGGATCCGAATGAGCGCGGGGAGCGCCGCCTGCTCAATCTTGGACACACTTTCGCCCACGCCATCGAAAAGAATTCCTCCGAGGCGATCCCGCACGGGCAGGCAGTCTCCATGGGCATCATCCTGGCAGCGCGGTTGGCCGAGTCTTTGGGGCTGACGGATGGTCTTTCCGATCGCCTGAAAGCCGACTTCACAGCCTGTGGCTTGCCGGTCGAGTGTCCGTACAGCGTTGACACTCTGGCCGATGCGATGAAGAAAGACAAAAAGGCGGATGGAGCGTTTGTTCATTTCGTGCTGCCGCTGGGCATAGGGCATGTTGAGACACGGGAACTTCGGGTCGAAGAGGCGGTAAGCGCATTGAAGGATGAGTAAAGTCACGGCGTTTCAGACAGCGGCAACGCCCATTTCAGAGACGAGCGGCGCATCGAGACTCGCAAACATTAACAAGTAATTGAATATATTCAGTTTATGATCTGCACAACAATCCAGAACCGAACCCTGGAAGAGATAATGAACCTGCTGGAAAGCAGCGAGCCACGGATTCAGATGGCGGAGATCAGGCTGGACAGATGTCCGCTGAGTATCGAGGAGATAGAATACTTGTTCTCTTCCTCGGACACTCCGCTCGTGGCCACCTGCCGGGTCGTTGATGACGGCAACGGAACTTGGGAAGAGGCCGAGGAGAAACTCACCGCCGCTGTCGAGGCCGGAGCAGCGTTCCTGGATCTGGAGATCGAGGCTCCGAAGGAGATCGGCAAAAGGCTCCGGAGGGCTTGCACTGAATATGGCACCACGATGATCCGTTCGGGTCATTTCTTCGCCGGGACGCCGTCGGATCAGGTGCTGCGGAACACTGTGGAGAAATGCAGGAAGTTCGGTGGAGAGATTGTGAAGATCGCGGCTATGGCGACCTCTGAAGAGGATGTCGCCAGGGTGCTGGGGCTTTACACGGTCAGTGATCTGAATCCGTCGGTCGCGGAACCGGTCGAAGCGACCATCCGTACTGCTGAACAACAGTCCCTTCGACAGGCTCAGGAACCTGTTAATGTAAGAGTTCAGCGACCACAAGAGAATCAACGGTCGTTTGAGCTGATCGCCTTCTCGATGGGCGAGACCGGCAAGGACAGTCGGCTGGAATGTCTGAAACTCGGCAGTCCGTTCACCTACGCCGCGCTAAGCGAAGAAGAGGCCGCCGCTCCTGGACAATGGACTTACTCTGAGATGATTGCCGCCGTCTATGGCGAAAGGAGACCTCTTCATTGCGACACTGCCTTGAATATGCCGGCCTCAAAGAGTTTCGCCCAACGCGCGATCATCGCCGCGGCATTGGCGGAAGGAGAATCCCGGCTCGGCGGCTACTCTCCGTGCGGGGACAACGAGGCGGCGATAGAGGTCGCCAAGGCGCTCGGGGCCAAGGTTCGGATAGAGAGTGAGGGCAGTTCTTTGCAAGTTGGTGCGCTTCGACAGGCCCAGCGACCAACCGATCCGGTCGCTTCGATGGTTGGTGAGCTCTGCCGAACCACAGGCTCAGCGACCGGAAGCACCCTAATCATAGAAGGCATAGGCTCATCAGCGAATATCCCCGAAAAGATCAACGTCGGCGAATCCGGCCTCCTGACCCGCCTGATGATCCCTCTCACCGCCGCTCTCGGCAACGGCAACCAAATCGAGATTGACGGCATCGGCACCCTCCCGACAAGGCCGCTGAAAGGCGCATCCGAAATCATGGCCGGTTTTGGAACGGTTCTGAGGCCTCTCAACCCTGCACCCGAAGTCCACGTGCCGTTGACCGTCCAGGGTCCTCTGCTTTCCGGCAAAACAAGCGTTTCCGGCAAAGGCGGCTCGCAGCTGATCTCCGGTCTGCTGATGGCCCTGCCGCTTCTTCCGGGAGACTCGACCCTGCATATTCATGACCCCAAGAGCATCCCATATATGTTCATCACAGCGGACGTGCTTCGCCGTTTCGGCATCAAAATCAGCAGCGAAATGGAGGGTGGAGAGGATTTCCTTGAGACTCAGGACTGGAGTCTCTGCACCGGCATCACATTCAAGATCAAGGGCGGGCAGAAATATTCCCCTGCCGCTTTCGACATCGAGGGCGACTGGAGCGCCGCCGCCAATTTCCTGGTGGCCGGAGCGCTGTTCGGAGACGTGAAACTGACCGGTCTCGACACAACCTCCCTTCAAGCCGACATCTCGATCATGGACATCCTAATGGAAGCCGGAGCCAGCCTTTCGCAGATTGAGGATGAGCCGCAGGACGGAATCACAAACGACGGCTCTTCCAGAAATGAAGCGACCGGTGCTGCCTCCAACAAAACTTCAGACAATGAAGACGCTCCGGAGGCCAATGCCACGCAAGGCCACCGCGGCCTCATCACCGCCCAGAAAGCCCCGCTCCGCGCCTTCGACACCGACCTCAACAACTGTCCGGACCTGTTCCCGATCGTCGCCATCCTCGCCGCCTTCTGCCACGGACGCAGTAATATTCAAGGATTCAAGAGGTTGGCAAGCAAGGAAAGCGACCGCGGCGCGGCGATTCTGAATATGCTCACCCAGATGGGCGTGGAGGCCTCCGCCGCCGGCGACACCCTCTCCATCACCGGCGAGTCAGTAGAGAGCCGCCTCCTGAACGGTCACCTCCTCAAGGGCGGTGAATATACCTCCTCGCACGACCACCGTATGGCGATGGCCCTCACCGTAGCCTCCTGGTGCGCCGACACCCCGATCCTCATCGATGACACCTCCTGCGTAGCCAAGTCCTTCCCCGCCTTCCCTGGCACCTACCGCCTCCTTGAGCGTTAGTACGTCTGGAACAATGGTACGAATCATCTGCATCTGTCCGGTGGATTGTGGTCTGGCCGGACAAAATGTGAAAATCATAAACTTTGTCCGGCCAATATGGCTTTTACCGGACAACTACCGTTGGCCGTCAGCGTGGCAGGTAAGTGGCTGATTTTCAAGCGAAACGAAGATATCCTGGTGCGGAATCCAGCACCAGGACATCTTTGTTTTTATTCATTATCAAGGAGTTAGATGCCACGGCCTTTTAGGTCGGCGAGGACGATGGCGGCGACGGCCTCGACGATGACGGGGGTACGGAGGGCAAAGCAGACATCGTGGCGGCCTGGGACGTTGAGGGTGGTTTGCTCGCCGGTCTTGATGTTGAGGGTGGTCTGGGATTTAGTGATGCTGGAGGTCGGCTTGAAGGCTACACGAAATACTACCGGAGAGCCGTTCGTGATACCTCCGTTGATGCCGCCGGAACCGTTCTTCACGGTGGTCACAGAACCTTCTTTAAGCTCAAGAGAGTCATTATGTTCCGAGCCTTTCATCCGGGCGGATGCGAAACCGTCACCGAACTCGATTCCACGGACTCCCGGAATGGAGAAGACGGCGTGCGAGATCAGAGACTCGATTGAATCGAAGAACGGCTCACCAAGACCGGACGTCACCCCGGAGACCCGGCACTCGACAATGCCGCCAAGCGAATCGCCTTCCTTGGAGGTTTTGTCCAGAAGATCGCCCCACTTGGACTTGTCCGTCTCTCCTCCGATCTCTATCAAACCGGCCTCAAAGCTAAGCCCCTGACACATTTTCTTTGCGATGACTCCGGCGGCGACCAGCGGAAGGGTTATCCTGCCCGAAAAATGCCCACCTCCACGAGGGTCATTGAAGCCGTTCCACTTGACGGAAGCGACATAGTCGGCGTGCCCTGGACGCGGCACAGCCTTAAGAGCCTCATAGTCAGAAGACCGAGTGTTGTTGTTCTTGAATATGACTGCGATCGGTGCTCCGGTTGTGTGTCCATCGAAGACTCCGCTCAGAATCTCCGGCTCGTCCGCCTCGATGCGTGGTGTGGTACCCTTCGCTCCACTCTTGCGGCGAAGAATGTCCGGCATAAAATCCTCTACAGCAAGTTCTATCCCCGGCCTGACACCATCCACGACCACACCAATCGCCGCCCCGTGCGACTCCCCGAAGATCTCAACCCTGAAATTACGTCCGAATGCGTTCATTGTATATTCAAAAATTAATAAGTCCGTCCTTGCAAAAATACACTTTTCTTGTGGAATAAAATATGCTATCTTTGTAGTAATATCCTCAAAAGGCCGTTTTGTGTTCAAACACGGCGGATTATGAGGGTGAAACTACTTATTGGAATGGACATTAAGGAAGAAGACAAGATAATTCAGGAGGTCACCAGACAGGAGTACAAGGAGGGCTTCGTCACCGATGTCGGCCAGGACTTTATTCCCAAAGGGCTGAACGAGGACATCATCCGTACCATCTCACGGCTCAAGGAAGAGCCGGAATGGATGCTGGAGTTCCGGCTGGGCGCTTTCCGGAAGTGGCAGAAAATGGAGATGCCCGAGTGGGGGCATCTGGACATGCCCGTAATTGATTTTCAAGACATTATCTACTACGCAGCCCCAAAAAAGAATTCGGAACGCCCGAAGGAGATCGACCCGAAGCTGGAGGAGACGTTCGAGAAACTTGGCATCCCGGTAAGGGAGCGTGAGGCTCTCGCCGGAGTCGTGGCCGTGGACGCGGTCTTCGATTCGGTCTCCGTGGCCACAACATTCAGGGCATCGCTGGCTGAGAAAGGAATCATATTCTGCAGCTTTTCGGAGGCCGTCAAGGAGCATCCGGATCTGGTGCGGAAATATCTCGCCTCGGTGGTTCCGGTAGGGGACAATTTCTTTGCGGCACTCAACTCGGCGGTCTTCAGCGACGGCAGTTTCTGCTATATTCCCAAAGGGGTCAGGTGCCCGATGGAGCTTTCAAGCTACTTCAGGATCAACGCCGCCGGCACAGGCCAGTTCGAGAGGACGCTCATCGTGGCGGACGAAGGGTCTCAACTGAGCTACATGGAGGGCTGCACGGCTCCGATGCGTGACGAGAACCAGCTTCACGCGGCGGTGGTGGAGATCGTGGTCGAGAAAGACGCCGACGTGAAATATTCAACGGTGCAGAACTGGTACCCAGGGGATGCGCAGGGGCGCGGAGGAATCCTTAACCTCGTGACCAAAAGGGGAATATGCAAGGGCAGCGGCTCGCATCTGAGCTGGACGCAGGTCGAGACGGGTTCGGCGATCACTTGGAAATATCCTTCCACGATCCTGAAGGGAGACTACTCCTCGTCGGAATTCTACTCGGTCGCCGTGACCAACAACTATCAGCAGGCGGACACCGGAACAAAGATGATCCACATCGGCCGCGGCACGAAGAGCCGGATCGTAAGTAAAGGAATATCAGCGGGTCACAGCCAGAACAGTTACCGTGGTCTGGTCCGGATGAACGCCGGAGCGGCCGGAGCGCGCAACTACTCGCAGTGTGACAGCCTGCTGATCGGCTCGCTGTGCGGGGCGCACACGTTCCCGGACATCCAAAGCGCCAACCCGACCGCGATCGTGGAACACGAGGCGACGACCTCGAAGATCAGCGACGAGCAGCTGTTCTACTGCAACCAGAGGGGGCTCGGGCCGGAGGATGCAGTCGGCCTGATCGTCAACGGCTACGCCCACGAGGTGCTTTCCCGCCTCCCGATGGAGTTCGCCGTAGAAGCCACCAAACTGCTTCAGGTCTCCCTCGAAGGTTCGGTGGGTTAATGAATATACTCAAGTTTCGCATTTGCGAAACACCGCTCTTCTTCACTGCTTGCAGTGAAAGTAAGTCCCTCCCCCGAGGGGAGGGATTTAGGGAGAGGGTAACGTGAAAGGCCCTAAGGGTGCGCGAAGCGCATCCCCTCCCCCGAGGGGAGGGATTTAGGGAGAGGGTAACGTGAAAGGCCCTAAGGGTGCGCGAAGCGCATCCCCTCCCCCGAGGGGAGGGATTTAGGGAGGGGGTAACGTGAAAGGCCCTAAGGGTGCGCGAAGCGCATCCCCTCCCCCGAGGGGAGGGATTTAGGGAGAGGGTAACGTGAAATGATGTGGGTGGGCAATCACCTCCGAACGTGAGATAATGTGTTTGACAGCAGGTAATTGCCTACTTGCGAAAGTTGAATGAATATATTCACAAGCATTTCTGAATATTCCGGAAGTGCCTGAACAGGTGGGCAATCACCTTAATAATTCTTCAGCAAACGATTGCCGGTTTGCGGTGACTTGAACATTTATGAAGTTCTTTGATATAGAAAACATTGCGTTCACGCTTGGCGGAACGGGAGTGAGCTTTCTGGAGTTGATCGGAGTCATCGCGGGACTTACCTGCGTGGTGATGGCCGGACGCAACAGCAAGTACAACTTCTGGGTCGGCTACCTGTACAACATCCTGCTGTTTACGCTGTTCTGGCAGCGGCACCTCTACTCGGCGATGCTTCTCCAGCCGATAGCGTTCGGAATCAATGCCTTCGGGCATTGGAGGTGGACACATCCCAGGCCGGAGGAACAGAGTTCGAAAGACGCTTCGGCCTTGAAGGTGACACATCTGTCGATGCGGGATTGGTGCACTGCTCTCACGGTCGTGGCCTTTGCCGGAGCCGCCTGGGGATTCGTCCTCAGCAAGTTGGGCACAGTCTGGTTCACGGACATATTCACACCCGATCCGACTCCGTGGCTTGACTCGTACGGCCTGATGCTGACGCTTCTGGCGCAGTTCCTTTCCGCCCAGAAGAAGTGGGACTGCTGGATCGTGTGGCTGGTGGTGAACATCACGAACATCACCCTCTACCTCAGCGCCGGCCTCGTGTTCATGCCGATCGTCAGCGCCCTGTATCTGCTCAACGGCATCTGGTCCCTGTGGACCTGGTACCGGCTGTACAAAGAGGAGAGGTAGATCCCTTGCCGCAGCGGTCCGGCAGGCTCACCAACCGGTAACCCGAATTTACGGTCACCAGGCCAACACCTATGGTCACAGAGCCTGTCGAAGTGACCAGACGCACAGGACAACTTAGGCGCTTCGATGGTTCGTGAGTTCTGTCAAGCCACAAGCTCAGCGACCAAAGACGCTGATAGCAGTGGTGGATAACATATTAAAGATGAATATTTTATGCGTTATCCTTTAGTGACATCCAACTAAAGACAACAAAACAATTAATTGATAAATAGGGGCTTAGGCTCCACGACATAATACGATGAATATGACAGACATATTACTGAAAATAACCGATCTGCACGCCAGCGTCGGAGACAAGGAGATCCTGAAGGGGATCAACCTTGAGATCCGCCGCGGCGAGATCCACGCCGTGATGGGACCTAACGGAGCCGGCAAAAGCACACTGTCCTCAGTCCTGACCGGCAAACCGAACTATGAGGTCACCGCCGGCTCGATAGAGTTCGACGGCAAGGATCTGCTGGCCATGAAGCCTGAGGAAAGGGCTTGGGCCGGGCTGTTCATGTCCTTCCAGTACCCTATCGAAATTCCGGGCGTGTCCATCACCAACTTCATGAAGACTGCCATCAACTCAAAGTTGAAGGCACAGGGGAAGGAGCCGATGAAAGCCGGTGATTTTCTGAAACTTATGAAGCAGAAGATGTCCTTCGTCCAGATGAAGCCTGAGTTCGCCAAGCGCGAAGTCAACGTCGGTTTCTCCGGTGGAGAGAAAAAGAGGAACGAGATCTTCCAGATGGCGATGCTCGATCCGACCCTTGCGATTCTCGACGAGACGGACAGCGGCCTGGACGTGGATGCGCTCAAGATTGTGGCCGACGGAGTGAACGCGCTGCACACTCCGGAAAAGTCGGCGATCGTCATCACCCACTACCAGAAGCTTCTTGAATATGTCAGGCCGGATGTCGTGCATGTCCTGAAGGACGGCCGCATCGTGGCCAGCGGCGGTTACGAACTGATAGACAAGATTGAAAAGGATGGCTTCGAACAGTTCTAAAAACATAGACCACGGCAACTATATTCCTTCGCCCATCGTGCCGGGAATTAAAATCGCTGACGGAGAGCATCTTCGTAAAGTCTTCGTGCTCGGCTCCGCTGACGCTGCCGCAGGAGCCGATATCGCCGAATCCTCCGCGCTTCGCACTCCGTCCCGTCATCCGCAAAGCGGATGCCACCCGCTCAAATGGCCACGGGCGGCTATGGATTCGGCGACATCGGCTCCAACGGCTGATCCAGATAACATCATTACTGATCATGTGGCCACCTCTGTTTTGGCGGTCGGTTCGACGAACTCACCAACCGCCAAAACGGCCTTACCGGTCACTGAGCGTGTTGAAGTGACCGAAATTCCGTCCAACATCGAGGTGGGGGCTGACGCTACGCTGGATCTGACGGTGATAGTGCTGCCGGGAGTCTCGGCGAGGATTCCGCTGACGATCGACCTGACCGGCGCTCATTCCGAAGTCAGGCTTTCGGGCATATACCTCTGTTCCGGCCACGATGACGTGACGTTTGACATCACGATGCACCATCGCACGGGCGACTGCCGTTCACAGCAGACATTCAACGGGTTGGCTACAGGAGAAGCAAAATGTGGGTTCTTCGGCAAGATCGTGATCGCGCCTGACGCGCAGAGAACAGAGGCGTTTCAGGAGAACCACAACATCCTGCTCTCTGACACGGCAAGGGTCAACACCAAGCCGAGGCTTGAAATCTATGCAGATGACGTGAAATGCTCGCACGGCGCCACCGTCGGGAAACTGAACGAGGACGAGCAGTTCTACATGCGTTCCAGAGGCATCCCAGAGGATGAGGCCAAGGTCCTTCAGATGATTTCCTTCGTGGCCCCGGTCCTTGAGACCATCCCTGAAGAGGCCACCTGTGGAGACCTCAGCCGCTCCGCCGTCGCCGGACTCGTCGAGAACGCCATCCGCTGCTTCGCATAAAAATCAAAAATTCCGAACGACGAGATAGCCGTGGCGATTAAGTGTCTATAAGTCAATATTTTAAGCAACCCTCCTCATAAGGAAAACCGAGGGGAGGACATTGCATTAAACCGCTAATTTTCAAGAGATTAAGCGCCATGCGCTCTCTTGCTTGCTTTGTCGGTGTCGGAGGAGAGGGCTGGCGCCACGCATCATGGCGCAGGGTTTTTGGTGCAGCCGCCGAAGTCTCCTGCTTGTCGGAGAGGGCTGACTTCACGCATCATGGCGCAGGTTTTGGTGCAGCCGCCGAAGTCTCCTGCTTGTCGGA
>SAMEA104315421__coassemble_504_pt1 | contig 76559 bp, 59 predicted proteins | sample SAMEA104315421__metabat2_low_PE_038 | metagenome-assembled genome bin SAMEA104315421 (sample SAMEA104315421) | gut metagenome | biome: Monkey gut; feature: monkey-associated habitat; material: faeces | place: China | collected 2013 | reverse complement strand
ATTTAGAAACGAGCTATATTCTTTTTCTTTCACAACTTTGCAATATACAAAGAACACTTTATTTACGAGTGCAAAGATAAATCTAAAATCTGAGAAACTATCTTTTTTGCTCTTAATTTACATATTTTTAAGAGGTGAACATTGATTGTCTATCTCTTTTGTAAATTACGACATTGCTTTCAAGCCAAGACCTAAAAACAGAACCATAAAGTTTCAAAAATAAGCATAAAAAGTGGGATTTGTAGCATCTTCGACTAAAATCACCTTATAAAATGCTAAAATTTTGCCTATTTATGATAGATTATCGCAATAAATTATTATTTTTGTAGGGTAAAATGCAATAAAAATATGAAGTTAAATCGCATAAAGGCAGTTTTAGAGGAGAAAGGTATAAGCCAAACTTGGCTTTCCAAGAAAATGGGCAAGAGTTTTAGTACGGTCAATGCCTATGTGTGCAATCGTACCCAACCAAACCTTACAACGCTTCTTGAAATTGCACAAATATTGTCTGTGGATATGAAGGAACTTATCTCGGACGAGAAAGAACGTAGTGTTAAATAAAAAAAAGATGTGATTTACGAGTTATATTTGCAGATAGTATGCTTTTCTTTGCAAAAAATCACTTTCCCAATGGTAGATTGCAAGACCCTGGCAACATGATAGAAATAGCTCCAATAAAAGGTTGTGTGCCTAAGATGATCCGTGACACAATGAATTATCTAAAGACAAATGTCATCCAAAAGAAAATCCATAAGCCTGAGGATAGAGAGCGTTCTATTGTGACATACAATTATCCTTATCAAGCTTTGGAGGAAGCTGTCGTAAACAGCCTTTATCACCGCAGCTACATTGAACGTGAACCTGTCGAGATTACTATCGAACCAGATAAAATTAGTATTCTCAACTTTGGAGGTCCTAACCATACCATATCTATGCAAGCAATCCGTGAAGCTCGTATGCTTCGTTCTCGTCGATATACCAACCGTCGTTTAGGAGAGTTCTTGAAGGAGCTGGATTTGACAGAGGGTAGAGCAACGGGTATTCCTACCATTCAGCAGAAGTTGCAGGAAAATGGTTCACAACGTGCTTCGATAGAGACTGACGAAGAACGAACATTCTTCTTGATAGATATACCGTGTAATTCTGAATGTTTTGGAGTACCAGACATGAAAAAGTGCAAGAAAGAGTGCAAGAAAGAACTATCTGATATTCAGACTCTTATTTTGAAAATATTATCTGGAGACAACAAAACGACTACACCGGATTTAGCAAGAAAGACAGGACTTTTTGCAAGAAAGATTTCAAACGAACTAAAGGCTTTGCGAGAGGATTTTAACATTCTCAAACGCGAAGGTGGACGTAAGGATGGCTATTGGATAATCGATGAATTCCAAGTATAAAATTCAATCGTATAAACCACTGCTTCATCTAGAGCTTGCTCCCAGAAGGAACTTCTTTTGAAGTGGCATCCTATTGCGGTTTTCAAAACCGGTAATTAGGCTTACCAATTTAGAAAATCGTCGTTTTGAGACATCGAGCAAGCTCGGTTAAAAGATAAAAGCCAATGCTCTTTATGAATTCTGAATGAGAAACACATTGGGCGTTGGCTTGATATTTATGCACAACTTTTTTTCTTTGAAAAATGGTCTATTGCACCTTGAAGCTATCGTTTTTTAGCCTCTGTATGAGCCATTCAAGAAAGGGACAATCTCGGTTGTCTCTTTCAATCGGTCACCGATACGCTTGCCGTACACCTCGGAGATTTGTTGAGGGGTGAGGTTGGAGGTGATGATAGTCGGCAGTTGGTGTTCATAGCGGTAGGATATGAGGTCGATGATGGGACTGAGTACATTGCCGTATTCGATGATTTCGCGAGGCTCGGTACCAAGGTCATCTATTGCCAGGATGTCCTTGTCCATGAGTGACCGCCAATCTTTGGGATGCGTTTTGCAGATGTTGGCAAGGTCTTTGGCATTGTAGAGGCTGATGCCGAAGTCCTGACCTGTCGCTTGATTCTTGATGCCCAAATGATTGACGAGGTTTTGCATGGCATAGACAAAGGTTGTTTTGCCATTTCCGCAACCGCCAACAAGCAACAGACTGTTCTTGCCGGACATGCCACAAAGCCAGTGGGCAACACTTGCAACTTGTTTATGCAACTCACTACCATTCCGAAATGGATGGTTGCGATATTCCACTTCAGCCGAGATGGCTGCTATCAGATACTGAGATGCCAATTCGCTGTTCATCGACAACTTAAAACGAGCCTTCATAGGCTTGCGGTGAAGTAACTGTGACTTCAATACTTCGTTTACTTTCATAATTTTGCTTGTTAAAATTGTTGCTATTTGTCTTGAGATATTCTTTTTTCATCTTGTTGAAGAAATGACTGCGGCAGTCTGACTCTTCCTTCTCCGTAACCTTGCAGATGCGGAGGTAGGCAAAGAACTTGCGGATGTATGGAATGAGGTGTGCAGACTCTGATATTCGATGAACGTTCAGTTGACTGATGATGCTATTATGCCATTCCACATCCTCGACCAAAATCTTTTCCAAATCGTCAATGCTCATGCGTGCGTGGTGATTAGAGATTTCTTTGTTTATGTTGTTGTCTTTAATAATGGTTGCATGAGTGGTTTCGGCATCAGTTTTATGAGCAGTACTGTCAGCAGTTTCGCCATCGGTTTCAAATGTGCGGATATGATAGGTTGGGGCGCGAGAATGTTGAACACCCTCCGTAAAACCGATAAGTCCTTTCTTCTTCAGTCCGTTGCGAGCACGGATGAGTGTGGCTTTAGTCATACCAGTAGATGCACAGATGATAGCCGTAGCACAAGCAATAGGCATCTGCCAATAGTTGCGGTTCGCCTCGTTGAGCAGATAGAAGTAGAGCGTTGTCTCTGCCATGGTGAACTGCGTGTTGCGGTTGGTCTCCCAAAAACGGTTAATCAACTTGATATACTCCATGGCTACATTCCCCAATTTGATTTTGGCTTGTGTCTTACTGTGCTGCGCATTTGTTCTGCAATACTTTCTGTTGTTTGCGAAGAAGCGTCTTGCCTGGCACTCTCCATCCACGCCATCAACTCAGAACGCTTGAACTGGAGCATCTTGCCTGGCTGATAGAATGGTATCTTATGCGCTTGCGTGAGTGCATAGACTGTGGACTTGGCTCGACCGAGAATCTTGCATGCTTCATCAATACCAATCATCTGTTCTACTTGTTGCTTGCTACAATGTTTCTGCAACGCTGCTACTGTACTTTGCAGCGTGTCAACTTTCTGAATCAGTTCAGAAATAGCCTGAGGCATTGCCTCGAATGTGATATTGTCCATAACTTTCTGGATTTTGATGTTTCGTGCTGCAAAGTTCTGTGGTTATTCTTTATCCAGATGGTTATTTCATAGATAACCGCTTGTTTGTAAGCAATAACCGTAACCACATTCTTATGGTACCAGAGGCTCGTCTTTGGGAATATTCTCTATCGTACATCTGACGTAAGTGTCATTCATCTTTCGGTAGATTGTCTCCTCGTTGGTGTTTTCAAGAATCATCGGAAAAGCGTTCTTGATGAAACGACATGAAGCTCTACGGTCTAAGGCATCCAGGCGAGTCCACAGATTCCATATCAAGTGGTAGAAGTCAATAGGGCGAAGTCCTTTTGTGTCGTTAATGCCAATCTTAATGGGTGTGCATCTTATGATGCCACTGGCATACTCTTCAACCAAATGCAATAGTTGGGGCGTTAGGTCCATTGGGAAATATTGAGCAACACCCCTTCTTATGTATTCTTTGCATAGAGTGACAGCCTCCTGCCGATCATTTTCTTTGATATTAATCTCTTGTACAGGCGGAACATCACGGTCTTCAGTTATTATAGGCTTAGGCTTTTTGCCCGTATCTTTTGGATTGATAGGCTTCCTTTTCAATGGCTTGTGCCTTGTCTTTCCCTCCTTACATACTGACAACAGAACTACATAAACAGAATAAGAGACAATGCCTTCAATGCCAATGGAACATACTCCCAAAACAATATGGCATTTCAATCCATTAACGACATAGATATATGAGATGGCGCAAATGAATAGCGTCATTATCAAGTAAATGTTGGTAGATACGAACTTTGTAATATTCATAATATGATGCGGCTATGTGAGTTTTGTTGATACAAAGTTATCGGTCATCCAAGCAAATAATAGAAAGAACTATCAGATAACAACCTTTTTTTATATTAAAAAGCAAATTTGGTTCTATTCAGAAGGTAGAATAGAACCAATAGAAAAAATCCAAGACTTTCGTCTTCAACCATAAAACTTGGACTTATAAAAGACTCAGGACAGCTTATTTCAAGGTAATCCTGTCAACCGTCTCACGTTTCTTGTCATTCACAAGGTCGGCATAGATTTGCGTTGTGGTGACATTCTTGTGGACAAGCATCTTGCTGACCGTATAAATGTCTGTACCTGAGGCAATCTGCAATGTGGCGTAAGTATGGCGGAAGCAATGGAATGAGATATGTTTTTTGATACCGGCTGCTGCAATCCATTTGCGGAGTGGATAATTCACCATGCTTCTGGTGAGTTCACGAAAGACTTTACCTTCTGTGCGTTCACCACAGAGTTGCAAAGCTTCATCACTGATAGGGAGCATCGTTTCCGTGTCTGTCTTTTGTATTCGGATGCGGACGCAATAGCCAAGGTCGGGAGCCAACTGGATGTCATCCCATGCGAGATTGAGAATGTCGCTGATTCGCAGTCCTGTAAGGCAGGAGAACAGCGAGGCTTGTTTCAATACAGGGATGTCGCATGGAGTAGCAGCCAACTTCTTTAGTTCTTCTGAAGTGAGAAATTCCTTGCGCACATCATCTGTTTCAATCTTCTCCAAGAAATCGTTCACATTCTCCTTAATCATCTTTTCTCGATAGGCGATGTTGAGGAAACCACGGAATGTGGAATAATAACCAGCTGCCGAGTTCTTGCTGATTTTAAGATGTGTGAGCCGGAGTTGGTTTGCACCGAGCAAGTATTCACGGAATTTCTTGCAGAGGTCTACCGTTACTTCTCCACAAGTGCAGTGGCCTTGCACAAAGTTGAAGAAGTGTTTGTACACAATGTCCCATTTCTGGTCTTGTCCTCCACATTTCTTCTTATAGTAGGCGAGGAAATCGCTTTTCATCTTCTCATGGTCAAGAAAGTCAAACTTTTCGTTGATGAGCGAAGTGACTCTCATGCAGCGTATTGCCTCGGCTCGCTCAATCATCGAGCGGTTGAACTCGCGTTCTGCATCATTCCTTGGCTTGGCAAAGATGTAGATGCCAAGATATTCTCTGCGTGTCATCTTCATCGTTTCTGGATTGCGGATGGCAGGGTAGAAGTCAAGATACAAGGACAAGCGTCCATTGGTAATGGGGCGTCGGAGTAGTGACACCGTGGTGCATGTGTGATAGTGTGACATAATATCTTTCGTTTTGATGTTTTGTGATTGAATGTGCGTGCAAAGTAAGACGGTTATTTTTGCAGTGTTAGGTTATTAGTTAGATAACTGCAGACAAGTAAGATATAACCATAACCTTATCCCTTGATAGTCGGTGGAGCAAACAATTCGTCCAACTCTTTTTTGGACAACTTCACATACTTTCCTTCTTGTACCTTGGGAATGTTGTAGGTTTTCGCATAATGATAAAGCTGGTCGCGGGTGACATGAAACTTTGCCATCGCTTCCTTTATGGTGTAATATTGTGGCGTGTCAGGTTCGGCTATACCTTTGGCCATATCCACATGGTGTTTGGAGTAGAGCACTTCCTTCTTTATTCGCTTCTTGGGTATCTTGAAATTTGAAACAAAAGTATAGACGGCTGTTGTGGTCATGTTGAACGTCTCTTTTATGTCTGCCACAGAATACCATTCCGTGATGCTTGCATCCACGGCTTTCTTGCCAAAGTAAGAATCTATATGTTTCTTGCTCCAATAAGACTTGCCACGCTGAAACACTTTCGGAAAAGTCTCGCTCTTGGCAATCTTGTACAACCCCGACTCGCTGATGCCATACTTCTGAAGGATTTCAGAGGTTGTGTAGAACTCGGTGATAGGTTGGCTTGATTTTCTTTTCCGTTTTTCGTGGTTGTCGTCAAGCATCACATCAATATCTTTTCTTTTAATGAGAGTAATACGAGTGCTAAGGTGAGATGCTTTTAGCAAACCTTTATTAATAAGGTAATAGACATTACGAGTAGACAATCCCAATAGGACTGCCACCTCCTTGGGCGACAAAATTGTTTTGTCTCTGATTTTCTCAATAGGTCGGGTGTTTGTTTCATTTTCTATTGCTGCAATTCGTTGCTCTCGTCTAAATTGTTTGTAGGCTCTTGAATTGCACGTCTTGCTACAAAAACGTGTCGTAGACTTCCATGCGACAAACGTCTTCCCACAATACTCACATACTTTGTGAATTTCGATTTTGCTTGCGGTCATTTTCTCAATTAGTTTGGTTAAACATGTTGTTACTTCCTCCTGTTAGACATCTTGATAAAGGAATAATCGTGAATGATAGCGCACCATTGTGAAATTCCTCCATCATCTTGCCCACGTTCAGAGTTTCTCTTTTCCCTTGCGGTACGAGAGAGGTACGAAAATAGACGCATAAACGGTCACCATCGATTTTTATCGAGAGTGACCGCAAACAAGAAAAGCGCTCGGAGTGAGCGCTTTAACTATAGAATGTGAGATTTGTTGCGTGTTGCTAATCGGCAATCATTTTCCGACGCAAAAATGCTCGAAAATATTCCCCAGCACCTCGTCCGTGGTGACTTCGCCGAGGATGGTGCCGAGGTGGTGGAGGGCTTGGCGGAGGTCTTCGGAGAGGAGGTCGGGGGTTTGGGAGGTGGCTAGGGAGGATCTTACTTTCTCCAGGGATGCGGCGGCGCTCATCAGGGACTGGTAGTGGCGTAGATTGGTCACTATTGTCTGGCCAGAATCCAAAGTGGCGGTCTTTTGGGAGTCTGAGAGGAGGGTGCGCAGTGTGTCAAGGCCGAAACCGGTTTTGGCGGAAATGTATAACTTAGTCACCTTTTCGTCAGGCGATGAAACAGTATTGTTTAATAGTCTAACATTTATGTTAGAGCCTAAAACATCCACTTTATTCAGAAGGACTATCAGTTTTTGCGACTTTACGTCCAGGTTATTCACTATGTCAGAAATCGAATGTTCGTTTTCCTCTTCCGGGACGGTCACGTCCAGTAGAGCCAGGACGATTTCGGCCTCGCTCATCTTCTTGTAGGATCTGGAAATGCCTATTTTCTCTACTTCGTCCTGGGTGGTGCGCAGACCGGCGGTGTCTATGAAGCGGAAGAGGTGGCCGCCTATGGTCATCGTCTCCTCCACGGTGTCGCGGGTGGTGCCGGCGATGTCGGAGACTATGGCGCGGTCATCACCTACCAGGGCGTTCAGAAGGGTGCTCTTGCCGGCGTTGACGGCTCCCACTATGGCGACCGGAACACCGTTGCGAAGGGCGTTGCCGTAGCGGAAGGAGTCTGTCAGCGAATGAATATGCTTGAGCGCGCCGTCCAGCAGGGCTGACAGTTCCCGGCGGCTGGCGAACTCGACATCTTCCTCACTGAAATCCAGCTCCAGCTCCAATAGGGAGGTCATTTTCAGAAGTTCGTCGCGGAGGGTTTTCAGTTCTTTAGAAAAACCGCCCTTAAGTTGGCTGTAGGCGACCCTGTGGGCGGCGGCGTTCTGGGATGAGATCACGTCGGCGACGGCCTCGGCCTGTGCCAGATCCATCTTGCCGTTCACAAAGGCCCTTTGGGTGAACTCGCCTGGACCGGCCATGCGGGCTCCGGAGTCCACCAGGCGCTGAAGAAGCCTTTCGACAACGAACTTGGAGGAGTGGCAGGAGATCTCTACGGAGTCTTCGCCGGTGTAGGAGTGCGGTGACCTGAAGACGCTGACAAGGACAGTGTCCAGATCAGAGCCGTCCGCTTCAAGCGCTACTCCATATCGCAGCTTGTAACCTTCTGTTTCAGAAATGGTGGAGCCTTTGCAGGATACTACCTTATCGGCAATCCGGAAGGAGTCTTTTCCGCTCATGCGGATGATGGCTATGGCGCCGGTTCCGGGGACGGTGGCCGGGGCGCAGATGGTATCTTCGATGTTCAACATTGTTCCTGTCAATTATATTGCCGGTCACTTCGAGGCGACCCGGCGCCCAAAATAATCTCCCTTCGGCAAATTTGCCATCCGAAGGCATCATTTCGAGGCAACCAAAATAATCTCCCTCGAATCCGCCGCCCGAAGGCATCTCTTCGAGGAAACCTCGGCAACCAAGGCAACCTAGGCGACCTGCAAATTTATCAACATTCGCCAACATATTCAAGGATAAGGGTCGCGAATTTATATTCATTGAATATTTTGCCGCTTATTCCCATTTTTTTGCTTAAATTTGCAGGACAAACGAACTTCCAGATGCTTGGTGTGACTTCAATACCTTTAAGCGGCAGTGCGTCCCAGGATGCACAGAGGGGATGTTCTTTTGATTATTCAGACTTTCACCGACCATTTCATCACTGTTTGAGATGGTCGTTTTTTCTTCCTGACCGTGAGAGGGGAGAGCGTGGGTGCACCCGGAAGACCGGCGGCACGGGGACGGCAAATGCCAGAAAGCCCTCCCGGAGCCGGCGGGAAAGATGAAACCAAATGGAAGCAAAGAGTTTAAGTTTACTATAAGTCAGATTTATTGGCAAGGAAATGAAACCAAGAAAAGGAGCGACATTAAAGTTGGAGAACGGGATCGAGTTCCGCGGATTCTCCTTTGGCTATGACGGGCCGTGCGACGGCGAGGTTGTCTTCTCGACGGCGATGGTCGGCTATCCGGAAAGTTTGACAGACCCTTCGTACTCCGGGCAGATTCTCTGCGTAACCTATCCTTTGATAGGTAATTACGGCGTACCACAGGAAGGAACGGACGAACTGGGGATATCCCGGAACTTCGAGTCAGAGAAGATCTGGGTTAGGGGAGTCGTGATCAGCGACTATTCCTTCGACTACAGCCACTGGGACGCGGTCAAGAGCCTTGACGAATGGCTGAAGGAGCAGAGGATTCCGGGAATATTCGGGATCGACACCCGCGCCGTCACGCAACTTCTGCGCGAGAAGGGCTCGATGCTTGGAATGATTGTTCCGGACGGCGTCGAGAAGGATTTTCCGATCGATGACCCTAACCTCGCCAACCAGATCGCCATCGTCAGCTGCAAGGATGTCATTGAATATGGCAGCGGCTCCAAGACTGTCGTGATGGTAGACTGCGGAGTCAAGCACAACATCCTCAGATGCTTTATGGAGAGGGGAGTGAAAGTAGTCAGAGTGCCTTGGGACTACGATTTCAACAAACTTGACTACGACGGCCTCTTCATCTCGAACGGCCCTGGCAACCCGCAGTTCTGCAATGTCACCGTAGCTAACCTGCGCAAGGCGATGGAAGGCGACAAGCCAATTTTCGGAATATGTATGGGCAACCAGCTGCTCGCCAGAGCCGGCGGGGCCAACACCTATAAATTGAAGTACGGGCACCGCAGTCATAACCAGCCTGTACGTATGGTCGGCACGAACCGCTGCTTCATCACCTCGCAGAACCACGGATTCGCAGTTGACGACAAGACCCTCGGAGCTGATTGGGAGCCTTGGTTTGTGAATATGAACGACGGCACCAACGAAGGTATCCGTCACAAGACCAAGCCTTTCTGCTCGGTACAGTTCCACCCGGAAGCCTCCAGCGGCCCGACCGACACGAACTTCCTGTTTGACGAGTTTATCAGCAAATTGTAACTTTCGAATAAAGAAGAATTTATGAAAAACACAAATATAAAGAAGGTTTTGATCCTCGGATCGGGCGCGCTCAAGATCGGTCAGGCCGGAGAGTTCGACTATTCCGGCTCACAGGCTTTGAAGGCCCTGCGCGAGGAGGGCATCGAGACAGTCCTGATCAATCCTAACATCGCCACAGTGCAGACCTCCGAGGGTGTGGCCGACAAGATCTACTTCCTGCCTGTCACTCCGTTCTTCGTGGAGAAGGTCATCGCCAAGGAGCAGCCTCAGGGCATTCTCCTCTCGTTCGGAGGCCAAACCGCCCTTAACTGCGGCGTGGAGCTGTACGAGAACGGCATCCTTGACAAGTACAAAGTTCAGGTGCTTGGAACTCCTGTCCAGGCGATCATGGACACGGAGGACCGTGACCTCTTCATCAAAAAACTGGACGAGATAGGAGTGAAGACCATCAAGTCGCACCCGGCGTCCAACATCGAGGAGGCCCGCAAAGCCGCCCATGAACTCGGATTCCCGCTCATCGTGCGCGCGGCTTACGCCCTCGGCGGACTCGGTTCCGGTTTCTGCGACAACGAGGAGCAGCTTGACGAACTCTGCGAAAAGGCATTCTCATTCTCACCGCAAGTGCTTGTGGAAAAGTCGCTTAAAGGCTGGAAGGAGATTGAATATGAAGTTGTACGCGACCGCTATGACAACTGTATAACGGTCTGCAATATGGAGAACTTCGACCCGCTCGGAATCCACACCGGAGAGAGCATCGTCGTGGCTCCGTCCCAGACCCTGTCCAACAACGACTACTATTTCCTGCGCGAACTTTCCATCAAGATCGTCCGCCACATCGGAATAGTTGGCGAGTGCAACGTGCAGTACGCCTACGACCCTGACGCTATGGACTACCGCGTCATCGAGGTGAACGCCCGCCTGAGCCGCTCATCGGCCCTGGCCTCCAAAGCAACTGGCTATCCACTCGCATTCGTGGCCGCGAAACTCGGCCTGGGTTACGGTCTGTTCGACCTTAAGAACTCTGTCACAAAGACAACTCCGGCATTCTTCGAGCCGGCTCTTGACTACATCGTCTGCAAGATTCCTCGTTGGGACCTTAGCAAATTCCACGGCGTTTCACGCAAAATCGGCTCCTCGATGAAATCCGTCGGCGAGGTGATGGCCATCGGGCGCAGTTTCGAGGAGGCCATCCAGAAAGGACTCCGAATGATCGGCCAGGGGGCGCACGGCTTCGTGGGCAACAAGGAGTTCCAGGTCGCCGACTTGGAGGAGGCTCTCCGGGAGCCGACCGACAAACGCATCTTCGTGATCTCCAAGGCCATGCGCGCCGGCTACACGGTAGACAAGATTCACGACCTAACCAAGATCGATAAATGGTTCCTCAATAAGCTGGAGAACATCGTCAAGACCTACGAGGACATGAACACCTACGACACTCTTGAGGACATGCCGGTGGAGCTCCTGCGTCTTGCCAAGCAGGAGGGCTTCTCCGATTTCCAGATCCAGAGAGCCATCTGGAAGGACAAAGGAACCTCGACAGCCAACATGGATGTTGTCCGTGAACATCGAAAATCACACGGCATCGTCCCTGTCGTGAAGCAGATAGACACCCTCGCCGCCGAATTCCCGGCACAGACGAACTACCTCTACCTGACCTACAACGGCACGAAGAGTGACATTGAATATGAGCGTGACGGCAAGTCGGTGATTGTCCTCGGTTCGGGAGCCTACAGGATCGGTTCGTCCGTGGAATTCGACTGGTGTTCCGTAACCTGCCTCCAGACCATCCAGAAGCAGGGCTACAGGGGAGTGCTGATCAACTACAACCCGGAGACGGTCTCCACCGACTACGACATGTGCGACAGGCTCTATTTCGACGAGCTCACCTTCGAGAGGGTGATGGACATCATCGACCTTGAGACTCCTCACGGAGTCGTTGTCTCCGTGGGCGGCCAGATCCCTAACAATCTCGCCCTCAAGCTTCACAAGCACAACGTTCCGATTCTCGGCACCTCCGCCGAGGACATCGACAAGGCCGAGGACCGTCACAAATTCTCCAGCATCGTGGACAACCTCGGGGTTGACCAGCCGGAATGGAGCGAGCTCACGACCATCGACGAGGTGGACAATTTCATCAGGAAGGTTGGCTTCCCTGTGCTGGTGAGACCGTCGTACGTGCTTTCCGGAGCCGCTATGAATGTCTGCCACGACGAGGAGAAGCTCCGTCACTTCCTCAGCCTGGCGGCGGAAGTCTCCCAGGAGCATCCTGTCGTGATCAGCAAATTCTACACCCGCAGCAAGGAGATAGAGTTCGACGCGGTGGCCGACAATGGAGAGATCCTTGCCTACGCCATCTCTGAGCACATTGAATATGCCGGTGTCCATTCCGGGGACGCCACGATCCAGTTCCCTCCGCAGAAGCTTTACGTGGAGACCGTCCGCAGGATCAAGAAGATCGCCCGCGCGATTGCCGGCGCGCTCAGCATCTCCGGTCCGTTCAACATCCAGTTCCTCGCCAGAGAGAACGCCATCAAGGTCATCGAGTGTAACCTTCGTGCCTCCAGAAGCTTCCCGTTCGTCTCCAAGGTGCTTAAGATTGACTTCATTGAATTGGCCACCAAGGTAATGCTCGGTCTCCATCCTGCGGCTCCTCAAAAGAGTGCGTTTGACCTTGACTATGTAGGTGTCAAGTCCTCACAGTTCTCCTTCGCGAGACTTGAGGAGGCGGATCCGATGCTTGGTGTGGATATGTCTTCTACCGGTGAGGTCGGTTGTCTGGGCGATGACCTTAACGAGGCTCTGCTCAAGTCCGTGCTTTCGGTAGGGCAGAGGATACCGGAGAAGAGGGTTCTGCTGTCAACCGGAGATCCGCTTCAGAAAGCCGACATGCTGATGGCCTGCCGACTTCTCGTGGAGAAAGGTTATGAACTTTACGCTACAGGTGGCACATACAAGTATCTTGTCGAGAACAGCGTTCCTGCCACGAAGGTTCTCTGGCCAAGCGAATGTGACAACCCTAACTTCAAGGGAAGGTTTAAGCCGGCGCTGGAAATGATTCAGAACAAAGAGATTGACATGGTGATCAACATTCCGAAAAACTTCTCCGAGCTGGAGTTGTCGAACGGCTACCAGATCAGAAGAGCGGCCATAGACTTCAACGTCACCCTCTTCACCAACGCCCGTCTCGCCACCGCCTTCATCCGCGCCTTCTGCTCCACCAGCGTGAACGACATCCACATCAAATCCTGGGATCAGTATTGATCTCTGGATTTGATTCCATAGCCGAATATTTGGTGCTGCAGACTTCCGCGCTGCGCGCTCCATCCCCGTCCCGCCTACGGCGGGCCACCCGTTCATATGGCCACGGGCGGCCATAGTCTGCCACACCAAATATTCGGCTATAAAAACATCTCGGATTGTTATACCATAATCAACTGAAAGGCAGTTGCCGCAAGCGACTTTGGCTCCCGAAGAGGGAGGTCGTGAGCGATTAATGAAGGTCCAGTGGACCTTCATAGCGAGCAGCATGTGTGGGGAGGATCGCTGGAGGTAACTGCCTTTCAGTTGATTCAAAATTAGAAAATAAATAAAGGCGACTGAAGAGATTCAATCGCCTTTATTCATATATTCCTTAATCTATTAGAACGAGTCGTAGAACTTGGCGTCACGAGGGGTGACCTTGTTCATGTTCTCAAGGAGCATGTCATTGGTCTTGTATTCGTCCATCAGCTGAAGCATGAAATTCATCGCTTCGGTAGGATTCATGTCAGCGAGAAGCTTGCGCAGGATCCAGATCCTGTTGGCCGCCTCACGGCTGTAGAGAAGATCGTCACGGCGGGTGCTGGAAAGAACCACGTTCACGGCAGGGAAGATACGCCTGTTGGCCAAGGTCCTGTCAAGTTGAAGCTCCATGTTGCCGGTGCCTTTGAACTCCTCGAAGATCACGTCATCCATCTTGGAGCCAGTCTCGGTCAAGGCTGTGGCAAGGATTGTCAGCGAACCGCCACCCTCGATGTTACGCGCCGCACCGAAGAAACGCTTCGGCTTCTGCAGGGCGTTTGCGTCCACACCTCCGGTCAAAACCTTACCGGAAGCCGGCTGCACGGTGTTGTACGCACGGGCAAGACGGGTGATCGAGTCAAGCAGAATCACGACGTCATGACCGCACTCCACGAGTCTGCGTGCTTTCTCCAAAACCATATTCGCGACCTTCACGTGCCTATCTGCCGGCTCGTCGAAAGTCGAGGCCACAACCTCGGCCTTCACGCTGCGGCTCATGTCGGTGACCTCCTCAGGACGCTCGTCAATCAGAAGCACGATCTCGTAGACCTCAGGATGATTGTCCGCGATGGCATTGGCTATGGACTTCAAAAGCATTGTCTTACCTGTCTTCGGCTGTGACACGATCAGACCACGCTGACCTTTCCCTATTGGGGTGAACATGTCCACGATTCGACAGGATGGGTCGCTCTGGTGACCGTGTCCAAGAAGGTTGAACTTCTCCTCAGGGAAAAGAGGGGTAAGGAAATCAAACGGAACCCTGTCGCGGATGTAGTCCGGAGTACGGCCGTTGATGTAGTTGATCTTTACGAGAGGGAAGTATTTGTCCCCTTCCTTTGGAGGACGGATCTCACCGGTGACAGTGTCGCCTGATTTCAAGGCGTTGTTCTTTATCTGGCTCTGGCTGACATAGATGTCATCAGGTGAATTCAGGTAATTGTAGTCAGAGGAACGAAGGAAGCCGTACCCGTCCGGCATGATCTCAAGCACTCCGGTAGCCTCCACCGTGCCGTCAAATTCAACCTCCGGAGCCTTTGGCTTTAGGTTCTGGAAATTCTGGGGCTTCGGCTGGTTAGGATTCTGGCCATTTTGTCCTTGAAATTTATTTTTCTGCTTCCGGCGGCTGATGTCGGCATGAGCTGCCGGATCATCCTTAAGATCGTCAAAAAGCGCATGAATGAACTCCTTGCCGTTGACAGGCTTCTCAGACTGGGACGGCGCAGTAGCGTCAGGAATCATCTGCGCGGTCTCCTCCACAGAAACGGACTTTTCTGTCACACTCTCCGGCTTCTTGTCAATGTCAGGAACGGCTGCTTCGGCCTGCGGCTGAACGGAAGCCGACTTTGGCTTGCGTCCTCTTTTCTTCGGCGCTGGTTTAGCGTCCTGACCAGGAACCGGAGTCGTAGTCTGCTCAACCTTAGGCTCTGCATTCATATTCTGCCGCTCCGTTTTAGCGTCCTGTTCCTCCTGGGCTTTCTTATTGTCATTCTTAGAAGCGACAGGCTTTGTGGCCCGAGTCCGGGTCTGTTCCGGAAGTGGATTCTTGCGCGGTCTTCCACGCTTAGCCTTCGGTTTTTCTATCGGTTGGAGAGAAGCCGCGGCAGCCTGCGCGTCCAGTATCGCGAATGACAGATTCTCATCTGTGAATTTCTTGATGTTCTTGATCTGATGATCCTGAGCGACTTTTTCAAGTTGCTCTCTGCTCATCTGAGCGAGTTCAAATAAATTATAAGGCATAGACTTAAAATGATTCCGGAGTCGTCATACCGGACTTGATTTCAGAAAATAATATCGTGGATTATCAGCCTTTAGGCTTTTGCTGAAAACGTCAGCATGCAAATATAATATATTTATTAAGAATATCCAAACTATTTATCCCAATAGCTGGTACTTTTCTTGAATCTCAGCAGATCCGCCAAAGCCGCGGCATTCGCGGAGATGAGGAACGAATATGACTGGTACATACCCGACGGAACCCATGACACGGAAATGTTGAAGCAGTGCAGATCATATCTGAAGGAGAACTGCGTGGTTGTCATCTTCATAGCCGTGAAATCCCATCCGGACTGCGCCTGGACCGACATCTTCGGTGTCAATTGGACATTGCCCTGAACTCCGAGGGTCTGCGTGATGTTGTCCTTCCTGCTCAATTGGTTGTTCGCATAATTATAGGAACGGTTCATCGAGAAGTTATAATTGAGGTTCACGCTCCATGGCACATTGGGATTGGTATAGTACAGCCATCCTCCGGGAATATATTCACCTGTAAGCGGATGATAGTATATTCGTCGGTAATAGTCCGCGGCATTGCCTGAACCGCCCTCGCCGCCTCCCGAAGACTTCGAGCCATCGTTGCCTTTGACTGTTCCTTTCCCCGACAATGAATATGACAGCGAACCGCTCACATTGGTGAGCCTGAGCGGCACACCGTTTTCAATGATGTTGTATCTGTTCACCCTCTGACCTCTCTCATTTATGGCGTACGGGTCGAAATTCATGTTGCCGTTTATTCCGAGCTTGCCGAAGATTGATGTGGACATGGATATTCCCACATTGTTCATCTTCAGCGAGTCTGCAAGGAAATTGTACCCGGTGGAGATGTTGAGCTGGTCCAGAATCTTCACTTTCTTGTTCCCCTTGCCGGTCGTGTCACTCATGTCACGCACCTTCGCCTCAAGATTGTTGCCGATCGAGATGCTCATTGTGGCGGACTTTCCCTTTCCCGGCGCCGAGTTTATCTGCCCTTGGTAGATGTTGTAGTCATAGGACTTCCGCACACCAAGAGTGTCGATGTAATTGAGCGTCCGCCACCCATTGAATGCCTTACCTTTCTCCGGGCTGAAACTCATGCTGACGCTTGGAGAGATGACATGCCTGATCGCCTGGATCTTATGGTACCTGCCAAAATCGAACATTCCATAGATACGGGTGCTCATCGACACGGAGCCGGAATAATTGTGCGTCGCCCCGAACGTACCGAACTGCTTTCCCATCTCTGTCTTCACGCTGTTTGTCTCAGGATCAAAATATGCCTCGCTCTTCCTGAAGAACCAGTTCATGCCGTAGCTTACGTTCGGAGCCACATTCAAATACTTGAGCAGTGTGAAATCCGGAAGCTTGATGGAGAAGTTGTGCGCCATTCCGTTCTGGAACTTGTCCATGAACCCAGGCTCGCCGAACTCGGAAGCCTTGAAGTTGATCTTGTTCTGGATGGAGGTGTTGTAGCCAAGCGCGAACTTCTCGTAGAAACGCTCCTTCCCGACCCTGTTCTTGATCTTGAACGGATAGAATGTCGAGACGGAGAACGTGACGTTAGGAAGGGTGAATGAATATGAGCTGTCCCTCGAGTTCTGGCTGTGCAGCGCGTTGACCGACAGGTTGAACTTGCCGTTCCAGTTCTTTGAATATGACACTGAGGACGAGATCTGGTTCTGCAGAGCCTCCGACACCGAATGCGAGTTGTAGCGGCTGTTGGAAGGGCTTGAGAAATTGACCGAGGCCGAGAACGAGGTTCCTGGATGGGCCTTGGAATCCTGTGAGTGCGACCATCTTACTCCGAAGTTTTTGCTCTGGAAGAAGTCCGTGCTTCCTTTCTCACCGGTCTGGTCAACGGAATAGTTGACGGCAAGGTTGCCGCTGAACTTGTACTTTACCATGTATCTGGAGTTCAGATTGGCTGCCCATGATCCAAGAGTATAGTAGTCTCCAGTCAGCGACATGTCGAAGTAGTCACCCAGCACAAAGTACATTCCGGCGTCCCTCAGGTAGAAACCTCTGGCATTTTCCTCCCCGAAAGAAGGCATGAGTAGTCCCGTGGCCCTGTCCGGACGTTTCGGGATAAAGCCAAACGGAATGCCGATCGGCAGATCCACGTCCTCGACCACAAGATGAGCCGGCCCGAACACCGTCTTCTGGGACGGTTTTGTGACAACCTTGGCTGATGACAACTTCAGATAATAGTGAGGATGTTCCAGATCGCAGACCGTGTATTTGCCTTTGGTGATGTTGATGGACTTGTCCGGCATCATCTTGATGTTCTTTCCGTGGAGGATGCCGTCATCCTCTTTCGTGATCATGTTCGTGATCCTGGCCTTGCGGGTGTTGAAATTGTACCGGACCTCCTCCATGTTGAAAGTCTGTCCCCCTTGAGTCATCTCCGGCTGGCCTTTCCACTCCTTGGACAAACTGTCGTAGGTTCCTCTCGCGAAGACTGTCCCGGTGGCCATGTCATACTCCATGTAATCAGCCTTCAGCTTGATGTTGTCGTAAGAGACCTCGACATCGCCCCAGTAGTACATCTTGCGCTGCCCGTTCGAGAAATCCTGTCTGATCGAATCCTTCGCCCCGGAGAATGCCGGTCTGGAAAGGGAACTCTTGTCCAGCATGAACAAAGAGTCAGCCCTGGATGTCGAATCCGCGACCCGGATGGAGTCTCGCCTTCTTGCAAGCGAGTCCTGAAGCGGCGGAACAGAATCCGTCAGACGGACAATGGAATCATTGGAAACCTGCTTGAACGTGTCAGGCAAAGAAACGGCTTCAGCAGCCTTCCTAAGGCGCCTGTCCCTCCTCAGATCCTGTCCGAACATTGTCAGTCCCGTCAGCGCGGCCAAGGCCGCTATGAGGATAATATTATATGTATGCTTCTTGAATTGCAATTATTTTATAAATTTGCAAAAGACAAATATACTACATATTTTGGATATACATCGCAATTTTCTTGCCGTAATCACGGCCTTCTCACTTTCCGTGGCAGGATTCTCCGCCTTGGCGCAGGATCCGTCCGCCGCCATCAGACTGTCAACTGTTGTCATCGACCCTGGGCACGGAGGCAAGGACGCCGGCTGTGTCAGTCCGAGCGGAAAAACCATGGAAAAGACAATCGTCCTTGACATAGCGAAGAGGCTGAACGCCAAGATCAGCGGCGGCTACCCAGACGTCAAGGTCATCCAGACAAGAAGCGACGACACGTTCGTGACGCTGCAAGGAAGGGCGGACATAGCCAACCGCAACAACGCCAACCTGTTCATCTCCATCCACATAAACTCGGTTGACGGCAAGAGGAACGGCCCGAACGGCTACTCGATCCACATACTCGGACAGTACACGAGCAAGAACAAGGATCTTTACGCCGGCAACATGGATGTGGTCCGCAGGGAGAACTCTGTGATCAAGCTTGAGGACGACTACACGACGAGGTACGAGGGCTTCGACCCGGCCGACCCGGAGTCCTACATATTCATGAACCTTATGCAGAATGCCTACCTGGAGCAAAGCTTCAAGTTCGCCCAGATGGTTGACAAGGAGATGAAGGGTGGCGCGATCCAGCACAGCAGGGGAATCTCGCAGGATCCATTCTATGTGCTGTGGAGAACCGCCATGCCGGCCGTCCTGGTGGAATGCGGCTTCATGTCCAACTCGGCTGACCGAGAGGCCCTGATCACGGAAAAGGGGAGGGATAGGATAGCCTCTGACATCTACGACGCTTTCAGGAAGTACAAGAAGGAATATGACGGCACCGATGCCGCCAAAACCTCGTCCCAACCACAACAAGTAAAGGAAAATGAAGCCAAGGGCGTGGACAGGAATAGCGCCAATGCCCAAACAATGACTAAAGATGACAATCCAATAGTTACTGAAGATAAATCGGATAAGATATTATATGGCACGCAGGTGCTGGTCTCGTCGAAAACCATGGAGAAGAATGACAGGTTTTTCAAAGGCCATGATGTCATGAGGCTTCAGTATGGCAGGCTGTACAAATACATCATAGGTTTTTCAGAAGATCTTGACACTGCCCAAAAAAAACATGACAAAATCAGGATGGACTTCAAGGATTCGTTCATGGTCAAAATTGAAAACGGCACCTCGGAAAGGATGCGATGAGAAGCTGTTTCCTAACATTCATTCACTTAAATCAAGGCCTCGGAGCATTTTTGAATAACTCAAAACTATAACCTGTTTGATTATAGGGTAGTTAGAAAATTATTAAAATGTAAAATATTGATTCTCATAATATTATACGAAGCAATTTTTCCTAAACATTCGGTCATATAAGGAAAATAAAAATCAAAAACAATACAAAAAAAGATTTTTTATGAATTAATTTTCCCCTATTTTTGTACCACGAAAAAATGAGGGATCAATTTCTAGTTTTCAAATTTATCATCATCTAAGGCAATGGTTGAATTGGAAAGACATATCTCTGTCTGGGACGAGTGTTTACGGATATTCGAACAGAATGTGGAGCCGAAGCAGTTCGAGGTATGGTTCAAAACCATCGTTCCAGTATCTCTTGAAGGATCGACACTTACAGTAGAAGTGCCGACAGACTTCTTCAGAAGTTATCTGGAGGATGCCTTTCTGCCAATCATCAAGATGACACTGAGAAGGGTCATCGGCCAGGACGCCAGACTGCTATACAGAATCCATCCGGTCCAGAAGGAACGGGCGATGGTATTCACGGCGGCGCACGGGAACGTGCCGGAGAACAAGCCGGTGACGATCAACACATTCCAGCCATCGGGGAATCCGAGCCCTTTTGTTTTCCCAGGAATTCAGAAGCTCAAGATCAATCCAAGGCTCAATCCTGTCTATTGCTTCGACAACCTTATAAAAGGTGAATGCAACAAGATGGGCTACAACGCCGGAATAAGCATCTCTGACAAGCCAGGCAAGACTCCGTTCAACCCGCTGTTCATCTTCGGCGGTCCGGGCTTGGGAAAAACGCATCTGGCTCAGGCGATAGGCATAGCCATCCATGAGGCCTACCCTGATCTTGTGGTACTTTACGTGACCGGAAACGAATTCCGTACACAGTACGTCAATGCGGTCAACGTCCAGAACAAGCTGACAGACTTCATGGCTTTCTACATGAGGATTGACGTCCTCATCATGGATGACATCCAGGAACTTATAGGTCCGGCCTCACAGAATGCGTTCTTCAACATATTCAATCACCTCCATCAATCCGGCAAGCAGCTTGTTTTCACCTCTGACCGCGCGCCGGTGGATTTGATGAACTTTGAGGAGAGGCTTCTCTCGCGCTTCAAATGGGGACTCTCCATCGAACTGTCCAAACCGGATCATGACACAAGACTCGCGATGCTCAAGGCAAGGTGCGCGCGGGAGGGAGTCACGGTCAGCGATGAAGTTCTGGAGCTTCTCGCGAACAAGATCAGGTCCAATTTCAGGGAGTTGGAAGGTGCGCTCATCTCACTGATAGCCAATGCGACGCTATGTCACGAAGAAGTCACGAAAGAACTGGCGGAGCAAGTCACCGGCAACATTGTCGGAGAGGAGCGGAACGAGGTGACCATAGACAAGGTTCAGGAGGTTGTCTGCGAATATTTCAACATAACCCGCGAGACCCTTCTGTCGAAATCGAGAAAGAGACAGATCGTTCAGGCCAGGCAGATAGCCATGTTCTTGAGCCGCAACCTGATAGGCGGATGTTCCTTGACCACGATTGGTATGGAACTTGGAGGAAAGGACCACGCCACAGTGCTTCACGCCTGCACCACAGTGTCGGACTTGATAACGACTGACAGGATGTTCAAACAGTACGTGACCGACATCGAGAGGATGCTTGTGCCTGTGGCAAGATAATAAAGGTGACAAATGAATTCAGCAAAAGTACTCTCAATCTTCAAGGAAATCACACGGATTCCAAGGGAGTCCGGACATGAAGAGCCAATGACAGCCTTTCTTCAGCATTTCGCCGAGGAGAGGCGTCTTGAATGTAAAACCGACAAGACAAACAACGTCTGCATAGTCAAGGAAGCCAGCAAAGGCAAGGAGAATGTGCCGACGTTGGTTCTTCAAGGCCATCAGGACATGGTCTGCGAGAAGAGAAGCGGCGTTCAGCATGACTTCCTCAAGGATCCCATTGAATATGTCATCGAGGATGGCTGGATGATTGCCAAGGACACCACGCTCGGTGCCGATGACGGAATCGGCGTGGCCGCGATGCTCGCGCTTCTGGACAGCGATCTTCCGATGGGAAGGATCGAGTGTGTGTTCACGGTCTCAGAGGAGACCGGAATGGACGGAGCCTTCGGAATGGAGCCGGGATTCTTCACAGGCAGGACGCTCATCAACCTTGATTCAGAGGATGAAGGACAGATGTTCATCGGCTGCGCCGGTGGTCTTGACACAACGGCCGTCTTCAATTATGTGCAGGAAGACTTCAAGGAAGGATGCAAGCCTGTAAGGCTGGAGATCGGCGGAGCGCTTGGCGGCCACAGTGGGGATGACATCAACAAAGGCCGCGTGAACACCGTGCAGCAGATGGCCAGATTCCTTTACGCTGAGATGGATCACGGACTCCAGCTCATCATGCTGAAAGGCGGCAACAAGCCGAACGCGATAGCGAGAGAGTGCGAGGCGATCATCGCCGTTCCCGACACAGAAGCCACTATCGCAAGATTCACCGCTTTCGGTGAGGATCTGAAGAATGAGTACTTCAAGACAGATCCCGGCATGACATTCTGTGGCGAGACATACAGATGCACAGAAAAGCCGATCATGAGCGAAGTGGCAAGGAGGCTGATAATGTCTCTCTTCGCTTGCCCTCACGGGATCGAGACCATGAGTCAGGACATTCCGGGACTTGTGGAGACATCAACCAACCTTGCCGCGGTAAGGATGAACAGGCAGGGGAGGATCGAGATCATCACAAGCCAGCGCAGCTCGACCGGTTCCGCAAGGAAAATGATGGCGGCCAAGGTGGAGGCCAATTTCCTGCTCGCGGGGGCCGAGGTGACACACCTTTCTGAATATCCAGGGTGGAAGCCGAACCTTGATTCCCACATTCTGCGTGTGTGCGTGGATTCGTACAGGAAACTGTTCGGATGCGAGCCTGAGGTCAAGGCCATCCATGCCGGGCTTGAGTGCGGACTTTTCGGTGAGAAGTTCGGGGATCTGGACATGATATCGTTCGGCCCGACACTGCGTGGAGTACATGCTCCGGGCGAGAAACTTGAGCTTGCCTCCCTTGACAAGTTCACCAGGCACCTTGCTGATGTCGTGACCAATTTTGGATGATATGGTAAAGATAGCACCTTCAATACTTTCCGGCAATTTCCTGAATCTTGAGCCGGACATAAGGATGGTCAATGAGAATGCCGACCTTATCCACATTGACGTGATGGACGGCAGCCTTGTCCCGAACATCTCGTTCGGATTCCCGGTGATGGAGGCTATCGCGAAAGCCGTCACCGTCCCGATGGACGTGCACCTGATGATCATCAATCCGGACAAGTACATCGAACGGTTCGCCAGATGCGGAGCAGACATGATAAGCTTCCATCTGGAGGCCGCCGACCGGTCCGGCAAGGATCCCAAGGACATCATTGCGCTGATAAAGTCCTGCGGAGCCAAGGCCGGACTTGCCATCAACCCTGACATCCCGGTCGAAAGATTGTTCCCGTACATCGAGGACGTGGACTTCTTCCTGATCATGTCAGTCTTCGCCGGATTCGGCGGACAGAAATTCATCGTGGAGTCAATCGACAGAATCAAAGCCCTCAAGGCCGAGATGGACAGAAGAGGTACTGTCAAGGACATTGAGGTGGACGGAGGAGTCTCCGCTTCCAACTCCGGAATCCTGGCTGACGCGGGAGCGACGATGTTGGTTGCAGGAAGCTCTGTCTTCAAAGCCGGGAATCCGGCCAAAGCTATTGCCGAACTTCGTTAGATGACATAACTTATCTCCTTAAAGGCGAACTCGGAACGTTCGCCTTTTTCCGTTTCAAGACAAAGCATACCACGGTCGGAGACACCGACGATTCTGGCACGTACTGGCACCCCTGTCGAGCAGACGACATATTCATTGAACGATCCGAACCGATAGAGTCTGGCGGCATATTCATAGGCGTTGTCGTAGCTGCATAGTCTGTGGTGTATAAAGCGGCAAAGTTTCGGCAATTCCGCCCTGATGTCATATTCCTTTCCGGTCAGCATTGTCATCGACACCGGATTCACAAGTTGCGGCGGGAACTCATTCTGGTTGACGTTCAGCCCGACCCCAATCACGCTCGCGGTAAGGAAGGTGTCTGTCAATGTATTTTCTATCAGCATACCGCAGATTTTCTTGTTCCTGACGTAGATGTCGTTCGGCCATTTCACCGAGCAGTCTATCCCCTCGGATTCCAGATAATCCGACACACCCAATGTCACGCAACGGGTCAGAACGAACTGCCGTGAAGCCTCAAGAGGAGGCAATGCGCCATCACCAAACTTGACGACCATTGAGAATGTCATGTTCTTCCCTGCGTGGGTCAGCCAAGAGTTTCCCCTCTGTCCACGCCCGGAAGTTTGGTGAACCGCGGCGATAACCGACAGATTGTCAAGCTCCGAAATATGACGGAGTGCCTCATTATTGGTGGAATCCACCTCATCCAACCATAGTATGTCAACTTCCTCTTTCATTGGTTCAGAATTTGTCGTATATTTGTACATTTGAATGGAAATGCAAAAATATAAAACATTCTCGATATGATTACACACGATCTGCGGGTTATGGCTGACGCTATGCTCGACAAGAAAGCCCAGAACGTCATTGACATAGACCTCAGGCCATTGGGTACCGCCATCACGGATCATTTCATGATCTGCAACGCGGACTCCACAACGAATGTCAACGCCATCGCTGACAATGTCATAGCCAAGATGCGCGAGGAAGGCAGGAAGCCGCTGCGCACTCAAGGCCTTGAGAATAATTTCTGGATCATTCTGGACTACGGTGACATCGTGGCCCACATTTTCCTTACAGAGTACCGCCAGTTCTACAGGCTGGAGGAGCTTTGGGCCGACGCTCCTCACAAGGAGTACAAGGAAAGGCGAGTTCCTAAAACCAAAAAGAAAGAGACAGATGCCGAATAACTCAAACACACCGAACGGCAATGAGCCAAGAAAGAAGGTGATCCGTGTGAGATTCAATTTTTCATGGTTGTACCTGATTCTTATTCTCGGCATCGGATGGATGCTTTTCAACAACAGCGGAGCCAATCCTCAGAAAATAGAATGGGCCGAGGTTCAGGAGATGTTCCTGAAAGGGGACATCAAGGAGATTGATTTCGTAAGAAACGATTTCAAAGGCAACATCACGGTCCGTCCTGACCGGCTGAGCAAATACGCCGACAAATTCGGCGGGAAAGTCCCTCCGGCCTCTCCTCATTTCATATTCCTCGTGTCTGACAAGTTCGACGCCGAGAAAGAGTTCGGAGAGCTTAACGCGAAGCTTCCGGCTGACGAGAGTCAGGTCAAGATCGTCATGGAGAACGACAGCCGGATGTGGTCGAGCATCCTCGAATGGATAATCTTCCCGATCCTCCTCATCGTCATGTGGATCTGGATGTTCCGTGGCTTCAACAGGAACATGGGCGGAGGAGCCGGCGGCCCGGGAGGTGTCTTCAATGTCGGCAAATCCACCGGCAAGCTGGCCGACAAGGAAAAAGTCAACGTCACTTTCAAGGACGTGGCCGGACTCTACGGAGCAAAGGATGAGGTTATGGAGATTGTGGACTTCCTCAAGAATCCTCAGAAATACACGGCACTTGGAGGAAAGATTCCAAAGGGAGCCCTTCTTGTTGGGCCTCCGGGGACCGGCAAGACCTTGCTGGCCAAGGCTGTGGCGGGAGAGGCCAACGTACCTTTCTTCTCGATATCCGGATCAGACTTCGTCGAGATGTTTGTCGGTGTGGGTGCTTCCAGAGTCAGGGATCTGTTCCGTCAGGCCAAGGAGAAGGCTCCTTGCATCGTGTTCATTGACGAGATCGACGCGGTCGGAAGAGCCAGAGGGAAGAACGTAGGGTTTTCATCCAACGATGAGCGTGAGAACACGCTCAACCAGCTGCTTACCGAGATGGACGGCTTCGACACCAATTCCGGTGTCATCATACTTGCGGCGACCAACCGGGCGGACATTCTGGACAAGGCTCTCCTCAGGGCCGGGCGTTTCGACCGCCAGATTCATGTCGATCTTCCTGAGCTGAAGGAAAGGGAGGAAATATTCAAGGTCCACACCCGCAACCTCAAGATCGCCAAGGATTTTGATCTTGGATTCATGGCCCAGCACACGCCTGGCTTCTCCGGGGCGGACATCGCCAATGTCTGCAACGAGGCGGCGCTCACAGCGGCCAGAAGAAACAAGAAGGAGATTGAACGTCAGGATTTCCTTGACGCTGTTGACAGGATTGTAGGAGGACTTGAGCGCAAGGGTTCGATCATGACTCCGGCGGAGAAGAGGACGACGGCATACCATGAGGCCGGACATGCTACTGTGGGATGGCTGCTGCCATATTCGGATCCAGTGTTCAAGGTCAGTCTCATCCCGAGAGGGGATGCGCTCGGTCTTACCTGGTACCTGCCTGACGAGAGAAAAATCCTGTCCAAGTCCTATCTTATGGACAAGATGTGCGCATTGATCGGCGGACGTGTGGCCGAGGAAATCATCAATGGGGAGCCGGCCACGGGCGCGTTGAACGATCTTGAGAGACTTACCCGCATGGCCTACAACATGGTGCAGTACTACGGAATGAGCGAGAAAGTCGGAGAGGTGTCGTTCTATGATTCGACCGGATCAAAGGGCTACGACCTCACAAAGCCTTACAGCGAGAAGACCGCCGAGCTTATGGATCAGGAGGTTAAGGATCTTGTCAAAGAGATTCACGACAGAACCTACAAGATTCTGACCGAACACAAGGAAGGCTTCGTCAAGATGGCACAGATTCTCCTTGACAAGGAAGTGATCTTCGCCGAGGACATCGAGAAGATTTTCGGCCCGAAAGTCAAACCGACCGAGGATGGCGAAGAGCCGGCTCAACAGGAAACCGAGGTAACAGAAAACGGAGATGAATAACGTTGTCGTCAGATCCATTTCAGGCGTGGTCTTCATCCTTGCGATGTTGGCCTGCCTGATGTTCAATAAGTTCCTGTTCGCCGGACTGATAATATTCATCATGTCCGTGATGCTGCTGGAGTTCTACCACATCACGATGGGGAACAGCTACACCTTCTCGAAGGTGCTTGCGATCATCGCCGCGATCTTCCTTTTCGGACTGCTGTTCGCCACGGCCTCCTATCATATTCCGATAAGATTCGTGGCCTTCGCGATGGTTCCGATCTTCATCGTGATGATCAACTCGTTGTACGTCAAGGACAAGGAGGAATATGGCAAATTCTCGAACATCTACACGGGACTTTTGTACATCGCGGTTCCGATAGCGCTCTCAAACCTCATAGCCTTTGACAAAGCCGGGAACTTCAGCGGCAACCTGCTCCTCTGTTTCTTCATCATAATATGGTGCTCGGATGTCGGGGCGTTCGCATTCGGAATATCTCTCGGCAAGATATTCCCGCAAAAGCTCTTTCCGTCCGTGTCGCCAAAGAAGACCTGGATAGGATTCATCGGCGGACTTGTCAGCTCGGTTCTGGCGGCGTTCGCTCTTTATGAGTTCGGAATATTGAAGTTCCCGCTCATCCACTGCCTTATCCTGTCACTTATAATGTCCGTGACCGGAGTCTATGGCGACCTGTTTGAGTCTCAGTGGAAAAGAGTCTATGGAGTAAAGGATTCCGGCAAGATCATCCCGGGACACGGCGGCTTTCTGGACAGGTTCGACAGCACTCTCATGGCCATGCCGTTCGGGGCAATTTATCTGGCGATCTTCGACCTGCTTTAACCAACAATCTGATAATCAATTAATGAATATACAAGCGATATGAAGAAGATAAAAGTTGACAAGGACTCTCACGGAACAATAGGGATCAACTGGGCGGTGATTTCAGTCCTGATAGCATGCACGTTGATATTCATTCACAATCTGTACATATCGATTCCGATAACGGTCATCCTGTTGGCATTCGCCTTCTTTGTGTTCTGGTTCCACAGGGTTCCGGACAGGGATATTCCTGAAGGGGACAGCAAGATGATCACTTCCATCGCTGACGGCAAGGTCGTGATTGTTGACAGGGTCTATGAAAAGGAATATTTCAAGGATGACCGGATCCAGGTGTCGGTTTACATGGATTTCTTCGATGTCCATACCAACTTCTGGCCGATGGACGGGGAAATCTCCTACTACAAATACCATCCGGGCAAGTACTTGCTTGCTTTCCTGCCAAAGGCCTCAGAGAAAAACGAGCACTCCTCCACAGTCATCCGTAACGAGCATGGAGAGCTGCTGTTCAGGCAGATCGCCGGAACTTTCGCAAGGAGGATTGTCTGCTACTCAAAAGAGGGAGACAATGTAGAGAGAGGCAGGCAGTGCGGAATCATCAAGTTCGGCTCACGAATCGACATATTCCTCCCGCTTGACGCTGATGTCAAGGTGAAAGAGGGGGATTTCACAAGAGCCTGCGAGACGGTTATCGCAGAACTTAAATAACTTGCGACTGGTCTTTCTCGATCAGTTCTACAAGACGATCCACGGCTTCCGTGTCCTGAATATGCTTCAGCACGGGAGTCTTTCCTTTATAGATGGTAACCTTGTGGTTGCCTTCACCGACATATCCCCAATCAGCATCGGCCATCTCACCGGGACCATTGACAATGCAGCCCATCACGGCGATCACAGTGTTCTTAAGATGAGAGGTTCTGGACTTCACTTCCTCAAACGCCTTCTGGAGATCGTACATAGTGCGTCCGCATCCAGGGCAGGCGACATATTCCGGTTTGTAGAAGCGTCTTCTCGCCGCCTGCATCAATTCATCGACCAGATAGGCGCCAAGGCCGGACTCCCGGATAGAGACCTTGTTTCCGGAATCATCAAGATAGGTCCCGTCAAGTTCAAGTTCATCCAAGGACTTGTCAAGCAATCGTTTGCCGAAATCACAGGAAACATCCAGCAGAAGAGTCTCACGGGATGGGGAGTCGTAAACCGCAACTGCCTTCCTGCCGCTCACTGACATGGAAGTCATCGACGAGACAATCTTATGGCCGTATCTTTCGGCAAGGTAAATGGCTACCGGAATCTCTGCCTCAGGATCCTCGGTCAAAGAGACCCTGACCGTGTCACCTATACCTTCGGAAAGAAGGGTGGAGATCCCGACACAAGACTTGATCCTGCCGCTGTCCCCGTTGCCGGCCTCTGTCACTCCGACATGAAGAGGGTAGATGAGCCCTTTTTCTTTCATCGCTGCCATAAGTTCCCGGTAAGCCTCGACCATAACAATAGTGTTACTTGACTTAAGTGACACCACTACATTATGGAAATCAGCATTCTCACACATTCCCAGCCATTCAAGGGCGGCTTTTGCCATTGCCTCGGGAGTGTTGCCGTAAAGATTGGTGATGTAATCTCCCAACGAGCCGTGATTGACTCCGATTCTGATGGCAGTCCCATTCTCGCGGCATACCTCAATCAATTGGGCAAACTCTCTGCGGGCCTCGTCGTGATCCCTGTGGAAATTTCCCGGATTTATCCGGACCTTCTCGACAAACGGAGCCACCATGATGGCGGTCTGTGAGGAGAAATGGATGTCAGCCACAATCGGTGTCATCACACCGAGCCCTTTCAGACGAGACTTGATCTCCCTGACATGTTCAACGTCCGCCGGCCCCGGAACAGTGATCCGGATGATTTCCGCCCCGGCGTCACTAAGCCTCACGCACTGGGCCACTGTGGCATCCACATCATAAGTGTGGGTGTTGCACATCGTCTGGACAACGATCGGATTACCGCCACCGATCAGGACATCACCAACATTTGCTGTCAAAGTTCTCATTTCACATCAGGATTAAATACTTGCCGGTAGGCCTCGCGCCTAAGCTGGGCCTTGCCGCGTCCGGTTCTTCTGGTCAGTTGGAAATATACTCCTGCAGTGACCATCACGTCGAAAGGATAGGCGAACCTGTAATAGTCCTTACTGTAATAGTCAGGGTCATAGATGGTTCCCCAGGAGTAGCGCACATTGGCGTTGATGTGAAACTCCAGAGGATCGAACACCAAGCCGAAACCAATGCCGCCACATATCCCATAGTCAAAACGACGGTCCGTGTCCTTGAATGAGTTCAGTATTGCCTCATCAACGTGATCACCAGTCCTTTTTATGTTCAACCTGTAACCTCCGTAGATCCCGGCGTCAGCCATCACCTTATAGTGAAGCCCATCCATGTGAAGGTGAGCCATGAACGGGACCTCCACGACATCCATGACCGCCTGTGTGGCCCCTTCGATGTTCGGAACAATCTGTGTGTCCTTGTTTTCCTTGAACTTATAACCTTCGTGGCTGTAGCGCAGACCTACCTTTAATCCGAAATAGGGGAGATAGGCGAACATCTTGCCGTAACGGGTGTAAAAAATTCCGAAAGTGTTCGGAGAAAAAAGCGAGGACTGGGTGTACGGTGGATTGAAGCTCATCCTGCTGAACGAGACACCGTACTCGACACCTATCATGGAATAGTCATTGATCTCGAAGACACGGTTGACCTGAACAGTGTCAAGATAGATGTCTGAATATGTGTCCGGCACCTTGAGACTGTCATCCACGGCAGGGAAGCCGGCCCTGAGAGTGTCGGCGGCGGTCTGTCCCCAGCAAACTATGCCGGCAAGGAATGCGGCCGCTGTAAGAATATGTTTCCGGATAGTCATGTTTGTCATCATTTGAAGAATGTGGTCAGATCCAAATCCTGATTGATCTCACTGCGCTCCGGAATGTCAAACAGGTCACTGTCTTTGGTCATCAGGAACTTGACCTTTTCAGGCTGCCTGTGAGCCAGCAGGTTTCCGGTGTCCACTATTCCGTTGCGGTTCAGATCCTCCGTGATCCTTATTGAGTATTTGCCTTTCTTAAGATAAGGGAACTTCAGGACGGAGTCTGATTCGATCACGTAGGTGCGCAAGACTGAAGACTTCCTCTCGTCAAGAAGATCAACAATGTACTTGTTGCCGTTCACTCCGGTCAGGTTCAATGTGAAAAGGCTGAGGTTATCGTCGTTCGGGAGAGTCACCTTCACCTCGGTGCTGTCATTCCAGTGACCGTTGATGTCCTTGAAGGCCCTTTGAGGAACCTTGAAGAAATACTCATAGCCCGACTGGATCTTGACTCCGGGTGTGATGATGTACTTCCTCAGGTTCAAAGAGTCACGAACTATGGTGAAAGCCTCTTTCTTTTCTTTCTGCCTCGGGTTTATCGACTTGAATATCAAGGAATCGAACGATCCGAGAATAGGCGGATAATCGAACTCCAACGAAATGCCGTACTGTTCAAAGGTCTCTGGCTCGGCCTTGAGGTTCAGACCGCAGATCGTGTCCTTATGCTCGATCTTTTTTCTGGCCGCCCTGGACTTGGGCCTGTTCTCGTCCACAAGGCTGACTTTCTCCGTCACAGGCTGAAGCACCCCGAGAGTGTCAGTCTTCCAATACTTCACGCACAGATGCAATGAGTCCGGCATCGCCCTCTGGTCATTCAGCCAAAGCAAAAGGCTGTCCTTTTCAATGTTGAACTCCGTGATGACCTCGCTTGCAGGGAATCCCTGAAACCAAAGGGAGTCTATTCTCGTGTCCGGAGCCATGAACGTAATGTAGGCTGACCTGTCTCCAGTCCTCATCTTGTTCATCAGCAATTGTTTGGACGGCTTCTCACGGAAGATGTTAAGCCTAAGTTCCGCTTTCCTGGACAGACATGCCAAAGTGTCTTTCATGTCGAATTTCTTCAATTCCGGAACGCTGTCATTCACCACGTTCACCGGTCTGAACAATGTGTCGAGGAAGGCTATGCGGTCTTCGTCCGGATCGTAGATGTTGTTGCCGTTGCCATCGATCACAGCATAGACTCTGAAAACGGTGTCCTGAATGTTCCGGAGGGAGAAATACCCCCAGTCGTCAGTCTTCACGGCCACCACAGGCCTTTCCAGAAAGACAGCCGAATCCCTCTGGTCCTTGTAGAGCATCACGGTGGCTCCCTTGATGGGTTTCAATGTGTTGCAGTCCTGGACAATTCCCGTCACGTACATAGAATCCACAGTCTCTCCGGTAGAGAAGACTGTCGTGAATCCGGGGAACATGTTTCCCTCATTGTTGTCCGCGATAGCCCCGGTAAGGTCGAGGGTGTAGGTTGTGTTCGGAAGAAGGTCCTCTTCAAAATACACGACCACACTCTTCCCTTTGATCTTGTATTTAGGACTTTTTTTCTGCGGAGGGGAAAGGAATATGCCCTTTGGGTCCTTGACGGTGACATATTCATTGAAAGTGAAAGCGATCTTGGTACCGTGGACAGGCACTGACACAGCCCCTGGCTGCGGGACAACCCTCCTTATAACCGGTGGCAGCGTGTCCTTGAGTCCGCCGGTAGGAGCCTGGGTTGTGTTGGCGCACGAAGGCTGAAGCATGGTGGCCGCCAGCAGCAGGGCTGCCGGAATCAACGGGATGAATATTGATGGAATCTTTTTCATTGCGGAACGGATATATTCAAAACAGCTTCTTAGATTTCGGTTCTGACGACACTTTTTATGCCATCAATGGAGCTGAGCTTGCGGATCATCCTCTCCAGAATGGCTTTATCGTGAACGTAAATATCAATATAACCGGAGAAAATCCCTCCGTCCGTGCTCAGGCAGACCTTGCGCATGTTCACTCCCATGAACAGTGAAATGTACCGTGAGATCTCGTTCAAGAGGCCGACCCTGTCAACCCCTCTGATTGAAAGGCGGGCGAGGAATGACTGGCTGTCATCATCGTCCCATTGAGGGACTACCAGCCAATCACCATGTTTCGAAGCGATGCTGTCAGCGACAGGGCATGATTTCTTGTGCACGGTGACAGTGCCGTCCGGAGACTTGATTCCGATCACGGCGTCACCCGGAATCGGTCGGCAACAAGAAGCAATGACATATTCATTCTTCTCTTTTTTGGCGGTCTCCTTCTTCTTTCCGAACCATGGGAAAGACCACGAATGGCTCTTGTCGGCTTTGCCGGACGCCAAGACATCGGACATGTCTCCAAGCTTGATTATCCCTATCCCTATCCGGAAGAACATCTCTTCGGAATTGCCTCCGGGGATGGCGAAATGATCCAGAAGAATTTCGATCGAATCGTTGTTCATCCTGTAGCCAAGCGATTCCAACTGCTCTGAAAGCATCTTCTTTCCTATCTCCGCGATCTCTTTCTTGCGGCTTTTGAAATAGTCGATGACAACGTTGCGGGCATGTCTTGTCTGAAGGAACTGAAGCCACTCACGTTTAGGCTGCTCTACCTCGGCGGTGATGATCTCGACCTGGTCTCCGCTCCTCAGCACATGCGACAGCGGAACAAGCTTCATGTTCACCTTGGCTGCGATTGCCTTGTTGCCGATCTCCGTGTGGATGCTGTAGGCGAAATCCAAGGCTGTGGCCCCCTTAACAATCGATTTCTGGTCGCCTTTCGGAGTGAACACCGTGATCTCGCTGCTGGTCAAATCATTATGGATGATGTCCAGCAGTTCCAGAGCATTGACGTCCGGATTGACGAGAATCTCCTTGACCTTGGCGAGCCACTTGTCCATCTCGCTGTCATTCTCGCTGATGTACCCTTCCTGCTTGTAGGTCCAATGTGCCGCGATACCTTTCTCCGCGATGTCATCCATCCTCTTGGAACGGATCTGAACCTCAATCCAGATCCCGGTGTCGCTCATCAGGGTGCAGTGCAGGGCCTCATAGCCATTGCTCTTGGGATGCTTCACCCAGTCGCGCACACGGTCCGGCTTGTAGCGGTATATTCCCGTGATGATGGAGAATATGTGGTAACACTGGTCACGCTCGCTCTCCTTTGTGTCAGCCGGTGGTGTGAACACGATCCTGAGGGCATAGAGATCATAGACCTGATCGAAAGTGATGTTCTTGGTCTGCATCTTATGCCATATTGAATATGGCGTCTTGACCCTCTTGCGGATTTCGAAATCAAAGCCCGCCCTCTTCAACGCGGCATCGATCGGAGTGATGAAATCATCTATCTGCTTGCCACGGCCACTGAGATTGCTGTTGATCAATCCGCTGATCTCATTGTAGGCGTCAGGCTCCTTGTACTTCAGCCAGATGTTCTCCATCTCGGACTTGATCTCATAGAGGCCAAGACGGTGGGCGAGAGGTATGAATATGAACATCGTCTCACTCAGGATCTTGTCCCGCTTGTACTCTGGCATGAACTCGATTGTCCTGCAATTGTGCAGACGGTCGGCAAGCTTGATCAACACGACCCTGACATCGTCATTGAGGGTCAGGAGAATCCTCTTGAAATTCTCGGCCTGAAGACTCCTGGCATTGCTGTCACCCAGTTTCTTGCTGCGGTCCTCATTGTCAAGAACATTCTTGATCTTAGTAAGGCCGTCCACAAGGCTGGCGATCTTGTCTCCGAAAAGTTTGCGGATGTCATCAACCGTGTAGTCCGTGTCCTCGACCACATCGTGAAGCAACGCGGCGGCGATGGACTTGTAGCCGAGTCCGATGTCGCTGACGACAATCTTGGCTACCTCGATCGGATGTATGATGTACGGCCCTCCGGAACGCCGGCGGACATTCTTATGGGCTTCATTCGCGAAATCGAACGCTTTCTGGACAACGTCCAGCTCCTGCTGGTTCGCGCAGCGTTTCTCCGCCGCAGCCTTAAGCTGGGCGTAACTCTGACGGATCAGTTCGTAGTCTTGTTCTGTGAATTGTGAGAAACTCATATTTCAACCAAATCTTTATCTCTTTTCATAATCGCCTCCGACACACCCGGAAGCCCCCTGACGAAACCGCCCTCATTGACTGTCTGGAATGAATAGGAAAACTGCGCTCCGTAAAGGATTATCTGCCATCCGAACCTCATCCAGACCATAAAAAGGGGAATCGCGGCGATTGTTCCGTAAACCGTGTTCAGACGCATCACAAACACCTGAGTCTCAAGGTAAAGGTACTGAAGCACGGAAAACGCCACTCCGGCTATCACCGCCGCCTTCAGCGCATAGCGGTACCTCACGTCCACCGCCGGGATAAACTTGTACATCGCGGAGAAGATCAACACCGTGACAGCCCACGCCACAACCCAGCCGAGGAACGACTTGATCGTGTCCGTCGCTCCGATCCAGTTCGGGATGAGATCCAGCACGTGTGAATATATGATTGTCCCTGAATATAGCAGCAGCACCACGAACGGTGCCAGCACAAGGATGATCACATCTATTCCGATGCGTTTGAAGAATGCCCTTTGCAGTTTGCGAACCTTCCAGACGTTGTTGAAGACCGTCTCCACCCTCATCATCATCCAGATGATGAGCCAGACGAACGTAAGGGCGCTTATAAGTCCGAACAATCCGTTGGTGGCCGAATCAAGGATCTTGTCAGCGGCGTTCAGGATGATGTCCATGATACTCTGGCTGATGTCCCAGGAAAATAATAACTCTTTGAGTTTGTCCGCAAGCCCGAAACCATTCGTCACCGCGAAAGCCACAGCGATGAACGGCACGAAAGCCATTGTGCAGAAATAACTTAAGGCAACAGCCTGAAAACCGATCTTCTGCTCGGCGAATGTCTGGAATGCTACCGTCACGACCCTGACATCATTGACCAGGCGCGCCTTGGCCTTGGAGAGATCATTCTCGTCAAGGGTCCAGACATCCTGTCCGAAGAACTTCTTAGCCCAACGGAACCAAAGCCTGCACTTGAATATCAGTTTCCGGAATCCTTTCACCTCAAAAAATCTTTAAAACATTCCTGAAAACAGATCCGGTTCGACATTCTGCTCGCCAGCGGAGATCCCGCCGGTGGCCTGTGGAAGCATGTTCCTGAACTCTTCCTCGCTGATGATGCTGACACCAAGCTCCCCGGCCTTTTTAATCTTCTCCGGCCCCGGCTTGCCTCCGGCCAGAAGGTACGATGTTTTTCCGCTTACGGACGAGCTGTTCTTGCCGCCGTTGGCCTCTATCAGCCGTTTCATCTCTTCCCGCGAGACGCTGAAGTTGCCGGAAATCACAATCGTCTTTCCGGCAAGCGCGTCAGACACGGCGGCCTTGGCTTCCATAGAGAACCGGATTCCGGCCACCTTTAGCCTTTCGATGTCTGCAAGATGCCTGGAATCTCGGAAATATTCGAAAACACTGTCAGCGATCACCTCGCCGACATCCTGGACCTCAAGCAACTGTTCCTTTGTGGCGGTTGCGATCGCGTCTATATTCCCGAAATGACGTGCGATCTCCTTTGCCGTGGTCTCTCCGACATAACGGATGCCAAGGGCGAACAACACGTGGTCAAACGTCACTTTCTTTGATGCCTCAAGACTGCTAAGAAAACGTGCGGCCGAGCGTTCCTTCCATCCGTCCAGCAAGAGCAACTGCCCTTTGGTCAATGAATAGAAGTCCGCAGGGGTCCTGACAAGCCCGAGGTTGTACATCTGCTCGATCGTCGCGTCTCCAGCAAGCACATTCATCGCCTTGCGGCTGAGGAAGTGAACCAGCTTGCCCTTTATCTGGGTAGGGCAGCCGTCAATGTTCGGACAGAACCACTTGGCCTCGTCATCTTCCTTGACCAACGCCGTCCCGCAGTCCGGACACACCTCCGGGAAAACCGGCCTGACAGCGTCCGACGGCCTGAGCGAGAGATCTACATCGATGATCTTAGGAATGATCTCACCGCCTTTGATGATCGTCACTGTGTCGCCGACTCTGATGTCCATCTGCGAGATAAAGTCCTGATTGTTAAGGGTTGCCCTCTTAACAACCGTACCGGCCAGCTGGACAGGAGCCAGATTGGCGACCGGAGTCACGGCTCCAGTACGACCGACCTGATAGGTGATAGAGAGCAGTTTCGTGTGCGCCTCCTCCGCCTGGAACTTGAAAGCGACCGCCCAGCGCGGCGACTTGGCGGTGTAGCCAAGCGCACTTTGGTAAGCCAACTCATTGATTTTAATCACGATTCCATCCGTGGCGTACGGCAGGAACTTCCTTTCGGTGTCCCAATAATGGATATATTCCTCAATCTCGTCTATTCCGTGGACGATCTTCCTCTTGTCGGAAACCGGCAGTCCCCACGATGCCGCCGCATTCAGCGCGTCATTATGCGTCGCGAACGAAACGCTCTGGCTTGGAATATGATAGAGCGTGCACATCAACCCTCTCCTCGCGACCTCGGACGGGTCAAGCAGTTTCAACGAACCAGAGGCCGCGTTCCTCGGATTGGCGAAAGGCGGATCCTCATTGTCCTCGCGCTCCTTGTTCAGTCGGTCAAATGAATCGTACGGCATCAGCACCTCGCCCCTGATCTCAAACTCCTCCGGCCAGCCGGTACCTTTCAATTTTTCGGGAATATTACTGATTTTAAGAGCGTTGGCCGTCACGTCATCCCCGACCACACCGTCACCTCTGGTCAAAGCCCTGAACAGTTTCCCGTTCCGGTAGGTCAGGCAGATAGCCGTGCCATCGAACTTTAACTCACAGGAATATGTGAACTTCACCTCTCCGAGATCCTTCTCGGCACGGCGCACAAAATCCTCTATCTCACCGATGTTGTACGTGTTGCCGAGGGAGAGCATCGGGTATTTGTGCGGGAACTGGGCGAATTCCTTGCGGGCTGCAGGTTCGGCGTTAGCCCCTACGCTTTGGTCAAGGTCGCTGCCGACCCTCTGGGTAGGGGAGTCGGGAGTGAGAAGGTCAGGATACTCCTTTTCAAGATCCTCCAGCTCACGCATAAGGTGGTCATATTCAAAATCGCTCATCGTCGGAGCGTTGTCCACATAGTACCGCCTACTGTTCTCCCAGAGGGTTTTCCGGAGTTCCTCAACACGTATTTTGGCCTGCTCGTGATCCATAACAGCAAAGTTCTTCGTAAAGAATACAAATTTAATGAAAATTGTCGGCATTCCGTTCAAAATCATCAAGAAGATTGGGCCGGTCACACCTTGTGACTACTTTTTGAAAAGTTAAAACTGTTTCTTAAATTTGTGCCCGGTTTTACGAACATACAAATTTCTAAATCATTCGTATATGAAAGATTCAATCATCATTCTGTGCGGCGGCGGCCCGGCACCGGGAATGAACACCGTCGTGTTCTCTGTCGCCAAGACTTTCCTTTCCAACGGTTACAGGGTCATCGGACTTCACGAAGGCTACACCGGACTCTTCCGTAAGGAGGCCCGCACCGAAGACATCGATTTCTTCAAGGCTGACGCTTACTTCAACAGAGGCGGTTCCTATCTCCAGATGAGCCGTTTCAAGCCGACCAACGAGGATTTCGAGCAGAATTTCAACCTTGCCCTCTTCCAGGACAACAACGTGAAGCTTCTCGTGACTGTGGGTGGCGACGACACAGCCTCCACTGCCAACAGAATCGCCAAGTTCCTTGAGGCCAAGAACTACCCGATCCATAACATCCACGTCCCTAAGACGATCGATGACGACCTTCCTCTGCCTCATAACGCGCCTACCTTCGGATTCAACTCCGCCAAGGACGAGGGAGCGCACATCGCCCGCACCGTTTACGAGGATGCGCGCACATCAGGCAACTGGCTTCTCATCTCCGCTATGGGCCGCAGCGCAGGTCACCTTGCCCTCGGAATCGGCGAGGCCACACATTGCCCGATGACCATCATCCCTGAGATGTTCAACAACACCACGATCACCGTTGACAAGATCATCAAGCTGACCCTTTCCGCGATCATCAAGAGAAAGATCCTCGGCATTCCTTACGGAACAGTCGTTGTCGCTGAAGGTGTGTTCCATGACCTTGAGCCAGAGGACATCAAGGCTACCGGCGTGCACATGACCTACGATGAGCACGGCCATCCTGAGCTCGGCAAAATCTCCAAGGCTGTCCTTTTCAACGACATCCTTGAGAAGGAGTTCAAGAAGATCGGGATGAAGGTGAAGACCCGTCCTGTAGAGATCGGCTACGATGTCCGCTGCCAGGATCCTGTGGCCTACGACCTTTCTTACTGCACGGAGCTCGCTCTCGGAGTCTATGAGCTCTTCTCAAAGGGTGAGACAGGATGCATGGTCTATGTGGATGAGAACGGCAACGCGCAGCCTCTTTACCTGAAGGATCTCCAGAACGCCGAGGGCAAGATTCCTCCTCGCCGTGTGGACATCGAAGGCGGAATCGCCCGCAATTACTACGGGCACATCTGCCACTACATCACTCCTGCTGACTACGAGGCTGCAAAGGCTTACGTCGCCAATCCTGAGGAGTACGACTTCAAGAAGATCCTTAACTGGTAAGGCTTGAATATGTGAGGTTCCGTTAGTTGACCCTCACTATCGCACAGTCGTCAGATGACACTTCAACCTCGATCCGGGTTTCCGGGTCGAGGTTTTTTATGTCAAGATAATCGATTGCTTCCTTTGGTATGCGGATGGATATAACTTCCGGTCGCTGAGCCTGTCGAAGCGACCCTCCATCCGCGAAAGAACAGACAAACAACCAAGTCTCGGAGACATCCCCACGAAGGAACGCGAAATGCCGATACGGATCAAATCCCGGCGAGTCATAGTTGCAGTAGCAAAGGTCAAACGTTTTTCCTGACGCCACCGCCGGAACCGAAGCCGCCATATTCAAAAACCTCCTCCACTTCTCAAGCAGCTCAGCCTCTTCCGGCGTAAGTCCCTCATTTGTATGAATATATTCAATCAGCCTCCCGATTGACGGAATCTTCCACCAGTCAAATATGGTAGTTCTCCCGTCCAGTCCGCTGAACCCTTCGGCATCCATCCCTCGCTCACCGATCTCCTCTCCGAAATAGACCATATACGGAGCCGTGTTCAGAAATATTCCCGCCCCCAACGCCGCGAAAGTCCTTTGGGCGTCACAGCCGAAGAAATCCGAGGCGAAACGCTGCTCGTCGTGGTTCTCCAGAAAGTTCAGCATCCGAGGCTGTAAATCACCAAGAATCTGCCAGTTCCAAGTCAGGCTTTTGGCCGTGTCGTGGCCTTCGACAACCGACCTGACGGAATCATAAAGGCCGGATTTGTCGTAGAGAAAATCGAACCCGACCTCATTTATGTATCTGGCATACAATTCTTTCTGATAAACCTCGGCAATGAAGATGATATCCGGGAATTCCTCCTTGACCCTTCGGATGAGCCACCGGAAGAACTGCCACGGAACCATCTCCACCATATCGCAGCGGAAACCGTCCACACCCTTGCCACACCAATAACGGACAATCTCGTACATCCTGTCCCAAGTCTCCGTATGGAAATCACAGTAGTTCAGCCGGATGGTCTCATACCAATCATTCACGGAAGGGGAGGGCGAGAAGCAGTTGCCGGAAGCCTTGGCCGGATTCTCGTAATATGTCTGGTTGTCAAAAGGCAATTTCAGTGGCTGTCCTGGATAGAAATAGAAATCGTTCTCCGGTCTCCAATGGACAGTCGGATCGTCATCGGCACCCAACGGCTTGACCTCAGGATGTACCAGACCGACTTTGCCATAATCCCGTGACACGTGGTTTGGAACGAAATCGATGATGACCTTGAGTCCGGCATCGTGACCCCGCTTCAACAAAGCCTCGAATTCAGTCATTCTTTCAGTCGGATTGTCAGCAAGATATGGGTTCACATCATAGTAGTCAGTAATCGCATAAGGCGAACCGGCCGCACCTTTGACAATCTGGCTGTCGGAAGCCGGACATCCCTCGGCTGAGGCCGTTGTGGCGTGCCGGATCACTCCGGTGTACCAGACGTGGCTGACTCCCAATGACTTGAAATACGACATCGTCTCCGGATCGAACTCCGAGAACTTTCCCTTTCCCCACAACCTTGGGAGAACCTGATAGATGATCATCTTACCCATAACTAAAATCCGATCAAAGCCTTGCCTTTGTTTCTGTCAATGAATCCAGTCAGTCCGCTGACTTTCAGAACCTTTGCGAACTTGCCTTCACACTCACATTCCAGTCTTGCAAGCGCATCAAAGTCAATCATTCCCGAACCGGCGTACTGATCTACGGAAAGATAACCTACTCCAAGCGAGGTGATGTTCTGGAAGAAATGCGTGCCCTGGCTCGGATCGATTCTGAAACCGTCGATGCCATATTCAACGACCATTCTCGCGGCGGAGATGTCAGTCCATGCCACCGGCACTCCAAGGGTTGGAATCGACGATCCCCAACGTCCGGGACCGACCAGGAAATATGTCTCTCCCTTAGCGGCAAACCGGGCGTTGATCTCTGAAATCTCCTCAGCCATCAAGCCTGTCTTCATCTTGTCGAACGATTCCGGACAGATAACCACAATATGAGAAGATTCGGTGAAATACCCGTTGCCCAAAGCGTTGTCGCTGCGTATCAATTTGTGGGAGACAATCGCTTCGGCATCCTCGATCGAGGAGGTCTGCGAGCCGATTCCGCTGGAGACAGGCCGGACCTGAAGCAGTTTAAGGTCGGCGACTTTTCCTTCCGAAGATTTGACCGGATCCACAGCGAACTCGATCTCGACCTCGCTCATCAGCTCGTCACGGCATATAGACATGATCTCCGAGAGAGCCTTGGCGAGCGGGAAGCGGTCATATTGGAATATTCCGTCAAAGGAAACCACCCTTGCTCCTCTTATACTGATTCCTGGGGCCATCCTGTCGTCCAATGCGTTATAGGTGGAAGCCACCAGTTCCGGATGGTCATATTCTGTAAGCGCGTCAGCCACCGGGATCCTCCTTAGATTTACCCCGTCGTTTTTGGAAATCTTAAAGGCAGAAGGCCGCAGATCGAGCACGAACATCTCATTCTGCGTGTCCCGCTGCGCCAGTTTAGGGTTGGACAGTTGGAGAATTTTCTTGGGATGCAGAGGATCCACACGCAAGGTACGGCCGCCGTCCACAACAGTCTTTCCCAAGCCGAAAGCCACATTCAGGACACCGTCAGTGGCTTTCTCAGCCCCAATGGGATAGGAGTTCAGCGAACGTCCGACACCGGACATCATCGGGTAGAAATCGTGACCGTGAACCGTTCCGCAGATTGCCTGGACAATCACGGCCATCTTCTCCTCACCAAGCAGGTTCCCGCTGGCCTGGATGTAATTCCGGCTGCCCTTGAAGAATGTCGAGGCATAGACACTCTTGATGGCCTTGCCAAGCTCACGCAGCATCCTGTCCTTGTTCTCCACAGGAGGACACATATAAGTCGCGTACACACCGGCGAAAGGCTGATAGTTGCTGTCTTCCAACTTGGAACTTGAACGCACCGCCAGAGGACTGTCAACCGTGGCCAGAAACGCCTTTAGGTTCTGGGTCAGATCTTCGGGCAATGTCGATGCCACAAACTCGGAAAGGATCTCATCATCAGACAGTTCCGAGTCAATCACATATTGCAGGCCATTCTCAACGATGAACTTGTCGAACCAATCCGTCGTCAGCACGATGGTTCGAGGGATGGAAACCAGAAGCCCGTCATATCTCTCTGACAACGAATATTTCTGGACAAGATGATTGAGAAAAGCCAGTCCTCTTGCCTTGCCTCCGAGCGAGCCTTCACCGACACGGGAGAACCAGTAATAATCCTGATAGGAATCCTTATGGAATTCCGTGATTATGCCCTGCCCGATGCTCCTGTGATAGCGCTGGATGTTGTCCAAAAGGAATTCCCTGAATTCTCCGGCATCCGTGTGATGCTCGACCCTGAACGTCTCCGCAAGATTGAACAACCCTCTGGCATACAGCCACTTCGAGAACATATTTCTGGATGTGTTGCTCATCAGCACGGTGTCAGGAATGTCGTAGATGATCTTCTCAAGCTGGGAAAGGCTGGCGGCCCTTCCGCATTCCACTCCGTTAGAGTCCCTGAACACAAAGTCCCCGAAGCCGAACTCCTCCTTCATGTAATCCCCGAGCTGGAGGAAAAGCGTGCTTGAATATTTCTTCAGGAATCCGACCCCAAGTGTGGAGGCTGTCTCCGCCAAGCTGCCTTGCGAGGATTGCAGCAGGACAGGCATCAGGGGATCATATTCACGGATGATTCTCACCAGGTCGATGCCGGCGTCAAGTTTCTCTGTCTTAGGGTCATCGCCCTTGTGGAAGACCATTCCGACATCGGAAATTACACCCAGAAGATTCCTCCTGTACTTCTCAAAATAAGCGATAGCCTCCTCAAGGCAGGTCGCAAGGAATATCTTCGGCCTCGACCTCTTACGGTATTTCTTCTGGTCATCGTTCAGGGATTCCGTAAGGAACTCACGGCTCTGCGTGAGCACAATCTTGTACAGTTCTGGAAGATAGTTCGAATAGTAACGGATCGAGTCCTCGACCAGAAGAATACCCTTCACCCCAACCTCGAAGACGTCATTCTCCGCATTGGCGGCATCCTCCAGCAATTTGACAATGGCAAGGATAAGATCCGCGTTCCCGTGCCAACTGAACACGAAGTCCACTCCCGGATGTGGAGACTCCAGCACCCTCTGTCTTACCGCCTTGGAGTAGTGGATCAAAAGAATGAACGGAATCCCTCGGCCATCTTCCTTCAACTGTGACGCGAACGGGAATATCTCCTTGTCCTGCTCGTTGTACATGCAGATGATCATGTCGATCTCCTCTTCGGAACCGATTATCTCCCGGGCCTGGGAAGAAGAGTTTGCCCAGATGAATCTCGGAGGATTGCTCAGGTTAAGCTCCCGGTACTCATTCTTGACCTGATTCTCAATGCGTCCGTCCTCCTCAAGGGCGAAAGCATCGTAGTTGCTGCAGATCATCAGGATCTTCCTGATTCTTGACCGCATCAAGGATTCTTCGTTCATTTGCGTCCGTTTTTGCTAACGGAGCGCAAATTACGAAAAATCTACTGAATATTCTTGAATGTACAGACAGATTTGCCTCAGGAATCGCTTTTTACGCTCTGCGGCGGAACTCGGCTATTGTGATTGCAGTGGCGACGGCTGCGTTGAGAGACTCTGAGCCCCTCTCATCCCGAGGCCACGAAGGAATGAAAAGCCTGTCGGTCACAAGTTTGCCGACCTCGGCGGAAATCCCTTTGGCCTCGTTGCCGATCACGATGACGGAAGGGGAGACCATTCCTGTAGCCAACTCTTTGGCGTACATATCCTCGCCATCCAGAAAAGTACCGTACACATTGCCACCGGCGGCAGCGACGGCACCGCAATAGCCGCAAATGTCGCAATAATGGAACTTGACCCTGAATATGGCTCCCATCGTTGACTGCACCACCTTTGGATTGAATATGTCAACAGTGTCCTTAGAGGCATAGACCGCATCTATCCCGAACCAGTCCGCTGTGCGGATAATCGTGCCCAGATTGCCCGGATCCCTGATTCCGTCCAAGGCCAGAAACAATCCCTTGTCCGGTACACAATGAATATTTCCGAGTTCAATGTCGGCCGGTTTCCTGACGACAGCCAATGTCGGAGAAGGGGAGGACAGAAGACTCAGCCGTGCCATGGCCGCACTGCCGATTTCGTCAGCCCGATAGACCTTCTCGACCTCGAAAGAAGACGCCAAAGCCTCGGCAACCATCTTCTCCCCTTCAACGATAAAAAGTCCGTTCTCGTCCCTGAACTTTTTCTGTTCAAGGGACTTGACGAACTTTATTTCATTGTGGGATACAGGTGATGGCATAGCCTAGAATCCGAGTATCTTAAGCATCGAGTCCGAACTCTGCTCCGGAGCGAAGACCCTTGTCGTGATCTTGCCGTCCTTGTCCTTGTCGATCAGGATGTGCTTAGGTGAAGGCTGGAGACAATGCTTGACTCCACCGTAACCGGAAATCGCCTCCTGATATGCCCCCGTGTGGAAGAATCCGATGTAGAGAGGATCCCTTCTGTTCTTCATCACCGGAAGGAAGATCGCGTTGGAGTGCGCCTCGGAGTTGTAGAAGTCCTTGCTGTCACAGGTAAGTCCACCGATGAACACCCTGTGATATTCCTCATTCCATTTGTTGATAGGGAAAAGGATGAACCTCTGGTGCAGTCCCCAAGTGTCCGGAAGGCTCGTCATGAACGAGTTGTCGATCATGTACCAGCACTCTCGGTCATTCTGCTGCTTGACATCCAGCACTTTGAATATGGTCGCGCCGCTCTCGCCGACGGTGAAGTTGCCGAACTCCGTGTAGATGTCCGGAACCTGAACTCCGTGGGAATCGCAGACGGACTTGATCTGGTACACTATCTCCTCGATCATGTACTTGTAATCGTAATCAACTGCAAGAGAGGTTTTTATCGGAAGACCGCCTCCGATATTCAAAGAATCCAGATCAGGGCAGATCTGCTTGAGGTCGCAGTAAAGGTTCAGGCAGCGCGCCAGTTCGTTCCAGTAGTAGGAGGTGTCCCTGATGCCGGTGTTGATGAAGAAGTGGAGCATCTTCAGCTTGAACTTAGGGTTCTTGCTGATGCCGTTGCGGTAGAACGGAATGATGTCCGAGTATCTGATTCCCAGACGGGAAGTGTAAAAGTCGAATGAAGGCTCCTCCTCTGAGGCGATGCGGATGCCAAGCTGCGCGGGAACATCGATCAGGTCGTCCAGATCCTCAAGCTCGTTCTTGTTGTCCAGAACCGGGATGATGTTGTGCCATCCCTCGTTGAGCATCGTGGCGATGTTCTGGATGTACTGTGGTCTCTTGAAGCCGTTGCAGATGATTATCAGGTTTTTATCGACAAGTTTGTCCTCCTCCAGTTTGCGGATCAGGTCCAAGTCGTATGCCGAGGATGTCTCCAGATGGACATCGCTCTTGAGAGCCTGCTCGATGACAAACTTGAACTGGGAACTCTTTGTGCAGTAGCAATAGTGATGGTCACCCTCGTAGCTGACCTTTGACATTGCGTTGCGGAACATTCTCTTGGCCCTCTGGATCTGAGATGTGATCTTCGGGAGATAGGTGAGTTTAAGCGGCGTGCCATATTCCTTGATGATTCCCATCATATCGATGTCATTGACGAAAAGATTGCCGTCCTCCACTCTGAATTCGTCCTGCGGAAAATCGAATGTCTGATCCACAAGGTCGATGTACTTGTTCTTCATCCTAAAAAAAACTAACCTATTAATGTTCGACATAAGTAATGAACCGCCGAGAGAGCCTTGCCCGGCTTCGGCGTGCAAATATAGGTACGAAAATTAATATTTTGACCCAAATTTGAAGAAAAATCAGAAAGGGTTGCTATTTTTGTAGAATATGACGGTGAAATCCTCAAATTTCTTCCTCATGGCAGCCTTGTCCGCCATTGCCGCACTGAGTTTCTCGTGCAGCACCACTCGTGTTCTTGAGGACGGCCAGTACCGCCTTGCCGCCAACAAGGTGGAAGTCAAAGGCGACAGTAAGTTCAACCCGAAGGAGATAGAGTCCTACATAAAGCAGAAGCCTAACTCTTACATCATCTTCGGCTGGAACCCCTTCCTGAACCTCTACAACTGGTCGGGAAAGAACCCCGACAAGGCTGTCAACAGGTTTATCCGAAAGATGGGGACGGCCCCGGTCATCTACCAGCCTTCACAGGTGGAATCCTCGACAGAGAACATCAAGCGACATCTGGAATACCTTGGCTACTACGGTTCTGATGTGCGGAGCGACATTGAGGTAAAGGGTAAAAAGGTGAAAGTGACATATTCGGTAACCCTTGGCAAACGATTCAGGATAGGGGAGATAACCTATTCAGTGCCGGATGGGGAATTCAAGGATGACTTCCTTGCCGACACCTCGGAGATCACCGTGAGATCCGGAGATTACCTGTCTGAGGACGCCTTGGAAAAGGAGACCGAGCTGCGTGCGTCCGCCATGAGACGCAAGGGCTACTTCGGCTTCACGAAGAATTACTTCTCGTTCGAGGCAGACACACTCAATTCACCGGACACCGCCGGCCTTCTGATGACGGTCAAGGAATATACCAGAAACCAGACACCTGAATATGCCCGTCCGCACCGGAAATATTACATGGGAAAAGTCACACTCTCATACGACAAAGACTTGAAATTCAATGATAAAGTTCTCAGGAATATGTGCACGCTCCATCCCGGAGACCTGTATGATGAGAAAGAGGTGAACACGACATATTCCCGCCTTTCCGCCCTGAAGATGTTCAGCGGTGTCAACGTCTCAATGAATCCTCAGGACTCCGGAATAGTTGACTGCGACATAACTCTGACCCGTTCCAGAATGCAGGGCTTCAAAGTGAACCTTGAGGGATCGACCAACTCCACAGGCCTGATCGGCATCTCGCCTCAGATCAGTTACTATCACAAGAACATCTTCCACGGCGGCCAGTGGCTGAACCTTGGCTTCCTCGGCAACTTCCAGTTCAAGTACGATGACAGGAGCGTCAAGTCCAACGAGTTCGGTGTCTCCGCCGGCTTGAGTTTCCCCGAATTCCTCGGTCTGCCGAACTCGATGTTCAAAGGGCCGTCCGTCCCACGCACCGAAATCAACGCTTCATACAACTACCAGAACCGTCCGGAATACACGAGGAATATGATCTCGACATCTTACGGTTATTCTGGATCTCTGCGTAACGGAAAGTTCTTCTATCAGTTCTACCCGATACAGGCCAAGATCGTCAGGCTGACGAATCTCGACCCGAACTTCTACACGACTCTTTCCGGCAACCCGTTTATGAGGGACGCCTACCAGAACCACTTCGATGTCGGCTCCGGTCTCGTGGCCTACTACACGACCAGCACAGCCTTGGTTCCGAAGGAGACCTATGAATATGCCCGTCTGCAACTCGATGCATCCGGCAATGTCCTGAGCCTGTTCAACGATGCCATGAAGAGTGACGAGTATGGCTCCAGACTCATCTGGAACACTCCATATTCCCAGTACATCCGCACGGAACTGACGTTGGGCAAGACGTTTGTGTTCGGCAAGAATGGAGGGCAAGCCTTGGCGATACGCCTTCTCGGAGGTGTCGGCTACGCCTACGGCAACTCATCCACAATTCCGTTCGAGAAACAGTTCTACAGCGGCGGCGCGAACAGTATGCGTGGCTGGCAGGCCCGTTCCCTTGGCCCGGGCAACTCAAAGGCTGACACGACGTTCGTGATCCCAAGCCAGACCGGTGACGTGAAGTTGGAAGCCAATCTGGAGTACCGTTTCCCGATGTTCTGGAAGTTGTGCGGTGCCGTCTTCACGGATGTCGGCAACATCTGGACCCTGAAAGAGACCGACGGAGACGATGGCTCTCACACCCATTTCGACCTCAAGAACCTCGCCGCCAGCCTTGCCGCCGACTGGGGCATAGGCCTCCGTGTGGACCTTAACTTCCTGATTCTCCGTCTCGATATGGGTATGAAAGTCTATGACCCGTCCCTCGACACCGCCCGCTGGCGCTCCCCGTCCCAATGGCTAAAGAAAGACGGCTACACCCTCCACTTCGGTGTCGGGTATCCGTTCTAGAACATAAACATCTCTGTTTTGATGAGCAAGACACTCGCAATTCCCGAATTTTGCACGTTAAATGACAACACCTATCGTAACCTCAGTGCGCAGACGTTCTCGACGTGCTGGGTGTGGGGAAACATATCGACCGGCTGGACGGCGGTGATCTCGTACTTGTCGGCAAAAAGAGCCAGGTCACGGGCTTGGGAAGCCGGGTTACAGCTTACATAGACCATACGGGCAGGGGAGGCCTCAAGGATTACCTTGGCGACATCCGGATGGATGCCGGCGCGAGGAGGATCCAGAATGATCACATCCGGTTGCCCATGCTCCTCTATGAAATCACGGCTCAGGACATCCTTCATGTCTCCGGCGAAGAACTCACAATTAGTGATGCCGTTCCCGGCGGCGTTCACCTTCGCATCCTCAATCGCCTCGGGAACATATTCGATGCCAACCACTTTGGCGGCCTTGCCGGAGACGAACTGCGCGATCGTGCCGGTCCCTGTGTAGAGGTCATAGACGATCTCGTTGCCGGTCAACTCAGCAAAATCCCTCGCGACCGAGTAAAGCTTGTAGGCCTGCTCGGAGTTGGTCTGGTAGAACGACTTAGGACCGATGCGGAAAGTAAGACCCTCCATTGTCTCACGGATTGTCGGCTCACCCTTGTAGAGGATGCACTCCTGATCACCGATTGAGTCATTCAACTTATTGTTGATGATGTAGTAAAGAGATGTGATCTGAGGGAAAGCTTCAGCGATGGCATCCAGCATTTTCTCCCTGTCCTCACGGTTCTCGTAGAAGAAGCACATTATCACCATCAGGTCGCCCGTATCGGTCGTGCGGATGAACATATTCCTGACATAGCCCACGTTCTGACGGATGTCAAAGAAATCCAGACCGTTCTTGACGGCATATTTCTTGACGAAGAGCCTGATGTCGTTGGACGGATCCTTCTGGAGGTAGCAATGCTTGATGTCCAGCACCTTGTCGAAGAACTTACCTACGTGGAATCCAAGTCCCATACGGTCGTTCTCCGGAACGCTCTCAATGTCCTCGTCCTTCAGCAGCCATCTTTTCGATGAGAAAGTGAATTCCAGCTTGTTACGATAGTACTGGATCTTGTCTGACGGGATTGTCGGGCGGATCTCCGGCACATTAAGATGACCGATACGTACCAACTGGTCATAAACCTGCTGCCGCTTCGCCTCAAGCTGCATCGGATAGGGGAGAGGCTGCCATTTGCAACCACCGCAAACTCCGAAATGCTGACAGAACGGCTCCAGACGATCCTTGGACGGGGTAACGATTCTCTCTATGAATCCCTCATAGTAATTCTTGCTCTTTTTGGTGACGCGGATGTCCACCACATCGCCCGGAACAGCGAACGGCACGAACACCACAACACCGTTCCAATGCGTAAGCGCCTTGCCCTCAGCGGCACAGGCCTCGATCGTAATGTTCTCCAACAGGAGATCTACTCTTTTTCTTCCCATAAATATTCCCACTCAGCCGCAACCGGCATCATATTAATTGTCAAACTCATGGAATAAGGACTGAGAGATGTTGATCATAAAGTCCCCCATAGCCTCAAGCTCCGCCAACATGTCAAGATAGTAGTTGATTGAAAGGAACTTGTCACCACCTTTCTCAATCTGGAGAATGCCCTCGTCCCGTAAAGTATCTCTTGTCTCGTTGATCTTGTCCTCCGCGCTGTAAGCATTGCTGATGTCCTTCAGTCCACCATCCACAGCAAGCTTGATGTTGGAAACCATTACAGCGAAGGCATGGTTGACCTTGCCGATCAACAGGTTAAGTTTACTGATGGTCTCATCGTCAAAATCAAGTTTATGGACGCGCAGACGTGTCAGCAGCCTACTGATGTTCTCGCAACTGTCCCCCAGGCTTTCCAACTCGCTGATCACACGATAGATGACCTTGACCTCACGCGCCTCGTGATCGTTCATGGACTCGGATGTCAGACTGTTCAGGAAGGCAGCGATCTCATATTCAAACCTGTCTGTCACTTCCTCGCACTTGACCAGCTTCTGCCGGTACTCCTCAAACTTGTCGGGATCTTTCTCATTCAGAGCAAGTTTGACATACTGGAAGCCCTCCTGGGCCGTTACGGCGAAGTTCACAGTTTCCTTGTACGCCTGCTCGATTGAGATTGAAGGAGTTCCGAAAAGTCTGCCGCTGCCGATGAACTTCAGATGGAAGTCACCTTTCTCCGGAGCTGGCTCCTTGATCCACTTCGTCAGCAAATCAGCGAAAGGTTTGCGGAACCAGACCAGAACCAAAGTCGAAACGGAGTTGAACATGGTGTGGACGCAAGCGATGCCGAATACCGCGGTCATCTGAGAATCAAGACCAAACAAAGAGACCAGTCCAAGATTGATCTTTATGAATATATTAAAGAATATCAAGACAAAGACTGCTCCTGCCACATTGAACACGGTGTGGGCGAGAGCGGCCCTGCGTGCCTGTACACCGGCACCGCTGGCGGCGATATTGGCACTGATCGTGGTTCCGATGTTCTCTCCAAGAACCATGGCGGCGGCCATCGGGAACGACAGCCATCCCAGATAGGCGAGAACCATCGTCAAGACAACCGTGACGCTGGATGACTGGAGAATGAATGTGATGACAACTCCTATCAGCAGGAATATCAGCACTGAACAAACTCCGTGCGAGGCCAGACCTGCAATGTAGGCAGCTGTCTGCGGAACGGTGTCAATCACTGGTATGGAGGACTTTATGTAGATCAGTCCGACGAAAACCAATGACAGTCCCAAAACGGCCTGACCAATGTTCTTGACCAATGATTTCTTCAGAAGGGTCATGACAAAGCCGGCACCTAGCAATACGAACGCCAGGACCGTAACGTCAAGCCAAAATCCAGTAGCTGCTATGATCCATGCTGTTATGGTAGTGCCGATGTTAGCTCCCATTATCACACAGATACCTTGTTTGAGCGATAGGGTAGCGACGCTCACAAGACTGGCGACCAAAATTGTCGTGGCGCTTGAAGACTGGACCACTGCCGTGATACCGGCTCCTGAAAGAATCTGTTTGAACGGAGTGCCGGAAGTCATCCATTTCTCGAAACGTCTCAAGCGATCACCGAAAGACTTCTGAATTCCAGTGCTGAGCATCTCAAGCCCGAAGACAAAGAGCGCCAAAGCACCAAGAAGAGTCAGTAATTGTAAAATCATATCAAAGGGTAGTGTTTATCGAAACGAACAATCAACTTAACATAATCCGAATTGTATAACAGAATAGGCGAGTACCGTTACACAAGGGAAACTATTGATTCAGAATCGAATTTGGCTGGTGAGAATCCTTGTCTGAACGTAATTCCGTCACCGAGAATCTCAAATCCGGCCGTGGTTGCCATCTCGTTCAGCAATCGAACACTGGCGGCTGCCCAAGTGAACGATCCGAAGGCAAAGAATCGTCTGTTCTTGACCAATCTGTCACAGATTGCCTCCATCAACTGACGGACCGGCGGCAATATTCCGTTGTTATAGGTCGGTGAGCCAAGAATCACAGTGTCATACTTGAACACGTCACGCAAAGCGAACGAATAACTTTCCTCATTCAGATTGTGGAGCGTGAACGGAATGTTATGGTTTTTCAAGGATTCAGCCAACGCCAGAGCAGCCTTCTCGGTGTTGCCGTACATCGAGCCGTAAGCCAGGCAGACACCGTGCTCCAAAGGTTCATAACGGCTGAACTTGTCGTACAGTGAGACGATTTCAGGAATATGATTCTCCCAAACCGGGCCGTGAGTGCTGCAGATCCGGCATATCTCCAAACCGGAAAGCTTTTTGAGCGCGGCCTGAACCGGGGCGGCATATTTCCCGACGATGTTCGAGTAATACCTTGTCATCTCGTCTTTATATTCATTGAATATGTTTGACTGCGAGTCTATTACGCCTTCCGGGAAGGTTCTGAACGTGCCGAAGGCGTCACCGGAGAACAAGGTTTTCTCCTCAGGGCACCACGTCACCATCGTCTCCGGCCAGTGAACCATCGGAACCATAAAGAACTGAAGGCTTACGCTCCCGAGCGGAAGGGTCTCCCCTTCCTTTATCACCTTGATATTGTCGGTCAGACCTTGGTAACCTTCGATCATCGGCACAGCTTTGGCGTTTGTAACTATCGTACAATCAGGATATTCATCCCTAATCACGCTTTGGAGTGCGCTGTGGTCCGGCTCCATATGATTTACTACAAGATAGTCAATCTTCCTGTCCCCTATCTCGGCCTTGATGTTGGCAAGAAACTCGTCCCTAAACGCCACAGCAGCTGTGTCGATCAAGGCAATTTTCTCATCCTCAACCAGATAGGAATTATAGCTGACGCCAAAAGGAAGCGGCCACTGCCGCTCGAAGAGTTTGGTCTGGCGGTCGTTCACGCCAACAAAACGGATTCTTTCAGAAAGTCTCATCTTATCAAAAATATGTTCTGCCATTGCGCCTATATGTGGCATTTGGCAAGTAATAGACAAATTTACGAAACTTATTCCGCTTTTTCTTAAATTTGCGTTCGGTTAGGCTGAAAAATAGCGGCCAATCCGCATTAACACAAATGTTACTCAATTAAACATTATTGTTTTTCATATTAATTGAACGATATTTAACTAATTATGTCGGATATTTATCAAAGAACGGGACAAAGCGCTATGCTTCCCCCTCTTCCAGAGCGGATGAGACCAAAAAATCTGTCTGAATATGTCGGACAGAGGCATCTTGTGGGTGAAGGATGCATCCTTAGAAAGATGATCGAGAACGGGAATCTGTCCTCTTTCATCCTATGGGGGCCTCCGGGTGTCGGGAAAACCACTTTGGCCGGGATAATCGCCCAGACTTTGTCAAGGGACTTCTACACCCTCTCGGCGGTCAGTGCAGGAGTGAAGGATGTCCGTGATGTCATCGACAAGGCAAGAGGAGCATCCGTGTTTTCCAACGGAGCGGCGCCTATCCTGTTCATCGACGAGATCCACCGCTTCAACAAGGCCCAGCAGGATGCCTTGCTCGGAGCTGTGGAGAACGGAACGATAGTCCTGATCGGAGCCACGACCGAGAACCCGTCATTCGAAGTGATCACCCCGCTTCTGTCCAGATGTCAGGTTTTTGTCCTGAAATCATTGGAAGTCAACGACCTTCAGATGCTTTTGGACAGAGCCTTGAAAAATGACGTGCTGCTGAAGGAAAAGAATATTGAAGTCAAGGAAACCGAGGCTCTGTTCCGTTACAGTGGAGGCGACGGCAGGAAACTGCTTAACGTCCTTGAGATCGTCATAGACTCCTTCGCCGGCAAGGAATCACACATAGTCATTGACAACGAGACTGTTACCGGTTGCATTCAGGAGAATCTGGCGATTTACGACAAGGATGGCGAGATGCACTACGACATCATCTCGGCGTTCATCAAATCCATCAGAGGCTCTGACCCGAACGCCGCTGTCTATTATCTGGCAAGGATGCTGAACGGCGGAGAGGATCCGTTGTTTATCGCAAGAAGACTCTGCATCTCGGCCGCCGAGGATGTCGGACTTGCCAACCCGAACGCGATGCTGCTTGCGAACTCGTGCTTCCAGATTGTCCATCAGATCGGTATGCCGGAAGCCAGAATCCCGCTTTCCGAAACCACAATCTACCTTGCAAGTTCTCCTAAAAGTAACGCTGCGTATCTTGCGATAAACAAAGCTATTGAAACAGCAAACAAAGACCAAACGGCACCCGTGCCGCTATACCTGCGAAACGCACCGACCAAACTTATGGAGGAACTTGGATATGCGGACGGTTATAAATATGCCCATGACTATCCCGGTCATTTCGCGGATCTGGAATTTATGCCGACAGGCCTTGAAGGCACAGTATTCTACGAGCCGGCGCCTAACCCTCAGGAAGACAGGCTGAAAGCCTATCTTGAAGCCTGCTGGCCAAAGTACTACACAAAAAAGTAATACAGTTTACTATTTTTTCACTAAATTTGTGTCACGTTAATATAAGAAATAATGGTAACTGAGATCCTTATTCTGCTCGCCGGGCTTGCACTGGTCGTGCTTGGCGCCGACTGGCTTGTGGACGGCTCATCAACTATCGCAAGGAAAGCCGGGTTGAGTGAATTCGTGATAGGTTTGACTATAGTCGGCATCGGGACATCGACACCGGAACTTGTAGTCAGCCTGACAGGAGCCTTGAAAGGCAACGCCGACATTGCTGTAGGCAACATAGTAGGTTCTAACATATTCAACACACTTTTCATACTCGGCTTCACCGCGCTTATAAGGCCGATCTCAATGACACGTGACAATGTCAAGACCGATATCCCGCTCAACATCATCACCACAGTTCTCCTGATCATATTCGGAATGCACTTCACGCTGTTTGGGATAGGCAACGACAACACGTTGTCAAGATTGGACGGCGTTATTTTCCTTATACTTTTCTCCGCTTATATGTACTGGTCCTTCAAGTCCGGGAAGGCTGAAGAGACCAAGGATTCAGCGGAGCCTGAAAGCGGAAAATTATGGGTGGCTATCCTGATGGTCCTGGGAGGATTGGCGGCTTTGATTTTCGGAGGCGACAAGTTCGTGGACAGCGCTACAAATATAGCCAGGATGCTGAACATCAGCGACAAGTTCATCGCTGTAACCATCCTCGCGGGCGGTACTTCGATGCCGGAATTCGTCACCTGTGTGGTGGCGGCGGCAAAGAAGAAAGGGCAGCTGGCTCTCGGGAATATCCTTGGCTCGAACATCGGCAATATCCTTATGATTCTGGGCGTTTCCGCTGTCGCCTACAAGCCGCAGCCCGGTTCCCCGTCAGGCCTTTCATTCTCAGGAATGACATTCGTTGATCTCGGGATCTTGCTACTCGGGGCCTTGCTGATCTGGGTAAGCGCGTTCACACGCAAAGGCCGGAAGCTGGACAGAGTCGAAGGGAGCATACTGCTCGCTTGCTTCGCCGGGTATATGACATGGCTGCTGATAAATCTGTAATGAATATATTAACACACAATAACGATGAAATTCAAACCAACAAATTACCAGCTTGTGAACGTCGGTTCCGGGAGAATATTCCAGGATGCCGGTTGGACATTGGCTGATCCGGAAGCTTCCACGCCGTCATTGGTAAGAGCCGTGTATGAGAATGAGAGATTCACTCCCCGTGACGATCTCAAAGGGCTTTACAGATACGCCGAATGGCTTCCGATCAACAGGACGCTGAAAAATTCGCACGCCCCTGTAACCTACAAGAGCAAGGGGCTCGCCGAGCTTCTCGGAATGGAGGATCTGTACATAACCCTGTCCGGGTATGTTCCTAAACGCGGCGCCAAGATGGAGACCTGCTCATTCAAGGAGACAGAGGCGTTCTCTGTCTGCGCAAGGCTGCCGAAAAACGACAGACACATCCTTGTGGTTCAGTCCGCCGGCAACACCGCCAGGGCTTTCGCCCGTGTCTGCTCGGACAATGACATCCCGATCGTGATCTGCATTCCTAACGATAACATCAATGATCTCTGGTTCCTGAAGAAGCTGAAATCCTGTGTGAAGGTAATAGCGACACCAAACGGAACAGACTACTACGATGCCATTGCCCTTGGAGAGAAACTCTGCAAAGATCCTCGCTATCTGGCGGAAGGCGGTGCGAAGAACGTTGCCAGAAGAGACGGAATGGGCACAACACTATTGAGTGCCGTGGAGGTCATCGGAAGGATTCCGGATGCATATTTCCAGGCAGTAGGAAGCGGAACCGGCGCCATCGCCGCTTGGGAGAACGCCAGCAGGCTTGCCAAGGACGGCCGCTTCGGAGAGAACAAGATGAGGATTTACTGTGCGCAGAACGCCCCGTTCACCCTTATGTACGATTCCTGGAAAGCCGGTTCAAGAGATCTTGTGCCGATCACACCAGAAGAGTCCAGAAAGAGCGCCGAGGTGATCCTCGCCAAGGTTCTTTCCAACAGAAAACCACCATACAGCCTTGCCGGAGGCCTTTTCGACGCACTCAAGGAATCCAACGGCGACTTCTTCAAGGTCACCAACGATGACATCGTCTATTGGATGCTTCAGTTCTTCAACAAGGAGGGCTATGACATATTCCCTGCCGCCGCATCCGCCGTGGCCGCTTTGAAGAAAGCCCTCGATGAGGGTACAGTCAAGAAGGACGAGACCGTGATGCTGAACATCACCGGAGCCGGAATGCTGAACGCCACCAGCAAAGGCTTCGAGCTGAAGAAGCCTGACCTGATTCTCAGCACAGAACTCTCCTCCGAGGAGGTCATCGCCAGCGTGGATCGGCTGTTTTAATTCGTGAGATATTTCGCCTCGATGGAGGCAGCAAAAAACTGAATTTCAAATTTTGCACGTTACCAAAATTTGAAATTCAGTTTTTCTGCTGCCTTAAAGGCTTTATCAAAACAGGAATGAGATACATAACAAAAATGTTTACATAAATAACTATTTTGTTTTTAGTGCTACAAAACAATCAAATATCAAACAAATCACATATTGAACACCAAACGCACCGCGTTCAGAAAATAAAAATTCCCAAATTTTGGTAACGTGCAAAATTTGGGAATTTTCTATTATTGAACGCCTTCTTCTTGAGGTTTAAGCGCTTTCAGCATATAGAGTCGCTTCGACAAGCTCAGCGACCGAATAAGCTAACCGTGGCCTATTCCTGGCGAAGCGGCTCACCAGAGACGAGACGCTCCTTGGACTCGACCGGATTGGAATAGATTCGCAGGAATATGTCACGAAGCTCGGCACGATTCAGCCTGCGCTCCACCTTGTCAAGCTTGTGTTCCGTGTACTCGGTGAACTTCTCGACATCCTCCGGTGTGTATAGCTCAGCATACTTGTAGCTGTGGTTCACAAGATCGTAAGCGATGTAATTAGTCTTCCAAAGCTGGTAGCCGGCGATGATTCTCTTGTCCACAGCATGCCTGATGGCCTGATAACGGTCATTCTTATCACAGTGAGAAGCCAACTCGATCTCATCGGCAGTGATAGGCAACCCGAAATTCAGGTGCACATTACCTTTCTGCTGACGTATGCCGATAACGATGCTGTGCATGTCCTCGGTATGTGACTTGACATATTTCTGAGTCCTTGAGATAAGGATCTCACGAGCCTTGCGCACATCGCACGGCTCATATTCATAAGAAATGCTGAGAGGAACGATGTTCAGCTCCGAGAAATTCTCCTGAAATGACTTTGTACCACTCATGTCAAGCATCTTCAGCAGGCCCTGCTCCGTAGTGTCGATGCCATCCTTGGTGCGTCCCTGCCTCTGTGCCAGCCAGATGGAGGATTTACCGGAAGTGATGGTTTGTCTTATGTACTTCGACAGGACCTGAGAGGAAAGGTAGAGTTCCCTCGCCGAGATTCCACGAATGACACGGATCATCCTGTTCGAACGAAGAAGGTACTCGACCGTCTTGCTCTGCTTGATCAAGTTGTCTCCCACACAGATCTCCGTCATCGGAATGCCGTTCCTGAAAAGAACCTGCTGGGTGATGGCGGGATCCAGAATGATGTCCCTGTGGTTCGACATCGCAAGGAATTTGCCTTTCAGCTCCTTGATGTAGCTGATGCCGTCGTATGAGAAATTATGGATCGTGTGATCCATGACCCATGAGACAGCCTTGTTCATCACAATCTCCTGAAACTCATCAATATTATGCACACTCTTAAGAGCGTTCCGAAGGAATGTGATCGGCTCGTCAGGGAAAAGATATTCGGAAATAGCCAGTACGGCGGGATGATTCGCGACCTTGTTCAAGGCCTCGACCGCCTCAGCATCGTTGTAAGGGCAGATGCTTTCAAATTCAGATGAATCAGCCATAATAAATCATCATTAGTTGACAATGCAAATGTAAGCAAATAACTTAACATTCGCAAAGGCTTGTAAATAGCGAGATATTAACTAATTAAGAGTCGCGACGGAACAACAGTGAGCTGTCGCCGTAGCTGAGGAAGCGGAAATCATGCCCCAAGGCATAGTCATAGATGGTTTTCCAGTCTCCACCCACAAACGCTGAGATCAAAAGAATCAACGTGCTTTCCGGCTGATGGAAATTGGTGACGAGAATGTCCACAAGCCTGAAACGGAAGCCCGGCACGATGATGATCCGGGTACCGACCTTCAGTTCCTCAAGCCCCCTTCCCTCGAGATAGGAGATGATGGCGTCCAAAGACTCTTCCAATGAATATTCATAGTCTCGCTCATAAGGAGCCCATTGGCCGACATCCTCCGGCATTCCTTTCTCGATGCAGCTGACACCGACATAGTACAAAGACTCCAGAGTCCTCACCGAAGTGGTGCCGACGGCGATCAGTTTGGACTTATTGAACCTTATCCGCTTAAGCAGACTTAAGGAAACCACAAAAGGCTCACGGTGCATCGGATGCCGGGCCACATCTGAGCTTTTGACAGGGAGGAAAGTGCCGGCCCCGACATGAAGACAGACGTTCTCACGGTCTATCCCTTTAGCCGAGATCGCATCCAAAACCCTCTGTGTGAAATGTAGCCCTGCGGTCGGAGCGGCCACGGAGCCTCGAATATGCGCGTATAGGGTTTGGTAGCGCTCCGTGTCAATGGATTCCGTCTCCCTGTTAAGATAAGGAGGTATCGGCACGGTCCCGCAAAGCTCCAGCACTCTGGAGAATGGGTTGCCGTCCTGCCATGTGAACTCCACAATGCCGGTCTCTCCATTCCTTTCCACGAGATCTGCCTTGAGCCCCATGGCCACAACAGCCGCGTCCGCATGGGGATTGTAAAGAGACAATGTGTCGTTTTTCCATCGTTTCGCATTGCCAATGACACACTTCCAACGGCATCGGTCCGTGACGGCAAAGGCCGTGTTATATTCCGGAGGATTGACCGGCTCAAGGCAGAAAATCTCGATGTGCGCTCCGGTCGCTCGTTGAAAATGAAGTCTCGCCGGAACTACCTTGGTGTCATTGAACACCATCAAAGCCCCGGCAGGGAGTAATTCAGGAATATTTCTGAACACATATTCATCAACATTGCCGTCCACGTATCTCAGAAGCTTTGAGGCGTCTCGTTCGGCAAGAGGGTATTTGGCTATTCTTTCGTCAGGAAGATTATAGTTGTAGTCCTCAATGTGTATTGAAGGTATCATCTCATGAATTTTAAAATACACGCAAAGTTAACCTAAGTAATAGAAATATCAAATTCTCGGAGGACAGTCTGTGATCGCTTCTCTACACATACCGCCCTAAACATTTTAATGGTTAAAATTCGTTTACTTATGTAAAACACGCGTATTAACACTGTAAACATTAATCAGTTTCGATAAATTGTTCAGAAAAGTAAAATAATCATCGCTAATAACATTGTTATTATACGTGTAATATCTTAATTATCAGCGTAATTATCTATATTATATAAATTAATGGATTAATTTTGTGCGGTTAATTTAGGCCATTGTTTGGAAAATCATGAAACTTAACAACTCTATAATAGTAATACTCATTAATAATCAATACTATCTGTATAACTATCTACATCATTCTTTAGATAATTTAGCTTCTATTCTCGTTGTGGTTAACTTTTGTAATTTAACAAATGTAGTTGACTTTTACACTTTTAAATGTTAACTTTGTAAACAAATCACATTTGTAATGAACAAGAGATTGCAGCAGTTCCTTTCAGCCGAGAACATTTCCCAGTCACAGTTCGCGGACAAGATCGGTGTGACCAAGGCCAGTGTGTCACACATCCTGTCCGGAAGGAACAAGCCTGGGTTCGAATTCATCGAAAGCATGGCGGACTGCTATCCGAACCTGAACCTCGATTGGCTGATCGGAGGCAAGGGGAGAATGTACAAAAACTCGGACCATAACCAGACGGCAATGCTATCTCAAGTCCCTGAGAAACGGCTATCCCCAACCATTGACACGCCTGACGGAAGATTGTTTGAATCTCAGGAACCCGACTTGTTCCCTCAGGAGCCGGAAGTCTCTGATAATAAGCCACAACCGGAGCGACTCTCCCCTTCCGGACCCGAACAGGTTCCGGCAAGGATAACCAAAATACTCGTCTTCTACGACAACGGAACATTCAAAGAGATCGATTGACAGAATCTTTGCGAAGAAAACACTTCCGGTTCTGATGAATTTGCCTAAATTTGTACATGTAAAACTCAATGAATATGTACAGACAACTCATCAGGCCGATCTTGTTCAAGTTTTCTCCGGAAACTGCGCACAACCTCACATTCAAAGGGCTGAAACTGCTGAGCCGGATTCCATTAGCCGGAAAACTGATGAAGCTGATTTACAGTCATAAGACCCCATCTCTGTCCAGAAATGTCTTTGGCATAGACTTTCCCGCTCCAGTTGGACTTGCGGCCGGTCTGGACAAAAACGGAGAACTCTACAATGAACTGTCTTGGTTCGGGTTCTCTTTCATAGAGATCGGGTCCCTTACACCAGAGCCACAGCCCGGCAACCCGAAGCCCCGCCTGTTCAGGCTTCCGCAGGACAACGCGATCATCAACAGGATGGGGATCAACAACAAAGGAGTCGGGAATGCAATCAGACATATTCAGAAAGACTCTCCGAAGACTATCTTAGCGGCGAGCATCGCCAAGAACAGCTCCAGCGCGTCTGACGAAGACACAATCGCTGACTACAAGAAGGCTTTTTCATTCATGTACGACTTCGTGGACATGTTCACCATAAACGTCTCATGCCCCAATGTGCATGGCCTCCAGAACCTTCAGGACGTGTCATACCTGTCGGATATTCTCGACCCGCTGCTGGATTTAAGGATTTGCTACGACGTCTATAAGCCGATTCTGGTCAAGGTCTCCCCTGACATTCCGGTCGGGGAACTGGACGAGATACTGAAGTACTGCATGCAGTCCGGAATTGACGGGATCGTTGCAGGAAACACGACCAGATCGCGCGACGGTCTGAAGACCAGCAGGACAAGAATCGAGAAGATCGGCAATGGAGGGCTTTCCGGCGCTCCTTTGTACGGGAAGAGTCTGGCAATGGTCAAGCATATTCATGAATTCACGTCAGGGCGGTTGCCTGTTGTCGGGGTTGGGGGAATAATGACACCGGAGCAGGCCAAGGAGATGCTGGATGCAGGCGCAAGCCTGATCGAGATCTATACCGGATTCATATACGAAGGTCCGTCAATAGTGAAAAAAATCAACAAATATCTGGAAGCCAACTGTTTGGCAAAATAATTCGAAAATTATGACAAACGCATCGATCTGCACTATCGGCGACGAGATTCTGATCGGACAGATAGTGGACACAAACTCATCACAAATATCACGTGCTCTGGAGGACATCGGAGTGAAGGTCACCAGAATGGTATCGTTCGGAGATGACCATGACGAAATCATCAACACTTTGACGAAAGAGCTCACAAGCAATGAGATAGTCATCACGACCGGAGGCCTTGGCCCGACCAAGGACGACATCACGAAGGCTGCCTTGGCGGAGATTTCCGGAAGCGAAAGCTATGTGGTCAACGATGGTCAGCTCAAAATGGTACATGAGATCCTCCATGCCAGAGGACTCGACGTTCTGGACATCAACAAGGCCCAGGCTCTTGTCCCGGACACATGCGAAGTGATTGTCAATCATATGGGCACGGCTCCGATCATGGTGTTCCGCTTCCCTGTCGAAAGATTTGGCCACGAGGCCACTCTCTATGCCATGCCAGGTGTACCGTTCGAGGCGATCGGAGCGATACCGGATGTGATCAAAGACATCAAGGCTCATGAGAGCTTAACTGATATATTCCATAAGTGTGTGATGGTCTTTGGCTTGGCTGAATCTGCCCTCTCCAAGGAGATCGAGTCTTGGGAGGACAGTCTGCCGGAGGACATGCACCTTGCCTATCTCCCGAACCCTTTGACAGGCGTGCGCCTAAGACTTTCCATCTACGGAGGCTCCAGGGAGGAAGAGGAAAGGCGCATCGACGAGGAATTCGCGCGCCTGAAGCCAATTCTCGGAAACAAGATATACTCCTATAAGGATGACACATTGGAGAATGCCGTAGGAGCCTTGTTCCGTGGAACTGGCATGACCCTCAGCGCGGCGGAATCCTGCACTGGCGGCAAGATCTCATCACTGATCACATCTGTGCCAGGATCATCAGAGTACTATCTTGGCTCCGTCACCTCATACGCCATCCCTGTCAAAGAGAAAGTCCTTGGTGTGCCAGAGACAACAATCAATGAATATGGAGTCGTAAGCTCAGAAGTGGCCGCCGCCATGGCCGAAGGAGTCAGAAATTTGACCGGAAGCACGTATGCGGTCTCGACCACAGGACTGGCTGGTCCCGGAGGCGATGAGCGCAACCCTGTGGGCACAGTTTGGATCGGAATCGCAGGTCCGAACGGCACAAAAACCGTCAGGAAAGTCTATAAGAATGACAGGAAAAGGAATATTGAGCGATTCGCGGCGGCCGCACTCGACGAACTCAGACTTTTTATAATTAATGACGCAACTAATTTTTAGGAACATGAAAAAAATAAGTTGCTTCAGATTAAGAGAAGATTTTCGAGGATAGATCTTTTTTTGAAGAAGGAGTGTGCCGGTGGCACATGACTGATGAGAAAAGAGATCTAGACCGAAAAGATTCCTTAAGATGATGCAGGTTATTTTTTGAATGTTACTTAACGCTAACTAAGTGAGAATAAATCGAGAAAAACAAATTTGTTTATTACGCAAACATTTTTGTTATTGCGATTAATGACGCTATTGGGGCTATTTGGCAGCCAAAGAGGTCACGTCATTGAACACCCGAAGGAAATTCTTGCCGGCAACCTTCTCAATCTGGTCATCGGAATATCCACGGCGGGACATCTCGTCAAATATAACTCTGATTTTTGAGACGTTCTCAAGTCCAACAGGAGTCACCTCGATTCCATCGAAGTCTGTCCCGATGCCGACACTGTCTATCCCGGCCACTTCCACGGCATGATCAATGTGATCCACGACATCCTTATAGGAAGGTCGAGGCAAAGCCGCCATCTCATCCTGCACAGCATTCCAAGCGGCTGCCTTGTCAGGATTCAAAGGATCGCTGATCCAATCCTGTTCAGTCCAACTTTTCGACTCCAGACCGGAATCAGCCAGAGTCTTAGCGAAAGCATCTGAAAGGAACACCGGATAGAAATTGATTTGAATCACGCCACCTTTGTCCGCGAGAGCGCGCAGCATCCCGTCGGACATATTCCTTCTGTGGTGAGCCAAGGCACGACAGCAGGAATGTGTGGAGACAATCGGAGCACGGGAATATTCAAGAGTGTCGTAGAAAGTCTCATCTGAGGCGTGCGCGACATCGATGATCATTCCCAGGCGGTTCATTTCCGCCACCACTTCCCTGCCGAACGGACTGAGCCCATGCCAACGCTTTCCCTGGGCTGCGGAATCAGCGATCTCATTGTCAGCATTGTGCGTCAAGGTGATGTAACGAACCCCAAGGCGATGAAAAACACGTAGGAGCGAAAGGGATTTCTGGACCGGAGCTCCGTTCTCCATGCCTATGAATATGGAAACCAAGCCTTTTGCCTTGTTCCGCAGAGCCTCATCAGGGGTCATCGCAAGCGCGGCCAGATCAGGGTTGGCTCCAATCTGGTCATAAATCCTGCCTATCATCTCCAGCGCATGACGCGTTGAGGCGTCAGGAGTCATGTCGGCCGAGGTGTACAATGCGAAGAAAGAGGCATCGACCCCGCCGGCCTTAAGCTTCGGCAGATCGACATGCCCCCTTTCATTGTCAATTCCGATGTCGCGTCCCCGCATCATCATTGTCGGGGTGTCGCAATGAGAATCCAGGACAAACATGATTACTTACGGGTTACAGTCGCATTCTGGATCTTCACGATCTTGATCACAGGATCTCCTGAGTAGCAGACACTTGCGCCTTTGCCGAGGTCGAGCGAAAGATTTTTGCCAGGAGTTACGGTAAGATCCGCACCATCCAATGACACGGTCACATCATCCACAGACATCGTGACCGCATCGATCTTAGAAGAGCCACCTTTACCCGTGACATTCAAAGAATCGGCCTTTCCTGAAAGGGAGAGCCTGGCACTGTTGGCAGTGCAGACAGCAACTGTTTCGCATTGGCCGTTGACGGCAAGGTCAGCTGAGCCAGAGTTGTTGATGTTCAAAGTTTTCGTTGAATACTCCAGAACAACCGTAGCACTTCCGTCCGCATTGACAGTTATATTGTCAGCAGCCTTGACATTTAAAGAGGACAACTTGGCCTTTTTGTTAACGGAAATCACCGCTGACTCCGCATTGACGTTGAGATTAACGATGCTGGAATTGCCGGATAGATCCATTTTAAAATTGCCGGAGTTCAGACTGTTGTTCGATGAAAATGTACAGTCGTCACTCAATGTGATTGAGTTTAGCGACGAGACATAAACCGTGGCTTCAAGTACAGGACCATCCGAATTCTTACCTTTGAAAGATTTCTTGACTTCCTTAGGAATTGACTTGTCATCAAGCCCGATGTAAAGTGTGCCGGCTTTCACATAGCATTGGATATAGCTCTCAAGGGCATCGCTGACCTTGAATTTTGCATCGTAACCATCCTTTTCAACCATAGTTACCTTGAAACCATCCGACACAGAGACGGCATCGAACTCTGAAAATTCGTGTTCAATGATTCTTGTCTGCGCCATTGAAAGCACAGGCACTGAAGTAACGGTAAAGATAGCCGTAAATAAAGATTTGATATTCATAACCTTTATAAATTAAATTTTCCTATTCATCAATTTTTTCCATCAAGGATTCCCACTCCGCTGTCTTGTGGTCAAGCTCGCGTTTGTCCTCAAGGTAGGTTCTGGTGAGCTCCATTATGTCATCACCAGGCCCGGGATTGGAGAGAATCTTCTCGATGTCCTTCATCCTCGCCTCGACCTTGCCGATTTCTGACTCAAGGAATTCGACCCTGTGCCGTATCCTGCGGATTTCCTTGGAATCACTCCGTCTTTGTTCGAATTCCTTCTGGGCCTGCTCCTTCCTTACATCGAGAGCATCTCCTTTCGTGACTTGCGCGGATGAGTTCACCGAACTTGGAGAGAAGCGCCTCTCCAACTCCTGCAAGTTTTCTATCTTCCTCTCTTCCAGGAACTCGTGGACACTTCCAAGATGCTCCTTGACCTTTCCGTCGCGGAACTCGTACATCTTGTCAACCAATCCTTCAAGGAAATCACGGTCATGGGAAACAACAATCAATGTGCCGTCATAAGCCTTTAAGGCCTGCTTGAGAATATCTTTGGACTTGATGTCCATGTGGTTCGTAGGCTCGTCCAACGCAAGGACGTTGTAAGGCTGGAGCATGAACTTCGCCATCCCGAGACGCGCGCGCTCACCGCCTGACAGGACGCTGACCTTCTTGTCAATGTCCTCGCCACGGAAAAGAAACTGCGCCAGAATGTCACGCAGTTTGTTCCGGACATCTCCGACAGCGATGTTGTCCAGGGTTTCCCAGACTGTAAGGTTGCGGTCAAGAATGTCCTCCTGATTCTGCGCGTAATACCCGATGGAGACATTGTAGCCAGTCTTGGCCTCACCGCTGATAGGCTGTAACTCCCCCATTATCACACGCATGAGTGTGGTTTTTCCCTCACCGTTGCGTCCGATCAAAGCGACCTTCTCTCCCCTTCTGACCTCAATCTCAGCGTTCCTGAACACAACTTTCTCCGGGTAGCCGACCGTCAGATCCTTGCCCTTGAAAACAATGTCTCCTGAACGCGGAGCTGGCGGAAATTTTACCGTCAGAGTGACGTTGTCAGTCTCGTCAATCTCCACTCTGTCAAGCTTTTCAAGCTGCTTGATGCGGGACTGTACCTGATTTGATTTCGTCGGCTTGTAGCGGAAACGGTTGATGAAGTCCTCCGTCTTCTCTATCATCTTCTGCTGGTTCTCATAGGCCGCCATCTGCTGCGCGAGCCTTTCCTTGCGCAACTCGACGTACTTGCTGTACGGAACCTTGTAGTCATGAATATGCCCGAGCATGATCTCGACCGTGCGGTTTGTCACGGTGTCGAGGAACCTCCTGTCGTGCGAGACAAGAAGCAAAGACCCGCGATGGCTCTTAAGATAATCCTCCAACCATTCTATAGACTCGATGTCAAGATGATTGGTCGGCTCGTCAAGAAGCAGGACATCCGGCTCGGACAACAGAATCTTCGCCAGTTCGATACGCATGTTCCAGCCCTGGCTGAAAGTCTCGGTCTTCCTGCCGAAATCCTCATCCTTGAATCCCAAACCGAGAAGAGTCTTCTGCGCCAACACCTCCGGAGGCTCGGACTGGCTCATGGCCATAGCATCCGTCAAGTCATTCAGCCGGTTGATCAGGGAGAGATATTCATCAGACTCATAGTCAGTTCTCTCGGCAAGCCGGGCATTGACGCTGTCAAGTTCGGTCTGGATCTCGGTGATGTGGTCGAAAGCCGTCAATGTCTCCTCCATCACGGTTCTTCCCTTGTGATGCTCCATGATCTGAGGAAGGTAGCCTATGCGAAGATCGTTCGGTTTGTCTATGCTTCCGGAAGTCGGACTCTGAAGCCCGCAGATCAGTTTCATGATCGTGGACTTCCCCGCTCCGTTTTTGCCGACAAGACCTATCTTGTCCTTCTCACTGATGTGGAAATCGATGTTGTCCAAAAGTGTGTAGCCTCCGTAGGCCACAGTCAATCCGTTTATGGAAATCATTCTACGCTTCCTCCTTGATTAGTTCTTCCTCCGGTGGCGCCGGTTTGCAACACATCACACAGACCTCGTAGAGAATCAGCAGCGGGGCTGCCGCGATCAGCATCGACATCGGATCCGCAGGTGTTATGATGGCAGCGATGCATAGTATGACCACTATCGCATGCCTGCGATATTTAATCAGTGTGTTTCTGGTGACAATCCCGAGTTTAGACAAGATAACGACAACGATAGGAAACTCAAACACAATGCCGAACGCCAGAACAGTTGAAGTAAACATCGAGATGTACGAAGTCAGCGAGATCGTGTTCGTCACTTCATCGCTGATCTTGTACCCCATGAAAAAGTTCAGCGAGATCGGCACGATCAGATAGTAACCGATCACCAGACCAAGATAGAAAAGGAACGACGCCGCCAGAAAAGACCCTCTGACCGCCCTCTTCTCATTTCTATAGAGTGCCGGAGCTATGAATTTCCAGATCTCGAAACAGACGTATGGGAATGACAGGATGAATCCTAACTCGAAAGCCACCTGAAGATGAACGAAAAACTGTGCGGATATGTCCAGATTCACCAACGACATCTGCATATCCTCCATTCTCAACCACTTATAGATGAAGAAATCGCTTCGCGTCGGAGCCAGGATGATGTCGTCAAAGACCAGCGACTTGAAGCAAAAGACCACGACACTGACAAGCGTAATGACAAGCACTGAGCGGAACAAGGTTCCCCTCAGCACCTCCAGATGGTCCCAGAAGGACATCTCAGCTTCTCCAGCCGCCATTATTTCTTCTCGATCTTCTCGATTTTGTCCGGAGTCTTGGCTGTGGAGTTGAGATCCTTGTCGATGTCACTGATCTGGCTCTCAACCTCGTTCATGCCGTCCTTGAAGCTCTTGACACCTTTGCCAAGACCTTTCATGAGCTCAGGAATCTTCTTTCCACCGAAAAGGAGAATGATGACAAGGGCGATGATCACCACCTGCCAAGGACCTACAACGCCCAAAGGAACTATAAAAAACATATTCATTAATAATTATTGTGTTTTGACAAACTATTTATCATTGATGTGAGCCTCGATCGCCTTGACCAGTTTTTCAGGGCAGCGGACAGGGTGTCCGGTCTCCTTGTTCAGGAAGCCGAGGGAGACCTTGCCCTCCACGCATAGCACACCGTCCTGATTATAGACGGCCTGCCTTACGTAAAGCTTCGCCATCGGGACCTCGTCGATCATCGCGACAGCGCGGACGACATCACCCATTCTGGCCGGGAACCTGTAACGGCACTCAACCGTGACAATCGGGATGGTCACACCGTCCTCTTCACATTTCTCTATAGGGTAACCACAGTCAACCATCAGGCTGTTCCTCGCACACTCGAAGTAACGGATGTAATTCGAGTGATGGACGATGCCCATCTGGTCTGTCTCGTAGTACCTGACAGGGAAAGATGTCTCAGAATATACCATAACAAAAATGTTTATATCTAAAACAATTCTGTTTTATCATTTGTTTTTCAATGCAGCAAGAGCCTTTTCGTAACTTTCAATCTTTGAAAGTGCGTCAGCCTCCTTTTTGCGCTCAAGCGCCACGACTTTCTCAGGAGCATGAGCCACAAAACTCTCATTGGACAGTTTTTTCCTGACGGAATCAAGGAATCCGCGCTGGTGCTCAAGCTCTGTCTCGATCTTTTTAATCTCTTCCTCGACATCCACAAGCCCCTCAAGCGGAACAAAGAGCTCAACCGTGCGGACAAGCAGAGAGACTCCTGCAGCGTCTCCGAAATCAGCCACGCTCTCTACCGACGAGATGTTGGCAAGCTTGGTGACCACAGGAAGCATATTCATAGGAAAATCGCCCTTCACCTTCAAGGCCAAAGCTTCCTTAGGAGAGATGTTCTTCTGCTGACGGATTCCACGGATCCCGTTCACAGCCTCCTGGGCTATACCGAATTCCTCGATGATTCTTTCATCTACAGATCCTGCCTTGGGAGTAGGCTGATACATGATGGTCTCCCCCTCCTTGCGCTCAGCCATTGACTGCCAGAGTTCCTCCGTGATGAACGGCATCACAGGATGGATCATCTTCAACAGTTTCTCAAAGAATATTATCGTGGCGCCATACGTCGCCTTGTCGATGCTCTCACCGTAAGCAGGCTTTACAGCCTCAAGGTACCAGGCGCAATACTCATCCCAAAAGAGTTTGTAGATGCTCATCAGTGCATCGGAGATCCTGAACTTGGAATAATGGTCCTCGACGATCTGGATTGTTTGGTTCAATTTATTTTCGAACCAAATTACTGCCAATCGATTGACATCACTCTGCTGAAGTTTTTCGTCAACTGTCCAGCCTTGAACAAGACGGAAAGAGTTCCAGATCTTGTTGCAGAAATTCCTGCCCTGCTCAACCTGCGACTCATCATAGAATATGTCGTTGCCGGCTGACGAGCAGAGAAGCATGCCGATCCTCACGGCATCCGCACCGTACTTGGCAATAAGGTCAAGCGGGTCAGGAGAGTTGCCAAGAGTCTTTGACATCTTCCTGCCGAGTTTGTCGCGGACGATTCCTGTGAAGTAAACGTTGCTGAACGGAATGTCGTTCATGAACTCGTCACCGGCCATGATCATTCTGGCGACCCAGAAGAAGATGATGTCCGGACCTGTAACCAAGTCATTTGTAGGATAATAGTAAGCAAGATCCTTGTTTGGCTGATGGCCTGGATGGCCTGGCTTCCGCGGGTCGAAAACCGAGATCGGCCAGAGCCAGCTGGAGAACCAAGTGTCGAGCACATCATCGTCCTGCTTGAGATCGGCGGCGGTCAGCGCCGGATTGATCTTCTGAGCCGCCGCAAGAGCCTTCTCCGGAGTCTCCTCGACTACTATCTGCCCGTCAGGCAGATAGTAAGCAGGAATCCTCTGTCCCCACCAAAGTTGACGGGAGATGCACCAGTCGTGGGCGTTCTCCATCCAGTGACGGTAAGTGTTGCGGTACTTGTCCGGGATCAGCTTGATCTTGCCAGACTCGACACTCTCAAGAGCCTTTGCGGCAAGGTCTTCCATCTTGAGGAACCACTGCGCCGAGAGCTTCGGCTCGATGACGGCGTTGGTTCTTTCTGAATACCCGACAGGAGAGGTGTATTCCTCCACCTTGACAAGATTGCCGGATTCCTCCAACATCTTGACAATCTTCTTTCTGGCGTCAAAACGATCCTCTCCGACCAGAATCCGGGCCTTCTCGTTCAGGCGGCCGTGATCATCTATGATGTCCATGACAGGAAGATTGTGACGGAGCCCTATCTCATAGTCGTGAGCGTCGTGTGCCGGGGTGACCTTAAGACATCCGGTTCCGAAATCCATCTCGACATAGCTGTCCTCAATCACTGGAATCTCCCTGTTGATCAACGGGATGAGTACTTTCTTGCCTTTCAGCCAATGATGTCTCTCATCGGCCGGATTGACACAGATGGCGGCATCGGCCATGATCGTCTCCGGACGGGTTGTGGCAATCACAAGATACTTGTCCGTAGGATTGCCGTTACCATCGGAGATGTAATATTTAAGGTGATAGAAATGGCTCTTGGTGTCCCTATGGATGACCTCGTCGTCACTGATGGCTGTCAGCGCGACCGGATCCCAGTTGACCATACGCACTCCTCTATATATCATTCCTTTCTTGTAGAAATAGCAGAATGTGGCGATCACGGCGTCGGAGAGCTCTGGCTCCATAGTGAACCTTGTGCGATCCCAGTCGCAGGATGCTCCCAACTTGCGGAGCTGGTTGAGAATGATCCCTCCGTGTTCCTCCTTCCACTCCCACGCATATTTCATAAACTCCTCACGGGTAAGGTCTTCCTTGGATATTCCCATACCCTTGAGCCTGGCGACCACTTTGCTTTCAGTCGCTATGGAGGCATGGTCTGTGCCAGGCACCCAACAAGCGTTCTTGCCGTCCATCCTGGCCTTGCGGATCAGCACGTCATTCAGCGTGTTGTTCAGCACATGGCCCATGTGAAGGATGCCCGTCACGTTAGGTGGCGGAATTACTATCGTATATGGTTCTTTCTCATTCGGTTCCGAGTGGAAGCACTTGTGCTCGGTCCACCAGGCGTACCATTTGTCCTCTACTTCCGCCGGATTGTATTTCGCGGAAAGCTCTTTTTTCTCGCTCATATTACTGCTTATGATATACAAAGTTTACAAATATAGCACAATTTTCACTAAATTTGCTTCAAAAATACACACATACCATGGAAGAAAAGAAAGAAATCAGTCTGGAGATCCGTCCGGAAGTCGCAAAGGGCACATATTCAAACCTTGCCATCATCACCCACTCGCACAGCGAATTCATCATCGACTTCGCCACAATCCTTCCAGGGCTGCCGAAACCCGACATCAGCAATCGCATCGTGATGACTCCGGAGCATGCCAAAAGGCTTCTCAACGCGTTGATGGACAATGTGACGAAATATGAATCGCAGTTCGGGCTCATCAACCTTGGCGGAGGACAGGCCCAGCAAGGCGGCACGTTCAACCTCGGCGACCTTCCTCAGTTCGGCCCTAACGGAGCCAAATCATAATGACTGATCTCAAAGACATCAAGGCATTCACGTTCGACATTGACGGCGTGATGACTGACGGCGGCATCCTGGCGGATCTTGAAGGTCAGCTTTACAGGACTTTCGACGCGAAGGACGGATTCGCTGTCAGGATGGCCTGTCTGAACGGCTTTCCGGTCGGTGTGATCACCGGAGGACGTTCCCAAAGCATCAGGGCCAGGTTCAGCAGCAACGGAATCAATCCCGAGGACATCTATCTCGGATCCAGAAACAAGATAGAAGACTTCGATGACTTCTGCAGGAGACATCGCCTAAAGCCCGGAGAGGTAATGTATTTCGGAGATGATATCCCGGACATTGAGGTGATAAGGGCAGCTGGTATCGGTGTCTGCCCAAGCGACGCTGTAGAGGAGGTAAAGGAAGCCGCGGACATCATTTCAGACCGCCCGGGCGGAAAGGCCTGCGTGCGCGAGTACATGGAGAAAGCTATGAAAGCCCAGGGACGCTGGGTCTTCGACGCGCTGGCCTACAAGAAAAAATTCTAAAGGTTTTCTGAATATGGACACTCACGGAAAGAGAATCATCCTGGCTTCAAACTCACCTCGCCGACGTGAGTTGCTTTCGGGTCTTGACATCGACTTCACCGTGGACACAGGCACATCGTTCGTGGAGAGGTATTCCTCTGACACACCGCATGTTAAAGTCCCGGAATTGATGTCGGAGGGGAAGTCGTTGGGATTCCACAGGGAACTTGATGAGGACGAGATCCTTGTCACATCCGACACGATGGTGCTCTGTGGAGCCGAGATCCTCGGCAAGCCCCACGACAGGGCGGATGCGGTCAGGATGCTAAGACTGCTTTCCGGCCGCGAGCATCAGGTCATAACAGCCGTGACCATCCGTGACCGCCACAGGAGAAAGACCTTCTCCGTCACATCGGATGTCTATTTCAAAAATCTGTCTGACAGCGAGATAGACTATTATATCGACAACTTCAAGCCTTTCGACAAGGCCGGGGCCTATGGCATTCAGGAATGGATCGGCTATGTCGGCATCACAAGGCTGGACGGATCGTTCTACAATGTCATGGGCTTCCCGACGCAACGGTTTTACGAGGAGCTTCAGGTTTTCATGAATAGATGATGAAGACTATTCTCCAACGGATCGCGCTGACTGCATCAGTCGCCCAGCTTGCCTTGCTTGTGTGCGGATGCAATCCGGACGCCTTTGTCGCTCAGATCAGGCCATCGGTCAGGAATATCGCTGTCTCGGAGGACGGAGACTCTGCCAAAGTGCGTTTCAAGACCGACGATTGGCGCGTCTATTCGGTATGTGTCAACGACAAAACCTATTGGTCCCCGGACTTCAGTTCGAAGCCTCCGGAAACCGTTGACGGCAAAACAAAGCTAACGGCGACAGGATTCACGATGTACTACAAAAAGTCCTCGGAACGGGAACTGACAATGTTCTTCCAGCCAAACTTTTCTGACTCAGACCTAAAGGTGGAAGTTGTCATCGCCTCTTCGTTCGAATATGACACCTTGACGGTCACGCAGCCTCGCAGTTCCGGCTATGAACTGGAAAGGATCGAGTGGAATGAGCCGGTGGCAAGGACTTTCCCTGAGTTCGAAAAAGGTTGGGGGCCCATGTCTTGCAAAAATGAAGGTGCCGACACATTGCGCGTCAAAATGAAAGCGTTTGCCGGAGCCTCCAGACAGGTGACTTTCTCGGACGATTCCGGATTCGGGCTTTACTGCGGAGGCTTCAGAGTACCTATACCTGACGGAGCACTGAACGATGAAGCACTCTATTTCAGCAAGCAAGACACGGCCATCTATAGTTACGACACAAATGAATACCCGGTGGAGGATGACAGAGAAATTACAATGAAATTTCCTCCAACCGGAAAATTTTCTCTGTACTATAGCATGCTTTGGAACATTGACACCTACTCTACCTGTTACAACATGTTCCTCAGAAACAAGGCCACGGGCAAGATTGTGGAGATCAAAGGAAAATTTTCCAGCAAGTCCCCAAACGGAGTGTACACCTTATATGTAGAGAAGCGATGAACGCAAGGATATTCATAAAACCCATTCTTACAGTTGTGGCACTCGCCGTCGCGCTGACGGCGGCCGGGCATCCGGCGGACAGTTCTAAGGTGACCCACAGGATCGGTGTGAATGTCCGCCCGGCTTACATCCTCCCTTCGCACAGGTTTTTCAGAGGTGAGAACGAGCTTGGCAAGAGATTGGACAAGAGCGGTTCGGCCCACCTGCAATATTCATTCGCATTCCCTTCCGACAGCCGCCACGGCAGGATGTTTCCTACTGCCTACCAAGGAATCGGACTTGCATGGAACACCTTCTGCGACAAAAAGGAGATCGGCGACCCGGTAGCGGTCTATGTCTTTCAGGGAGCCACACTCGCACGATTGTCTCCAAAACTCTCGTTGGACTACGAATGGAATTTCGGTCTGTCCTTCGGCTGGCACCCCTACGACCCTTACGGCGACTTTGACCCCGAGTTCCCCAACGAGCGCAATCTTGTGGTCGGCTCAAGGGTGAACGCCTACATCAATGTCGGTTTCCTTCTCACATGGAACCCGTCGCAGTATTGGTCGGTTTCGGGAGGACTCGACCTGACACATTTCTCGAACGGGAACACCAGCTATCCCAACGCCGGTGTCAACACGGTCGGGATCAGACTTGGGGCAGCTAGATATTTCGGTCCGGAACGGCAGTTCCACAGCACAGAAGCCGGACGCGTGAATGAATATGACAACGGACATTCCGCCAGAATGACCTACGATGTCATCCTCTATGGAGCCGTCAGGGCAAAAGGCCTGTTCTGGAACGACACGCCATACATCGCCAAGGGAAAATTTGGAATCATTGGCTTGAACATCAATCCTTTGTACAGGGTCAACAAGTTTTTCAGAGCCGGACTGTCGCTCGATGTCCAGTACGATGAGAGCGCCAATGTCGGCGAGCATGTAGCAGGAATAGGTGATGACGGAAACATCAAGTTCTTCCGCCCGCCTCTTGGTGAGCAGCTTGGTGTAGGACTGTCTGCAAGGGCTGAGTTTGTCATGCCGATCTTTTCGGTCAACATCGGTTTCGGACGCAACTTCATCTACAAGGGCAACGAACTGAAAGGGTTCTACCAGACCCTGGCTCTGAAAACCGACCTGTACCGGAATCTTTTCCTGCACATAGGCTACAAACTGCACGACTTCCACGATCCCAACAACCTGATGCTCGGCCTAGGCTGGCGTTTCGGAGACCGTCAATGACGCAAAAAACAACTCTCAATGAATATGATACCTGATTGGGCGAAAGAACTGAACTGTTCAATAACAGTGTGCGACAGGAACGGAATAATACTCTACCAGAACGACAGGGCGGTAGAGCAGTACAAAAAGCATGGCAGCCTCATCGGCAAAAATCTTTTCGACTGCCACAACGATAAGTCAATGGCCATTATCCGTGACCTTCTGGAAAACGGGGGCACGAACTCCTACACAATCGAAAAACACGGAGTCCACAAGATGATCTTCCAAAGTGCGTGGAAAGAGAACGGCAAGGTCGCTGGTCTCTGTGAGATCTCGATGATCATTCCGGCCGAACTCCCCCACCACATCAGGGGATAAGGAATCCACGGTCATATTCAAAAAAAGCTGCTTCCTTGTCAGCAAGGAAACAGCCTGTTATAATTCAGATTCAATTACTACGCCTTAGTGAAGCTGAGGGAAATCTCGAACTCGGTTGTGGCGTTCCATAGAGTGGCGATATCAGAAGGCTTCTTAAGGTCAAGTATTGCAAGAACCGACTTTATCGTCTCAGCAGTTTCATTTTCTTCCTGAACCAACTGATCAAGAATAGCATCGAGCGTCGGAAGAGCAGGAAGAAGAGCCTCCACTATCGGAGCGCAAAGAGCCTTGTCAGCGTATATTTTCAGATTGTCACCATCCTGTGAATATTTCAGCTCGATTCCCCTCTGGAGCATTTTCTGAAGTTCAGCGTTGAGAGCGTTGACATCAACGCCATATTCCTTCAGCTGGGCCAGAAGTTCCATGATTGAGGAGAGATCAATTCCGGAAGCGTCAGATCTGACGGTCTCCGAGTCTGCGGCATCAATGATGGCGGCCACATTAGGAACCACAAAGAGTGAGTTTCCTGTTGCATACCAGAATGCGAGGTTGGCTTTAGGTGACTCCAGCCACTCTGTATGGTTTCTAGGAGAGAAGTCATAGTAGCCGTCCTTTGGTTCCCTGATCAATGAAATGATACCCAACGGATTATCATCGATCCCCAAATCCGGCCAGTAACGAGCCATGATGTTGCCGGTCTCGTCAAAAGTGATCTGGTCGAACACCTCGGTCAGAATAAAACTGGCCAAGGTACTGGCTAAAGATACTTGTGACTTGAGAACATCACCTACCCCATCAGGCATTTCCCATGTGAGCCGTATCGGAAGGTTATCATTTGGATCCGCACCCTTTCCCTCAATGTGCTTGCACTTACGTACAATGTTCCAGCTGCCTTTCAGCGTAGTGGTCATGGCGGAGGAGACATAAGTGGTCACGCCGGCAGAAATAGTGCCATCGACGGTGACGTCGCCCTCAACAGCGACTGTGTAGAATCCAGAAGACTCCACGCTGCGCAAAGTGGCGGCGATTGATGGAGGAGTTGACAAGACTTCCGATCCCGAGAAATGGAACGTGCTCTCTCCCCTTTTGATAAGATTGACATTCACCTTGACCTCAGTGAACCCTGGCACAGCTCCCGTCAAGGTGAGCACGGCATTTTTTTCACCGCTTGCCACCAACTGGGCATTTCCATAAGTGCAAGGAACTTCATTCACGGTTATCACGGCTTTGCCGCTTTCAACAGAAATCTGCTCGACAGGCAGTTGTTTCCAAGTGTCGTCAGCCTTGTCCTTCTGGCAGGCTGTCATGGCGAAGATGGAGGCTAGCAGAGCCATCACGCCCAAAAATCTAGTTTTCATAATTAATTTTCAAGTACTATAACACGCAGAGGCCGTGCTTCGCCATCGGCTATGACACCCCGGAGAACTACCGGAAGCGTTATTACAAGGGAGAACTGCCCAGGAAACAAACTTTTGAGAACCGGGTATTGAGCCCGGAACCTAAGTTTGTCCAAAAGAAGAGGCAACTCTCCGATAATAAGGATACTTACAAGGGCGTGTCAACTTTTGAAAAAGAAATCCCTGAAAAAAGTTGAAAAATGTCTACTTTTGTAAAACAAGACGACGTGAAAATGTCATGTGTGTCTACTTTCAAAAACAACGTGTAACGAAATAATCTTTTCGTGTCTACTTCTCGCGCGCAGTGCATCGACTATCCACATAAATAATGAAATAAGCTGAAAAGTGTTGAATACGTTTGGAAAGTCGCTTG
>SAMEA104315421__coassemble_494_pt1 | contig 87506 bp, 72 predicted proteins | sample SAMEA104315421__metabat2_low_PE_038 | metagenome-assembled genome bin SAMEA104315421 (sample SAMEA104315421) | gut metagenome | biome: Monkey gut; feature: monkey-associated habitat; material: faeces | place: China | collected 2013 | reverse complement strand
GAGAGTAGGTCGCCGCCGTACTTCGGGGAGCCCCGGCATCGTAATGATGCCGGGGCTCCTTTTTTTGCGCGCGGCCGCGGTGCCGCTGTGTCCTGCGGGCGTTCACTGCCGGCTCTCTCGACATGGCCTCCGAAATCGTGCGGCGCGGCGGCGGAATACAAATGAAAATGTCACCGTGGGAAAGGCTGCCCTACAGTGACATTCGAATTTCTCTATTATGAGTTCTTTTATTCTATCCTGTCCTTGATGTTGTACCTGTTCCTTTCCGGAGCGTTGCGGGAGACGAGCTCACAGATGAAGCCGGCGAGGAAAAGCATGACACCGAGGATCACAGCCAGGATGGCAAGGTAGAACAACGGCTGGTCTGTGACTGCTCTGAAATGTACGCCCTGGGCCTGATGCACAAGTTTGGCGACTATTATCCAGATAGTCATCACAAAACCTACAAGGAACATCAGCAGACCGGAAAAGCCGAAGAAGTGCATCGGCTTCTTTCCGAAGGTGCTCAGGAACCAAAGTGAAAGCAAGTCAAGGAATCCGTTGACGAATCTCTCAAGGCCGAACTTGCTCTTGCCGTATTTCCTTTTCTGGTGGTGGACGGGCTTCTCGGTTATCTTGCCGAATCCGGCGTTCTTCGCGAGATAAGGAATATACCTGTGCATCTCGCCGTACACCTCGATGTTCTTGACAACCTCGTTCCTGTAGGCCTTGAGGCCGCAGTTCATGTCGTGTAGCTTTATCCCGGTGATCCAGCGGGCGGTGGCGTTGTACAGCTTTGAGGGCAGGTTCTTGGTCAGTTTGTTGTCCTGACGGTGCTGTTTCCAGCCGGAGACCACATCGTAGCCCTCCTCGGTGACCATCCGGTACATTTCCGGAATCTCCTCCGGGGAGTCCTGCAGGTCGGCGTCCATCGTGACGACCACACGACCTTCTGCCTTTGCGAAGCCTTCGTAAAGGGCGGCTGACTTGCCGTAGTTGCGGCGGAAGGATATTCCTTTAACCCTTTCATCGCCTTTTGACAGTTCATGGATTTTTGCCCACGAGCCGTCGGTGCTGCCGTCGTCGATGAAGAGGACTTCATATTCATACCTGTTGGCGTTCATCACGCTTCTGATCCACGCCAGAAGTTCGGGAAGGGATTCCTCCTCGTTCAGGAGAGGAACTATTATCGAAAGGTCTTTTGAATATTCCATGATTATTGGTCGTTGTCTGTGTTCTGGTCATCCGGAGTGCGCTCTCCGAAAGCGTTGACAGGGAACAGTCTTCTGGCGAATGCGGTTGAGAGCATCCATCCCCAAAGGTAGCAATAGAGCAATGTGAAGACAAACGTGAACGCTGGAATCACATTCATCATCTTTTCCATGGCTGTGGCCGTGTTTGAATCCATCATGCCTTGATAGGCTTCCTGAGTGCTTTTCACCACCTGCGCTATCATGTCGGGGTTTATTACAAGAAGCTGCAGCATGGTGAATCCTGACACCAGAATCGAAGAAAACAAAGCTATTTTCTGTCCATAGCGCTGGAGTTCCGGGTAGCCGACCTTGACATTGTTGTGGAATCGTTCCAGAAGGTACTTGAAAGCGATCACGCACGCCACGATCTTGACAACCTTTAAGATGAAGTTCAATATGCCCACGAAGACACCTGTGCCACCTAACAGCAGTGGCAGTGACGGCAGATAATCCACCGCTATCGTGAACACACCCATCACAAGGCCGGCCAAGGCCGCGCTGTTCCAGGAAACACTTGACGAAAACTCTTTCTTCATCGTTCTGTCTCTTTAATATTTATGCAAAAATAGCAAAATATTTCGTATCTTTGCCCCTTGGCTAATAATATGGCTGGCCAAGTTCAAGTACTTGGTCTGTAAATACTGGTCAGACCAATTTATTTTAGTTTTGTATGATTAACATTACATTTCCTGACGGTAGTGTCAGGGCCTTCGAGAAAGGCGTTACAGGTTACGAGATAGCCAGGAGCATCAGCCCTCGGCTTGCGGAGGAAGTTTTGGCGGTGGCAGTGAAGCCGGCGACCGACACAACGGTCAGCAAGGGAGTCACCTACGACCTCAACCGCCCTATCGAAGAAGACAGCTCGATCGTCCTTTTGAAGTGGGATGACGATGAAGGCAAGAGAGTTTTCTGGCACTCCTCATCACACTTGATGGCGGAGGCTCTTGAGGACATATTCCCAGGTGTCAAGTTCGGCATCGGACCGGCCATCGAGAACGGATTCTACTATGACGTGGATCTGGGCGGCCGCCAGATCACAGACGCTGATTTCGCCAAGGTCGAGAAGAGAATGCTTGAGCTGGCCCGCGAGAAGCAGGACTTCGTCCGCAAGGACGTGTCCAAGGCGGACGCTCTCAAGCACTTCGAGGAAACCGGTGACAAATACAAGTGCGAGCTCATCAGCGAACTTGCCGACGGCACCATCACCTACTACACCAACGGTCATTTCACCGACCTCTGCCGCGGACCTCACCTTCGCAACACCGAGGTCATCAAGGCCGTCAAGCTGACCGCCATCGCCGGTGCCTACTGGCGCGGCGACGAAAAGCGCGAGCAGCTCACCAGAATCTACGGCATCACCTTCCCTAAGAAATCGATGCTTGACGAATATCTTGTCCTCCTCGAAGAGGCCAAGAAGCGTGACCACCGCAAGCTCGGCAAGGAGATGGAACTTTTCACATTCTCCTCACGCGTGGGTCTCGGACTGCCGCTCTGGCTGCCGAGAGGCTCCGTGATGAGATTCGAGCTTGAGAAGTTCCTCCGCAAGAAGCAGAATGAATATGGCTACCTGCCGGTTGTCACCCCTCACATCGGAAGCAAGGACCTGTACGTGACCTCGGGCCACTACGCCAAGTACGGCAAGGACTCCTTCCAGCCGATCCACACCCCGCAGGAGGGTGAGGAATATATGCTCAAACCGATGAACTGCCCTCACCACTGTGAGATATTCCGTTCTTCTCCAAGGTCTTACAAGGATCTTCCTTTGAGATTGGCCGAGTTCGGAACTGTTTACCGTTACGAGCAGAGCGGAGAACTCCACGGACTCACGAGGGTTCGTTCCTTCACTCAGGATGACGCCCACATGTTCGTGACCCCTGACCAGCTCAAGGGTGAGTTCGAGAAGGTCATCGACCTGATCCTCTATGTGTTCAGGATCTTCAAGTTCGACAAGTACACGGCCCAGGTTTCCCTCAGGGATCCAAACAACAAGGCCAAGTACATCGGAAGCGACGAGAACTGGGAGAAGGCCGAGAACGCCATCATCGAGGCCGCAAAGGAGAAGGGGCTGAAAACCGTCGTTGAATATGGCGAGGCCGCTTTCTACGGCCCTAAGCTTGATTTCATGGTCAAGGACGCCATAGGAAGGAAGTGGCAGCTTGGCACCATCCAGGTGGACTACAACCTGCCGGAGAGGTTCCAGCTTGAATATACCGACGCGGACGGCAGCAAGAAGCGCCCGGTCATGATCCACCGCGCTCCGTTCGGATCCATCGAAAGGTTCACCGCCGTACTGCTTGAGCACACCAGCGGACATCTCCCTCTCTGGCTCAGTCCGGACCAGGTCAAGGTGCTTCCTGTCAGCGAGAAATACGCTGAATATGCAAAAAAAGTTTGCGGTTTGCTGAATAATTCCGATATTCGCACTTCTGTCGATGACAGAAACGAGACTCTTGGCAAGAGAATTCGTGAGATTTCCCTGCTCAGAGTGCCTGTTTTGGCCATCGTCGGAGAAAAGGAAGTGGCGGACGGCACAGTCTCTGTAAGACGGGAAGGCGCCGATGCCGGCACGATGAAGGTGGACGACTTCATCAAATGGTTCAAGGCCGAGGTGGCCAGGGAACTTGAGTAATGGAGAGTCCGCGATTAATGTATAATTTAAAAGGAGAGTTTTAAACAGAGCAGAATGCCTTACAAGCCGAAACCACACTACGGTGGCCCTAAACCAGCCTCCGCATTCAGACCAAGCACAGGCCCGAGACCCGCGGGGGGACGCGGCCCGCGTCCGTTCGTCCGTCAGAAGGCGGATGACGAACTGAACATCAACGAGGAGATCACCGCCTCACAGGTCCGTCTGGTCGGTGACAACATCGCGGAGCCGGGAATCTACCCGACCTCCAAGGCCTTGAAGATGGCGGACGAGCTTGAGCTCGATCTTGTTGAGATCAGCGCCAAGGCTGACCCGCCTGTCTGCAAGATCCTTGACTACCAGAAGTACCTCTACCAGCAGAGGAAAAAGGCCAAGGAAATGAAGCAGAACGCCTCCAAGATAGTCATCAAGGAAATCCGCTTCGGGCCGAACACCGACGAGCACGACTTCCAGTTCAAACTTAAGCACGCTCAGGAGTTCCTTGAGGAAGGTTCGAAGGTCAAGGCGACAATATTCTTCCGCGGACGTTCCATCATGTTCGCCGAGCAGGGAGAGAAGCAGCTTCTGCGCTTCGCCGTGGAGCTGGAGGAATATGGCCGCGCGGAGAACATGCCGACCCTTGAGGGAAAGAGGATGACGATGATGATCGCCCCTGTAAAGAAAAAGTAATCCGCTGGGTGCGGAGAACAATATTAACGTTTAATTTATCAAAACAATGGCAAAGCTTAAGACCAACTCCGGTGCCAAAAAGCGTTTCACGCTTACCGGATCGGGAAAAATCAAGAGGAAGCACGCTTACCACAGCCACATCCTCACCAAGAAGACCAAGAAGCGTAAGAGAAATCTTGATCACTTCACTATCCTCCACAAGGATGACGTGAAGAGAGTAAAAGAGCTTCTGGTCCTGTAAGTTTTTATGTTTAACTTGGAACGCAGTAGAAAAGCATCGCCGAAGGGCGGTCACTGCCTCCGGAAAAAGATCAATTTATGCCAAGATCAGTAAATTCAGTAGCCTCAAGGGCTCGCCGCAAGAAGATTCTCAAGAGAACCCGCGGTAATTTCCTCTCCAGAAAGAATGTCTGGACTGTAGCGAAGAACACTTACGAGAAAGGTCTCACCTACGCTTACCGTGACCGCAAGGCCAAGAAGCGTAACTTCCGCGCTCTCTGGATCCAGAGAATCAACGCCGCTGCCCGTCAGTACGGCATCTCCTACTCTCAGTTCATGGGCAAGCTCGCGAAACAGAACATCGGTCTCAACCGCAAGGTTCTCGCCGATCTCGCCATGAACAACCCGCAGGCGTTCGAAGCAATCGTCAATTCTGTAAAATAAATAGTGTCTGAAAAGTGAGCTTGAGGGAAACATACCACAACAAATGGGTAAGGATGGGCTTCTGGTCCGTTCTCTATGTGCTGTGGGTGATCTGGCTCGGGAATTATTGGTGGCTCTTCGGCCTTGCCGTCATCTTTGACCATCACATCACCCGCAAGGTGAAATGGATGTTCTGGAAGAAGGAGTACAAGGAAGGGGAGAAGCGCAACGCGTGGCTCGACTGGCTTGACGCCATAATATTCGCTGTCATCGTCGTGACGTTCATCAACATATTCTTTTTCCAGGCCTTCAAGATTCCTTCATCGTCTATGGAGAGTTCCCTTTTCACCGGGGACCATCTCTTCGTCAGCAAGCTGACATTCGGGCCGAAGGTCCCTCAGACTCCGCTGTCGGTTCCGTTCACGCATAATGTCATCTTCGGGAAAGAGTCGTATTCGACCTTGATCCAGAATGACTACCATCGCTTGAGAGGACTCAGGAATGTGAGAAGAGGTGACTATGTGGTGTTTAACTTCCCTGACGGTGACACGGTTCTTTCCCGTTTCCCGTCCGAGGATTACCACACTTGGGTCAGAAGGGCAGGCAAGGACTTCTCTTTGGCCAACGGCGGTCCGATCAAGGTCCGTCCTGTGGACAAGAAAGACCACTATGTCAAGAGGTGTGTCGCCCTTCCCGGGGATTCCCTCTCTGTCATCGACGGTCTTGTCTATACCAATGGCGTGAAGCAGGAAGTCTATCCGGGAATCCAGCTCTCCTACACTGTCGTCACCACCGGTGGCAGACTCAACTCAAGGACTCTTGAGAAGATGGGTCTCAATCTTGAGGAACTCTATTTCGATGGAAGTCTGCCGGGCTACCCGGCCATGCCTCTTACACAGGGCATGCTTGAGGAGGTTGGGAAGATTTCTTCCATAGTCAGTGTGGAACCTAATCTGGATGTTTATCCTCCGGATTTCCCTGACTCTTATCTCAGCTTGTTCCCGTTCACGGAAAACACTGGTTGGACCAGAGACTATTACGGTCCGATCTGGGTTCCGAAGAAGGGAGCCTCTGTTGACCTTACGGTGGAAAATCTTCCTCTTTATGAAAGGATCATCTCCGCTTACGAAGGGCACGGGCTGAGGACTACCGCTGACGGGAAGATATTCATTGACGGAAAGGAGGTTTCAAGCTACACTTTTGAGATGGACTACTATTTCATGATGGGGGACAACAGGCACAATTCCTTGGACTCAAGGTACTGGGGATTCGTCCCTGAGGACCACATAGTCGGAAGGCCGGCAATGGTCTGGCTTTCAACTGATGCTGGCCGCAAGTTCCCGAATAATATCCGGTGGCGCAGATTCTTTAAATTTGTCTGAATTATTTGCGATTCTGAAAATTTAGAGCGAAATTTGCAATCCCGCAATTTGTTTTGAATCAATAAAAAAGTAAAATATTATGGCAAAAGTTTGTCAAATCACAGGACGAAAGAGAATGATCGGCAACAATGTCGCTCACTCAAAGCTTCGCACCAAGCGCGAGTTCGCCCTCAACCTCAAGACCAAGAAATTCTGGTCAGAGGCTGAGCAGAGGTACATCACACTGAAGGTTTCCTGCAAAGGAATGAGAACCATCGAAAAGAAAGGCCTTGACGCCGCTCTGAGAGAGGCACAGGCTAAAGGATATGTCGGCCTTGTTTAAAATCTATTGAGTTATGGCAAAGAAAGCAAAAGGAAACAGGGTGCAGGTCATCCTCGAATGCACAGAGCAGAAAGCAAGCGGTGTGCCGGGAATCTCAAGGTACATCACAACCAAGAACAAGAAGAACACTCCTGAGCGTATCGAGCGTAAGAAGTACAATCCTTACCTCCACAAGGTGACAGTTCATCGTGAAATCAAGTAAAATTGGAGATATAGACTATGGCAAAGAAAGCAGTCGCTACATTCGCCGCCAAGGCTGGCGCAAAGAGCATGGTGAAGTGCATCCGTATGGACAAGTCACCAAAGACCGGAGCTTACGTCTTCACTGAACTCCTCGTTGAGGCTGATAAGACAAAAGATTTCTTCGCGGACAAAAAATAGTTTCCGTGAATATGATAGCGAAGGCGCAGGCGGATTCCGTCTGCGCCTTTTTCGGCAATGATTGAAATAAATTTCACATTGCGCTCGGTTTTCACTAAATTGCCTGTCGGCGATTTAGGATGCGCCTCGGCAATGATTGAAATAAATTTCACATTGCGCTCGGTTTTCACTAAATTGCCTGTCGGCGATTTAGGATGCACCTCGGCAATGTTGAAATAAATTTCACATTGCGCTCGGTTTTCACTAAATTTGTAAATTTACAAATGATAACGTTATGGGATTGTTTGACAGAGGAGTCAAGAAGACGAAAGAGGGCTTCTTCCAGAGGCTCTCACGGTCGATAATCGGCAAGTCCAAAGTGGATGACAGCGTCCTTGACGCCATCGAGGAGGCACTTGTCGCATCAGACATGGGCGTGGACACCACGCTCAAGATCGTTGACAGCCTTGAGGAAAGGGTAAGCAAGGATAGGTACATGTCCTTCGACGAACTGGTGGACATGCTTCGTGACGAGATTGGAACGCTTCTGGATATTGATGGAGAGGAATCTCCTAAGGAACCGTTCGACTTGACGAAGAAACCTCTTGTCGTGATGGTTGTCGGAGTGAACGGTGTGGGCAAGACCACGACCATCGGAAAACTTGCCGCCCGCTACAAGGCCATGGGCAAGAAAGTGATGATCGGAGCCGCCGACACGTTCAGGGCTGCCGCCGTTGACCAGCTCCAGATCTGGGCCGAAAGGGCAGACGTGGAGATTGTAAAGCAGGGCATGGGCGCTGATCCGGCCTCTGTGGCTTTCGACACTGTAAAGTCTGCGGTGGCCAAGGGTGCTGACGTTGTACTGATCGACACCGCCGGAAGGCTCCACAACAGAATCGACTTGATGAACGAGCTGACAAAAATCCGTAACGTGATGCGTAAGGTCATCCCGGACGCCCCGCATGAGGTGCTTCTCGTGCTGGATGCATCGACAGGTCAGAACGCCTACCAGCAGGCCAAGGAATTCTCGCGGGCGACAGACATAACATCACTGGCTATCACCAAGCTGGACGGCACGGCGAAAGGCGGGGTCGTCATCGGAATCGTTGACCAGTTGAAGGTTCCGGTCAAGTTCATCGGGATCGGCGAGGGCATTGATGACCTGAAAGTGTTTGACAAGAAGGAGTTCGTGGGCTCACTGTTCTCCAGAGAGGATATTGACAAATAAAACATCAGAAATATGAAGCTTTCTTACAATTGGCTAAAGGATTATCTTGAATCCGATCTTACTCCGCAGCAGATCGCGGACGCTATGACAGCTATAGGAATCGAGGTCGATGGTGTCGAGGAACAGGAAGAGGTCCCTGGTGGACTTGCCGGAGTCGTAGTCGCCGAGGTGCTTGAGTGCGAGGCGCATCCTGACTCTGACCATCTTCATGTCACGAAAGTCAACGATGGCACCGGCGAGCCTCTGACCGTTGTCTGCGGCGCTCCTAACGTGGCCGCCGGCCAGAAAGTTCTCTTCGCCCGCATCGGGGCTGTGCTTCCTGGAGACTTCAAGATCAAAAAATCCAAGATCCGTGGCGTGGAGTCATTCGGAATGATCTGCGCCGAGGACGAGCTTGGAATCGGCAACGACCATGCCGGCATCAAGGTTCTCCCTGCGGATGCGCCTGTCGGAACCTCTGCCAAGGAGTATCTCCACCTTAAGACGGAGGCCGTCATTGAATATGAGATCACAGCCAACAGGGTGGACGCCGCCTCGCACATCGGTGTGGCCCGCGACCTCTATGCCTGGATGACACTCAATAATATTCCTTGCTCATTCAAGTACCCTTCCGTGGACGCTTGGAGGCCGGGTGAGGGTAAGGGGATTCCTGTAGATGTTCAGGATCCGACCGCCGCTCCACGCTATTGCGGAATCACTATCAAGGGTGTGAAGGTCGGCCCTTCACCTGAATGGCTTCAGAAGAAGCTGATGTCTATCGGCCTCAGACCTATCGACAACGTGGTGGATGTGTCCAATTTCATCCTCTTCGAGCTCGGTCAGCCTCTGCACACTTTCGACGCCGACAAGATCAGCGGCGGAAAGGTGATCGTGAGAAGGGCGGCTGAGGGCGAGAAGATTGTCACCCTCGACGAGACCGAGAGGAAACTTTCCGCCGAGGACATCGTGATCGCCAACGCTGACGGCCCGATGTGCATAGCGGGAGTGTTCGGCGGGATCGATTCCGGCGTGAAGGCCGAGACTGTGAATGTATTCGTGGAGAGCGCCTACTTCGATCCTGGCTCTATCCGCAAGACCTCAAAGAGACATACTCTTCAGACCGACGCCTCATTCCGCTACGAGAGGGGAGCCGATCCTGGAATCAATGAATATGCCGCCAAGCGCGCCGCACTGCTGATTCAGGAAGTGGCCGGCGGAGAGATTGTCGGAGGAATCGAGGAGTTTTATCCTGAGAAGATCGAGAAGAAGGTCATCGACCTTGACTACGACCGCATCGAAAGGTTCATCGGCAAGAAGATCGGACACGACACGATTGAGAAGATACTTACAGCCCTCACCTATGAGTTCATCGAGAGGCGTGACGGTGGCTCCAAGGTCGCCGCTCCGTCTTACATGATAGACGTGACCAGAGAGTGCGACGTGGTCGAGGAGATTCTCCGAATCTACGGCTACAACAACATCGACCTGCCTCAGCACATGAAGATGTCCGTCAACGCAACCCCTTCACCTGAGCCGGAGGCTATCCGCAACGGAATATCCAACTTTCTGGCCGCCAACGGCTTTGTGGAGATAATGAACAATTCCCTCACAAAGGGTGCTTACTATAAGGGACTTACCACATTCCCGGAGGAGAAGAGCGTGACAATCGTCAATCCTCTGAGTTCCGATTTGAACGTGATGAGGCAGACCCTCATATTCAGCGGCCTTGAGGTTGTGGCATACAACCTGAACCGTCAGATCTCGTCGATGAAACTCTTTGAATATGGCTCCGTTTACAGCCGTAATCCTGAGATGGACGGCAAGACGCTGGCTTCCTACGAGGAGCATCCGGCTTTCTCGATGTTCGTGACCGGAACACCGGAGAAGTCGTGGAACAGCCAGCCGGGCAAGAGCAGTTTCTTTGAGTTGAAAGGTTATGTGGATCTGCTTCTGAGGCGCTTCGGAGCGAATCTTTACCAGATGGAGGCCACCGCGGCTCCCGCTGACATATTCAGTGAAGGTGTCGCTTATGCCCTTCCGGGGCAGCATCTGCCGCTCGCGGTTCTGGGAACAGTCTCTCCGGCCATCGCCAGGAAGTTCGGTGTGCGTCAGCCTGTGTTCGCCGCCGAGATCAACTGGAACACATTGTTCCAACTCGTGAAGAGGGACAAGGTCGCCTTCAAGGAGATGCCTAAGTTCCCGGAGGTCAGAAGGGATTTCGCATTGCTGCTTGACGAGAGTGTCAGCTATGCCGACCTCTACAAGAGCTCGTTCAAGGCCGGCAAGAAACTTCTCAAGCAGGTGACCCTGTTCGATGTCTATCGTGGGGACAAGATCCCTGCGGGCAAGAAGCAGTACGCCCTCGGATTCGTGCTTCAGGATCTGGAGAAGACATTGACGGACGAGGATGTCGAGAGGATAATGAAGAAGCTTCTTTCCACATTCCAGAACGAGTACGGAGCCACATTGAGGTAGATTTATGAAAAAAGTTCTCAGGATAGTTCTTCCAATGATGGTTCTGGCGTCGGCTGTCGTCTCTTGCGGTCGAGGGGGACGTGTGATACCTGTGCGCAAGATGGAGAGGATCTATCGTGAGATGCTTCTTGCCGACCAATGGCTCGCCGAGAATCCGGACAAACGTGGAATTGCCGACACCACTTGGTTCTATGAACCTATTTTTGAGAAGTATGGCTTCACGCTCAGTGACTACCAGAAGAGTGTGGACCGCTATCTCAATGATCCCAAACGTTATGCCGAGATGCTGGGACGGGTGGAGGAGGGGCTCAGGAATGATTTGAAGGTTGTGAATGCCAGAATCGCTCTGGAGGACAGGCTTCAGCATGAGGCAGATTCGCTGGCCAAGGTTTGGAAGTCAGTCAAGGCGAAAACCTTCAATTCATTTCTTGATGTGTTCGATGTTGATGCCATGACAGACCGTGTAGGGATCGAGAAGGATTCCCTTGGAGTCTATCGTCCTGTCCCTGTCGTCGAGGACACTGTCTTCCATGGCCCGTGCCTTGTTGTAAGGGACACGACCGTGAAAGAGTCCGAGACAGGCTCCGGTTCTTTGGAAAAGGCGCTGGATCAGGTCGGGGACGTGATGTTGGAACCGGTTCGTGACATCGCTCATGAGAAGCCTGTCAGAAAATTGGAGTTGGCTCCGGTGAAAGATTTATTGATTAGGAATGAATAGAATAGCAGCGGAATATGTCTTCACGCTGAATGAGGACAAGCCGATAAGGAACGGATTCGTCGAGTTTGACAGCGGCGGCACAGTGACATCGGTAGGCGAATGTTCGTCTCCGGAGAGCGAGAAAGCTTTCGTGAAAGGAGCTATAGCGCCGGGTTTTGTCAACACGCACTGCCATCTGGAGTTGTCCTACTTATGGAAATCTTTCCGTAAGGGAACCGGCATGGCCGGGTTCATCGACCAGATCAACGCGATGAGGGACAACAAGAGCATGGAAGAGAAACTTCATGACATACGGCACTGGATGAAAGTGATGTGGAATCGTGGTGTTTCCGCGATGGCGGACATCAGCAACTGTGCCGACACGTTCGCCATCAAGAAAGCATCTCCGATGTACACGAGGACATTTCTTGAGGTATTCGGAACCGAGCCTCAGGACTGTGATCAGGTGATGTCAGCCGTAAGGAAACTTCAGGCTGAGGCTGAAAGCTATGGCCTTGACGCGGCTCCGACCCCTCATTCCTGTTACACTATGAGTCCGGAGCTTGTCACGGCGGCATCCGCCGATGGTTTGAAATCGGGTTATCTGTCGTTCCATTCGGAGGAGACTGAGGAGGAAGAGGAGATGCTTAAGTACGGACGAGGGGCGATGTGGGAGAACCGCAGGGCCGCCGGCATGAGTGTGCCGCCAGTAACCGGCAAGTCTTCTCTTCTCTATTTCATAGACCGTCTGGAGAAGGCTCATCCAGCTCCGTTTGACGAGCATATCCTGCTTGTACATGAGGTCTGCATGGATCAGGAAGGCGTGGATGCAGTGAAGAATGTGATGAACCATCCGTTCGTGGCTCTTTGTCCCTTGTCGAACATATTCATACAAAACACTCTGCCTCCGGTTTCACTGATGCGGCGCAATGGTTTGAAAATCACAGTTGGCACAGACTCGCTTTCAAGCAATGACGACCTTGACATTGTCGCCGAGCTGTGTTGTCTTCAGAACGCTTTTCCGGAGGTGGGCTTGAATGAGCTGCTTACATGGGCCTGTCGCAACGGTGCTGAGTTCCTGTCGAAAGAGAATGAATATGGCCGCATAGCGGTTGGAATGAAGCCTGGGCTTGTCGCGATTGACAATCTTGACGCCGATGGTCGGCTTACCGCCGAAAGTACATCACATAGAATTATTTAGCCATGATGAGAGAAGAATTAGTGTTCGGACCTGTCCATTCCAGAAGACTGGGATCTTCGTTGGGAATCAACCTGCTTCCAACTAAAGGCAAGCTGTGTAATTTTGACTGCGTTTATTGCGAGTGTGGCTGGAACAAGGACGGCAGGGGAGACAGGCGGCTTCCTACAGCCGCGGAGCTCCGGGGGACGCTTGACACTAAACTGTGCGAGTGCCTTGCCAAAGGGACACCGATTGATTCGATAACGTTTTCCGGCGACGGTGAGCCGACGTTGAATCCGGATTTCCCGGAGATTATCGACATCACACTGGAGCTACGGGATAAATATTTTCCGCAGGCGAAGGTCTCGGTGCTCTCAAATGCCACAAGGCTGTTCCGGCGGGAGGTCTTTGAGGCTTTGAGGAAGGTTGACAACCCTATCCTTAAGATTGACGCTCCGTCAGACGAACTGGTCTCAAGGATCAACCAGCCGCAGGGGGAGTATCATGTGGAGGACGTTGTCGATGACCTGATGCGTTTTGAGGGTGATTTCGTGCTTCAGACGATGTTCCTGAAATCTCCGTCATTCGATTCATCGTCGCCCGAGGTTCTGGAAGGGTGGATGGACATCGTCCGGAAGCTTAGGCCGAGGGAAGTCATGGTCTATACACTTGACCGTGAGGCTCCGGCACAAGGACTTGAGAAATTTTCTGTGGATCAGATGAAAGCTTTGGTCAAACCTTTGATGGATGAAGGCTTTATGATCCAGATAAGAGGATAAATGAAAATATAATTTTAGTAATAATATGGAATCTTTGTTTGCAAAGTACGGTTATACTCCTGATAAGGAAAGTATCAGCAAGAGGTTGGACGCCATAGCGGCCAACATTGACAATGTGACTTCTCCGGAGGTCCTTAAAAACTGTATGGCATTGATGGACTTGACCACTCTTCACACGGAGGACAGTCCTGAGTCTGTGAAGAAACTGGTCGGCAAGGTCAATTCGTTCATGAATGATTACCCGGAATATCCTCTTCCGGCGTCAATCTGCGTCTTCCCTAACCTGGCTTCTGTGGTTCGGGAGAATCTGGCGACCTCTGACGTTCATGTCACGGCTGTGGCCGGATGTTTTCCTACATCCCAGAGCTTCATCGAGGTGAAGGTCAAGGAGTGTGAAATGGCTGTAGAGGCCGGGGCTGATGAGATTGACATCGTCTTGGCTCTGAATGCTTTCATGTCAGGTGATGAAGAGACCGCCCGTAAGGAGATCAGGACAATCCGCGCGGCTGTTGACGAGGCTGCGGCCAAGGCCGGACGAAAGGTCACTCTGAAGGTGATTCTTGAGACAGGATTGCTTGTCACTCCAGAGAACATCGCCAACGCCTCTTTCCTGGCGATGGAAGAAGGCGCTGATTTCATAAAGACTTCCACCGGTAAGGTCAGTGTGAACGCCACGCCTATGGCGGCATACATCATGTGTGAGAGCATCAAGGCTTTCCACGAGAAAACCGGCAGAAAAGTCGGATTCAAGGCCGCCGGAGGCATCTCCACATCGAAGGATGCGGTCTGCTACCATTCCATAGTGAAAACAATTCTCGGTAACGACTGGATAAACAAGGAACTGTTCCGGTTCGGCGTAAGCCGTCTGGCCAACTCCTTGATGTCTTCAATTGAACAGAAGACGGTGGTCTATTTCTAGACTACATTCCGTTCACGCCTGTGCGCTCTTTGCCGCTGTTGTCCTTGACGATGTGCTCGTCAGGGATGGCGGCGGCTGTTTTTACAAGATATTCCCGGAGGTCTTCCCATCTGTGGAACGCTCCGCCAACGGTCTTGACAGCCGGGATTGTTGTCTCTTGCTCGTTATAGACAAGTTTCACCAATACGTCCCCACGCTTGTTCCTAAAGAAGACCATCTGGATGTTGGATGCCATCGGCATCATCTGGAAGTCAAACCAACGCTCGTGCACGTCCGCCGACTTCCACCGTTTCTCCATACCGGCGATTCCGATGGTGCCGACAAGCGGAAGGAGTCCGACATCATGGCCGAACCTTAGGTCCGCGGCTCTGTCGCTCTCCGGTTTCACGGCCCTGTCTGCCTTGGCGACGATGTCCTCGATGAGCGGTTTGGCGATGGATGAGACATATTCTCCCTCCTCCTTTGAGATTCCGAAACTGTAGTAGAGCTTGTTGTTCCTTGAGATCCAAAGCCCCGTGAGCTCGTCATTGGTGAAATGATTGAATATGTCAGGACGCGCGTCCGTGTTAGGACTGATTCCGCCGGCAAGGAATACATTGTCCATGAACTCTTTAGGGTTATGCGTGAGCTTGGCGGCCTTGGCCGGATCAGTGAAGATGGCTTCAAAGAACCTTTCGTGGGAGACCAGACTGTCCAGCAAATGCTTTCTCAGGACGTTCGATCCCTTTATCACATCCTTTGTGTCAAGGTTCATGCTGATGTAATCCAGATATTTAGGGCCTGTGACATAGTGAAACCTCAGGTTCGCGTTCCTTTCCTGAAGCACGGATGTGAAATTCGCCATGCTTATCAGGCATCTTGGCCAGTAACTTGAGACACATTCCACTTCAAGCCTCCCACCTTTGAATACTTCAGGATAATGGGCTGTCATTCTGGAAGCTATCCCGTGATGCTCTTCCGCACCTCTCTCGCTGAGCATCCCGAACATTCCCTGGTGTTCTGACCAGACAGTGTCTATCTGGCTTTTCAGAAGTTTGCCCTCGTCTGTCAGAAGTCCTGCTTTCTCTGCGGCGATAAGTGTTTCGACCGCCCCTTTGAACAGCCCGGCGCCGGTGTGGTAACGTGAACCATGTCTTCCATAATGGCTGATATAGAACGGTTTGTAGCCTTTTGGCGCTTTGGTGAATGTTGATGGGGAATATTCGTAATAATGATAGACACCTCCGGCCCTGTCAGGGTTTTCCTCAATCAACTCTTTATACGACTGTGCCTGAACAGAAAAACTGAACACGCTGGTGATCAATACAATGGATGCCGCACGTACGGCGCTGCGAGTGAATATTCCCATGCTTTTGCTGAATTTTAATTGTGGGCAAAGATAGGAAAACACCCTTAAATTGTCAAGCATGGCCGATTTTTAACTTAACCGTGGAATATTTCATTCCACGGCTGCCTGACTCTACCTTTGCCATGTAACTAAAAACCAACTGAACGATGAAATGGTTCTTCAAAATGATGCTGCCGGCTCTGGTGCTGGCGTCGTGCAGCAAAGAGGGAGGGTCTCCGGTGGAGGTCAGCCCTGTCAGCACAAAGGAGAATGTCGAGGTCGTGGCTCATGATGTGATCGAGCTGGGACGGAAGCTTGAAAACCCTTATTCTGTGACCAATGTCGGCAAGGCTCTTGCGGCTTTGTATCCTACAAGAGGGGAGGTGAGTGTCCCGGTCACTGATTACTATGTCCGTTTCCTCCCCAAGGACACGGTGCAGTTCAATCTTCTCTCGGATCTTGGTGTGGAGATGCTGGATCATCCTATGGATTGTGAGATCCTAAGGGATGGTGACTACTACCATGATCCGTCTGTTCCGGAGGGTGAGATCACTTGGCAGTATGCGGTCGTGCCTCCTGACTTTGTCTTTCCGGAAGGTATCCGTCATGAGATTCTGGACGAGTGCTTTGTGCCTGATGACAACGTCGCCACGAGGTCTCTCGGTGATTTGGACCTTGACGCTCTGGAAAGAAAGGCGTTCGAGATTACGGACAACGCAGACTTTCTTGAGCCTGAGACAAGGGCTAGGGCCAGGCCTTCCGGAAGGATCACGATTGTCGATGACAAACTTAGGAGCAAGAAGACAGTCGGTGTCGCCGGTGTCAAGATGGTGGCTAATGTCTTTGTGAAGATCGCCACGACTTACACGGACGAGAACGGCAACTACGAGTTTTCCCGCAAGTTTTCCGCCAGGCCTCGTTACAGGATCTGCTTCAAGAACAGGGTCGGATTCTCGATCGGGCTGAATCTGATTTTGATTCCGGCCTCGATCTCGGCAATCGGCAAAGGATCATCGACAGGGATTGATCTCACTATCGACAAAAATTCAGACGCCACCTTGTTCCGCAGGTGTGTGGTCAACAACGCCGCATACGACTACTTCAAGAAGTGTCAGGCAACAGGCGTCACCATGCCTCCCAAGAACCTGAGGTTCTGGATTCTGAATATTCTCAGGCCATCCAGCACTCTGATGATGCATCACGGAGCGTTGCTTGACAACAAACTGGTCAGCAAGTATATCGGTAAATACGCGTCCATCGTGAGGATTTTCGCTCCGGACATCACGATCGGCTCCAAGGACAAGAACGGGGACTACGCGGCATTGTACTCAACCACAGTGCATGAGATGGCACATGCCAGTCATTTCAACAAGGTGGGGACGGACTATTGGCGTAAGTATGCTACCTACATTCTTACCTCGTACATTTCAACCGGTGACTGCTATGGCACCGGCAATGGAGAGAACGCAGGCTATTGCGAGATCGGCGAGATGTGGGCATATTACATGGAAAACGCATTGTACAAGGAACGTTACGGGAGAAATCCTGGCTTTGGCAATGAATATTGGTTCAAATCTCAGATTTTATCCGAACTTGAAGCAGGAGGAATCAGCCGCTCGGACATCCTGGACTGCATGGGATACTACACGAATGACATAAAGATTCTGAAATCAGTCCTTCTGGAAAACCGTGCGGACAAGGCAGCCTTGATCGACAAGGTTTTCAAGAAATATGGAAGGTAGCCTGATCTTTGTTTTAATAGCCTGATTTCAGAGAGGGATGACAGAAAAATGACCTGTCATTCCTCTTTTTAGGGTTACTTATGTTTTTTTAAAAAAGTATTTTAATTATATACCGATTCATTTCGGCAGAGATTTATAGAATATCATGGGCAGTGATTTGGATTCGTAAGATATGGGCGTGGAAATCGGAGAAATGATTAGTTCGCGGATAAAAAGTGAAATTTGTGATAGAAAAAATAAATTGCAATATTTGCGGTCAAAATTTGTCAGCAAAGCATTTAAGATGCGGAAAAGTGGATCCGTAATGACTTTAGCCTGGCGATTATTGAGTTGGTTAGTGGTTCAAACTCTCAGGCATTCTTTCTAGAATGTCTCCAAAAGCGTTCCAAGGATCGAACTTTTACTTGTGAGAAAGAGACTATTTGCAGGCGACAGTAGTCTCTTGTTCACTAATTTGAATAGTGTATAGTAATGTATATAAAACAAGTATCGATGAAAAAAAGCAGATTTTTTCTCGCGGTGATTTCACTTTTCGTGGCGATCACTTCATCGGCACAGAACATTTCTGTGACCGGTGTCGTTACTGATGCTTCTACAGGTGAGCCGATACCTTTCGCGTTCTGTCAGGTAAAAGGCTCCACCAAGGGAAGCAGCAGTGACGCCGATGGGCGTTATTCAATCCCCGTGCCAAGTGATGGTACTATCATCTTCTCATCCATGGGATATGAGCAGAAAGAGGTGGCCGTCAAAGGTAAAACCACAATCAATGTGGCATTGACCCCGGACTCTCAGCTTCTTGAGGGGGTAGTCGTCACTGGTATGCAGAAAATGGACCGCCGTCTTTTCACGGGTTCCACGGCCAAGCTGGACGCGGAATCGGCGAAGATCGATGGTCTCACCGATGTCAGCCGCTCCCTTGAGGGACGTGTCGCCGGTGTGTCCGTGCAGAATGTGTCGGGAACGTTCGGAACAGCTCCTAAGATCCGTGTCCGTGGCGCCACTTCCATCTACGGCTCATCAAAGCCGCTTTGGGTTGTCGATGGCGTGATCATGGAGGATGTTGTGGATGTCAGCGCAGACCAGCTTTCTTCTGGTGACGCCTCCACTCTTATCTCTTCGGCGATCGCAGGACTCAACTCCGATGACATAGAGTCGTTCGATATCCTCAAGGATGGCTCCGCCACCTCTATCTATGGCGCGAGGGCTATGGCCGGTGTGATTGTCGTCACGACCAAGAAGGGCCGTGCGGGATCGTTCAGACTCAACTACACAGGCGAGTTCACAACAAGGCTCAAACCGTCTTACCGCACGTTCAACATAATGAACTCGCAGGATCAGATGGAAATCTACCAGGAACTCCAGCAGAAGGGTTACCTTAATTATGCTTCTTTGGCAAACGCCTCAGACAGCGGAGTCTATGGTAAGATGTACCAGTTGATCGGTCAGTATGACAAGACATCCGGACAGTTCGGTCTCGCGAACACGGCGGCTGCCAGGGCTGAATACCTCAGGGCTGCCGAGTACAGGAACACTGACTGGTTCGACACTCTCTTCAGCAACGCTCTGCAGAGCAACCATTCCTTGAGCGCTTCCGGTGGTTCAGAGAACGCCACCTATTACGCGTCTCTTTCTGTGATGCAGGATCCGGGTTGGACAAAACAGAGTTCCGTTTCTCGTTACACCGGCAACCTCAACACGACTTTCAAGTTCAGTGACATATTCACTTTCAACCTCATCAGCAACGCTTCTTTCCGTAAGCAGCGTGCGCCGGGAACCCTCGGACAGACGATGGATGTGGTTTCGGGTGAGGTGAAGCGTGACTTCGACATCAACCCTTACTCATACGCGCTCAACACCTCACGCGCGCTTGACGCCAATGAGTACTACACGAGAAACTACGCTCCGTTCAACATCATGCATGAGCTTGACAACAACTACATCGACTTGGGCGTGACTGACATCCGTATTCAGGGAGAATTGAAGGCCAAGCCTTTCAAACAGTTGGAACTGAGCGCTCTCGGTGCTGTCAAGTACACGACTTCTTCACAGGAGCACAACATCCTTGACGAATCCAACCAGTCTCTCGCTTACCGCGCGATGGACACCGCCACCATCAGGGACAACAACCCGTTCCTTTACAAGGATCCGGACAACCCTTACGCATTGCCTATTTCTGTTCTTCCTAAAGGTGGTATCTACGAGAGGACAGACAACTCGTTGCTCGGTTGGGATTTCCGTGCCACAGCCAATTACAGCGAGACATTCGCCGAAAAACACATCGTCAATCTTTTCGGCGGTACCGAGATCAACAGCACCGAGCGTCATGGAACTTGGTTCCGCGCGTGGGGTATCCAGTACGGAATGGGTGAGACTCCTAACTACAACTACAACGTGTTCAAGAAGGGCAACGAGGAGAACAGTGACTACTACACCATGACCAACACTCATGTCCGCTCCGCCGCGTTCTTCGCCAATGGTACATATTCTTATATGGGCCGCTACACCTTGAACGGCACAATCCGCTACGAGGGTACCAATAAGCTTGGAAAGAGCCGTCAGGCCCGCTGGCTTCCTACATGGAACATCTCTGGTGCGTGGAACCTTCATGAGGAGGAATGGATGAAACCGCTCAACGCGATCTCTCACCTTTCCCTCAAGGCTTCTTATTCACTTACCGCCGACAGAGGTCCTTCGACAGTGACCAACTCGGCTGTGGTGATCTCTTCAAAGAATCCGTGGAGACCGTTCACTTCCGTGAAGGAATCCATGCTTTACATCTCTGACCTTGCAAACACAGATCTGACTTACGAGAAGAAGAAGGAACTGAACCTCGGTCTTGAGGCCGGTTTCATTGACAACCGCATCAATTTCACCTTCGATTGGTTCACACGTGACAACTATGACCTTATCGGTGTCATCAACACCCAGGGTCTCGGCGGTCAGGTTGAGAAACTTGGTAACATCGCTTCCATGAAGTCTGACGGTGTCGAGATTTCTCTCACCACCAAGAACATTGTGAAGAAGAACTTCACTTGGACGACCAACTTCATCTACTCTCATTCTCACAATGAGGTGACCAACCTTAAGACGACCATGAGAGCCATCGACCTTATCACTGGTAACGGATTCGCGCAGGAGGGTTATCCTGTTCGAGGAATATTCTCCATTCCGTTCACAGGTCTGAACTCAAACGGTCTTCCTACCTTCATCAATGAGGACGGCGAGTCCACTGTCAGCGGCATCAACTTCCAGTACTCTGACTCTGAGGGCCTTTCCAAGTGGCTTAAGTATTCCGGAAACGCAGATCCTACCGATGTCGGATCTCTCGGCAACATCTTCGAGTTCTACGGCTTCCGCTTCAATGTGTTCATGACGTACTCATTTGGAAACGTTATCCGTCTTGACCCTGTCTTCAGCAACACCTACAATGATCTCGACTCCATGCCTAAGGAGTTCGCCAACCGTTGGACTGTCCCTGGAGACGAGAACACCACCAGCGTTCCGGCCATCGCGAGTGTATGGCAGAACAGGCAGGACACCAACCTCCGCAAGGCTTACAGCGCCTACAACTACTCGACCGAGCGAATCGCCAGAGGTGATTTCATCCGTATGAAGGAGATCTCGCTTTCTTACGACTTCCCGAGGAAGTGGATTGAGAAGATTAAACTTAATTCGCTGTCACTCAAGGCTCAGGCCACCAACTTGTTCCTTATCTACGCCGACAGCAAGCTCAACGGTCAGGATCCTGAGTTCTTCAACACCGGCGGTGTGGCTGTCCCGGTTCCTAAGCAGTTCACATTCACTTTGAAAATTGGTCTTTAATCTGGAGGGAAAGATATATGAAAAACAAATATTCCATAATAGCCTTCGCGGCGGTTGCTTTCAGCCTTGTCTCATGCGACAAGTTTCTGGATGTGATGCCTGACAACAGAACGGAGCTTGACACTCAGGAGAAAATCCGCTCCTTGCTGGTGTCCGCTTACCCGGAGACAGACTATCTGCTTGTCAGCGAGTTCTCCTCGGACAATGTCGATGACTTCGGCCCTGAGAACCCTAACACAGATCCTTTTATCGATGAGGTTTACGCGTGGAAGGATGTCACCAACACCGACAACGAGGACCCTGAGAACATCTGGCAATCCTCCTATTCGGCCATCGCGGCTGCCAATCAGGCAATAGAGGCCATCACTAACATGGTCGGTCCGGATGCCGAAGGGTATGAGCCGGAGATGGCAGAGGCTCTTCTTTGCCGTGCCTACAGTCATTTCGTGCTTGTGAATATGTTCTCGCAGGCCTACACTGAGGCGACTGCGGATCAGAAACTCGGCGTCACTTACATGAGCGCTCCTGAGCAGGGACTCAATCCTAAGTACGAAAGGGAGTCTGTGGCTCAGATCTATGCAAAGATCGATCAGGATCTCCAGAAGGCTCTCCCGCTCGTCAGCGACAATTACTACACTGTGCCTAAGTACCACTTCAACCAGAAGGCCGCGTATGCTTTCGCCACGCGTTTCTATCTCTATTATGAGAAACCTGAAGAGGCTGTCAAGTACGCTGACGCTTGTTTGGGAACCGCTCCTGCGACAATGCTCCGCGACTGGCGCGCACAGGCAAAGATGACTCAGGACGATGAGGTTCTGACCAACCATTTCATCGATGCCACACTGTCGGCCAATCTGCTTCTGATCACGGCGTATTCGAAGATGGGTCTTTGCTTTACAGGACCGTATTCAGTATATTCAAAATACGCTGCCGGAAACTATCTTGCCACGAATGAGACCGGTATTGCCCTTGCCACCCTTTTGGGAAAGGACAACGAGTCGTTCTTCGCTGTGCCGATGAAGGTTTACCAAGGCACGAACCACGACAAGACCACTTTCTGGAAGTTGCCTTACCTGTTCGAATTCTCAGACCCTGTCGCCCAGATCGGTTATTACAGGACAGTCTATCCGGCCTTCACTTCCGACGAGGTTCTTCTTGAGAGGGCTGAGGCAAAGCTCCTCCTCAAGCAGTATGACTCGGCTGTGGCTGACATGAACCTCTGGCTGTCCAACATCTCGAAGACTGATTGGAACCTCAGCGCCGAGGAGATCAACAATCTTATGAAGGATATTCCTTACTCAACGGCATTGGCTTCAACCGTCAAGAAGAAGCTTAACGCTCCCTTCCTTCAGAGCCCTAGCGAGCTTCAGGAGAATCTGATTCACTTCTGTCTGCTTCTTAAGAGGGTTGACACCTACGCCCAGGGACTCAGATGGTTTGATGTCAAGCGTTACGGCATTGAGATCCAGAGACGTGTCATGGGATCTGACGGCAACCCTCGTACCGCTGGTGATGTCCTCAAGGTAGATGACGAAAGGCGCGCCATACAGGTTCCTAGGAAAGTTATTGACGCAGGATATGCACCGAACCCGAGAAACTAAACTCATAAATTGACTGGAATATGAAGAAAATTATAACATATCTCTCAATCGCTGCCCTTTCTGTTCTGTCGTTTTCGGCTTGCCAGAAAGATGACCTCAACCCTGACAGTGTCATCAAGGTTGAGACGGCTCCTGCGACTGAATTGGACAAATGGCTTAACGACAACTATGTCAAGCCTTACAACATTGACTTCAAGTACCGCTTCGAACTGAACGAGTCGGACATGAACTATTACACTGTACCTGCCGATTATGACGAGGCTGTCATCATGGCCCACCTTGTGAAGTATCTTTGTATTGACACCTATGATGAGGTCGCCAGTGTTGACTTCACCAGAGAGTATTTCCCTAAGATGTTCTTCCTTATCGGTGAGTTTGAGTACAGGAACAACGGAACGTTCATTCTTGGAACAGCTGAAGGTGGCAAGAAGATCCTCCTTTCCGGTGTGAATTATCTGAGCGCCATGCTCAAGCAGGGACCGGAGGCTCTCAACCATTACTACATCAAGACGATCCACCACGAGTTCACCCATATCCTCAACCAGATCAAGGATTATCCTACAGACTTCAAGCAGGTCACCGGTTCCGGTTATGTGGCTGACAACTGGAGCAAGGAACCTTACAACAAAGAGTACCTCAAAAACGGCTTCATCAGTGACTATGCCCAGCATTCAGACGGTGAGGACTTCGCGGAGATGCTGTCCATCTATGTCACCAACACGCAGGAGTATTGGGACTCACAGCTTAAGGATGCTGGTTCATCAGCAGACTTCATCCGCGCGAAACTTCAGATTGTCAGAGATTACATGAAGTCTGTGTGGTCCATTGATATTGACGAGCTTCGCTCCGTAATCATCCGTCGTCAGGATGACGTGATGCAAGGCAAGGTTGACCTCAGCGATTTAACGGTAAAATAATTGGTGATTAGATTATGAAATTCAATAAAATATTAACAGTCGTTCTGGCAGGGGTGTCAGTGCTTTCAGCCCAGTCTTGTCTCAAGGATCAGGCGGATGTCTTTGACTCTTCGTCTTCTGAGCGTCTTCAGGCTTACATTGAACAGACCCGTGAGATCTTGACCTCCAATGAAAAAGGATGGATCATGGAGTATTATCCGGGTTCCGGCCAGTCAAAGGGTGGTTATGCCTACTATCTTGCCTTCACAGATGCTGAGGTGACTGCATCCTACGAGCTCGATCCGGAGAATTCCTACAAGAGTGTTTACAAGCTTACGACGGACAATGGCGCCGTGCTTTCGTTCGACTCTTACAATCAGGCTCTTCATCACTTTGCCACTCCATCGTCAACGGAGTATCAGGCTAAGGGTGGTGACTTCGAGTTCACCATCGTGAGCGTAAGTCCTGAAAAGATCGGCCTTCGTGGCAAGCGTTCCGGAAACCATTATGACCTCTATCCTTACGATTCTGATCTGACCCCGGCCGCGTATCTTGCCAAGGTAGCTGATGTGGCTTCAAGCATGCGTGCCGCCATCATCGACGGCAAGGTCGGAGACACGGATGTCACAGGCGGGGTTGATTTCAACAACCGCAGGATAACCTTCAAGTATGTTGATCCGGCCGCCTCAGCCGAGACTTCCGGGGATGACGGGACTGTGGTTGTCGAGGCTCCGTTCATGTACACATCGAAAGGTATCAAGACCTACGAGCCGGTCGAGGTTGCAGGAGCCACGATCAACAGCATGGATTATCATTCCGACAATAACATCCTTACCAACGGATCGATTGTTTTCCAGGGCAAGCTTCCTGAGGACTACACCCAGTACAGTGACTTCGCCGGTGACTTCAAACTCTCTATGTACTACGGAAGGCTTACACTTGATGTGACACTCACGCCTGACGAGGAAGGCAACGGCTATCTCATGAGTGGCTTCGTGTCCGGCGATCACAATGTGTACCTTGGCTACGATAGGGCGCGCGGCCGTCTTACCATGAATGTCCAGTCTCTGGGCGCTGACGGCTCAAATACTGTATGGCTTGCCGCATGGAGCCTTTCCGGTGGCGGAAACCTTACTTGGGACACAACCACTGGATACGGAATGGAGATTGTCCGTGGATCCCAAGAAGGAGAGTTTATATTTGTCGACAACGGCAAGACTGACATGGTAATCGACTCGTTCATCCTTTGGGCGACCGATGCAAGCGGCAAGTCTGCCGGTGAATTCACAGGGTGGGGTGAAAACCAGTTCCCTTATCTTCAGACCCTTGTCCGTAAATAACGAAAAGGCTTTATCATGAAAAAGATAATTTCAGCAATATTCATGGCCTTGGCTATAATCGCATCCTCTTCCTGCTCCAAGCAGGAGGTGGATGGGAGCGAGGCCCAGACAATATCCGTCAAGGAAAACAATCTTAAGATTCCCGCCAAAGGTGGCGAGGGTACAATCGAGTTCGTTACCGAGTCTCCTATCGAGGTGACGGTTGACAAGGACTGGTGCCAGGTTTCTGTGAAAGACAATGTGGCCACTGTCACCGCTCCTGCGAATGAAAGTTATGAGTCCAGATATGCCACTGTCACTGTGAAGTCGGGTGACGCTAAGTCTGATTTCACGGTTCAGCAGTTCGGTTTCTACAGCACTGGTTTCAATCCTTCTGGCATCAAGGCTTCCCACAAGGCTGTCTCATTCGATTTCCCTTACGAGTATGATGAGACCATTACTGCGAGTGCGGATGTGGATTGGATCACCGTGACTGTCACCGAGAACAACCTTAACGTCGCCATCGCAGAGAACACCATTAAGGGAACACCTGCTGATATGTCGCGTTCGGGAAATGTCGAGTGGAAGCTTGGCCATGACAGCGGTGTGATTTCCGTGGTTCAAAACAACTTGTCCTACATGAGTGTTGACGCCAACTGGACTGTCCGTTATGGTGGTATCAAGGATTATGAAGGCGAGCAAGCGGCTTACATTTACAATGATGTGGCTGATCCGGCTCTGTCAGGCAAGTACAGCATCTACTACGTCAGCAAGTCTGAATTCACTGAAAGTGGATTGGAAATGGATGATTTCGCAATTGAGGTGGCTGTTGCCGTGAGGAAAGAGATAATGTATATTGTTGAACTTTACAACCAGATGGGATACCCGGCGGAGTTCTCCAATTTCCTTTACGAGGATAGCGATTACGAGGTGTTCGATCCAATGGATGCCGGCGACTACATCGCGTTTGCGATCGGATTCACTGATGATGGTGCCGCCACTGGTCACTATGCCTACAGTGATTTCACTGTTACCAGCGGTGGTGGTGGCTCCGCAGAGGGCTATGACGCTTGGCTTGGAGACTGGACAGTCACGAGAGGATCGGCGACTGACACTTGGAAGATCTCCACGCTTGAGAAGGGGACCAGCTATACCATCACCGGCATCGAGGGACAGTCATTCCCTGTCACTGCCACTTATGACTCTGCCACAAAGGGTATTGAAGTCCGCGCTCAGGATGGACTCGGCACCGTATCGACCCAAAAGTATGGTGAATGCACCGTCGGTCTCTTCGGCGGATGGGGAGAATCCAGCTTCGCCAAAGGAACGTATGTGATCTTCACAGGAACCATTTCAGGCAGCACGGCCAAGCTTGCCGCAGGCCATGTGAGCTTCAGCGACGGATCAAGCTATGATCTTGAGAGAGTCCAGTTCGTCGCTGCCACAGCCGATGGCAAATATCTCACTATCAGTAAGGACAAGACACCTCTGCCTACGACTCTCACCAAGAAAGGTGGCAGTGGCGACAATCCTGGCGGTGGCGGCTCGGACGCCTACAAGAAATGGCTTGGGAACTGGAGCATAAACGCCGGGGCGTTCGACATCGCCCTCACTCAGAAGGTGGCTGACAAGACCATCAACATGAAGGGCTGGCAGATGGATCAGGATTTCTTCGAGCCTGCCGAGGTTACATTCGACTCAGAGTCAGGCAGCATCGTGCTATACGGCAACGATGATGAGCCTATCGCGGGCAATGTTGACATCGGAGCTTCTGAGGGTGCCTGCAATCTGTACTACGTAGGTAAGTTCATCCACACTGACGGTAAGGAATATTACATCACGTCCGGTGGTAATGGCCCTTACGATGTGGCGACCGGGACATTGCAGAGCGATGGTTCAGTCAAGTTCACCGGAAACTCATTCCAGCTTCAGGGTGGCGGAGACTTTACCTACAACCGTATGGAATTGATCGCTGTGCCTATCTCTGATCCTGACGGAGGTGTGTACACCTTCAAGAGCAAGCCTGACGAGTTCCCTCTTACCGGTGCCAAGTCCGGCACCACTTCTGTCAAGACTATGAGTCTGGACAAGACCAAAGGCGCTTGGGTCAAGGTCGACAGGAACAGCTTCAGGACCATATCCGCTAATGGACCATTTGAGTTCTGCACCCCATATAAGGCTCTGCCTGAGGTTTCTCACTTGCTGGGAAAAAGAATTGTAGTAAAGTAAAACCATAAAACAGTCATAATATGAAGGCAATTAAAATTTTGATGGCTGCCGCCATGACCGCGACATTGGCTCTTGCTGGCGGTTGCGCTGACAACGATGATCTTTACGAAAAGTTTGATGACCTTGTTGTGAGAGTTGACGCCCTTGAAAAAACCGTCAACGAGATCAATAAGATAACTATACCTGGAATGCAGTCGATTGTGGCTGCAATCCAGGGTAATATCTACGTCACTTCAGTCACTCCTGGTGACAATGGTTACACAATCACTTTCTCTGACGGTACCACCGCTGTCATCACAGACGGTGTGGACGGAGAGAAGGGAGACAAGGGCGACACTCCTGTTGTGGGTGTTGTCGAGGCTGACGGAGAGTTCTACTGGGCAGTTGACGGCAAGCCGCTTCTTGACTCTGCCGGCAACAAGATCCCTGTCCATTCAGCTGTTCCTCAGCTCCGTATCCGTGATGGCAAGTGGCAGATCTCCTATGACAAAGGTGAGACATGGGCCGACGTGGATGTACTTGGCAATCCTGGTGGCTCCACTATTTCGATCGAGGATGGAGACACAACCGTGACTTTCTTCATCAACGGCGAGGCCTATACCATCCAGAAGGAGCTTCCTTTCTATTTGGTATTCGACGCTCGCAAGGATCTCGGTGTTCCTGTAGGTGGTGACGAATATACTTACCCATATTCCCTCAAAGGTGTTTCAGAAGGAGATGAGGTAGAGGTTGACATCCTCAACTGCACCTCTGGATGGGAGGCCAGGGTGATCTCTCTTCCTAAAGGAGAAGTGCCTGGCTACATCGGAGTGAAGCACAGTGAGAACGCAACAGGAAAAGTCTTTGTCTATGCCAGCAACGGCCGAGGAAAGACCGACATCAAATCTCTTGTCTTTGAGGACGGTGTGCTTACCGCCGAGGCTGACGTCAAGCCTGTCCCTGCGGCAGGTGGTGAGGTCAAAGTTTCCGTGACCACCAACATGGACTATGAATTGTATGTTGACAGAACCCAGAAGTGGATCAGCGTGGCTCCTCAGACAAAGGCAACCCATGTCGATGTCTATACCTTGGTTTGCGAGGCAAACACGGCGGGTTCGTTCCGTTCCGCTGAGGTTGATGTCATCAACACTGTGACGGGTGAGACTCCTAATGTCTTCTATGTCATCCAGTACCCTGCCGAGACTGTGGCCACCGACATCGCTTCCCTTGCCAATGTGGCTGACAATACTCCGGTCACCCTTTACAAGGAGACCGTCCTTGCCACTTCTGATAACTCCGCTGTTGTTTCCGATGGAACAAGCTGCCTGTACGTGACAGGAGCCACCTCCGCGCTTCCTGTCGGCAAGGTGATCACTCTGAACGGTGTGAAGAAGACTGATAAGGAGACGGAGGTCGTTTCGGTTGAGGCCACTTCATACGAAGTGACGGCCGAGACATCCAGTGTGACCGCCCCGACATCTTCCTATCTCGGCTGGGTGACTGAATTCCCTGCGTACGTCATCACTTCCGGCAAACTTGAGAAGGAAGGTGACACATATTTCATCAAGGCTCCGATGGGACAGAAAGTGGTGTTTGAAGCTCCGCTTGCGTCGTTCGATCTCGCTTCCAAGGTAGGAGGATATGTGAATGTCTATGGCTATGTCTCATCATCCGTTTATCCGGAGGGTGAGAAAGCTGAGACTTGCTCTATGATCCTTAACGCCGTTTCCGCGATCGAATTCAAGGAGAACAACGCATGGACGCTTTCATACAGCACTGATCCTGAAGACAAGAAGTACCCAGAGGTCATCACCAACACTGTGAGTGGCTCAACAGTGCCTTACACCCTAACCTTCTATTCTGAAGAGGATTATGCGAAACTTGGCGGATCACCTGTGAACGCCGCCTTGCTGCTCAGCGATGACGTGCTGTACTATTTCGATCTGTTGGGCGATGTCTACGGTCGTGATGAAATCTATGATATGCTTGTCCACGCCGATGGCTCAACCGGTTCAGACAGCTTCGGAGAGAAGGACTTCGGCAAATATGTGGCTGTGGCCGCGGGAATCGCCGCTGACGGAACTCCTACCGGTGACTACAAGACTTTTGAATTCGAAAAGAAGGAACCTGTCTCTGTCGCTACGTATGCCGACTTCATCGGAAGATGGAAAATGGGTGACAACGTCTTGACCGTCTCTGAGAAAGTTAATGGCAGCACTTACAATGTTACCGGACTTCCAAACCAGGACGAGAACGGATTGGCGCCTGTTGAGGCTGAGTTCTCTGACGGAAAGTTCATCCTCAAGGAGCAGAAGCTTTCAGAGGCATGGAACAATCCGAAATATGGTGACTGTGACATTTATCTTTCCGGAAAGTTCAACTACAATTATAAGGTTTACGCCGCTTATGGATGGAACACCGAAGATCCGTCAGTCATTCTTACAGGTTACGTCCTTGAAAAAGGAGGCGGTATGACCGTTTACGCCGGTTCTTGTGAGAAAGGTAAATTCCACTCATTCTGCCTGACTTGGCAGATACAGGCCGGAGAGAACGCAGGTAAGGGCAATTTCTGGCCAGAGGTGACAATTTCGGACATGACAAAGCTCAAGGAGGCCTCGTCTGCATACAAAGCTTGGCTCGGAAGCTACACCCTCAGCACAAAGTCTATAAAGACAGGTAATGACACAACCTACAATGTTGTCCTTAGGGAAGCCCTTCCTGACGAGACGATCGCTTTGGATGGCATAGGAGTCGATGGCATTCCTCTCATTTATGATGCGGAAGGCGACAAGTGCTCACTGGTCTATGGTAACTTCTCTTCAAGTTCATCCTACAATTTCTATGTCTCTGGAATCACCAATGACGATTATGTCTGCACCGGTGATCCTGACACAAGAGAGATCGCCACTGTCACCAAGTCTGCGGACAAGACCATCAAGTTCGAGAACGTGGTGTATAAGCTGTCCGAAGAAAGGCCGGAGGTCTATGCCAAGTACTGGGGTGTTCTGGGGCTGTCCACATCAACTAAGGAATGGTACACTTTCACAGATGTCGACTACATAGTAAATCCGGCGACATTGACTCCGTCAGCCGCCTCCAAGTCGGTAAAGAGCCTCTCCGCTCCAAAGACCGGCAAGAGTGTTCGTTTTGACACCAAGTCGCTTCCGTCAAGTATGACCATTGCACGTGACACTAAGTTACGCGATGCTCAAGACAAGAAAGTGGATGCGAGAACCGCGAAATCCGGCCGCGCCAAGCTTCTTGAATTGAAATAATTTATATACCTTTGATTTTTCAAGGGATCCGGATTGTACGGTTCGGATCCCTTTTTTTCGAAAATATGAAAGTAAGTTCACTCTTATCTGCGGCTGCTCTGCTCGCGGCCTCGTCATTTTTGTTCTTTTCCTGTTCCAAATCGGAGCATGCATTGTCGTCTGACAGTGGGAATGCAAAGCCTTCCGGTCTTCAAGAGCAACGCCCCTATACTCAAGACGAGATTGATAAGGCAATTTATATTCCTGGATCAATGATCGTGAAATTGACGCCTGAAGCCGCGGATGCGATGGAGAAGGGGAGTGCTTTGCTATCTTCTGTCTCAGAGAGCCTTGGTGTCAAGCATGCCGAGCGTCTTTTCCCTGACGCCGGCGAATATGAACCGCTTCACAGAAAATGTGGCCTCCATCAGTACTACATCGTGGACTTCGATTCTGCTCTGCCTCTTGCCAAGGCTCAGGAGATTCTCGGATCACTTGACGGCGTAGAGGCTTCTGAAAAACGCAACATAATCTGCAGGTCCGCTTCCACCAACGATCCTGGCTACGCCTACCTTTGGGAATATTCAGGCCGTTACAGCATCAATGTCGAGGACGCCTGGAAGTACACAACCGGAGATCCTTCGGTCGTTGTCTGTGTCGTTGACGGAGGGATCGACCTCAAGCATGAGGATCTGGCTTGGAACTGTGGCAGTGTCAACTGGAATTTCGTGAGAAACAGCTCAAATATTATCCCTGAAGACCATGGATGTCATGTCGCCGGCACAATCGCAGGGGTCAGAAACAATGGAAAGGGACTTGCGGGAATAGCTGGAGGTGACTATGCGGCCGGGAAAAAGGGCGTGACTTTGATGAGCGCTCAGGTTTTCCAGGGAAACAGTACTGCCTCAAGTTTCCAAAATGCTATAGTTTGGGGTGCGGACAACGGAGCGGTCATCAGCCAGAACAGCTGGGGCAATGACTATGACTTCGATGGTAACGATGTGCTTTCCGCCTATGAGAAGGACTATGCCTTGCGGGACAGGATTTCCTCTTCAATGGCGGCTGCGATTGATTATTTTATCGCTTATGCCGGGTGTGACAAGGATGGCAACCAAAAGCCGGGCTCTCCAATGAAAGGAGGTCTGGTAGTCTTCGCGGCGGGAAATTATGGCATAGCAAACGGTGTTCCGGCGTCATACGCGCCGGTGATCGCGGTTGGCGCTTCCGGAATGACAGGCAGGCTGTCCTCATTCTCCAACTATGGTAGTTGGGTGGACATCTGCGCTCCTGGAGAGAGCATCTACAGTTGTGTGGCTTCAGGATCTTACGGCAGTTCCCAAGGAACCTCGATGGCCTGTCCTCATGTCTCGGGAGCTTTGGCTTTGCTGCTCTCTCAATTCGGAGGACAAGGGTTCACCAACGAGAATCTGAAGGAAGTCCTTCTTGAAGGTGCAAACGCGAGCCTGATAAACTACAATGGCAAGGCAATGGGCCCATACCTCGATGTTATGGGCTCGATGAGATACGGCCTTTCCAAGTACGGGAGAGAGAATAACAATCCCCCGGTCATAGAGACATCCTATACGGGTGATTTCAAATTCCGCCAGTGGGAGAGCGTGTCGATTCCGTTCACCGTGTCGGATCCTGACGGCGACAATGTCGAGGTCACTACAGATTTTGAGGGAAGGGCGAAACTGGTCCGCGGTTCCAAGGATCCTGATGTCTACAACTTTGAGATCCTGTGCGAGTTAGTCTCCGATTTCACACCTAAGAAGGCAAAGATCACAGCGACTGACGTTTATGGCGGCACGGCGGAATATGAATTTGCCTATCAGGTGATCGAGAACCATCCGCCGGTTGTCTCAGATCCCATCAATGACGTTGTCCTTTCCGGCGACGGAAAGATGTCTGCCTATCTGGACGGTGTGTTCTCGGATCCTGACGACGAGCCTCTGGAATATTCCGCGAAGATTTCTCCTGACGGTGTCGCTGATGTCTCGATCAGTGGCGACGGCAAGATTGTTGTCGCCAAAAAGCAAAATGGCTCGGCGGTGATCACCGTGACAGCCAAGGATCGCCTTGGCGCTAAGGTCTCAACCGATTTCAAGATTGTCGCACGTGATGAAAGTTATACTGTTGACTACTATCCGAACCCTGTCCGTGATTTCTTGAATGTCCGTCCAGGCAGCACCGCGGTTGTTGATGTCATGGTGAAGATAGCCTCCACATCCGGGTCTGTCATTCTTGAGAAGAAGGTTTCGTGCAATGTGTTCGATCCAGCCAGGATAGACATGAGCGCCTTTGCTCCTGGAGAGTACAAACTTGGGCTGACTGTGGGTGCGGATAAGTATGATTATGTTATTGTCAAGAGGTAGAATGAAAAGAGTATTGATCGTGGTCTTCGCCGCTCTTTTGCCGGCGTTCCACTTGCAAGCCCAGGATGAGGCGTTCGGTTGGATGTGTCAGAGGAATGACCCTGTTTCAGTGGCCATGGCCGGTGTCTCTCTTGCTCCGTCTTCAGACATTTCGTTTTCAGCGTTCCGGAATCCTGCGGTGATTCCATATTCGGAGAGTCGTTTTGCGGTGACAGCGGCATATTCACCCGCTGTTGGTGACATGACAACCGGTGGGCTGGATGTCGGCGTAGGCATGAAGACAGGAGAACGTCTGGGATTTTCTGTCGCCGGTAATTACAATTCATGCGGTGAGTATGAGGTCATAGACGACTCTGGCAACCGCAACGGTATGTTCAAGACATCTTCCATGATGTTTTCCGCAGGTTTGGGACTGAAGGTGATTGACGCGCTGAGTGTTGGCATCAATCTGAAATATGCCGGCGAGAGGCTTGCCTCTGACTCGAACCAAGGTGTGTTCGCGTCAGATGTGTATGCTTTGTACCGTTGGAGGATGCTTCGCTTCAGCGCCGGACTTGCCAATGTGGGCACTTCTGTCAAGGATGCCTCCGGATCGTCTTATCATATACCTTCGTCAGTGCGGCTGGCGGCTGGCTATGGCCAGACTTTCGAGGAAAAACATTCCCTTGAGGCCGGAATGGACGCTGATTGTTTTTTTGCAGGAAAGTTCGCTGTTTCCGGAGGAGTTCAGTACGGATTCAACGGCATGGTGTTCGCGCGTGTCGGCTATCGAGCGTCCGGTTCTGATGTGATCGCGTCCGGAGTGTCAGCCGGCCTTGGGTGCAAATTCCACGGAGTGAGGGTGGATTTCGCCTACCAGAGAGCTTCATCTTTGAATATTTTGGCGTTCTCTTTGGGCTACAGTTTTTAAGTAACCTTCAAAAAATAACCTGCATCATCTTAAGGAATCTTTTCGGTCTAGATCTCTTTTCTCATCAGTCATGTGCCACCGGCACACTCCTTCTTCGAAAATAGATCTATCCTCGAAAATATTCTCTTAATCTGAGGCAACTTATTTTTTTCATGTTACTAAATTATGTATCCGTGCCTGATTTTGTTTGCGATTTCGCAAATATTCCGTATATTTGCAATCCACTTCAAGCGCGGGTGGCGAAATGGTAGACGCGCTAGTTTCAGGAGCTAGTGTCAATTGCGACGTGTGAGTTCGACTCTCATCCCGCGCACAAGGAACGAGGACGGCCGGTAGGTCGCCCTCGTTTTCTTTTTCAGGTGTGCGCTGAAAAGCTGCTTTCCGGTAAGCCGTAAAATGATTATGTAAGCGTAAAAAAACAGCTTCTAAATTTTGTGTCGGATTTATGAGGATAGATTTCTTTTGGAAGAAGGAGTGTGCCGTTGGCACATGACTGATGAGAAAAGAAATATAGGCCATAAAGATGTACAAATTGTTCAAGTTATTTTTAATGATTACTATATTAGCGGAAAATTTCGGAAGAGATGAAGATTGTGTTTTTGGATGCCGGGACGATGGGAACGTCATCTTTGGCGCCTATAGAAAAGCTGGGGGAGTTGACGGCTTGGCCGAATTCGACTCCGGATGAGACCATACGGAGAGTGGTCGATTGTGATGTTTTGATTGTTAATAAGATAAAGGTGAACGACCGGCTGTTGGAAGCCGCTCCGAAACTTCGACTTGTCTGCGAGGCAGGCACGGGCATCAACAACATTGATGTCGAAGCTTGTTCGAGGCATGGTGTGATGGTCAGAAATGTGGCCGGCTATTCCACTGACTCCGTTGTTCAGGAAACATTCATGCATATTCTTAACCTTCTGGGCAACGGAGCCTATTTTGACAATGTCGTTAAGTCGGGCGCCTATTCCAGCAGCGGGTTGTTCACTGATTATTCAAGGCCGTTCATCGAGATGGCCGGCAAAACGTTGGGCATCATTGGTTTGGGAGCTATCGGCGCCAAGGTGGCGAAGATTGGCGTCGCTTTCGGCATGAAAGTAATCTATTATTCAACTTCCGGCACGAGCCATAACACTGAATATCCTTCCGTTCCGCTTGAGCGTCTGATGCGGGAGTCGGATGTGGTCTCTGTCCATGCTCCGTACAATGAACGCACTGCCGGACTTGTCGGTGAAAAGGAACTTCGGATGATGAAGCCGAAATCCATCATTGTGAATATGGGCCGCGGCGGCATCGTCGTGGAGGAAGCCCTTGCAAAAGTCATAGACGAAGGAGTTATAGGAGGAGCCGGCCTGGATGTCTATTCCACAGAGCCGATCCCTGCCGACCATCCTCTCCTCCGCACCAGACATCCGGAACGCCTCAGTCTGACCCCGCATGTCGCCTGGGCCAGCATCGAGGCCCGTGAGCGTCTCATCCGGTCCATCGCAGATAATATCGCTAAAGGTTTTTGAGCCTTTCCGGCCGCTGAGCCTGTCGAAGCGTGCCGAGTATAAAATAAAGGCACGCCAATAACAATAGGTGGTGGCAACCATTTACCCGGACAGGGCGCGAAGCGCAGGTGCCGCGTGTGACTGCCGCATCGCGGCGTCCAAACGAATATTGTCTTACTCAAGTTTCGCAAATGCGAAACACCACTCTTCTTCACTGCCTGCAGTGAAAGCAAGTCCCTCCCCCGAGGGGAGGGATTTAGGGAGGGGGTAACGTGAAATGATGTGGGTGGGCAATCACCTCCGAACGTGAGATAATGTATTTGACAGCAGGTGATTGCCTACTTGCGAAAGTTGAGTTGTCTTACTTGATGTGCGCGATAGAGTAAACCGGAGCGATCTTCTCAAGCCTGTTGCGGCCGTAGAGCCCGTCAAGCTCGGCGAGGAATATGAACTCGGAGACTTTCACGCCATATTCCTTGCCACCGACAATGATTTTAAGAGCGTCAAGAGCCTTGGCGATGCCCTCCGCGGTGCCGCCGGTGGCCAGAACGTCATCGATGATGGCGATCTTGAATATTCCATCCTCGGCCTTGCCGGCCGCTATGTCGGACTTCCGGAAGTAAAGGTTGTCGGGGCCGTATTCCTTCATGATCTCGATGCTCTGCAGGTCGTCACCCGAGTGAGGCAGCTTGCCCTTCTTGCGGAAAGGGACAACGTTCGTCACGCCGCTGTCGGATGTGAGCAGCGGGGCGCAGAACAGGAAGGCGCGGGCTTCGGGCGCGGCCACCGTCGGCGCGGTGACGTGGCTTCCGATCTCGCCTATCAGTTTGGTAAAGACCTCCTTGTCCTGGAGGAACGGCATTATGTCAACGAAATTGATGCCCTCTTTGGGAAAATTCGGATAAAATTTCAGTGTCTCTTCAAACATGGCTGTTGATAACTTTGTTTATTATTCCATGGCAAAGTTATGGACTTTCCTTGACATATGTGTTAAATTTGTTTTTTAATTTCATAAAGGAACAAGTCAAATTCCTTAATATTTATGTCAAACAAATCAAACATCGCCGCCACAGTCGCAGCGCTCGCCTTCGCTCTAGGAGCAAATGGCCAGACCAACCTTCAGACCTTCTACGATTTCGGTAAGGATCGCGGTCACGTGACCACTACCCTCGAGGGTTTCTACGGGGACAAATGGGGTAACACATTCTTCTTCGTGGACTATGACTACAACTCGAAGAACGACAATGACAAGGTTTACGCTCCAAGCGGAACCTACTTCGAGATCGCGCGCTGTCTCAATTTCTGGCAGGACACAAAACTTGCCCCTTTCAGCCTCCATGTCGAGTACAACGGCGGAGTTTACAATGGCTACACCATCAACAACGCCTTCCTTTTCGGTGTTGACTGGTTTCTTCACAGCAAGGACTTCAAGAACACGCTGAATCTCAAGGCTCTCTATAAGACCATCAACTACAACGGCGCCAAGCACGCTGACGGCAGCAAGTTCAAGAGCGAGATTCCTCTCCAGCTCACCGCTGTCTGGGGAATGCAGGATATTTTCGGCGTTACCGGGCTCCGCTTCTCAGGATTCGCTGATTTCTGGTGGGAGGATCACACCGTCTGCCCTTACGTAAGCGACAAGTCCAAGGGTTATCGTGACTGGACAAAGGCCGAGGACGCTCACTTCGTCTTCCTCTCCGAGCCTCAGCTATGGTACAATATCGGCAGGCACTTCGGAGTTGACAACCTCAACATCGGAACAGAGATCGAGCTCTCTTACAATTTCGGAACAGGAAAGGGCTTCTTCGTGCGTCCTTGCCTCGGAACAAAGTGGGTATTCTAATATTCAACGACACTTAACAATCCAAGACAATGGCAGAAACAAAGACACAGGCCGCCGAGCCCAGGAAGTCAGGCTGGCTGACCAAACTGTTCGGATTCGATCCGTCAACGATGAAGGTCTCGACCGAGATCGTCGCCGGCATCACCACATTCCTCGCTATGTCCTACATCCTTGCCGTCAACCCGTCAATCCTGGCTGACTGCGGAATGGACAAGAACGCCCTCTTCACCACCACCGCCGTGGCCTCCATCCTCGCCACCCTCGTGATGGCATTCTACGCCAAGCTTCCGTTCGCCCTCGCCCCTGGTATGGGACTGAACGCCTTCTTCTGCTACACGGTCTGCCTTGGAATGGGCTACACCTGGCAGTTCGCGCTGACCGCCGTCCTTATTGAAGGTATAATATTCATAATACTCACTTTGACCAGTGTCCGCGAGGCGATTGTGAACGCCCTGCCGCTGTCGCTGAGAAAGGCGATCGGAGCCGGTATCGGTCTGTTCATCGCCCTCATTGGTCTTAAGAGCGGCGGAATCGTCGTTGACGACCCTGCCACACTCGTGAACCTCGGCGACATCACCGGCGGAGCCGGCCTTCTTTCCGTCATAGGACTCATCATCACCGGCGTGCTCGTGATATTCAATGTTCCGGGATCCCTCCTGATCGGGATCATCGCGACCGCCATCATTGGTATCCCTATGGGCATCACCCAGTTCCAGGGATTTGTTGACACTCCGCCGTCAATGAAGCCTATCTTCTGCCAGTTCTCTACCGATGCATCACAGATCTTCAGCCTTGACATGCTCGTGGTGGTGTTCACATTCCTGTTCGTGGACATGTTCGACACTATCGGAACCCTCGTTGGAGTCACCACAAAGGCCAATATGACAGACAAGGACGGCAGACCTGTCCGCATGAACCAGGCCTTCATGGCCGACGCCATCGGTACCGTCACCGGCGCCTGCCTCGGTACCAGCACCGTGACCACATACGTTGAGAGTGCCTCCGGAGTGGCCCAGGGTGGCCGTTCGGGTCTCACCGCATTCTCTGTGGCCGCATGCTTCGTGCTGGCCCTGTTCTTCGCTCCGATCTTCACCGCCATCCCCGGCTCTGCTGTCTGCCCGGTGCTTGTGTTCGTGGGCCTGTTCATGCTGACTCCGATCAAGGATATCCCGCTTGACGATTTTTCTGAATCCATCCCGGCTTTCCTCACATTGATCCTTATGCCTATGACATATTCCATCTCCAATGGTATCCTCCTTGGCCTTGTGTCTTATGTCATCCTCAATGTCTGCACAGGAAAGGCAAAGAAGATCGGTTGGTTCATGTATCTTTTGGCAATTTTAGTAATTCTAAAATATCTCTTTCTTTAATTAGTTGTTACGTAATGAATTAACAATTAAGTTACGTAATTGTTAATAACTTTAGCGATATTTTTGTCCATAAAGCGGAATTATCTGCTATCTTTGTGAAAGTCGGTTCGACTCCCTTAAAAAAGGATCGGGCCGACTTTACGACCAGAGAAAACACGCTTGTCAATACTTGGAAATACAACTGGATATTAATATTACCGAATAAAGAATATACCTGAATATGGATGTAACTGTACGCAAGACCAACGGCTCTTATGAGGAGTACGACAAGGTCAAATTGATGAACGGCATACGCGAGGCCTACAAGACAGCTGGCGAGGAATGTCCCGAGGCTGTGGTTGTCTCGATCGCGGAGAACCTCTACATTTATGACAAGATCACCAGCCGGGAGATCAGGCGTCAGGTCGAGGAGGGCCTGATGTCCATCAACAAGAAGGTCGCCGTGGCCTACATCGAGAAGTTCGACGCGGGACTGGACCTGCGGAAGAAGCGCGACTTCATACGCGACTACATCGCCGCGTCCAACGCCGCCACCGGCTCCAAGTTCGACGCCAACGCCAATGTCACCCGCAAGAACATCGTGACCCTCGGCCAGGAACTCTACAAGGAGAACAACATCAAGCAGAACCGTTATATCATGAAGGACAAGATCAAGGTCCTGTACGGACGCTCGCTCGCGGGTCAGTACATCAAGGATCTTGAAAGCCACGTCCTTTACAAGCACGACGAGAGCGGCACCCCGGGCTATCCTTACTGCGTCGCCATCACAATGTACCCGTTCCTTGTGGACGGCCTCATCAAGCTTGGCGGTGTGTCCGTGGCTCCGACCGACCTCAAGTCATTCTGCGGCGAGTTCATCAACCTGGTATATTCAATCTCCTCCCAGTTCATGGGAGCCGTGGCGACCCCGGAGTTCCTGATGTACCTGGACTACTTCATCCGCAAGGACTACGGTGACGACTATCTTGATCATCTTGAGGATGTCGTGGAGATGAACGCCAAGAAGAGGACGCTTGTGAAAGTCATCGACAACTACTTCCAGCAGGTTGTCCATTCCATGAATATGCCCGCCGGCAACCGTGGCTACCAGACGGTGTTCTGGAACATCAGCTACTTCGACGAGAGCTATTTCCGCGGCGTGTTCGGCGACTTCCGCTTCCCTGACGGCACCGAGCCTAAATGGGAGACCCTTTCCTGGCTCCAGAAGCATTTCATGAACTGGTTCAACGAGGAGAGGAACCGCTACATTCTGACCTTCCCGGTCGAGACAATGGCGCTGCTGACCGACGGCAAGGACGATTTCATCGACAAGGAATATGCCGACTTCACGGCCGAGATGTGGTCCAAGGGACACAGCTTCTTCTGCTACCTGTCCGACAGTCCGGACAGCCTCGCGAGCTGCTGCCGTCTTCGCAACTCGATCACCGAACTGGACAAGGTCGATGAGTCCCACAACCACACGACGCATCAATATTCAATGGGAACGGCTTCTGTGTCAACAGGTTCAAAGTCTGTGATGACCATCAACCTGAACAGGCTCATCCAGCTTGCCACCAGACGCTACTTCCTTGAGAAGAAAGGCGTTGTCATCGACGGCTCCAAGGCGCTTGCCAGGGCCGACTACGACAAGAACCAGCTTTATGAATATATCCGTGAGGCCGTGACCGAGGAGACCGAGAGGGTTCACAAGTACCAGAAGGCCTTCAACGAGATCATCAAGGACTTCCTAGCCGCGCATATGCTGGATGTCTATCAGGCTGGCTTCATCGACATGAAGAGGCAGTACCTTACCATCGGTGTGAACGGTCTTACCGACGCCGCTGAGTTCCTGGGACTTACCATCAGCCCTAACCCTGAGTACAACGAGTTCGTGGACGTCATCCTGGAGACCATCAACCGCTCCAACAAGAAGGACAAGACCTCCGACACGATGTTCAACACCGAGTTCGTTCCGGGCGAGAACCTTTCCGGCAAGAACTACAAGTGGGACCAGAAGGACGGCTTCTACGTCTCTCCTAAGCACAATATGTACAGCTCGTACTTCTACAATCCGGAGGACGACTCCCTGTCGATGATCGACAAGTTCAAGCTGCACGGCAATGAATATGTCAAGCATCTTGACGGCGGATCGGCCCTGCATATGAACGTGGCCGAGCATCTGTCCAAGGATCAGTACCGCCAGCTGCTCAAGACGGCGGCTCACTACGGCACGAACTACTTCACATTCAACTGCCGCAACACCGTCTGCAACGACTGCGGGTACATCAGCAAGGACACCCTTGAGGTCTGTCCTAAGTGCGGAAGCCACGATCTGGACTATCTGACCCGCGTGATCGGTTACCTCAAGCGTGTGTCCTCGTTCAGCGAGATGCGCCAGGTAGAGGCCGCCCACAGGTTCTACAACCACGATGGCTCCAAGGCTGCGGCACAGGAGGAGGCTTAACGAATATGATCAAATATGTTCCTGAGATGACCTCGGTGGTCATCGAGGAGATTCCCGATAGAGTTACCTTGGCGGTTGACATAAGCAACTGCCAAGGTAATTGCATTGGATGCCATTCTCCTTTTCTGAAGACGGATGTAGGTGTTGAATTGACCGAGAAAGTCATTGATTCTCTGGTCGCTGACAATTTCGGGGTGGACTGCTTCCTGTTCCTCGGCGAGGGAAGGGATCCGGAATCTCTGCTGAGGCTGGCCGCCCACGTCCGCTCAATAGGGCTGGAAGCCGCTCTTTACTCAGGCCGCGAGGCCGTCGAGGACGAGATCTACAAGGCTTTCGACTACGTGAAGGTCGGCCCCTATATAGAGGCCTTCGGCCCGCTGAACTCCAGGACCACCAACCAGCGCCTGTATAAAGTCGCCCGCGAGGCCGAGTCATATTCATTGACTGACATCACATCCCGCTTCTGGCACCGAGGCATAGATCAGAATGTCGTGTGATGATTTCCCCTCTCCGCTAGGGAGAGGGGTCGGGGTGAGGGGTAATACGACAAAGGGTTGGAACGAAAGTTCCAACCCTTTGTCGGGATGATCCGACTCGAACGGACGACCCCTACGTCCCGAACGTAGTGCGCTACCAACTGCGCTACATCCCGATTGCCTCTTCGGGCTTTGGCTCGAAAGGCAGCCTCGGGAGACTGCCTTTCGATATTCCTTTATGCGAGTTTATTGATGTAAACCGCGATACCACTCTTGAGATTGGCAGCCTTGTTCTTGTGGATGACTCCAATCTTAGCGAGTTTGTCAATCATCTTATAGACCTTCGGAGCTCCATCCTCGGCAGCCTTCTTGTCTGTAGTGTTACGAATCGCGCGGATCGCGTTCCTCGTCGTCTTTGCATAATACTTATTATGCAATCTGCGCCTCTCGCTTTGGCGATTGGCCTTTTTTGCTGATGCGTGATTTGCCATCGTTTTTATTTTTTAATATTTGTAGTGGGTAGGAGAATCGAACTCCTATTGCGGGAATGAAAATCCCGAGTACTAACCGTTATACGAACCCACCAAACTAGGTTTCCCAAAAAGTTGTCCGCTAAATTGGGATGCAAATATATGGATAATTTTCGACCTTACAAAATAATTCGGGCGTTATTTGTCCTATTTGCCGTCATTTCCGTCACTGTCCCATTCAAATGAGTATAAAAGCGACTCGGTTTGCCTCAGATATTGCCGCTTGTCGTACTTTGGAGCATAGACCCATGCCTCCAGCACGATGATGTCCTTGCCGTCCTTGCTGTAGAAAGAGTGTGAGACGAACGGGCCACCCATGTAGTCATTATAGACTTCCCACAGGCCTCTGGTCTCCACGAAATCCAGATTATGGTATTTGAGGAACTTTATCCCCGGCTTGACGAACACGCTGGTGGTCATGTATGAGTTCTCGGCCGTGCCCGGGACATATTCCTTCAGAAAGGCGTTGCGTCTGGCGATGATGTTTTCCTCCGAGAACGGATCCCTGTCTGTCGCCGGGTATTTGTAGATGAAGATCCCTTGGGTGCTGTACTGCTTCTCGTCCGCGATCCAGATGAAATCGTCAGTCACTTTCTTGAGAGTGTAACCGATCGGAAAGTGGACACGTCCGCCTACCATCCTGGCCACTACATCTCCAAGTTTTGTCTCCTCGTAGAGCAATGTGTTGGCTATCACTCTGTTTCTTTCGGCCTGCTCGATTGCCCCGGTGATGTTCTCCCCGTTCCTTTCCAAAACGACCATCGCCGAGTCAGCGCACGAGGCGTTGACCTGGATCACACACTGGGGGTGGGCCCAGACGTCAGTCCGATAGACGACCCCCTGCTTCACGACTGTCGAGTCGATGTTGAATATCACGATGTTCCTGTGGAGTTTGAACATGTCGGAGAACGCTCCCGGCGCGAGGTTTACCAATGAATATAACGGCTCCCTCTGCGGCAGGTACTCGCAGTCTCTGGCCAGAAGGCTGCCGATTTCATTGCCGAGGTTGCCTTCCCAGTTGTCTTTGCCGACCACAATGATGACCTCGCCGGCCTTGCCCGAGACATTGGGCAGGAGGGTCTTGGTGTTGTTCCCGCAGGACACGGCGCTGAGCAAAGTGATTGTGCTGATGACGATTCTTGATATGTTTCTCATTTTCCTTATGTTTTTCCGACTGCAAAGTTACGTCAAAGTTCCAACAAGTTCAAATTCGGGATCGGTGTAATACTCTCGCGCATTGAAGTTAAGAGATTGATAATCAGATGCGATGTTGTGTGTCTTCTCTTTTTGTCGCTTCGGCAGGCTCAGCGACCGGCCAATTTCGGTCGCTGAGCCTGCCGAAGCGACATCCATTACCTGACCAACCGTGCGATGTCGTTCCCGAAAGCCAGTACCATAAGCAGCAGCAGCAGGAACATCCCGACAATCTGCGCGGCGGTGAGGAACTTGTCGCTCGGTTTGCGTCTCGTGATCATCTCGTAGAGGCAGAACACGATGTGCCCGCCGTCAAGCGCCGGAATCGGCAGAAGGTTCATCACTCCGAGCATGATTGACAGCAGAGCGAGTATATTCAGGAACCTGTACCAGTCCCATGTCGCCGGGAAAACCTGCCCGATCGCGATGAAACTTCCCACAGACTTGTAGGCCTCCGTGCTCGGCGAAGCCACCAGCTTCAGATCCCTGAGATATCCTCCTATCGTGCTGAAAGTCAGCTTGAATCCTGCCGGAATAGCGCCGGCCAAGGAATATTCTTTCGTCACAACTCCCGGAATCCGCATGTAAACCCCGATCCTGCCGGTGGAGTCCACCTGCAGTGGCATCTGAAGGGTGTCGCGTCCGCGCAGGATGGTGGCAGTCACCGTCCCGCCTCCGACTTCCGAAAGATATTTTCTGGAGTCCTGCACGAATGGCGTGCTGACGCTGTCAATCGCGATGATCCTGTCATCTTGCAGCAGTCCGGCCGCGGAGTTTGCCGAAGCGCTCATCACAGAATCAACCACGAACGGCACGGCGAGATCAAACACTCCCGGAGTGTTGAGCACCGCCCCTATCTTCGAACGGTCAATGTAGAGATCGATGGTGTCGTTGTCCCTCAGGACCGTGACCTTGCCAACATTCCTGCGCGCCAGATCGGCCTGAAGCATCCCGAAATTCTCGGGAACATATTCATCCATCCGGATGATGTGGTCCCCGTTGCGGAAGCCCAGTTCGACACCTAACTCATTGGTGTAGATCTGGCTGCCCTCGTTGCTGATGTAGGCGCTGCCCCAGATGGCCATGATCCCGATGTAGGCGATGATCGCGAATATGAAATTGTAAAGCACACCGCCACCCATGACCAAGAGCCTCTGCCAGGCCTTCTTGGTGCGGAACTCCCATGGCTGCGGATCCTTCTTCATGGACTCCATGTCCATCGACTCGTCGATCATCCCGCAGATCTTGCAGTAACCACCGAGCGGCAGCCAGCCGATGCCATATTCAGTCTCCCAATCCTTCGCTTCAGGGAATATTCTGGTGAACCATTTCCCCTTGGTGCTGAACAGCTTGGTGCCGCCGGCGTCGAAGAAGAGGAAAAACTTGTCCACGCGGATCCCGAACAGCTTCGCGAACGTGAAGTGTCCGAACTCGTGGATTACAATAAGTATGGAAAGCGCAAGAATGACTTGCAGAATCTTGATCAGAACAACAACCATCATCAACCTTTCTTAGCTATGCCCTCAATCTTTCTTTGGGCCAATGAATATATTTCCTCGTTCGTCTTGAAGATGTCCTCGACGGAAGGCTCCTTCACGAACGGAGCGCATTCAATGCACTCTCCGACCACATCGGTGATCCCGTAGAACGGAATCCTGTCCTGAAGGTACGCCGCCACCGCCGCCTCGTTCGCCGCGTTCAGGGCGCAAGGAATATTCCCGCCCCGCTCCATGGCCTTGTAGGCAAGCTTCAAAGCCGGGAACTTCTCCATGTCCGGCTTGAAGAAAGTGAATCCTCCGAGTTCGGCGAAGTCCAGTTTTTTGTTCGTGAGCGGAAGCCTCTCCGGGAATCCGATGGCGAACTGGATAGGCTCGCGCATGTCAGGGCTGGCGAGCTGGGCGATCACGGCCCCGTCTTCATATTCAACCATCGAATGGATGATGGATTCCGGGTGGACGATGACGTTGATCCTGTCCACCGGGGTGTCGAAGAGCCACCTCGCCTCGATCACCTCGAAGCCTTTGTTCATCATTGTGGCTGAGTCGATAGTGATCTTCGCTCCCATGCTCCAGTTCGGATGCTTGAGGGCCATGTCCTTTGTCGCTCCGCTGATCCGCTCCCTGTCCCATGTCCTGAACGGTCCGCCGGATGCTGTCAGATGGATCTTATGGATGGCGTTCCCTTGGGCCGCAAGAAGGCATTGGAATATCGCCGAGTGTTCGGAGTCCACAGGAAGGATCGGGGCGTGGTATTTTCTTGACATTCCCATCACGATCGAGCCGGCGGCCACGAGAGTCTCCTTGTTTGCAAGGGCGATGACTTTTCCGGCGCCGATCGCGGCCATTGTCGGGGCAAGTCCGCTGAATCCGACCATCGCCGCCACCACGATGTCCACCCTGTCGCTCGTCACCAGATCGCAGACAGATTTCATTCCGGCGAACACCTTCGTGTCTGTGCCGTCCAACGCGTCCGCGAGGTTCTTGTACTTTGTCTCGTCACAGATGACGGCGTTGTTGGCGTCAAACTCTTTGGCCTGTCGGGCCATCAACTCCCAACTGCCTTTGCAGGTAAGCAGCTCCACCTCAAAAAGATCCTTGTGTTCCCTGATCACGTCCAGGGTCTGTCTGCCGATCGAACCGGTCGAGCCGAGTATCGCTATTCTTCTCTTTTCCATCAGAAACTAATATATTTGGTTGGATCCACGGCCTCTCCTTTGTGCCAGAGTTCGAAATGAAGATGCTCGCCGTCGGAGAGGGAACCGGTGCCGCCAAGTATCGCGATCGGAGTCCCGGCCGTCACCTTGTCCCCGGTCTTCTTCATGAGCTTCTGGTTGTGCTTGTAGACCGAGATGATGTCACCCTCATGCTGGATCCTTATGGTGTAGCCATCCGTGTCCGTCCATCCGTCCGAGATCACGGTTCCGTCCAGAACGGACATGACCACCGAGTTCCCGGGAGCCGTGATGTCAATGTAAGGATGCAGGGCCTTGTCATAGCCTTGGGAGACCACGCCTTTGAGTGGCGTGAAGAAATGCATCCCTTCGATCGGAAGGGTCCTTGAGGAATTGGACTTGATGTCGAATCTGTCCTCGTCCGCGACTTCTTTCCTTAGAAGGGAGTCCTTCTGCGCTATTTCCTTCATGTCGGCCGCAGTGGATGCGGCGCTCCTCCTGACTTCCATCAGACTGTCGATCTTGAGAGGCTCCTGGCCGTCCACAACCCTGCGGAGATTCTCTGAGTACAACTCCCATTTCGTTATGACATTCTCCAGAGAGTCAATCCTGATGGCGTTCTGGATCGCATCGTGCTTTGTGCGCGCGTCAGGGTAACCCGGAATCAAGGCCCGTACCGGGGTGAACGCTATGATGCAGAAGATGACGGAGATTGTGACCACAATGACAGTTATCGCTGTCACGAGGACTCCCATCCTCGTGAATTTTCTGGACCACAACTTGTCATGGGTGTCATCATCCACTATCGTGAATCTGAGGTTATTGCTAGTGCCGCCTTTTTTCTGTCTGGACATAAGATTTTGACTTGAAAGCCTTTTTCGTTAACTTTGCGGATTACAATGGACAGGATCATCGGCATAGATTACGGACGCAAGCGCGTTGGGGTCGCGGTCAGCGATCCCCTGGGTATTTTTGCCTCAGCCCTGGACACGGTTCCGGCTGCAAAGATAATAGAATATATCAAAAATTATGCTCAAAAGGAGACCATAACCCGCTTTGTGGTCGGCTATCCGATGAACATGAACAACAAACCGTCCGAGGCCGCCGCCGACGTGGAGATATTCCTGAAGAATCTCGCCAAGGCTTTCCCAGGCATTCCGGTGACTCTTGAGGATGAACGGTTCACATCTGTACTCGCTCATCGTGCGATGATTGATGGGGGCATGAAGGCGAAGGATCGCAGGGACAAGACTTCGGTGGACAAGATCAGCGCCGCGATCATTCTCCAAAGCTATCTTGACAGGGCAAACAGAAACTAAAGGTTAGAGTTATGATATTACCTATTTATTTATACGGTTCTGAGGTCCTCAGGCAGAAGGCTGCCCCGGCGGATCTCGCGGAAAAGGAAAAGATCACCAAATTGGTGTCCGATATGGAGGAAACCCTCGCCAAATCAGAAGGTTGCGGACTTGCTGCCCCTCAGGTGGGCGAGAGTGTGCGGATCCTCATTGTCGATGGCACAGGAATGACGGATGTCTATCCTTACCTCGCCGGCTTCAAGAGGGTTATGATCAACCCTGTCGTTCTGGAGGAGAGTGAGAAGAAATGTGAATATTCCGAAGGCTGCCTCAGCATCCCTGGCATATACTGCGATGTCACAAGGCCACAGAGCATTACTGTTGAATATTACAACGGTGATTTCGAGAAGGTTACCGAGACTTTAGACAAGTTCGCCTGCCGCATGGTCCAGCACGAGATGTCACATCTGGACGGGGATCTGTTCGTGGATCATGTAGCTTCGATAAGGAAGAAGATAATTTCGAAAAAGCTTCAGAACATCGCGAAAGGAAAGGTTTTTGCAAGGTACACCACTAAAATTAAATAATCAGAAAATATGGGTGCATTTCACGCGTATGACATACGCGGAGTCTATAACGTTGACTTCGATCGTAACACCGCCTACAAGGTAGGCTATTTTCTTCCGGAACTCCTTGGCGCTGACAAGGTTCTTGTCGGCCGCGACTGCAGGACATCATCTCCGGAGATTCATGAATATCTCGTAAAGGGAATCACCGACGCCGGCGCTGATGTCTATGACATAGGTCTCAGCACGACCCCGATGGTCTATTTCGGAACCGCCAACTATGGATTCAAGGCCTCGGTACAGATCACGGCGTCGCATAATCCTAAGGAATACAACGGAATGAAGGTCTCCAGAGAGAACGCCCTTCCTGTCGGTCTGGATTCCGGTCTTGGTCAGATTCAGGAATGGATCGAGAGCGGAAGGCCTACTCCTGTGGCTGAGAGAAAAGGGCGGGTCATTCCCAAGGATATTCATAAAGACTATCTTGACTTCCTGCTGAAGTTCAAGGGTGACTATTCCGACATCAAGATCGCGTTTGACCTTTCCAACGGAATGTCAAGCCTTTACGCCCGCGAGATTTTCGGCGACGAGCCGGCCTACATATTTGAAGAGTTGGACGGCAACTTCCCGAACCATGAACCTAATCCGCTGATCCCTAAGAATGTCGAGCCGCTACAGGCTCTGGTGAAAAAGACATGTGCGGACATCGGTGTCATCTACGATGGCGACGCCGACCGTGTGATGTTCGTGGACAACGAGGGCAAGTTCGTCTCTCCTGACCTGATGATCGCCGTTCTCGGTCACTATTTCATCGACGAGAGACATGAGACCGGAACCGTGCTTCAGGACATCCGCAGCTCAAAGGCGGTAGGGGAGTACCTCACCCCGATGGGATGCAGGATGGCCACATGGAAGGTCGGCCGTGCCTTCGCCGCCAGGAAACTCCGTGAACTTGACGGAGTCTGGGGCGGAGAACTCGCCGGACACTATTATTTCCGTGACTTCTTCTATTCCGACAGCGGACTTCTCGCTTCCATATTGATTCTGAGGGTTGTGGCCGCCATGAAGAAGAAAGGAGTGACCCTTCACGAACTCATCGGCAGGATCGCCCGCTATCAGAATTCCGGCGAGATAAATTTCCGCCTTGAGGACAAGAAAGGCGCGATGGACGCTGTCAAGGAATATTTCGTCTCCAAGGAGAAGCCTACGGCCGAGATGGATTTCGACGGCTACAGGGTCGAGTTCCCGGATTGGTGGTTCAACATCCGTCCTTCCAACACGGAGCCTTACCTTAGGTTCATCTGCGAGGCGACATCGGACGCTCTCCTTGAGGAAAAGATAAGTGAGACCAAGAATCTTCTTGTAGAGAGGTTCGGAGCAAAACTCTAGGCAGGGATGATTCGTGGAAGATTTTGGGTAGGCGCCATTGTCATGGTCCTTGCCTCGATTCAGTTTTCAGTCCCCGCCGTGGCGCAGGACACTACGATCAAGACACGGAAGCAGGCCGAGATTCTTGTGCCGAGAATCTCGCGGGAATCCGTGCAGTCAATGGACTTGAACAGAGCCGAGGCTCTGGACACGATTGACACCGCTGATCCTCACATAAAGATCCTGCTCCTTTCGGACTACACCTGGAAGTATTACAAGGATTCCACCTACGCCCGTGACCACCAGATATTCAACGAATATTGGACCCACGACTATCCAGATCCTTACAAGGTATCGTTGGATGAATTGCCGGATGAGATAGCATTGTGGATAGTCGATACTTTGAGTGAGTACAAGTGTCCGCACCAGACGGAAGTATATTCAAAATTCGGCTATCGTCACAGGCGCAGGCATCAGGGTGTGGATCTGCCGCTGCACACCGGCACACCGGTTTACGCCGCGTTTGACGGCAAGGTACGTATTTCCAGATACTACAAGGGCTATGGAAACCTTGTGGTGCTCCGCCATGACAACGGTCTGGAGACGTTCTACGGCCACCTTTCCAAGATTTACGTGAAGGATGACCAGTGGGTGAACGCCGGAACGATCATAGGCCTTGGCGGCTCCACCGGCCGCTCCACCGGCCCGCACCTCCATTTTGAGACCCGTTACAAGGGCTATGCCTTTGATCCGCAATGGCTTATCGACTTCCCGTCGGGCACGTTGAGGCACAGATTGTTCGTGCTGAAGAAGAAGTATCTGAACGCGAGCAGCAAGTATGTTCCGGAGAGTGAGCAGGAGGAGATCGACATCCTTGAGGGTGACGCCAAGGACAAGGAGGAGGCCGCCAAGAAGGCCGAGGCCGAGAGAAAGGCCGCTGCCGCCGCCCGGTACCACACCATCCGTCAGGGTGACACCCTCGGCGCTCTAGCCCGGAAGTATCACACCTCTGTCAAGGCCCTCTGCCGTCTCAACGGCATCAAGGAAACCACGACCCTGCGTCTCGGCAGGAAGCTGCGTGTGAAGTAGTGCTTTCTTCCGGTCGCTGAATTTATGTCGGTCGCTTAGCTTGTCGAAACGACTGCCTGAAATAAGAAGCTGTTTTGAATTGTTTGAAATGTTCTTTGAGGTGAAAAATCTTCATTTTCTTCCCGCTTCTTCAGTCAGATAGCACCGCTATCTTCCTTGGAAGAAGCGGTCGAAACTGAAGTTTTTCACTCTCAAACCTTCAAACAAACAATTCAAAACAGCTTCTAAGAGAGGCGAAGAACTTTCCCCTTTGCGATTTTTGCACGTTACCAAAAATTCGCAAAGGGGAAAGTTCTTCGCTGATTGAGGCATTGGATTACAACACCATCGCCCAAATTGTGCGGATCGCCGTGATGAAAAGTCTTTGATAATAAACGTTTTGGCTACTTTGCTTTAGTGGTTTCAGGCTAAAGTCAATGATTCAATCATTTGGCTATAAGTTTGTTATCAGCCACTCGTTGATTCTGAATGAGTGGCTGATAATGCTTTGATAATGAGTTGGATAAGGCTTTGTCTTAAGTTCGTTTGCCCTAAAGGAGATTTTGTAATCGCCAGACTGTCAATATCATAGAGATTACGCTTTCGTAAAGGCCCCAAAATGAGGCCGAAAAAGCCACGAGACTCGGAGCGAAGCGACCGAAGGGAGTTCGGGGAATCCTTTCCCCCGTGCCCCACCGGGGCTGTCACGCAGTGACTGGGAGAGACTGTCTTAAAAGTAAAAGTACCACCTCCGAGGATTGAGAATTCGTAGTCGCCCCTGTAGTGGTGTACGGACTTTTCTGCTCTCGTCGAGACTTTTCAGACAGTCTGGGGGAGACTGTCTTAAAAGTAAATGTACCCCCAGTGAGGATTGAGAATTCGTAGTCGCCCCTGCAGTGGTGTACGGACTTTTCAGCTCTCGCCGAGACTTTTCAGACAGTCTGGGGGTGGGAATAAGGGTCACAAAAGAAGGAGACGCAATTTTTGCGCCTCCTTCTTTTGTGGTCCCAGTAGGGCATGATCCTACGACCCCCTGATTATGAGTCAGATGCTCTAACCAACTGAGCTATGGGACCGGATGCCGTCCGACACGGTTTGACGGACGGTATGTCAAAGTTACCAAACTTTTTGAAAAAGACAAAACTCTTTGAATATCTTTGCAAAATTTACGACAGAATGTTTTTGTAAAATGTAAAAAAATAACCTGCATCACTTTAAATTTGCAATATATTGATGTTCAAGGTGATTCTATGTGTTCAAATTTATCGATTCATGCAACTCGTTTTTTTTCAGCATTACTTTGCGCTTACATATTCCGGGAATAATGTCTAACTTTATAGGTTGTTTGTCGCATAATTTTACTGAAATGAAAAAGGCTCTGTGTGTTATTTTTGTCATGCTTGCAGGACTTGTGTCCTGTAAATATGATGACTCTGAGATCTGGAACAAAGTCAACGAGAATGAAGCCAGGATAGCGGCTTTGGAAGAGCAATGCCGTGGATTCAATCAGGATCTGCAGACATTGCGCACCATCGTCAACGCGTTGCAAGGCAATGACTACGTGACAGGCGTGGTGGAAGTCATTAAGGAGGGGACTGTTGTCGGGTACTCGATCACGTTCAGCAAAAGCGGCACGGTAACCATCTACAATGGAAAGGACGGTCATTCTCCTGTGATCGGAATAAGACTGCACACCGACGGGAAGTATTACTGGACCGTAGATGGTGAATGGATTTACGACGGTTCCGGTACAGGCAACCGGATAAACGCGGGAGGCACCGCTCCGGAATTGAAGATAGAAGACGGCTGGTGGTACGTCTCTTATGATGGGCGTAAGACTTGGACGAAATTGTCGAAGGCAACCGGTGAGGACGGGGACTCGTTCTTCTCCTCTGTCACGGACAACGGTGACACTGTGACCGTCACACTTATGGATGGAACCGTGTTCGAACTCGCCAAGAAGTCTTCGTATCTGAGCATCCGGTTTCCGGACTACGGAACATTCAGATTCAATGCCGGGGAGACAAGGTCTGTTGTATATAAGATCCTTAATGCCACAGGAAGCGTGGTGGTCAAGGCGTTTGCGCAGAATGGATGGAAGGCGGACGTCAAAAGGAACAATGACTCGGAAGGAGAAATTGTGGTGACCTCCCCTTCCCCGTTCACTGGCGGTGAGGTTGTGGTGCTTGTATATGATGATTCGAAGACCATCGTAAGGTGCTTGGATTTCGTAGGGGGCAACGTCATCACTCCTCAGGAGACATATTCAATGTCAAGAGGCGCGGGAGAGATTGCCGTCACTGTGTCTGCTGACGTTGACTATTCCGTGGATATTCCAGAGGACGCCGCATCCTGGCTGAGATATTCAGGGTTGAAGACCAGGGCGATGCGTCAGGATGAACTTGTCTTTCATTGTGACAGGAACGAGGGAGAGAGTGCCAGAAGCGCGGTGGTCGGAATCGTGAACAAGGCTGCTGGTATTCATGAAAAAGTTGTGATTTTCCAGGAAGGAATAGTGCACACCCTCCAGACCCATTCTGTCGGCAACGGAATAAAGATAGTGATCATGGGAGACGGCTTCACCAAGGATGATCTTACGGCTTCGGAAGGGGAGGCGATGTCGTCATTTGACAAATGGGCCGACAGGACAATGGAGGAGTTTTTCGCCGAGGAGCCTTACCGGTCATTCCGGGACAGGTTCGATGTGTATTCTGTCGCGGTCGAGTCGGACGGGCGGAATTTTGACGGCAGCACGGCCTTTGCGAGCAAGTTCGGAACGGGAACCTATATCGGAGGCAATGACAGCAAGGTCTGGCAGTATGCCTATAAGGTAGATGGGATCAGTTGGCTCACGGTGAGAAACACGCTTGAACTGGTGATCCTGAATTCCTCGAAGTATGCCGGTACAACCCACATGTGGTCGGACGGCAGGGCTATAGCCTACATCCCGGTTGTCAACTACAACACCGAAGATTTCGGGAAGGTTCTTCGCCATGAGGCGGGCGGTCACGGGTTCGCTAAGCTTGCGGATGAATATTTCTACGAAAAGACAATCACCGAGGACAAGGTGAAAAGCCACAAGGAATGGTTCGCCAAATACGGTTTCTACCCGAACGCCGATGTCACGAACGATCCCAAGGAAATCCATTGGGCGCATTTCCTTTCAGATCCGCGCTATTCCGGTCAGGTCGGAATCTACGATGGCGGCCTTACGTTCAGATACGGTGCCTACAGGCCGACGGACAACAGCATCATGAGACATAATGCCGGCAGGTTCAACGCTCCTTCGCGTGAGGCCATATTCAAGAGAATCATGAAGTTGTCTGAGCCAAGCGGGTGGAAATATGATTTCGAGGCGTTTGTGGCCTACGATGAGATCAACCGTTCGGCCGCGTCACAAGCCTACTACGAAAACCAGATGGAAAACTTTGACGAGGAGTCGTTTGTCCCTCTCGCTCCTCCTGTCGTAAGGGAGGAATAAAAGTTCAATATTCCTTTACGCCGTTTCCGGCCATCCATTCCAATAGCGGGGTGCTGTCGAATCCGACGGTGCCTTTCAGGAATACGTTCACGTCGAATCCAACCTCTTGGCTCAGCCGGAAGACATTCTTGAGGGTCTCCAAAACACAGAACTCAGAGGCGATTCCGCAGACGGTGACCTCGTCCCCTGCCAGAAACAGACTCTGGTTTGAGGCTGTCACGGCCGCCAGCGCTCCATATTCCTCCCTCTCCTTGTTCTGCCCTTTCAGGATGAATCTTGTCTTCGCTTCCTCCAGCCCGTCCAGCAGCCCGTCGGCGAGACTTGCCCCTAAAGTGTAGTGAACGCAGTGCTCTGGCCATTGACCACCGTTTGCCTTGAACGAACAATGATCCTTCGGATGCCAGTCCAAAGTGAAATACACAAGATCGGCTCCGTCCTTGATCCCGTTTATCTCCGGAATGATCGCCTCTGCTCCCGGCACGGCCAGAGATCCGTCAATGAAGTCCCTCTGCACATCCACTACAAGTAAAATCTTTCTTCCAGTCATATTAAGAAGCTGTTTTGAATTCATTTTTGATTCATGACCACACCCGCACGTTCATATTCACAATTCGGAACAAGTCGTCCCATTTCGTCTGAATCCTTCATTTCTCAAAGATAGGCATTATCTACAATAAAGAAAAATCAAAGAAGCCATGTGCCTGTTGGCAAGCCTTTATGCCTTGGTGATTGCAAGCCGCCTCAAGGTGTTTATGAATATGATTTCTTCCTTATTGTGCGAACATGATGCGCAGTGATAGAAAGAAGAAACTCTCCTTCCCGTGCGCGATTCCGCATCATGTTGATGCCGGCCACTTATTTTTATAGTTGGCGGGAACGGTCATGCCTGTCTGATGGCCGTACAGTCATGGACTTTGTTCCTCAAGACCGATTTCAGCGCGGTGTCAGGAACAGTGAACCACTCCTGATGTTGCTTAAGTGGCTGTGGATGTTCCCGCCAATTGCAACGAAGTTGAAAAGGTCTTTCGTCGTGGGAGAGACTGTCTTAAAAGTAAAAGGCCCCCCTGCGAGGATTGAAAATTCGTTGTCGCCCCTGTAGTGGGGTACAGACTTTTCAACTCTAGCCGAGACTTTTCAGACAGTCTGGGGAGGGGCGAGCCGGTTCTTTTAACACAGGGCTTTGGACTTGCCCCGGTTTTGGACTTGCCCCGGTTTTGGACTTGCTCTGGCTTTGGACTTGCTCCGGCTTTGGACTTGCCCCGGTTTTGGACTTGATTCCAATATTCTTTGAATATCAAAGAGTTATGAGGAAATGAGTTATGAGGAAAAGAAAAACGGACAAACCGTCACTTCTGATGATTTGTCCGCTTTGGCTCCTCAAGTAGGACTTGAACCTACGACCCCCTGATTAACAGTCAGGTGCTCTAACCAACTGAGCTATTGAGGAATTTTTGTCAACCTTTTCGGTTGTTTGTTCCTTTCGGGAGTGCAAAGGTACAACAAAAATTGATTAGTGCAAATTTTTTTGTAGTATTTTTTGTGTACCTTTGTGTGAATTTCTCGGAGGAGGAAAATGGACATAGACTTGTTTTCAGAGATCGTCAAGGGGCTGATCCTTGATAATGATGAGGTTACGCTGCCAGGCTTGGGGACTTTCGTTTCCGAGGTGGTGCCTTCGACTTTTTCGGACAAGGGCTACACGATCAATCCTCCTTACCGCAGATTGTCTTTCAGGCAGCGTGGATCAGAGGATGACAGGTTGCTGGCGGAGTTCTATTCCAAGGCGAACGGAACTGATTTCGAGACTTCCCGAAGGATCCTTTCAGAGTTCATCGCTGGGTTGAGGAACACGCTTCAGACCAAGAAGATCGTGGTTTTCCCTGGGCTTGGGCGTCTGCGCGCCACAAAGGAGAATACTTTTTTCTTTATCGCGGACGAGGATCTGGACATCTACCCTTACGGGGTCGGGTTGGAACCGGTGTCGCTCAAGACACATGAGGAGACACCTGACGAGGTGGCGCAGAGTGTGGCGGCGCTTCGGGAGCTGGTTGATGAGCCCGTGGCACCGGTCGCTGAGATAGTCGAAGCGGCTGATGTGACAGGAGATGATGCTGCGAAGGAGTCGCTTCGACAGGCTCGGCGACCTGAGGAAAATACTGAGCGGCGGGAAGAAGCGGTGGCTCGGCCGGAAAAAGTGGAGGAATATAGGGAGGCAAGCATATCGACGGAAACTCATATCGGGAAGAAGCGAGGATGGAAAGTGGCTGCTGTCGTGGCCGCAAGCGTGGTGGGAGTTGCTTTGCTGGCTCTTGGAATATTCATACTCCTCGCTCATGTCGCTCCCGGATTCATTGACTCGATCCTTTATACTCCTGAGGAATTGAGGATAATTAATTATTGAGGATTATGGAAAAGGTTAACGTCTCTGACAATAGATTCAGCACCGACATAACGATTCCGTGCTACGACACGGACGCTTCGTTCCATCTGAAACCTGCCGCGTTTATGGATCATGCCCAGGAAATGGCATATCTTGCGGCGCAGGCACTGCATTTCGGCTATGATGACCTCCAAAAGCATCACACCGCATGGGTGCTCTCAAGGATGCGTATGGATTTCCTGAATCCTCCGAAATGGACGGACGAGACAACTCTCTATACTTGGCACAAAGGACAGGACGGCCTGTTCTTTCTAAGGGACTTCGAGATGCGCAGGAAGGGTGACACAGACTTTCAGGACAAGTCCGGTGTGCTGGTGGCCTGCACTTCTTCGTGGCTCGTGATGAATGTCGAGACCCGAAGGCTCGTGCGCAGCGATGAGGTTCTGAATTTGGTCCCGGCGACGACCCAATGCCATGACAATGCGATCCAGACCCCTTGCGGCAAGGTCGTCATGCCAAAGAATATTCCCGCGGAGGAAGTGGGCTGCCACAAGGCTGAATATTCGGACATCGATGTCCTGGGCCACACCAACAACGCCCGCTATGTGGTCTGGGCCATGGACAGCATCGACTATCCGGAAGTGGCCGCGAACAGGGTGAAGAGCATAAGCATCAACTTCATCAAGGAGACAAGGCCGGAAGAGGTTGTGAGGATATTCAGAAGCGATGTGCGGACTGACAATGGAAGAACGTATTTCATAGAAGGTAAAATTGAAGACAAACCGTGCTTTTGCGCGCGGATAGATTTCTGATTTGATATGCGAGATTTGTTTTTAGGGGCTGGAATAGCCCATTCGATTCTGGTTTTCGCAGTCGTGATTGCGATCGGACTGTATCTTGGCAAGTTCAAGATCAAAGGTATTTCCATTGGTTCGACGTGGATTCTGTTTGTGGCCATCCTGTTGAGCCATTTCGGCCTGAGGGTGGACACGACCGTCATGAACTTCATGAAGGATTTCGGCCTGATCCTCTTCGTGTTTTCGATCGGCCTTCAGGTCGGCCCTGGATTCTTTCATTCGTTCAAGAAGGGTGGTCTCCAACTGAACTTGCTGGCTGTCGCGCTCGTGCTTCTTGCCGTCGCCGTGACTGTGGCGATTCATTTCATCACCGGAGAGGACCTCAAGACAATGGTCGGTGTGATGTCAGGTGCCGTGACCAACACTCCTGGCCTTGGCGCCGCCCAGCAGACATTGGCTGATTCGATGCGTGCCGAGAACTATCTGGCGTCAGATGTCACTTCCGCCACATCCGGACTGGCTTCGGCCTATGCCGTGGCCTATCCTTTGGGTGTCCTGCTCGTGATTGCGCTGATGATGTTCTTCAAGGCCATATTCAAGGTCGATTTGAACAAGGAGAAGGAAGTCCTTGACAACGAGGACAACAATGAGGATGTCGCCAGGCGCATGCACTGCGAGGTGGAGAACCCGGCCATCTTCGGCATGACAATCAGGGACGCCACCAAGGATCTGGGCAATTCCATCGTGATCTCCAGAATACTTCGCGACGGGCTCATGTCCGTTCCCGGGCCTGATACCGTTCTCCAGAAAGGAGACAAACTTCTGATCGTCACTTCTCAGAAGAATGTGGACTCGCTTAGGATCACCTTCGGAGAAGAGGTTCCGATGCACCTTCAGGACTGGGAGCAGCTGGATGCCAGGATGGTGAACAGGAAGATAACCGTCACCAAGACGAACCTTACGGGAGTGACCCTCAGAAGTCTCAATGTCAGAGCTAATTATGGGGTCAGTGTCACCAGAGTCATAAGATCCGGTGTCGGCCTTGTCGCAAGACCTAACCTCATCCTCCAGATGGGAGATGTGTTGAGGGTTGTCGGTCCGGAGCTCGGAATAGAGGAGGTAGCCAATCTTGTTGGTAACCAGACTTCGACTTTGAACCACCCGAACCTTATCCCGATCTTCTTTGGAATCGCTCTTGGTGTGATATTCGGTTCAATTCCTATCGCCATCCCAGGCATTCCTCAGCCTATAAAGCTGGGACTTGCCGGAGGTCCGCTGATCATCGCGATTCTGCTTGGCTATTTCGGCCCGAAGTGGAAGATCACGACCTACACGACCCAGAGCGCTAACCTGATGGTCAGGGAGATGGGAATATCCTTCTTCATGGCGGCCGTCGGCCTCGGTGCCGGACAGAACTTCGTAAGCTCCATCCTTAACGGAGGTTATTGGTGGATCCTTTACGGCGCGCTGATCACATTCATCCCGGTTTGTGCCATCGGCCTGATCGCAAGATATGCATGCAAACTGAACTTCTACCAGATCTGCGGTCTGATCTCCGGAGGAACTACCGATCCGGCTGTCCTTGCGTTTACTCAGGGCGCCTACGGAACCGACTATCCTTCAGTCAACTATGCGACAGTCTATCCTCTGTCAATGTTCATGAGGGTGTTGGTTGCCCAGCTGCTGGTCCTTGTGGCGATAGCCTGACGCCATGTTCGAGTTGATCTATCCTGCCACTCCGGCGATGATCCTGCCGCTGCCGTCCGCTGACAATCCTGGCGACCGTCCGCGCACGTGCGGGGAGATGGTGCCGATTGTGGAAGAGAATGGCTTGGTCGTAGGTCAGGCCACGAGAAAGACCGTGCATGATGGTTCCGGACTCATGCATCCGGTCATCCACCTGCACATAATCAACCGCGAGGGTTGCCTCTACATCCAGAAGCGCTCCATGAAAAAGGATCTTCTTCCGGGGTGCTGGGACACTGCGGTCGGAGGTCATGTGGACTATGGTGAAAGTCTGGAGGAGGCACTTTACAGGGAATCCTCGGAAGAGTTGGGGTTCCGGGACTTCAATCCGGTTTACCTGAAATCCTACGTCTGGGAGTCTGCCCGGGAGAAGGAACTTGTGAATGTCTTCGCCACGGTGGGTAACTTTGTCCTGAAACCTGACAATGACGAAGTCGCGGAAGGACGTTACTGGAATATGTCCGAGATCGAATCGAATCTTGGCAGGGGAATGTTCACCCCGAATTTTGAGCAGGAATTCAAATCAATCAAAGACACTTTGCTGGCATTGCTATGATGGACAAGCTAATCGACAAATTCATAAAGGATCAGCTGTCGGTCTGGCCGATGGCCGCCGAGAATTACCGCAATCTAAAGAAAGCGGAGACCAAACATCTGGATGTAGGAGGACTCAAGGTCCTTGCCCAATATAATCCGTGCCGCAGAATTTCGTCCGAGGCCCCTCTTGACAAGAAATCCATCAGCGAAAGGCCTTGCTTCCTGTGTCCGGAAAACCGTCCGGCCGAGCAGACGAACATTGAGTTCGAAGGACGCAAGGGGCGCAAGTACCGGGTGACCTTGAATCCGTACCCTATCTTCCCGTCCCATCTGGTGATCTCCGGCTTTGACCACACACCACAGTCAATCTGGCACCGTTACCAAGACCTTCTCGACTTTGTCAAGGAAAATCAGGAATATCTCGGGTTCTACAACGGTCCTCAGAGCGGGGCCTCGGCTCCGGACCACATGCATTTTCAGGCGTGTCCGCAAGGCTTGATGCCACTCCAGAACAGGGTTGACGAATTGCTTGACGCCGGCGAAGGCGGCACATTAAAGTTCCTGACGAATGTAAAGGAAGCCAGGTTGTTTCAGCTTGATGAATATGCCCGAGGCGTTTTCGTGCTCCGGGGAACAACGGCGAAATCCACGGCGAAGCTGTTCTACAGGCTTCTGGACTGCGCTCCTGTTCCGGAGGATTCTGACGAGCCGAGGCTCAACCTGATCGCGTGGTGTCATGGCGGTGAGTACCGTTCCGCTGTGATATTCAGGGAAAAACACCGTCCGCATAACTATTTCTCCACAGATTCCGACCATCTTGCGATGAGTCCTGGCTGTGCTGACATGGCAGGAGTCTATGTGGTTCCGGAGAAAGAAGACTTTGACAAACTTGACTCAAGGATTCTTTCACAGGTTGTGGAAGAGGTGGCCGCAAGCGAGGCGACGGAGAAAGAGATCATCTGGAGGCTGACCAGAACCCAGAACAGGTTGGAGGTCGGCATCATGTCCGGTCAGGAGATTGAATTTGAGATAATTTCGGATGGAGCCGGAAAGCAGAAAGTGGAATATTCAGGCGGGCGCATCTCCTACAACGGTGTGCTGTATGACGAATTGGTCTTCGAGGCCCAGACAGAGGCCACTATGTTCGCCGAGCCGTCCTTCATCCTCTATGGGGTGACCATAGGGGTGGATTTCCATTGGGAGCGCAAGGTGACCCAGAAGTTTGCCGGGACGCTGAAGTTCATCGTGGATGGGGACAGGGTCACGGCTGTGAATATTGTCGGAGTTGAGGACTATCTTTTGAGTGTGATCTCTTCGGAGATGAAGGCCTCGGCCGGGCTTGAGTTCCTCAAGGCTCACGCTGTCATTTCCCGATCCTGGGTTATGGCTCAGGTGGAGCACCGTAGGAAACCGGCCATTCGACAGGCTCAGGGGCCGGAGTCGGTTGATGGGTACGACACTGCGGTCGCTCAGCCTGTCGAAGCGCCGGTCACTTCGACAAGCTCAGTGGCCACTGAATCGGACTCAGTGGCTGCCGACAGTGCGGGCTCGGTGACCGAAGAGGGTGAGTACATCAAATGGTTCGACCACGATGACCATACATTGTTCGATGTCTGCGCCGATGACCACTGCCAGCGCTACCAAGGCCTTACCATGGCCGTGGGCGAGACCGTCCGCAAGGCCATAGACCAGACCTGGGGTCTTGTCCTCACTTCCGAAGGCGAGATCTGCGACGCCCGCTTCTCCAAATGCTGCGGAGGTCGCATGGAACTTTTCAGCACCTGCTGGGAAGACAAGGACTACCCGTACCTCCAACCGTTGCCAGACACCCCTGACTGCGCGGAAGGTGGGAAGGTGTTCTGCGACACAAAGGACGAAGCCATTCTCTCCCAGGTGCTTAACGACTACGATCTGGAGACGGAAGACTTCTACAGATGGAGGACTGAATATTCAAGGACGGAGGTTTCCGACCTTGTCCGCAAGCGTTCAGGAATGGATTTCGGAACTATCCGCGCCCTTGTCCCTATTGAGAGGGGACCATCCGGAAGACTGAAACGGCTCAAGATAGTAGGCGACCGGAAGACCATTGTCATCGGCAAGGAACTGATCATCCGTCGCTGGCTCTCTGACTCCCATCTCAAGAGTTCGGCCTTTGATGTAAAATGGTATGGGGACAGACTTATTCTGGATGGTTCTGGTTGGGGACATGGTGTCGGGCTTTGCCAAATCGGCGCTGCCGTGATGGCAAGCAAAGGCTACACTTACGACCAAATCCTCCTGCATTACTATCCCGGAAGCAAGTTGGAAAGAAGATAAATAACAAACACATAATGAATAACAGCAATTTCACAAAACGTAACCCCTGGATGTGGATACCGACCCTATACTTTGTGGAGGGCATCCCATATTTTCTGGTCAACAATGTCTCTGTCCTGATGTTCGCCAAGATGGGCGTTCCTAACGGGCAGATGGCTCTGTTCACATCTCTGCTCTATCTCCCTTGGACGCTGAAATTCCTTTGGAGCCCTTTCGTGGACATCATCAAGACAAAGAGATGGTGGATCATCACGATGCAGATCATCATGTCCATCGCGTTTGTCGTTCAGGCTCTTACGATGCCTCATCCGTCAGCGGAAGCCATAGCGGCCGGCACCACTCCGATGAGCCTGTTCACGTTCACGCTTGTCCTCTTTGTGTTCGCAGCTTTCGCCTCGGCCACCCATGACATAGCCGCCGACGGGTTTTACATGCTGGCTCAGAGCCAGAGCAGCCAGGCGGCCTTTGTGGGAGTCCGCAGCACGTTCTACAGGCTGGCCAACGTCTTCGGCAACGGCGTGATCGTCGCTGTGGCCGGCCTTCTTGAGACAAGGACCGGCAATGTGCCGCTGGCATGGCAGCTGACCATCGGAGGTTCCGGCATCCTGCTCACGGCTCTGACACTATACCACACGTTCGCGATTCCTAAGCCGGAGTCTGATGTGCCTAATATCCATGAAGATTCCGGCAACAAGGTCGCTGAAATTTTCGAGGGCTTCGGACGTACCGTCACGACATATTTCAAGAAACCGGGCGTCTGGCTTGCCATCATATTCATGCTTTGCTATCGTCTTCCGGAGGCTTTCCTCATCAAGATGTGCACTCCGTTCCTTGTCGCGGCCCGAGAGGCCGGGGGACTTGGAATGCAGACGGCTCAGGTCGGGATCGCATACGGCACGCTCGGTGTGATATTCCTGCTGCTCGGTGGCATTCTCGGAGGCCTTCTCGCTTCAAGACTGGGCTTGAAAAAGTCCATTTGGATCATGGCGGCTTTCATGACGCTCCCTTGTTTGTCGTTCGTTTATCTTGCTGTGGTCCAACCTACAAGCTTCGCTACCATCTGCACCTGCATCGCCATCGAACAGTTCGGCTACGGCTTCGGCTTCACTGCCTACATGCTCTACATGATGTACTTCTCCGAAGGTGAGTTCAAGACCTCGCACTATGCTTTCTGCACCTGTTTCATGGCGCTGAGCATGATGATCCCTGGCATGTTCGCCGGATACCTTCAGGAGTACCTCGGCTACAAGGGATTCTTCTGGATGGTGATTGTCTGCTGCATCGCGACCGTCGTTGTCACCTTCCTTGCGGACCGCAAGATCGATCCTGAATATGGCAAAAAATAGTCAGTCACTTAATAATCAACGAATATATGAACTCAATCAAAAGAATATTCACTGCCTTTCTTGGCATCGCGGCAACGGTCTCTTCTGTCGCCACAGCAGCTGAAAAACAGATAGTGCGCACAGGGATTGAAGTGCTTGAAAGTCGTGGTTTTGAGGGACTTGTCGGCAAGAATGTCGGCCTTGTCACCAACCCGAGCGGTGTTGACCACAATCTCCGCTCAACCATTGACATCCTTCATGAGGCTCAGGGAGTCAATCTCAAGACACTTTTCGCTCCTGAGCATGGTGTACGCGGGGATGCCTACGCCGGCTCTCATGTGGAGGATTTCAAGGACGCCAAGACAGGAATCCCTGTATATTCAGTCTATGGCTCCAACCGCAAGCCGAGCAAGAAGATGCTTGAGGGACTGGACATTGTTGTCTATGACATCCAGGACATCGGCAGCCGTTCCTACACATTCATCAGCACGCTTGGACTGGTGATGAGGGCCTGTGCGGAGAACGGTATCGAAGTCATGGTGCTTGACAGGCCTAATCCACTGGGCGGCAATAAGGTGGAAGGATGTCTCGTTGAGCCGGGCTTCCACTCGTTCGTCAGTGAGTTCAGGATCCCTTACATCTACGGCCTCTCCGTCGGCGAGCTTGCCATCATGATCAACGAGGAAGGCCTGAACTGTGGCGAAAAAGGGAACGAGGCCCCATTGAAATGCAAGCTCTCCGTCATCCCGATGGAAGGATGGCACAGGAATATGCTCTATCCTGACACTAATCTCCCTTGGATCCTTCCGTCTCCGAATATTCCTTACCCTCAGTCAGCCGTGAACTATCCGTCCTCCGGCATCACCGGCGAGTTCCAAGGGTATCTGAACATCGGCATCGGCTACACTCTTCCGTTCGAGGTGTTCGCGGCCGAGTGGATTGACGCTGACGCGTTGAAGGCCAGACTGGACAGCTACAACCTTCCGGGAGTGGCTTTCAGGACGATTCATTTCAAACCATTCTCCGGCAGCCTTCAGGGGAAACTCATTCATGGTGTCCAGTTCCATTACACTGACTACGAGGCCGCTTGCTGCACATTGACCCAGTTCTATGTGATGCAGGCCGTGAACGAACTCTATCCGGACAGGAATCCGTTCGCCCTCTCCAAGGGACGCAACAACATGTTCGACAAGGTGTGTGGTACGGATTATGTAAGAACGACTTTCGGAAAGCGTCTTAAGGTCGGGGACATCGCTGACTATTGGTCCAAGGATGTCGAGGCCTTCAAGAAACTTTCCAGAAAGTATTGGCTATATAATTAAACCACTTAGTAACATGAAAAAAATAAGTTGCCTCAGATTAAGAGAATATTTTCGAGGATAGATCTATTTTCGAAGAAGGAGTGTGCCGGTGGCACATGACTGATGAGAAAAGAGATATAGACCGAAAAGATTCCTTAAGATGATGCAGGTTATTTTTTGAAGGTTACTTAACACCGAATCATCATGAAGAACATTCTGAACATCGCGATCGCATCGGCTGTAGCATTTGCCCTTATCGCATCACCGGTTGATTCATACTCACAGGAAAGACGCTCCTCCGGTTCGAGGAGCAACACAACGTCGTCACAGACCCGCTCATCGTCCAGAAGTTCTTCTTCCACAAGGAGTTCTGGCTCGTCATCCGCAAGGAACTCTGGTTCGGCTTCAACGAGAAGTGCAAGCTCCTCTTCCACAAGGAGTTCAGGATCTTCTGTGTCCGGAGGCCCGCAGGACAACAACCGCAGGAGCAATTCCGGCGTGTCAAGGAGTACGTCTTCGTCAAGGTCTTCTTCCCTCGGGAACGACAACGGAGGCTATCAGGACAACAACCGCAGGAGCGGTTCCGGCGTGTCGAGGAGTACGTCTTCGTCAAGGTCTTCTTCCCTCGGGAACGACAACGGAGGCTATCAGGACAACAACCGCAGGAGCGGTTCCGGCGTGTCGAGGAGTACGTCTTCGTCAAGGTCTTCTTCCCTCGGGAACGACAACGGAGGCTATCAGGACAACAACCGTCGGAGCAATTCCAGCGTGTCGAGGACTACGTCTTCTTCCAGAGGCTCGTCCTCATCGGTGAGAAGCTCATCGTCATCCCGTAGCTCATCATCTTCTGTAAGAAGTTCTTCCTCGGACAGAAGGGCTTCCTCATCGACAAGAACTTCCGGTGACAGGGTGGCAAGGCAGATAGGCTCTTCCTCCACCAGAAGCAACTCGTCCCGCTCAGCCGCTTCTGATTCACGTCGGGAGCAGTCCCAGAGGGTCGGAAACGCCACAAGGGGAGGCTTGACCACATATGACGCACACAGGGACGTGATGAGGGAAAGCCGCAGTGATTTCATGAGAATAGGCGAGGACAGGAATGTCCACAGAATTCCGCCTCGGGAGAGGGATTTCATGCCGTATGACCGTCCTGGTCATTTTTGGGCGCATGATCATCACTGCTACGGCTACAGGGTTCATCGTCTCCCTCCTCGTTACAGAAGAATGACATATTGGGGGGTCGAGTACTGCATCTACGACGGGATCTATTACAGACCTTACGGCGACATATTCGTTGTCTGCCGTCCTCCGTTCGGGGTCTGCATCGACCGCGCCATTTCAGATCTGGCGTTCGCTTCCGTACGCTTCGCCTACTATAACAACACGTACCGGATGTATCGCGCCATTGACGCCAACAACCGTATCATCGAGGAGCAGAACAGGATAATCGCCAGGAACAACGCCACCATAGCAGCTCAGAACAACGCGTTCGCGCTGAACTCAACAAGGGCTGACAACGCCTACACTCTTGCGGACAGACTCGGCCTTGTTCAGAGCTACGCCTATGCCAACCAGCCGTACTACTATCAGGACGGAGTCTTCTACATCGTCAACTCCAACGGCCAGTACGAGGTGATTGTCCCTCCGGCCGGCGCTTTGGTCGAGGATCTTCCGGACGATTACGACACTATCACGATGGACGGGATGGACTTCTACAAGGTCGATGACACCGTTTATCGCCTTACTCTCGTGGAAGGCAAGCCTTACCTTGAGGTTCTCGGCCAGATGTACGGCAAGTTGGCCAGCAAGTACAACTACTACTCTAACGGAGCTGCATACAATAGCCTTTATTAATGAATATTAATGGATAAGCTTCATTCTTTATTTGAAAGTTACACAGGCCGGAAGGTCAATGAATCGGAAGAACTGAACTCTTCCGGAAGCAACAGGAGGTATTTCCGTCTCAAGGGCGGAAATATTTCCATTATTGGTGTCATCGGAACGAGCCGTGAAGAGAACAACGCGTTCATCAGCCTCGGTTCGCATTTTCTTGGCAAAGGAATCAGGGTGCCTAAAGTGTTTGCTGTCAGTGAGGACGGAATGCGCTATATTCAGGAAGACCTTGGCGACGACCAGCTCTACAAGGTGGTCTCACAGGGGCGGGAGAGTGGCGAATACAGTTCCTATGAAAGTCATCTTCTGTGCCGCGCCATGGAGATGCTTCCAAAGATGCAGTTCAAGGGGGCGGAGGGGCTTGACTGGTCAGTCTGCTACCCTGAGCCTGAGTTCAACGAGAGGATGATCCTCTTTGACCTGAACTATTTCAAGTACTGCTTTCTGAAGGCTACCGGTCTGGAATTCAATGAGGTGAGGCTTCAGGATGATTTCGAGAGGCTCAAGACGGATCTCATGCAGGACATGGGCGACACATTCATGTATAGGGATTTTCAGGCCAGAAACGTGATGATGAAAGACGGCGAACCGTACTTCATTGATTTTCAGGGTGGACGGCGCGGCCCGATCTACTATGATGTGGCATCTTTCGTCTGGCAGGCCCGCTCACGTTACCCGGAGAACCTCCGCAAGGAAATGGTTCAGACCTACCTTCGCGCTTTGAAGGGCTACATGGATGTGGACGAGGCTCATTTCAACGAAAGGCTCAGGCTGTTCATCCTGTTCAGGACTCTCCAGGTGTTGGGCGCGTACGGTTTCAGAGGCTATTTCGAGAAGAAACCGCATTTCCTTGCGAGCGTTCCTTACGCTCTGGGTAACCTGCGTCGCCTTCTCCAGAAGCCGTTCGAGGATTATCCTTATCTGAACGAGATCCTCACCAAACTCACCACGATGTCGCAGTTCAACAACATCGCCGAGGACAAACGTCTGGAAGTGAGAGTCTTCAGTTTCGCTTACAAGAAAGGCATCCCTGTTGACACATCCGGCAATGGAGGAGGCTACGTCTTTGACTGCCGCGCCATCAACAATCCAGGCAAGTACGAGCATTACCGTCAGTTCACGGGGCTCGACAAGGAGGTCATAAAATTCCTTGAGGACGACGGGGGAGTCACGAAGTTCCTGAACAACGTCTATGACCTTGTGGACAATCACGTCAAGTGCTTCATTGAGAGAAAGTTCACCCATCTGCAAGTTTGTTTCGGATGCACTGGCGGACAGCACCGCTCGGTTTACTGCGCCGAGCATCTGGCCCAGCATCTGGCCGACAGGTTTGACATTAAGATAACGGTGACCCATAGGGAACTTGACATTGAGAAAATCCTGTAGATGAAAGCGATGATTTTCGCGGCAGGTCTCGGGACGAGACTCAAGCCGATCACGGACACTTTGCCTAAGGCCTTGGTGCCTGTCGCCGGAAAGCCTCTCCTGTACCATGTCGTGTCAAAGCTTAAGGAGGCCGGAATCTCTGACTTTGTGATCAACGTCCATCATTTTGCCGACTCGATCATAGGCTACACTCATGAGCAGAACGATTTCGGTGTCAAGGTCAGTTTCTCGGACGAGCGGGATCTTCTGCGCGAGACCGGAGGAGGAATCAAATTCGCCCGCCCCCTATTGGAAGGCGGACATTTTCTGGTTCATAATGTGGACATAATCTCGGACTTGGATGTCGTCTGGTTCATCTCTCAGACCCGTCCTGACGCCATGTCGAGCATTCTTGTGAGCGATCGTAAGACGCAGAGATATTTCCTTTTCGACGACGACATGAGGCTTGTCGGCTGGACGAATCTGGCCACAGGTGAGGTAAAGAGCCCTTACGGGGACATCGACCCGGGAAAGTTCCGGAAATATGCTTTCGCAGGCATCCACTGCATCTCTGACGGCATATTCAAAGTCTTTGACGAGGATGGCTGGGGCGACCGTTTCTCTATCACGGACTTTTATATTCAGGAATGCGCCAAGCATCCGATCTATGGAATAGTCCCTAAGGAGTTGAGACTGATTGATGTGGGTAAGTTTGAGACCCTCTCCGAGGCGGAGGAATTTGTTAGAAACACACTTAAAAACAACTGATTAATATTATGGCAAAAGGCAAGTTTTGGTCTGAGTTCAAGGACTTCGCGATGAAAGGCAATGTGATCGATCTGGCTGTCGGTGTAATTGTCGGCGGCGCTTTCGGCAAGATTGTCACCTCTTTGGTCAACGATGTGATCATGCCGTGCGTGGGCGTGATCATCGGCGGCTTCGATTTCACAAACCTTAAGATCGTCCTTCACAAGGCTGTGATGGAAGGCTCGGAAGTGATCAAGCCTGCCGTGACCCTGAACTATGGCAATTTCATTCAGGAGACGGTTAATTTCCTGATCATCGCTTTCAGTATATTCCTTGCCATCAAGGGATTGGCTAAATTGCAGAGAAAGAAGAAGGAAGAGGCTTCGGCAGCCCCTGCCGTACCGGCTCCTAAGCCTGATGATGTGGTTCTTCTTGAGGAGATCCGGGATCTTCTGAAGAATCAGAAGTGATCCGTTCCTTGTACATCTTCGGGGAGCATCCGACCGCTTCCTTGAAATACTTTCCGAAGAAAGACTGGTTCGCGAAATGCAGGGACTCGCTGATTTCCTGAATGGTGTAATTGCCGCTCTTGAGCATGGTCTTTGCGTCCTTTATGACGAAGTCGCGTATCCAGTCTTTCGCATGTTTGCCGGACTCCTTGTAGATAATCTGGGCGAAGTATTTCGGGGAGATGAACAGTTTCCTGGCGTAGAACTGGACACTTCTCTCGAACGTGTAGTTCTGGCTGACCTCGATTAGGAAACGGCGCAGAATCTCGTTGCTTCTCCACTTTGTCACAGGCTGTGAAATCTCCTTGTTCTCGTTGTTCATAAGATGAGCCGAAAGGTAGCTTGCGAGCATGATGTAGGCTCCTTCCAGCGCCTCGGATTTGAACACGTCACTGTCGAAGAGGATGATGTTCTTGACAGTCGTGAAAAAGGACAGCATCCGTTTGCTCTCCTCTGGCGAGAGGTGGAGTATCTTTGGATCGTAAAGTGAGTTGCGCAGGAATCTGGTGCTGCCGTAGGTGAATTTAATCAGACTGCAGTCTGGAAGGATGGACACAGAGATGGACTTGAAGTCATCGGTGATGCTGATGCTCTCGGCGATGTTGCCGATGCTGACCATGAAGATGTCGTTGGCCCTTATGACATAGTCCCGGCCGGAAACCCTGGTGCGCGCCTCTCCGTCAACGCAAAGGAATATGGTCGTGAAGCGCATCTTTGCCGGCAGGGAAGGGAACATCTTGACCTTCTTCGGCCATCTGTCATCGATGCTGTCGTTCAGGAACAACTGATCGTTATAGACGGTCAGTCCAGGGAACTCTCTCAGTAGCTGGATGTCAAAATTGTTTATTTTCCTGTATTTGTCCATTCCGTTTTAACAATTGTTCAAAAATACACATTTTTGGACAAAATGAACAAATATTCTTACTTTTTAAGGATTACTTAGAAGCTGTTTTGAATATCTTGTAGCCGATGACTGCCACTGTGACGCTCATCAGCGGACTGAGCAGGTTGAAGAAGCAATATGGCAGGTAGGCCATCGTCGGCACGTTCAGGATAGTCGCCTGTGTCATTCCGCAGCTGCTCCACGGGTAGAGTGGCGAGGTGACCGTGGCGGAATCCTCCACGGCGCGGCTCAGGAGCCTGTTCTCGTAGCCCTCTTTCTCGTAGATGTCCTTGAACAGGCTTGATGTCAGGATGATGGCCAGATACTGATCGGACACTATGCCGTTGAGTGCTGTTCCAGTCACCACTGTCGAGGTCACGAGACTTACCCGGCGTTTTGTCATCGGAAGGATCATCGATGCCAGATGGTGCAGCATCCCGCTCGCTTTCATGGCCGCTCCGAAGCACATGGCGCAGATGATCAGGTAGACGGTGTTCAGCATTCCGAGCATCCCCTTTGAAGCCACAAGCTGATCGACATCCGGATTGCCGGTTTCGACCGAGACAGAGTTGTAGATTGTCTCGATTGTACCAGTGAACAGGATTTTCGCTGAACTCCCTGAGCCTGAGACGCTCGAACCTATTTCCCTCATGATGTCCGGTTGGAAGATCAGCGCCGCGGCAGCCGCCAGCACGGTGGACAGGGCAAGGACAATGAGTGCGGGCATTTTGCGGGCTATCATTATCGCCGTAAGGGCGGGGACAATCATCAGCCATGGGGTGATGTTGAATTTGGCGCCGAGCACGTTGGTATATTCATTGATCATGGCAGCGTCATCGCCGTTGTGCGAGAGACCAAGGATGAGGAATATGATGAGTGTGATCACGATTGACGGGACTGTCGTGTACATCAGGTAGCGAATGTGGGTGAACATCGGGACCTTGCTCATCGAGGAGGCGAGCACTGTGGTGTCGGACAGTGGGGAGATCTTGTCCCCGAAGTAGGCTCCGGAGATGATAGCTCCGGCTATCACGCCATCGCTGAAACCCTCAGCCTTGCCTATTCCCAGAAGAGCCACACCGATCGTGGCGATTGTGGTCCACGAGCTGCCGACCATGACCGAGACCAGCGCGCAGATCACGCAGGCGGTGAGCAGGAATATTTTCGGGCTTATGATCTTGACACCATAGTAGATGAATGTCGGAACGATGCCGCTCATCGTCCATGTCCCGGAGATCGCCCCGATCAGGAACAGGATCACGATCGCGGTGGTGACGTCCCCGATGTTGCTTTTGATCGCTTCCTCGAAATCCTGCCACGGTACCTTGAACAGCCACATGGCCAGCCAGATGGCGACACCGGCGGAGAAAAGCAGTGCGACCTGGCTGGCGCCGAGGATGGCGTCGCTGCCGAATATGCTGATGTTCAGCGCCAGAAGCGTCACGAGAATCAGGATCGGAATCAGGGATATTCCCACCCGGAACATGGTTGTTTTCTTCATCTGAGTAAGTCCGTTAATATTCCTTTTTCAAAATGGAGCGCAAGTTAATTTTTTTTTCGCATTTTTACGCAAGAATTCCGATGGTACGGATTTAGTTGACTGGAAAAATAAAATAAGTATATGAAACAGATGAAAAATTTTAAGATTACTTTGGCCGTTCTGGCCGCGGTTTCGGCCTTGGCCATGTCCTTGTCTTCATGCTCTAAGGATGACGGGCCTTATTATCCAGCCTATAACGGGCTTGTGACCATCAAGACAACAGACTCTGGTGTCACCTATTTCCAGTTGGATAAGAAGACCACTCTGGAACCGACGAACTGGAAGAACCCTTATAAACGTGAGGTGAGGGCTTTGCTCCAATATTCCGAGGAACCGGGGGAAGGCGGACTCTTTTCAAAGAAGGTCAAGGTCGCATGGATCGACTCGGTGCGCACAAAAAGCGCTGTTTCTTATGACAATGAATTCATGAAAGGTAACAATGCCCCGATTGAGTTGTATAATGATTGGGTGACCTGCCTTGAGGACGGTTATCTTACCATTCATTTCGCCGCCTTGTTCGGACGAGGTAGCAAGATCGTGCACATTGTTGATTTGGCGGTGGATCCGAAGACTCTCGATCTATACCTCAAGCATGACAACAATGGTGATAACGGATATGTCCCGGGTGAAGGTGTAATCGCTTTCAAGATCGATGACCTGCTGAAGGATGTCAAGGATGGGCAGGAACTGACATTGCACTGGAAGGGTTCGGAGGGAGAAAAGACCGCTAAAGTGAAATATCTCTCCAGATTCGCTCTGCCTCAGAAGTAACAGTCTTCTATCCTATTGATGGGAACACTGTCTGGAGACATGGAAAAGGTTCTTGTCGAACAGGCAAGAAATGGTGACCGGGCTGCGATGCGGCAGATTTATGACTGCTACTCCAGATACCTTGCGGCCACCTGTTCCCGTTATCTGCCGGACGGAGGAGATCTTAGGGATGTCCTTCAGGACAGTTTCGTTAAGATATTCTCGTCATTGGGCAAGTTTGATTATCGTGGCGAAGGCTCTCTGAAGGCGTGGATGAGGCAGATTTCCGTCAACGAGGCTCTGAAATTCATCCGCAAACGGAAACGGTCCGACACCGTTGAGTACAAGTGGGACTTGCCGGACAGGGAGGATGAAGAGGAACCTGATGTCGGCAGCGTTCCTCAGGGCGTGATCCAGAAAATGATCCGGGCTTTGCCGGAAGGTTACCGAACGGTTCTCAACCTTTATGCCTTTGAGGAGAAAAGCCACAAGGAAATCGCAGCCCTGCTTGGGATCACGGAAAGCACTTCGGCTTCACAGCTTCATAGGGCCAGGGCCATACTGGCAAGGCAAATCAATGAATATAAGAAAAGAACGGAGACGACATGATGGACGATAAGGATTGGCTGAAAGGCCTGCAGAACAAAATGAAGGACTATGAGGAACCCGCACCGGAAGGATTGTGGGAGGACATCGAGTCTTCTGTCTTCCATGGAAAGAAGCGCCGTGTGATCGCCTTGCCTGTCTTTTGGCGGTCAGTTGCCGCCGCGGCTGTCGTGGCGTTGGGCGTGTTCGCCGGACTCCGTCTTTCTCAACCGGTTGTCGAGAATCCTTTGGATAAGTCACAGGGGATGGATAAGTCACAGGAGATCCTGGCTTCCGGTCTCACTTCTTCAGTCAACAATGACGGAGGCCGGGAGTCTTCTGTGGAAATTGTCCGGAACCCTGAGTCGGAAACCCTGTTGGCAGACTCAAGGACGGTCAGGAAACGTCAGGCCAAGGCTGCTGCTGTGAATGACGTGAACTATGTTCCTGAAACAGAGGCTGTTGTTATGGAAGCCGTGAATGAGAACGTGGAGGCTCGACATTATGCTCCGGTAGAGTCTGTTCAGCAGACTCGGCGACCGGAAGAGAATGAGGAGAAACCTGAAAGAGTGGAGGAGGCGAAGGCTGATGTCGTAACTACGACTCATGACGGAGAGGACTGGTCGGAATACATTTCTGCCGCTGATGGTTCCAAACCGTCAAGGCGTAAGGCGGCATCATTGGATGTGTCTCTTTCCAGCGGCTCGACGGGCGCTCGTAATGAGAATCGGTACGACCTTCAGATGTTTTACAGGGGCTCGGCTCCGACACCTGCGAACGGCTTGATTGATGATTCAAAAGTCTTTGCCGGAAATGACGCCCGGATTCATACCCGAGGCTTTGCTCCAATTGAACTGAAAAGAGGCTCGATTGTCACCTCGAATTCTGACCACAAACGTCCGGTCAGATTGGCTCTTACTGTCAATTACCCGATCAGCGGCAGGTTTGGCCTTGAGACAGGAGCTATGCTGACAACTCTTCACAGCACATTCTCAACCGAGGCCGGACGCACTCTCACAGAGACGGATCAGACATTGAGATATGTCGGGATCCCACTGAATATGACGGCGTCGCTTGTGGACGCAAAATGGTTTTCTCTCTATCTTGGAGGTGGGGGAATGGTCGAGAAATGTATTTCAGGTAAATCTGTGACAACTGAGACCTTGGCCGGAATCAAGCAGGGTGACAGCGCGCGTAAAAGCTTTGGCGTCAAACCTTTGCTATGGTCTTTGAATGCGTCGGCCGGTCTGCAGGCCAAGTTGACCAAGAATTTTGGACTCTACGTAGAGCCTGGGCTCAGCTATCATTTTGACGACAACTCTGATGTCCAGACAATCTACAAAGAACGACCTCTGGACTTTATGCTGACTTTTGGCGTGCGTTTCTCGCTCAGGTAGCCAATCCGGGGTATGGGCATCAAGAAGGAGCGGACCTCGTGGGCAGGCGTCCTTTCCCGGGGCTTCCGGCAGGCTTGTCATCGTGTAGGCGAGGAACACTCTTTCATATTCCTTGCCATGCGGAAACGTCAGGGTGAACGTGTGGTCTTTGTCTTCGCCCCATCCGAAGAAACTCAGCCTGATTTTATCAGCGCTGATGGTTGCCTGTGAAATTTCCCCTATGTGGGGTTGGAGGAGTGCATATGATGTCTTTAGGCACGGAATGTGCTGTCTTTGCCATCGCTTTGAGAAAACATCTGGAATACTTGAGCGCATTGGCGCTGGTGTTGTTCGCGTTCTTCTTTGCATCAACCAACCTCTTCACCCACGTCCATGAGGGTCCGGAGGGAAAGATTGTGCATTCTCATCCGTGGAGCGGAAAGTCGCATAGTCACAGCGACACCGAGTTGCAGCTCCTTCAACTTATCTCAAGCAATATATTCGAGGCGAGCGAACGGATCACTGTCACGGTGTCAGACCGTCCGGTCGTTCCGTATCATCCGTCAGGGGCCTTGCCGGAAGTAGCCCGGACAGTATTCCATCACGTTCTTGGACTCAGGGCTCCTCCGCAGTCGTTATAATCACATGCCTACTTGAAAAGTAGAACCGTAGTCCGCATGGCCCGCTGCCGGGTCGTGCCTATTCCCGATTTTGATATAACGATAAAATATTCATGAAAACAACACATATTATCGCCACTGCTGTGGCTATGCTCATGGTGTCCATGAGTGGACATACTTATGCAGAGAGCAGAAAAACGGACGCAAGCGTTTCCGGTCACGTCATTGACGCCAAGACCGGGGAACATCTTCCTTACATTACCGTGATGATAGGCGGAACCCAGATCGGCATCCAGACATCATCTTCCGGACATTATTCAATCAGAAACCTTCCTTTGGGCAAGCATGAGGTCATCGCGACTTCACTTGGCTATAAGGACGCTTCGGTCACTCTTGAGTTCAAGGCCGGTCAGTCGTACGAAGCCAATTTCAGCCTTGAGCGGGAGAATCTGTCTCTTGACGGGGTGGTGGTCAGCGCCACCAGGAATCATTCCTCCAGAAAAGAGGCACCGGCGCTTGTCAATGTCATAGACAGCAGGATTTTCGCCACCACCTCGTCTCCGACCCTGGCGGAAGGACTGACTTTCCAGCCGGGTGTCAGGGTGGAGAACGACTGTCAGAACTGCGGATTCACGCAGGCCAGAATCAATGGCCTGGACGGCCACTATTCACAAGTCCTCATCGATTCCAGACCCGTGTTCTCGGCGCTTGCGGGCGTGTATGGTCTGGAGCAGATCCCATCCTCGATGATTGACCGCGTGGAAGTGGTGCGCGGGGGTGGCTCCGCGTTGTTCGGAGCATCCGCGATAGGAGGCACCATCAACATAATCACAAAGGAAGCGATGAGTTCCAGCGCCGGAATCAGCCATGACCTCACCTCCATCGGGGTAAGCGGGGCCTTGGACAACAACACCGGCCTGAACGCATCAATGGTGACGGATGACGGAAGAGGAGGCCTGTTCGTGTTCGGGCAGAAACGTTTGAGGGATGGCTATGACGCGGACGGTGACGGGTTCACGGACATTCCTATGATCAATTCCATCACAGTAGGCACAAGAGGACACCTCCGCGTGAATCCTTTCTCCAAAATCAGACTGGAGTATCATGGAACCAAGGAGTTCCGGCGAGGGGGAGATCGTCTGGATATTCCGGCTCATGAAGCGCTTGTCGCGGAGCAGACGGAACACACGAACAACAGCGGATCTTTGAGTTATGACGGGCAAAGTCAGGATGGCAGGCAAATTTGGAACGCGTATGCTTCCGCCCAGCACATCAGAAGGAGCAGTTATTACGGAACAGGGAAGGATCCGAATGCGTACGGAAAGACCACCGACCTCACCGCGGTCTTCGGCGGTCAGTATTCCTACAAGTTTGACTGTCTGCTGTTCATGCCGGCGCAGTTGACCGCCGGTCTGGAATATAACCATGACGACCTGAACGATGTCTCCCTTGGCTATGGCTACAAGACATCTCAGAAGGTACGAATTTTCGGCTCATATCTTCAGAATGAGTGGAAAAACGCTCACTGGAGCCTCCTCGCCGGGGTTCGCATGGACAAGCACAGCCTTATTTCACGGCCAGTGCTCTCTCCGAGGGTGAATGTCCGCTACAGTCCTTTCCGTGATCTGAGCTTCCGCGCCATCTATGCGGGAGGATTCCGTGCGCCACAGGCTTTTGACGAGGATCTGCACATCTCCGTCGCAGGCGGTAAACGGATACGCATCAGGCTCGCGGATAACCTGAAGGAAGAGCGTTCCCATTCGTTCAGCACTTCCGCCGACTGGTACCACACCTTCGGTACCGTCTCTCTGAACCTGATGGCGGAAGGATTCCTTACAGTGTTGAAAGATACTTATGCGCTGAGGGAGACCGGAGAAAAGGCGGATGGGGGAAAGAGCAATATTATGGAAAGATACAACGGCTCGGGTGCTAAGGTTTACGGATGCACTCTGGAGGGAAGGCTTGCTGTCGCTGATGAACTCAGTCTCCAGGCAGGTGCCACTTTGCAGAGAAGCCGTTATGACATCGCGCAGAAATGGAGTGACGATCCCGATGTCGCCCCGACGCGGGAATTATTCCGCTCGCCGGATTGCTATGGCTACATGGTGGCATCCTACAGTCCGTTCAGAAATTTTGACATAGACCTTTCAGGCACATTTACCGGCTCGATGCTTACACAGCACATGGCAGGCAGCGGCACCAAGGTGGATGTCGCCGTCCGCACTCCTTCATTCTGGGACATGGGCTGCAAGGTCAGCTACGGGTTCAGTGTCCTGGACATCTGTCGTCTAAAGTTGCACGCCGGAGTCAAGAACATCCTCAATGCCTACCAGAAGGACTTCGACAAGGGGGAGAAAAGAGACTCGGGCTACATCTACGGCCCGTCCCTTCCTCGTTCACTGGTCTTCGGCGCCGGACTGAGCTTCTAAAAGTGTCCGCTGACGTGTTTTTTCTGAAAAATATGCAGGTATTTCCCTTGTATTTTGGAAATATATCCATATATTTGCAAAATGTTTGAATAAATATGCTTTTGCGATGAAAGGTAAGCTGGAAAGACAACGGATGATCAGAGAGGTTATCAAGGACAACAGGGTGTCCAATCAGGAGGAACTGTCCGCTCTTCTGGAGCGGCGTGGGTTGAGTGTCGCGCAGGCGACTCTCTCCAGAGACATCCGTGAGCTGAAGATCACCAAGATTCACGATGGTGTCGGCTATAGCTACAGCCTTCCTCAGCCAGGGATGCTGCGCAGTGTGCTTCGTGAGGCATCCATGTCTTCCGACAGCATCGATAGTCTGGAGTTCTCCGGCTCGATGGCCGTCATCAAGACGCGACCGGGACATGCCGGGATGATCGCTTCTGTGATTGACGAGAGGCATCTTCCTGAGGTCATGGGAACCTTGGCCGGCGATGACACGATTCTGTTGATTCTGAGAGAAGGGGGCTCACACGATGATGTGGCGGGATCGCTTGCCGGGATGTTCAAAGGCATTGATGGCAAAAGGGTTAATTAAGTAACCTTCAAAAAATAACCTGCATCGTCTTAAGGAAACTTTTCGGTCTGTATCTCTTTTCTCATCAGTCATGTGCCACCGGCACACTCCTTCTTCGAAAATAGATCTATCCTCGAAAATATTCTCTTAATCTGAGGCAACTTATTTTTTCATGTTACTAAGAGAGATTAAAAACGAACTTTATAAAAGATGACGCAGGACGAATTGACTGTTGAGGTCGCTTCGGACAAGCACCTCATTTACGTCGATGAGATTCTAAAGACAATAGAGGAGGCGGCCAAGGTAAGGGGCACCGGCATCGCGAAGAGAAAGCCGGAATATGTCGCCCAGAAGATCAAGGAGGCCAAGGCCGTGATCGCTCTTCAGGGCGAGAAGTTCGCCGGATTCAGCTACATCGAGACTTGGGAGCACCGGCAGTACGTGACGACTTCAGGATTGATAGTGCATCCGGATTTCCGTGGCTTGGGGCTTGCCAAGAGAATCAAGGATCTGACGTTCTCGCTGGCACGCACACGCTGGCCTCACGCCAAGATATTCAGTCTCACAAGCGGAGCTGCCGTGATGACGATGAACACCCAGCTGGGCTACAAGCCGGTGACTTTCGCCGAGCTCACCAGCGACGAGGCCTTTTGGCGAGGCTGCGATGGATGCGTCAACGTGGATGTGCTGAAGCGCACCGACAGAAAATATTGCATCTGCACGGGAATGCTATTCGATCCGGAGGAGCATCTTCCGGCGAAAATCCCGCAGGAAGTCCTCGAAAGGATCCGCAGGATCGACGAGGCCGAGAATGACAACAAAAATTAATGAATATGGAAAAGAAGAAAGTAGTGGTCGCTTTCAGCGGCGGTCTGGACACATCCTTCACGGTGATGTACCTGGCCAAGGAAAAGGGCTATGAGGTTTACGCCGCGTGTGCGAACACCGGCGGATTCAGCGCTGAGCAGCTGAAAGACAATGAGAAGCATGCCTACGAACTGGGTGCGAAGGAATATGTCACCCTTGATGTGACCAAGGAATATTACGACAAGAGTCTCCGTTATATGATCTTCGGCAATGTGCTGAGGAACGGTACATATCCGATCTCGGTCTCTTCCGAGAGGATATTCCAGGCTATGGCCATCGCGCGTTATGCCAAGGCGATCGGCGCGGATGCCATCGCCCACGGTTCGACTGGCGCCGGCAACGATCAGGTCCGTTTTGACATGACTTTCCTTGTGATGGCTCCGGGAATAGAGATCATCACCTTGACAAGGGATATGGCTCTGACCCGCCAGTTTGAGGTTGATTACCTTAATGAGCACGGCTTCAAGGCTGATTTCAAGAAACTTAAATATTCCTACAATGTCGGCCTTTGGGGCACTTCCATCTGTGGAGGCGAGATTCTGGACTCCACCCAGGGACTTCCGGAGGAGGCGTATCTGAAACAGATCACAAAGGATGGCTCCGAGACCATCGAGATCGAGTTCGAGAAAGGGGAGATCGCCGCTGTCAACGGCAGGAAGTTCGCTGACAAAGTGACTGCCATTCAGGAGATTGAGTCCATCGCCGCTCCTTACGGCATCGGGCGCGACATGCACGTCGGGGACACCATCATCGGCATCAAGGGACGTGTCGGCTTCGAGGCCGCCGCTCCTATGCTCATCATCGCCGCCCACAAGTTCCTTGAGAAGTTCACCCTCAGCAAATGGCAGCAGTACTGGAAGGATCAGGTTTCCAACTGGTACGGAATGTTCCTGCACGAGAGCCAGTACCTTGAGCCTGTGATGAGGGACATCGAGGCGATGCTTGAGAGCAGCCAGAGGAACGTGACCGGCAAGGTGACGATGGAGCTTCGTCCGTGGTCGTTCTCGACCGTCGGTGTGGATTCTCCTTGCGACCTTGTCAAAACCAAGTTCGGTGAATATGGCGAGATGCAGAAAGGTTGGACCAGTGAGGATGCCAAAGGCTTCATCAAAGTCACATCCACTCCTCTCCGCGTCTACTACACCGCCCACAAGGACGAAGGTGAACAGCTTGAAAAGGAATTGTAGATTATAGTGTTTATCTCAGTCGCGGAAGAAACCCTTTGAGCCACGAAGTGGCGAAGGTAAGTCCCTCCCCCGAGGGGAGGGATTTAGGGTGGGGGTAACGTGAAAGGCCCTACGGGGTGCGCAAAGCGCATCCCTCCCCCGAGGGGAGGGATTTAGGGAAGGGGTAACGTGAAAGACCCTACGGGGTGCGCAAAGCGCATCCCTCCCCCGAGGGGAGGGATTTAGGGTAGGGGTAACGTGAAAGACCCTACGGGGTGCGCAAAGCGCATCCCTCCCCCGAGGGGAGGGATTTAGGGTAGGGGTAACGTGAAAGGCCCTACGGGGTGCGCAAAGCGCATCCCTCCCCCGAGGGGAGGGATTTAGGGAAGGGGTAACGTGAAGGTAGCCGGCGGCTGTTGAATAGTGAGATAAGTTTATAGTATTGATGAATTTAAATGAGTATATAAAGGTCGGGATCGTAGGGGCCGCCGGCTACACGGCCGGCGAGCTTCTGCGGATTCTGGCCAATCATCCTGCCGCGAAGGTCGTTTTCGCGCAGAGCGGCAGCCATGCCGGGGAACCGGTATGGTCGGCGCATCAGGATTTATTGGGAGAGACGGATCTGAAGTTCAGTGCTGATGCCCCTGTGGAAGAGGCCGATGTGATATTCCTTTGCTCCGGTCACGGAAAGTCAAAGGGTTTTGTGCATTCGCTGCCAGAAACCTACAAGGGAGCCATCATCGACCTCAGCAACGATTTTCGTCTTGCGGCAGACGCCGAAGACTTTGTCTATGGCCTTCCGGAGGCGTTCAGGGACAAGATTAAGGTTTCTAAACATATAGCCAATCCTGGGTGTTTCGCGACTTCTATCCAACTGGCGCTTCTGCCTATGGCAAAGGCCGACAGGCTGCCGGAGATCCATGTGACGGGAATCACCGGATCGACCGGTGCGGGACAGGCTCCGTCCGAGACCACGCATTTCAGTTGGAGGGCCAACAACCTCTCTGTCTATAAGGCGTTTACCCACCAGCATCTGGGCGAGATAGGGGAGACCCTTCACACTCTCGCTCCGAGCTACGAGGGCGAGTTGAACTTCGTTCCGGTCAGAGGAGACTTCACAAGAGGAATCCTGGCATCGGTTTATTTTGATTGCGACCTCTCCGAGGAAGAAGCAGTTGCGCTTTACAAAGACTACTACAAGAACGAGCCTTTTGTGCACGTGATCGATACGAATCCGGATTTGAAGATGGTCGTGAACACGAACAAATGTGTGGTCAATGTCCGCAAGTACGGTCGTAAGCTACATGTGGTCAGCATCATCGACAATCTCGTGAAAGGCGCTTCCGGTCAGGCGGTCGAGAATATGAACCTCATTTTCGGCCTCCCGGAGGGCACCGGCCTTCACCTCAAAGGCACCCGTTTTTAACAATCGAATCAAATCATGACACTATTCGACGTATATAGTCTCTTTGACGTGACTCCCGTCAAAGCCAAAGGCACCAGAATCTGGGATGACAAGGGTCAGGAATATCTCGACCTCTACGGAGGCCACGCCGTCATCTCAGTCGGCCACTGCCACCCGAAATACGTGGCTGCCATAACCGACCAGCTGAACAAGATCGGCTTCTACTCCAACAGCGTGAAGAATCCGCTTCAGGTCGAGCTGGCCGGAAAGATCGGTGAACTATCCGGACTACAGGATTACTCCCTCTTCCTGATCAACTCAGGAGCGGAGGCCAATGAGAACGCCCTCAAACTGGCCTCTTTCCACACCGGAAAGGACAGGATGATCGCGTTCAAGGGAGCCTTCCACGGAAGGACCTCCGGAGCGGTGGCCGTCACTGACAATCCTAAGTATTCAGCGCCGTTCAACTCGCATCACAAAGTCACTTTCCTGCCGCTGAATGACATTGAGGCAGTGAGAACAGAACTTGCCAAGGGCGATGTCGCCGGCGTGATCATCGAAGGCATCCAGGGGGTCGGCGGTATCGTCATCCCTGATGACCGGTTCATGAGAGACCTTCGTCAGGTCACCAAGGAAGCCGGCGTGGTGCTGATTCTGGACGAGATCCAGAGCGGCTACGGCCGCAGCGGCAGGTTCTTCGCCCACCAATGGGCCGGAATCAAGCCGGACATCGTCACGATGGCCAAGGGAATGGCGAACGGTTTCCCGATCGGCGGAGTCCTCATCTCTCCTGAGTTCGAGGCCACAAAGGGAATGCTAGGCACCACATTCGGAGGCAATTACCTCGCGATGGCCGCGGCAAACGCCGTCGCTGACATATTCAAGGAAGAGAATCTCGTTGCGAACGCATTTGAGGTAGGAGAGTATCTGAAGAATTCCATTCCGGCCTCTCCGAGAATCAGGGAGGTGCGTGGCCGCGGACTCATGGTCGGCATAGAATTCAATGAGCCGATCGCCGGGATCAGAGGCCGCCTCCTCTACGAAAAGCACATATTCACAGGCGTTTCCGGCAAGAATATGATCCGCCTTCTTGCCCCGCTTACGCTTACCAAGGCGGACGTTGACATATTCATTGACGCTCTAAAGGAAGTATTATGAGAAGTTTTTTTCACGTAGGTGACATAGGCGACCTCGGCAAGGCGCTTGAGGAGGCGAAGCAGGTCAAGGCGACCCCGTTCGCATGGCAGAATCTGGGCAGGAACAAGACGATCATTCTGATTTTCTTCAACAGCAGCCTGCGCACCCGCCTGAGCAGCCAGAAGGCGGCCATGAATCTGGGAATGAACTCGATAGTACTCAATGTCAACGGCGACAGCTGGAAACTTGAGACCGAGATGGGCGTGGTGATGGACGGCGACAAGCCGGAGCATCTGCGTGAGGCGATCCCTGTCATCGGCAGCTACTGCGACATCATCGGAGTGCGCTCGTTCGCCGGCCTGAAGGACAAGTCCTTCGACTACAACGAGACCATTCTCAGGCAGTTCATTGAATATTCCGGCAAACCTGTCATCAGCCTCGAATCTGCCACGGTTCATCCATGCCAGGCCTTCGCCGACCTCATAACGATCAATGAATATAAAAGCGTGGCGCGTCCGAAGGTGGTCCTGACCTGGGCTCCGCATCCGCGTGCGCTGCCTCAGGCTGTGCCTAACTCGTTCGCCGAGTGGATGAATGCCGCCGATGTGGATTTCGTCATCACCCATCCGGAAGGCTACGAGCTTGATCCTCAGTTCGTCGGCGATGCCCGTGTGGAGTACGACCAGATGAAGGCCTTTGAGGGAGCGGACTTCATCTATGCGAAGAACTGGTCTTCCGTCTCGCACTATGGCCAGATCCTGAGTCAGGATCGTGCATGGACAGTCGGAGCGCGCCAGATGGCCGTCACCGACAACGCCTATTTCATGCACTGTCTGCCGGTGAGAAGGAATATGATCGTGACAGACGAGGTGATTGATTCCTCTCGCAGCATCGTGATTCCGGAGGCCGCCAACCGTGTCGTCTCCGCCCAGGTGGTGATGAAGAGGATGCTGGAGGATCTGCAGTAAGACTTTGTTGCGGAAACGGTACAGGAAAGGGGCCTCTCCTGTACCAAATGGCCTTTTGTCATCGTTTGGTACAGGAAAAGCCTCTTTGGTGTACGGAAATAATTTTGAGGAACATGAATATGATAAAGGATTCATTGAATATTATTAAGGTTGGGGGAGCCATAGTGGAGAACGAGGAGTCTCTCCAGTCCCTCCTGATGTCACTGTCAAGCCTCAAGGGCAGAAAGATACTCGTACACGGAGGCGGCAAGATCGCCACTGAGATGGCGGCCAAACTGGGCGTGGAGACTCAGATGATCGATGGCCGCAGGATCACAAGCGCCGAGATGCTGAAGGTCGTGACGATGGTTTACGGCGGACTTGTCAACAAGAATCTGGTTGCGCGTCTGCAAGCCCTTGGTGTCAACGCCATTGGCCTTACCGGTGCTGACCTCAATCTGATTATGAGTGTGAAACGCCCCGTACAGCCAATCAACTTCGGTTACGTAGGTGACATCAAGTACGTCAACGCCAAGGCTTTAGAGAACCTCCTTGAGTCCGGCGCCGTGCCTGTTCTGGCTCCGCTGACCCATGACAAGGAAGGCTCGATGCTGAACACCAACGCCGACACCATCGCCTCGTCCGTCGCCCAGGCCCTTGCCTCAGTCTATGACGTGACCCTGACATATTGCTCGTCCACCCCTGGTGTGATGAAGGACCTGAACGACCCGTCGAGCGTGATTCCGACCATAACCAGTTCCGATTTCGCCCCGATGGTCGCCGACGGCACCATCTCCGAGGGAATGATCCCGAAACTCCAGAACGCCTTCGAAGCCATCAACTCCGGTGTCTCCAGAGTCGTCATCACCTCCGCCTCCGCCCTGAATGCCGGCACCACCATCATGGCCGACCCCGAGACCGACGACTGAGCGAGGTCTGTGTGTCTGTTAACTGCTTGTTAACGAATATGATAGGCTTTCGCCTTCAGTGCTGTTACGCTATAGGTGAAAGCCTTTTGAAATGATTTTCAGTCTGTTACTCGTCACTTATCTCCATTGGCGTGAATCTACCAAAGGAGAAGGGCTAATATATTTATTAATAATGATTTAAGAGATGTGGATTGTATATGCGAGAATCTGGGTGATATCACTTTGCACAATCTATTGATTTGCAATCTTTTAGATTGGACCTATGAGAGATTTTCAGAGGCCGGAAATTTGGTGGGCGTGACCGGGAAGCCGTAACTTTGCACCAGAAAGTTTAACCATTAAAATCAACGATTATGGAGACAAAGAAAACTTACAAGGCCAATCTTGAGAACAAGAGAACCCTTCTGACGGAAGTCGGGCTGGTGGCTGCGATGGGAATAGTTCTGATGGCGTTCGAGTGGGGGACACCTGAGACCAAGGTCGCCACGCTTGCCGGTAACGATGCGGCGTTCATCAACGATGACATCGAGATCCCGGTGACGATGGAGACTCCGCCGACACCTCCGGCTCCGGCCGTGATTCTCAACGATCTGATCGAAATTCTTCCGGATGACATAAAGATTGATGAGGATCTGGAGTTCAAATCCTTGGATGACAGTCAGATGGAGATTCCTATAATGGATTATATCCCACAAAGTGTCCAGGATGAGGAGGTTGACGAGGCTCCTGTGCCGTTCTTCGCTGTTGAGGAAAAGCCGTTGTTCAACGGTGGGGATGCCAACGAGTTCTCCAAATGGGTCAACTCGAACCTCAAGTACCCGTCCATAGCCCAGGCTAACGGTGTCGAAGGCCGTGTGACCCTCCAGTTCACGGTCAACCCGGACGGATCCGTCAGCAATGTCAAGGTCCTCAGAGGAGTCGATTCCTCACTTGACAATGAAGCCGTCCGTGTGGTCTCGATGTCCCCGAAATGGACTCCGGGCCGCCAGCGTGACAGAGCCGTGAAAGTCACCTACACCTTCCCGGTGATATTCAAGTTAAGGTAGAGTGAATCCTATGCGAGACGGCCACCATCATGGCCGACCCCGAGACGGATGACCAGGAGCCGTCGCATTAATCTGAAATTTGCGGAGAATTGTGCGTGGATGTGCGTGTATTGCCGTTTTTTTAGTAAATTGCAGCACATTTCTATTGACAGAAACATAATGGCATATTCATCTCTACCTTCTGCGGCGCTGTTTTCAGACGCGTGCATTATCTTCATCGTTACCGGGCTGGTCTGCGCTCTGATAAGGTGGTTTCACATGTGTCCGGGTTATCTGGATAATGAAGCTGTCTATTATCCAGCCAGAAAGCAGATGGCGGCATTCTTTGCCATGCCGGTTTTCTTGTTGCCGTATGTGTTCCGGCCATCTGATCCATTGGTGATGACGTACTCGGTATCAGTGTTACTTATTGATGTGTCTCTCTCCGTGACGGTTCTGTACCGGATCTATTTCCGATGGAATCTTGTCGGCAGGACTTCGTGGAGGAAGATTTTTCAATGCTTTTCCTTTTCATGGATTTCAGCCTTTCTGCTGGGAGTGTTTCTTTTCCCCCGGTTTTGTTCTCACTATGAAAAATGGATTATTGGTGGTACCGCCATTATCGGGATGGTCTTGACGATAATGGCGGGATCGACAATCTTAAGATTGAAGGGTGACATTGACCGATACGTCAATAATAACTATTCCAATCCGGAGGATTTCCCTTTGAAATTCGCGCGTCAGGTCCTTTACCTGCCTCTTGTTTTCATTCTGGCCGGATGGGTTCTGTTTCTGACAAGGAATCCATGGCTGCTTTTCGCGCTGAACATTTTATATTCCATAGTTTTTGTCTGGATCCTTTGTGTGATACTTTATCCGCAGGATGGCCGCGCGCTTCCGGAGTCACAGGCGGAGATTTGCACGCCGCCTGACCTATGTTGCGAGGAAGGAAGTGTCGAGGATGAGGTTCTGTCCATAATCGGACGGCATTTCAAGGAACCACATTTGTTGAAGACCGAGGTTCTGTCGGAAGTGAGCCGGGGCAATGTCAGGAAGGCAGACCGATTCATCACTCTCTATGGGTACTATCGTCTCGTGAACATGTTCCGTCTCGAATATGCTCGGTTGTACAAACAGAGCAACCCGGATGCGATACAGGATTTGATCGCGTCAGAGTCGGGCTTTACTTCCAGGGTGACTTTCTACAAGGCGAGAAAGTCCGTGGGAGAGATCAGTGAGGAAGTCTCCTCCCGGGTGAAAAAGTTGTTCTGAGTCAATAACATCAGTTTTCCATTGCTTGCTTAAAGTAACAGAATTGCCGTCAAGGTTTCATTTTGGACGGCATAGGGGCATGTACCCTGTCTCGCTTGTTGTAACTGTCGGATAATCAGTCGCGTGCCTTTTAAAGTAACACAATTTTACACGGGAAAATTGGCGTAAAGGCCGCGGGAAGCATAACTTTGTGGCAAGTGTAACATAAAATTTAAAAATATGACAAAGAATGTTTTTCAACTGGAGTCTGAAAAGACATCGTATGAGGCACCGTCAATGAGTGTCTTGAATCTTATCTCAGAGGCTCCTTTCTGTACCAGTGGCCGTGCGGTTTCCAATGATCCGGAAGATTATGTGTATGGTGGCGAACTTTAATTGTTGAGTATTATGAAAAGTGTTTATTTGTCCGCTATCTTTTTTGCCATACTTTCAGTTGTGGCATGTAATAAGGAGGGTGTAACCAGCACGGAAAGCACTCTGCAAGCCAATGCCTACATTTCATCGGCGACAAGGACATCGTATGAGATCGGGAACTATGGCGAGAAAGTCCCGGTAAAGGTTTCTTGGGATGCGAATGAGTCTTTCAAGGCGTATTATGAGGGAGGAAAGTCTCCTGTAATATTCTCGAAAACCGCCGAAGGCACGTCTTTCATGGCGGAGAGTGTGCCAGAAGGTGTCTCTGCGTCAACTTCGTTCAAGGGTTTGTACGGTTCCAAAGCCACATTGGACGCTGATGGGAAGATCAGCATTGACTTCAGTGCCCAGGATGGCTCTCAGGAGAATCTTTCGGCCTACGATGTGATGAGCGCCACTTCAGAATTGAACAATGGTGTCCTTTCATTCGCGTTCAAGCATAATTGTGCCATACTCAGGCTTAAGTGCGTGAATCATACGATCAATCAGGTGAATAAAGTGAAACTGATTTTTTCGAAGGCAAAAGTGAGTGAGGAATTCGCAGGTACCGGCATTATTGTGGGAAAGAATGGTATGGTCACTCTTTCGATCAATCTTAAGACACCTGTTGAGGCTGGATCTGCGGAAAAGGGTAAAGGCTCGGTAGGATATAGGTATGTCATTGTTCCTGCCATCAAATATCTTCCTGAAGGGGCAGATATAGTACCTAAGGATGATCTATCTTCATTTTTGAAAGGTATCGAAATTTCCGGGACCAAGAGTGTGGAAGCCGGAAAATTTTACGATGTCATGTGTGAGTGTGGGCTTGAGACAGATGAAGATGGCGGGCTATGGGGCGATTGACAGTTGATCCATCGGACCCGTCAATCTCATCCGTCGCATATTCCCGATAATAAGTAACCTTCAAAAAATAAGCTGCATCG
>SAMEA104315421__coassemble_488_pt1 | contig 91863 bp, 69 predicted proteins | sample SAMEA104315421__metabat2_low_PE_038 | metagenome-assembled genome bin SAMEA104315421 (sample SAMEA104315421) | gut metagenome | biome: Monkey gut; feature: monkey-associated habitat; material: faeces | place: China | collected 2013 | reverse complement strand
GTCCACACCCAATTATCCGGCACCTCAAACGGCACATTCTCATAATGGGGCGTATGTGTAGTTAAATTATAGTGTGCTGTAACCTTTTGCTACAACACACCAAAAGGAATAATTATCTTCTCCTATATCCGCTTTACAATAATCTTCCGTTTTTTCCGTAATTTTGCGTCATGATAGAGACGGACAACACGACAGAGGTTTTGGAAGTCGCTTCGATCGCAGGGCACATCCTGCTGGAGAACGGGGCGGAGATTTCCCGTGTAGAGGACACTATGGAACGGATCGCATCGCATTACGGGGTGGATTCCGGTCATTTTTTCGTGCTCAGCAACGGCATATTCACAACCGGATCACTCGGGAAGTACGCCAATGTCGAGTTCATTCCTATTCGTGGAATCCAGCTTTCAAAAGTGGTCGCTGTCAATAAGTTAAGTTACGAGATAGCAGCAGGGAAACACACCTTGCCAGAGGCCAGGCAACGGTTGGAAAGCATAAAAGACGCTCCTGCCAAACCGGCTTGGGAACAAATCGCCGGATCTGCTTTTGGAGCAGCCGGTTTCTGCGCCGTGTTCGGCGGAGGGTTTATGGACTGCGCCGCTGACTTCGTGATCGGTGCGCTGCTCTATGTATTCTGTCTCTTCGTAAGCGGTTCATTATCAAAAATTGTTGGAGGCATCTGCAACGCCCTCGTGGCCACAATACTCTGTCTCGCTTCCTACAGATTAGGATTCGGCGACAGCCTCAGCAACATCATCATCGGAGCGGTGATGCCGCTCATCCCCGGAGTTCCGTTCGTGAACGGAGTCCGGGATCTGGCCAATTCCGACTACATAGCCGGGTTGACAAGGCTCACGGACGCGATGCTCGGATTCATCTGCATAGCTCTCGGCGTGAGTATCAGTTTCATAGCGGACGGATGGGTGTTCGGAGGAATGATCAAACTCAGCGGAATGACCGTCAATCCCGAGACCGCCGGAATCCTGTGGCAATGCCTTGCCGCCTTCATCGGCACATTCGCTTTCGCGATCTTGTTCGGAGCACCACGCAGACAGTATTTCACGGCAGGAGTGATCGGAGCCATCGGCTGGGTCATCTACCTGATGCTCACAAGGTTCTGCCACAGCGGGCCGACAGTGGCGAACATCGCGGCGACCACAATAGTCTGCATCCTTTCACGCTTCGCGGCGGTAAGGGACAAATGCCCAAGCACGGTCTATCTGCTATGCGGAATATTCCCGCTCGTCCCTGGGGCCGGAATATTCTGGTTCACCTACTACCTCGTCTCAAGCCAGTTCTACCTCTCCGCTTCAGCAGGATTCACCGCTGTCAAAGGCGCGATAGCGATTGTGCTTGGTATCATCTTCGCGATGGAACTGCCGCAACGACTTTTCTCCGGAAAAAGGAAAGGCTAATCCTCAAACTCGATATCGTGAGACGGCAAGGCCTTTTTCTTGCGGAAGACGACCCTCTCGCTCATAAAGAAGTTAAGTCCACCTGACACGCACAGTGCCAGCAGGTTACACCACACGACATTCCAGCGGAACATCCTCTGGATCAGAAGCAGGAAAGCCATCTTGACCATAAACGCTCCGATGCAGGAAAGATTGTAGCCGCCAAGATGTCGGAAGAACGACCTTCTGCTCCGACATGACACCCTGTCTTTCCAGATAAAGAAATATGCCACAGCGAAATTGGTCACGGCCGCGCACTCGAATGAGATAGCCGGGGAGATGATGTACTGGCCGAAATACGTGCTGAAAACCCATTTGGAGAAGACCCAAAGCACAACCGTGTCCACAATCGTCCCCAAAAGGCTCGACGCGGAAAACTCTGCGAATCTCTTGACTAATTTAAGCCACGGTCTGGTCATCACTCTCAGTTTCGGACGGCAAACTTACGGAAAAAACGTGAATATTTGGATAAAAAGCCAATCTATTCAGTAAATTTGTCGTTCAGCAAGCGGTGATCGCCGCGAATGAGACATTTAAAAACGAACGAGCAATGTCAGAAGAAATGAACATAGTCCGTGACCTCGCCGTGATTCTGATCTCGGCGGGAGTTTTCACGATAATTTCAAAGGCTCTCAAACAGCCACTTATCATCGGCTATATCCTCGCTGGTTTTCTGATCGGCCCGAATGTCAGCTTCTTTCCGGGAATATCCAGCGAGGCAACCGTCCACCAATGGTCGGAGATCGGCATAATATTCCTGATGTTCGGCCTTGGCCTTGAATTCAGTTTCAAGAAATTACTCAAGGTCGGCGGAAGCGCCATCGTCACGGCAGCCGTGAAATTCGTCGGGGTCTTCATCATCGGTTTCGTGACGGCTCAGGCTTTGTCGTGGAGCTTTATGGAAAGCGTTTTCCTCGGCGGTCTGCTGTCGATGTCCTCCACGATGGTCGTGCTGAAATCCTACGATGACCTCGGCTTGAAGAACAAGCCGTACGCCGGAGTCGTGTTCGGAACCCTTGTGGTGGAAGACCTCATAGCGATCCTGTTGATGGTGCTGCTCTCGACAATGGCCGTCTCACAATCCTTCGCAGGCAAGGAGCTGATAATGAATATAGCGAAGCTCGTTTTCTTCCTGATTCTTTGGTTCCTCGTCGGAATCTACGTCATCCCTACCCTGCTGAAAAAGGCCAAGGAATATCTCAACGACGAGATTCTCCTGATTGTCAGTATCGGCCTCTGCTTCGGGATGGTCGCTCTGGCCACATCGGTCGGATTCTCATCCGCACTCGGTGCCTTCGTTATGGGATCCATCCTTGCAGAAACTTCTGAAAGCGAACACATTGACCATATCGTTGAGCCTATCAAGAACCTTTTCGGAGCCATATTCTTTGTCTCTGTCGGAATGATGGTCGCCCCATCGGTGATCGCCGAGCACTGGGCGATGATCCTGCTGCTCTCCGTGATCGTAATAATCAGCCACATCATTTTCGCAGGAGCCGGTATCATCCTGACCGGCAAGGGTTTGGACAATGCCGTCCACACTGGGTTCAGCCTCGCGCAGCTCGGAGAGTTCGGATTCATCATCGCCGGAGTCGGCTGCACCCTCGGCGTGATGAGGGATTTCATCTATCCGGTGATCATAGCGGTCTCCGTCATAACAACGTTCACGACTCCGTTTATGATAAAGCTGGCGGATCCGTGCTATAATCTGTTAAACAAACGGTTACCGGCCAAATGGATCGACAGGCTCGCCCAGATGAACGACTCCGGCAAACAGACCGCCGCCGAGCACAACGAATGGAAAACTCTGCTGAACGCCTATTTCACACGCATCGTCCTCTATGGCGTGATCCTGATAGCGATCTACATAGGATCAAAGCTTTATCTCAGACCTGCTGTAGAGAAATTTTCCCCGGAGCTAAGCGTGACCATACATAAGGTTATCGAGGTCGGAATAACCCTTGCGGCGATGCTCCCGTTCCTTTTCGGTCTCGGAGTCCATTCCGGCTCCATCAGCAAATCCGCCCCTAAACTCCTGAAAGAGAAGCCGAGTAACATCTGGCCGTTGATGGGGCTGATCTTCGCGCGCTCATTCCTTGCCGTGGGAATCGTACTGGCTGTGTTGTCGTCATATTTCCACCTCGCAGGCTGGACGGTTCTGGCAATCTTCTTCGCCGGCATAATATTCATTCTCTTCGCCCGCCGGTCCATCCATAAATATTCAGCGTTGGAGATGCGTTTCCTTTCAAACTTCAATGAAAAGGAGGAGAATGAAAGGCGCAGCAAGCCGGTCGCTTCTTCCGTTAGCCAGAAACTCGCCGACTACGACGTTCACACAGAGACGCTTACCGTCTCCCAAAATTCCACCTACGCCGGAAAGGCTCTCAAGGATATTCCTTTCAGGGCAGAAACGGGGGCGAACATCATCAAAATCACCAGAGGGTCAATGAATATGATCGTTCCGTCCGGTGATGTGTCGCTGTTCCCGGGCGACCAGATGCTCGCCGTCGGCACATCCGCCCAACTCGAATCCTTGAGGAATATGATGGCGTGCGCCGTCGCTCCGGAAATTCAGGACTCTGGAAATAGTTTCAAGATCGTGCCTGAGGCTCTTACCGAGGAATCGTTCCTGACCGGAAAGACCCTACGCGGCACGAACCTCCGGAAATATCACTGTATGGTCATCAGCGTGCTCAGGTGTTCAGAATTCATCACCAACCCGGAACCCGATTTCAGGTTCCAGGCCGGTGACACTGTCTGGATCGCCGGCAATCTGGCCGAGCTGGAGACCGTCTAGAACTTCACGAATTCAGGATTGAGATACGGTTTCAAGTCAATCCAGAAGACCGTAACCTCAATGATGCCTTCAGCGTAGCTCGCGATCTCGTAAGGCTGGTAGTACCAAGTCACTCCCGCGCCTGACACACCGCAATGTCCATTAGGAACCAGGCCTTCACTGAACATCACACTTTCATTAATGTCTTCAACTCCCCTGTCCAACGCAAGTTTGGACTTGATCAATTCCGTTACCGGAGCGACATAGCCAGGCTTGAACAATTCGTTTTCCGTCACGATCTCGCCAGTCTTCAGGTTGATGATGTTCGGAATCAGATAATGCATTCCGTGGGCTCCGCCAAGGTAGTTCTCGCTGTACACCTGGTAGGTCTGGAGATCCATGAACCCTTCCGCGAACTTTCCCTGAACGGTGTAGTACCAGTTGCAGGTCATCGCCGCGCTATAGTTATAGTCATAGTCTAATCCATTCTCCTTGGCGTAGGCGACAGCATCGTCGTAGACACTTCCCGCCTCCCTCTGGTAGTTGGCCATCAACGTGTCCGACACGGCATCGGAAGCCTCCTCCACCGAAAAACCGTCATATTTCTCTCCGAAACAAGCCTTTACGATAGAGTTGTTGATCTTCTTCTTCAAAGCGTTTCCGCCCTCGAAGCTCTTGTAGTACTCGACAGAATGAACTATCTGTACCGAAGCGGAGTCACTCTGCGCGAGCGTCTGCTCGTAAGTGTTGGCAAAAGTGGCGACCTCAGTCTCATTGTCAGAACAGGAAGCCAAGGTCAGGGTCAGGGCCATCGCGGCGACGGCGAATGGTAAAATTCTCTTATTCATCTCAAATAGTATTTGGTTTTAAGTAATCATTAAAAAAATAACTAGAACAAATTGTATATCTTTATGGTCTATATTTCTTTTCTCATCAGTCGTGTACCTCCAGTACACTCCTTCTTCCAAAAGAAATCTATCCTCATAAATCTGACACAAAATTTAGTTCAACTTATTTTTCAACGCTTACTAAGACAAAGATAAATATTATTCTGTAATTTACTAAATTTGCAAAGTATTATGGAACGAACTATCAACAGACTGAAAATGAACGGCTGGCTGGCGTTGAGTCCGCTGGCTGTGTTTTTGGTGACTTATCTGGTGTCGTCGCTGGTGGCTCACGACTTTTATAAGGTGCCGGTGGCGTCGGCGTTTCTGATCGCGTCGGTCTATGCGATGCTGATCACGAAAGGGGCTGTGGCGGAAAGGATAAACATATTCTCAAGCGGTGCTGGCAACAAGAATGTTCTGCTGATGATCTGGATATTCGTGATGGCGGGGGCATTTGCCACGACGGCCAAGGCGATAGGGAGCGTGGAAGCGACTGTCAATCTGACACTTACTATCCTTCCGGGGAGATGGCTGCTGGCGGGACTGTTTCTGGCATCCTGCTTCATCTCGATGTCAATCGGCACGAGTGTGGGAACGGTGGTGGCACTGGTTCCAATCGCCTCAGGACTGGCTGAGCAATCCGGACTGTCTTTGGCGATGCTGACCGGACTGATTGTCGGCGGAGCGTTTTTCGGGGACAATCTGTCTTTCTTCTCAGACACGACAATCGCATCGACCACGTCACAAGGCTGCTCGATGTCCGACAAGTTCAAGGCGAACATCTGGATCTGCGGACCGGCGGCTCTGATAGTCACAGTCATCTACATCATCATCGGACTCAACCACGGAGCGACTCCAGAGATCGGAGAGATTGAATATGTCAAGCTCATTCCCTACCTGTCTGTCATTGTGTTGGCTCTGTGCGGACTGAATGTCCTGCTTGTACTCGGAATCGGCCTGCTGCTCAGCGCGGCGATCGGATTCGTGAACGGAATGACCTGGCTCGGATTTCTCGGCAGTGTCGGGGACGGAATCGCCGGGATGGGCGAACTGATCATCGTGACTATGCTCTCGGGCGGAATGCTGGAACTGATCCGGCACAATGGCGGTATCGATTTCATCATCAAAGGTTTGACTAAAGGCATCAAAGGCAAGCGAGGAGCTGAGTTCAGCATAGCCGGGCTTGTCGGGCTGTCGAATTTCTGCACGGCCAACAACACGATAGCGATTCTGACGACAGGTGACATCGCCCGCGACATCACCAAAAAATTCGGACTTGACCCGAGGAAATCAGCAAGCCTTCTGGACACGTTCTCCTGCGTCGTACAGGGCATAATCCCTTACGGAGCGCAACTACTGATGGCTTCCGGATTCGCCGGGATCTCCGCCGCGGCGATTATTCCTTGCCTCTACTACCCGTTCGTGCTGTGCGTAGTGGCTTGTTTCTCAATCATATTCAGACTTCCTAAACGTTACTCATAATGGACAGGACCGCAAAGGTAACATTCGTGACACTGGTCGGATCAGTTGTCAACATCATTCTGACCGTGTTCAAGATCCTAGCCGGAATCCTTGGACGCTCGACTGCGATGATCGCGGACGGAATCCACTCTCTGTCAGACCTTTTAAGCGACATCGTCGTGATTGTCTTCGTGAAGATTTCAGCCAAGGGCCGGGACAAGGACCACGATTATGGACACGGGAAGTTCGAGACTTTCGCCACGCTGATAATCAGCTTGATGCTGATCGTCGTGGCGGCCAATCTGATGTCCGGCGGCATAAACAAGATCCGCCTGATTCTGGACGGAGGAGAAGTAAGTTCTCCCGGAATGATCGCTCTTTGGGCAGCCGTAGCGTCAATAGTCCTGAAAGAAGTCCTTTACCGTTACACGATCATCCAAGGAAAGGCTCTTAACAGCCCGATGATGATAGCCAACGCCTGGCATCACCGTTCAGATGCTTTCTCGTCCGTTGGCTCACTGCTCGGAATCGCGGGAGCCATATTCCTTGGTGACAAATTCGTCATTCTTGACCCGATCACAGGTTGTGTCATCAGCATATTCATACTTGTGATGGCGGTGAAGATGTCCGTGCCGGCGATAAAGGAGCTTCTGGATGTGTCTCTTCCGGACGATGTGGAGGAAAAGATCGAGGCCACGGCCAAATCCGTCAAAGGAGTGGTCGATCTTCACGAGCTGAAAACACGACGCGAAGGGCCGGGAATAATAATGGAAGGCCACCTTGTGCTGGATTCTGAGATATCACTGAAAGAGGCGCACGACATCTCCAAGAAAGTCGAGGCGGCCTTACGCAAGGAGTTTGGATCAGAGACACAGATTTCCCTGCATCTTGAGCCGGAGGACGACGCAGAGTAAGGGGAATCCGAAATATTCCTAAACTTTCAGGGCGCGCATCGCATTCAGGACAGCGAGGACGGTAACGCCGACATCGGCGAAGACGGCCATCCACATTGTGGCGATGCCAAGGACGGCAAGGACGAGGACGAGAAGTTTTATGAATATGGCGAAGAAGGTGTTCTCCCTTGCCAGACGGAGGGTCTTGCGGGCGATCCTCACGCCGACGGCTATCTTTGACGGCTTGTCATCCATCAGCACGACATCGGCGGCCTCTATCGCCGCGTCGGATCCCAGACCACCCATCGCAATTCCAAGGTCGGCCCTTGCGAGCACCGGAGCGTCGTTGATGCCGTCACCAACAAAGGCGAGCGTCTTTCCGGACGGCTTATTTTTTAGAAGTTTCTCTAACTCAGAAACTTTATCGGCCGGCAGCAGTTCGGCGTGGAACTCGTCAAGCCCGATGGCCGAGGCGACATATTCACCGACCTCACGCTTGTCTCCGGTGAGCATCACAGTCTTTGTGACGCCTTCGGCCTTGAGAGCCTTGATCGCATCGGCGGAATCAGCCTTGATTCTGTCAGAGACCACAATGTGTCCGACGTATGTGCCATCGACGCTGACGTGTACGATCGTGCCGTTCTTCTCACAAGGTTTCCACTTCGCTCCGACCGCGTCCATCATCTTGGTGTTGCCCACGCAGACGGTCTTTCCGTTCACCACAGCGCGTACTCCGTGACCGGCGATCTCCTCGACATTTTCGACCGAGCATCCATCGGCCTCGTCAGGATAAGCGTTCTTAAGTGAGATTGCTATCGGGTGTGACGAATATCTCTCCACGTGTGCCGCAAGATGCAGAAGTTCCTTCTCATCAATCGTTTCCGGATGCACGGCGGTCACATCGAACACGCCTTCGGTAAGTGTGCCGGTCTTGTCAAAGACAACCGTTCCGACTTTGGCCAAAGCCTCAAGATAGTTGGAACCTTTGATCAAGATTCCTTTGGATGACGCTCCGCCGATGCCACCGAAGAATGAGAGCGGAACCGAGATCACAAGGGCGCACGGACAGGAGACGATCAGGAATGTCAGAGCCCTGTAGAGCCAGGTGGCGAAAGTGCCGCCGAAATCTCCGGAGAGGACTGGCGGGATGAAAGCCAGCACCAATGCGGCGATCACGACAACCGGGGTGTAGATCTTTGCGAACCTTGAGATGAAGCTTTCGCTCTTGGACTTGTTCTCGGAAGCGTTCTCGACAAGGTCAAGGATCTTGGATGCGGTTGACTCACCGAAAGCCTTCGTGACTTTCGCGCGGATGACTCCGGTAAGGTTCACGCAACCAGAGATAATGTCATCGTCTTTAGATATGCTCCGGGGAACGCTTTCTCCGGTCAGGGCCACGGTGTTAAGGCTTGAGGTTCCTTCGAGGACTACTCCGTCCATCGGAACTTTCTCGCCCGGCTTCACCACGATCGTCTCTCCGACTTTGACTTCTTCAGGATTGACTGTCAAGACTTTCCCGTCACGTTCAACATTGGCCGTGTCCGGTCTTATGTCCATCAATGCCGAGATTGACTTGCGGCTCCGGCCTTCGGCTATGTCCTCGAAAAGTTCTCCGACCTGGAAGAACAGCATCACGAAGACTGCCTCCGGGAACTGGGTCTCCGCTCCGGGAAGGAATCCGATGCAGAGCGCGCCGATAGTGGCGATGCTCATCAGGAAGTCCTCATCGAAGAAGTCACCTTTGAGGATTTTCTCTCCGGCTTCAAGCAAAGTGTCGTAACCAGCGATGAGATAAGGGATTAAATAAACAAGGAGAAGCTGCCAGACGCTGAGGTCGCATTTCTTCTCGACCAAGACTGCCACGCCAAGCAGGGCGGCTGAAAGAATGATTCTCGCGAATCTGATTTTGTTTTCCTTTTCCATATTCTTTCTTTGACTTTGATTTCAACGGTGCAAAGGTCGGAAAACAACTCTGCAACTTGGTTGCAAATTTTGGTTTGGTCAAACCAAAATTTGCAACATATACCTCCCTGCACCCCCTTTGGAGGATTTCGGCCTATGGCCGGTCGGCAGAAGCCGACTTGTCGCTTCGCTCCTGTCATTCTATCGAACGGAATACAATACTTCAAAAAATTAAGTAAATTTGCGATGCGTAATATAAAAACAGATAGGAGATATGCCGAACATAGACCTGACAGAATTGCTTGAGAGGCACGGGGTGAAAGCCACGGCCAACAGGCTGATTGTGGCAAAGGCGCTCCTTACCGAGGGCCGTCCGCTGAGCCTCATGGAGTTGGAGGACAAGATCGGCACGATCGACAAGTCTGGAATATTCAGAAGCCTCACGCTGTTCAAGGGACACCACCTTGTGCACGCGATCGAGGACGGCGGTGACGGCACCCGCTACGAGCTCTGCCTGAGCCACGACTCAGCGCGCGACGAGGACGCGCACGTGCATTTTTTCTGCGAGAAGTGCCACCGCACCTTCTGCCTTGAGGACATCCACATCCCTCCTGTGACGCTCCCGGAGGGATATTCAGAAACCACGGCGAACTACCTTATTAAAGGAATATGCCCGCAATGTTCGGAGGACGGCTATGGCGAACAGTGATAGTAAAGGAATGTCGGGCGGCAATCTGAAGGGGCATCTGGCCCTGCTGGCGGCCTACACGATCTTCGGCGTCAATATCGTGCTGACAAAGGACATCTCCAACTCGGCGGTTGTCTCCCCTATCGCATTATTCACGCTGAGAGCGATCGGAGCGTCCGCTTTGTTCTGGCTGATCTCCATGTTCACGCCCAAAGAAAAAGTTCCGGTCAAAGATCTGATACAGATTGCGTTGGCATCCATATTCGGTCTGTTCATCACCCAATACACGTTCCTGAAAGGCATAACGATGGCCACGACCATCGACGCGTCCATCATCGGAACCCTCGGTCCGATCTTCACGATGTTCTTCGCTTTCATATTCGTGAAAGAGCCTATCACCGCGAAGAAGGCCGCCGGTGTCGGAATCAGCTTCATCGGAATCATATTCCTGATATTCAATTCCGTACATAGTCACAATGGGGTCGAGGCCACGCAGCCTTTAGGGTTTATTCTGCTGTTCCTGAACAGCATCAGCTTCTCGCTGTACCTCGGAGCGTTCAGGCCGCTGATCCAAAGATATTCAGTGATCACTTTTATGAAGTGGATGTTTCTTTTCTCGCTTCTGATGTCGCTGCCGCTGTCTTTTGAGGATCTGCTCCACACCGACTACGCCGCCATCAAGTTGCCGCAAGCCCTTGAGATAGGCTATCTTATCTTCTTTGCCACCTTTGTCGCATACTTTCTGATTCCGGTCGGCCAGAAAAGCGTCCGCCCGACCATCGTGGCGATGTACACCTACCTTCAGCCGATTCTGGCCTGCCTGCTCAGCGTCATCGGCGGGATGGACACGATGACCTGGCAGAAAATAGTAGCCATCATTATGGTTTTCAGCGGAGTGGCAGTCGTCAACCGGAGCCGCGCCGCGTCACACAATCAAAGTCTCAAACATTTAAATCCATGAATATGAAAAAGATCATCCTTGCTTTGGCAGCCGCCGCGCTGGCCACTTCCGCACTCGCCCAGGAAGTCATCAAGCTTCCGCAGCCTGACAAGAATGTGTCGATGACTCTCTATCAGGCTCTTCAGCAAAGAGCCTCTGTCCGTGAATATTCAGACGCACAGATCAGTGACGCGTCTCTGTCCCGGTTGCTATGGGCCGCATGCGGAGTGAACCGTGAGGACGGAAGGCTGACCGTACCATCAGCCATGAACACACAGGAGGAAAGTGTCTATGTATGCCGGGCTGACGGCGCATGGCTCTTCAACGCCCAGGAAAACACCTTGACGAAGGTTTCCGGAAAGGACATCCGCTCGGATCTGGCTGGTCGTCAGGCATCTGTGGCAAAAGCTCCTTTGTTTCTCGTGATTGTCTGCGACTTGAACAAGTACAAGTTCCGCGATGAGAAAACCGCAATTTTCGGAGCCATCGACGCCGGCTATGTATCCCAGAACATCTGCCTTGCCTGCGAGGCTCTCGGACTGGCCACAGTCCCGCGTGGAAGCATGAACCACGATGCTGTCAAAACCGCCCTTGGCCTCAAGGAAGGACAGGAACTTTTGCTGAACCATCCTGTTGGATACGAGAAAAAGTAACCCATTGTAGAAATGTTTTAAATATTTATTAATAGATAAATAAGTCCCGTCACCCACAAATGGCGGGACTATTTTGTATATTCGATAATAGAATATTTTATGATTTTTTACTACCTTAGCAGATTGTAAAGTAAAAAAACAATGGCTATTACAACCAAGGAAGTGATAAGCAGACAGGATCTGAGGCGTTTCGTCCGGTTCCCGAACGAGTTGTATGCGGACAACGAATACTACGTTCCTCAGATTGAGTCGATGGAAATGGACACCCTCACTCCGGGCAAAAACCGGGCCTTTGAGGTCTGCGAAGGGAAATATTGGCTGGCATACGATGAAAACGGCAAGATTGTCGGCAGAGTCGCCGGCATCATAAACTATAAGTACAACAAAAAGGTTGACAAGAAGATCTGCCGTTTCTGCTGGATAGACTTCATCGAATCACAGGAGGTGGTACACGCCCTGATGGAAAGGGTGAAGGAATATGGCAAGGAAAAAGGAATGGAGATCATTGAAGGCCCTGTCGGTTTCCTTGAGTTTGACATCTCCGGAGTTCTTGTCGAAGGTTTTGACCAACTTCCCACCGCCTACGGAAAGTACAACGCTCCCTACTACGAGCCGATGCTCCTGAAAGAAGGATTCTCGAAAGAGACTGATTTCGTGGAATATAAGATCACTGTTCCGGACAATCTTGACCGTTATTTCCACTTCGCCGAAATGATCGGGGAACGCTATAACCTCAAGGAAGGCGACTACAAGAACAAGAATGAGCTGCTCCACAAATATGCCGACGGAATATTCCGTGTGATGAACGAATGTTACTCTGTCTTGCACGGATTCTCGGAGCTCTCCCCTGCCCAGTGCGAGGATCTCAAGGATCAGTTCTTTCCGAATCTCAATCTGGACTACGTCTCTGTCATCGTTGACGAGACCGACAAGGTGGTCGGATTCGGAATCACCCTTCCATCACTGTCAAAGGCTCTGCAGAAAGCGAAAGGGCATATGTTCCCGTTCGGTTTCATACACATTCTCAAGGCTTTGCACCACAATGACACGATTGATGCCCTGCTGATAGCCATTTCAAATGAATACAAGGACAAAGGTGTCAACGCCATGATCATCTCCAAGATCGGCCGCGGGATGCACAAGAACGGCATCAAGTACGTCGAAAGCACCCGTGAGCTTGAGGAGAACCACAATGTCCAGAATCTCTGGGGCAAATTCGAGCATCACCTCAACAAGAGAGCCAGGATTTACGTCAAAAACATCTAACACATAATTAATATGGCAGACAAGAAAGCGGAAAGAATACAGACCTCCATCCTGAACGGGGTCGAGAAGAAGGCCCTTGTCTGGCTGGCCGAGAGGCAGCCGAAATGGGTCGTATCTGACACACTCACAGCCATCGGCACACTCGGTGCGATAATGATCGGAGCCGGGTACATCCTCTGCAGCGTGAACGTCAACTTCCTTTGGCTCAGCTGCTTGGGATTCGTTGTAAACTGGTACGGAGACTCCCTTGACGGCACTCTTGCCAGAGTCCGCAAGACCCAGAGACCGATCTACGGCTACTATCTCGACCACACTGTCGATTGCATAAACGAAGCCTTTATGTTCGTAGGCCTCGGACTGTCATACCTCATGCGGCTGGATCTGGCGCTGATGATATTCGTGGTCTATCTTTGCCTTACGGTGAATGTCAGCGTGAACGCCCACCTCAAGAGCGAGTTCCGCCTCACCTACGCCAAACTCGGCCCGACCGAGTTCAGAGTGATCGCCATCATTCTCACCTCATTGTTCATATTCATAGAGCCGCTCAGGGAGTTCAGCACAGTGGTCAGCATATTCGGCAAGGACATCGACCTCAGGGCTCTTGACGTGGCAGGTCTTGTGATCCTGGCCTTGCTTGTGATCATTTATCTGGTGACAATCATCAGTGACGCAAAGGGTTACGCCAAGATGGATCCGATGCCTAAGAGGGAAGACAAATAATGCCTCTTCTTCCAGTAGAACAGATTGAGCAACTTGCGCCGGTTTTCAAGGGAAAATTCGGCAACACTGTCGCTGGTTTCCTAAGAAAAGTCCTGTCCATCAAGACACTGTCCGACATTTACGACACGATTGATGAATATCAAGGGACGGATTTCGCGGGCGCACTCTTGGACAAGCTTGGGGTCAACTACCAGCTGGGAGGCTCGCAAAGGCTTGCGAATTTGCCCGACGGGCCGTTCATCACGGTCAGCAACCATCCCTACGGAGGTATGGACGGTGTCATTCTCATTGACCTTATCGGACACATCAGGCCTGGTTTCAAGGTGATGGTGACCGAGTTCCTCGCCCTTGTCGAAGCGCTGCGCCCAAGTCTCATCATTGTCAATCCGAAGAACAACTTGAACAAGGGAATAACAGCCAAGAACATCCAGGGAGTCCGTGAGGTTCTGGAAAGGCTCCACGATGGTGAACCGGTGGGATTCTTCCCTTCAGGAGCGGTCTCGGATCTCAGCCTTAAAGAGATGAAAATCAAGGACAGAGAGTGGCAGGAAGCGGTTCTGAGGCTTATCCGGAAAGCCAAGGTTCCGATTGTCCCTATCCGGTTTTTCGACCACAATTCACTCTGGTTCTACAACCTGGGTCTGATAGACTGGCGGGTGCGCCTGATGCAGCTTCCGCACGAGCTTGTCAACAAGAGGTACAGAAGGATCAGAGTCGGCGTCGGAGAGACTCTGACCGTGGAGGAGCAGTCGAAATATTCAGACATCAAGGATTACGGAGCATTCCTCAGAAGCAAGGTCTATGACATGCCGCTTCCGGATGATTTCATCAAGTATAAGGAATTCATTGCCTCCACACGGTAACCATCCTCCACTTTGAATCGCACACAGGACATCACGCGTGCAGGCAATTTACCTAACTTGCTATAATGGTGTAGCCATCCTCCACTTGGAATCGCACACAGGACATCCGTTGTCACAATCAATAAATGTTTTGCGCAATATTCTCGAATAAAATCCATTGTATAAATGAAGTTTTTTGTATCTTTGCAGTCCGATCGGGGTATTAGCTCAGCTGGTAGAGCGCAAGGTTCGCAATCTTGAGGTCAGGAGTTCGATCCTCCTATGCTCCACAAAAATCCGCCTCTCAGGTGACTGAGAGGCATTTTTATTCTGAGTCCCCCATCCAAGCGGCCTGCCGCGGCGATGTGCGGCAGTGATCTAACGCTGGCCGGCGGCATATTAAGGAGCATAATCAGCACCATAATCCTTATCGACAATGGTCACAGCTACGACACGCCGTGGAAGCGCCGTACATCGGTTCCTCGATTCGCCATCCGCCAAGCCCTATCTCGAACGGATGGCTTTCTCAAAAGGCCATAAACTGCTTTAGTGCATTGCCTTGGCTACACGGACGAAACACTGGAGGCCAAACCAATACGCGGGGGCATGATCAGGTCACTACTCTTTGACGCAGCGTACCGAATAGGCGTCGGCGCGTCCGGCGGAAGCTGTGGCTGAGACGGATGTGCTGGCGGCCTCGTTCATGAACGCGAGCACACAGAATCCGAAACCAGTGGTCGCTCCATAGGATTTGGCAGGAGAGTTTCCCCAATAGGATCCCCAAAGTCCGCTCTTGGAACCCATAAGCATGGCGTAGGAGCCGTCGTAGCGGGCTGCGGCAGGGAAAAACAGAGAGCCTTCCTTCATATTGAAAGACCATCCATAGTTGTAGTCTCTGGTGTCGATCACTCCGTCACCATTCAAATCCACAACATCAAATGAAGACGGATCCTGAGTATATTCACCAGTGGTAGTGAATGTCCTGAACACATCTGCCGGCGGGACACGGTAGCCGACAGGGCAAGGGTCATAGAAAGACTTGGAGCCTTTGTTGACGTAATTGTTGTCCGAATTTCTCTCGTCCCCTTTAGGATTGCCCCACAACGCGTCATTGCTGTCGGAGGCCTTCAGCCAATCCCTGCTTGTGTTGCACTGGGCATAGTTCGAAAGACATTTAGTAGGATTGGCTATTGAATATTCAATGGTGTTGTTCTCAACCGAACTCCAAAGTGAATATGTGATCTTCACCTCCGCGCCATCAGGACCATAGACGGGAACCGGTTGGGTCTTTTCATTCCCGGTAAGACTCGGAGCTGACGGGAACGGATCCTTGCGTCCCCATTGGTACAACAGACCGTAAGGCTTCACGTCAGGAGCAGAACCGAAAGTGGAGGTCATTGCGCCGAGGTTCATATTCATCACCTCGTAGCCGCTCTTGGCCGTAACAGTTTTCACATTCTCTTCCGGGAACCAGATGTGCCAACTCCAGATGACTCTCTTGTCAGCGGAATAGGCGGCGATCAATGCGTTACCGTTGACATCACCGGCTTTGAAAAAGATTGTCCCATCCTTTAGTTTCACATCCGTGATCATTCCTTTGCTGGTTTCCCAAACTAGAGCCGCGGAATCAGGTGACATCTTTTCAGGAGCATCAAGGCCTTCTGTAGCGACTCCGTTCCCTTTGACGGTGGCATCAAAAGAACAAGCACCTGTCTGCAGGATAATATAGCAGTTGGATGTGCCATTCGCGCTGAGGTCTCTGACGACAATCTCCGGCGTCGGGTCAACCCCAGGCTCAGGATCGGGTGTCGGATCAGGATCAGTGTTGTTCTTGCCACAAGCCGTGGCAATCAGGAGCAAAGTACCCCCTACAAATCTTCTCAGATTCTTTTTCATAACAGTTCGTTTTTTTTATATACGGTGCTATTATACGCATTTATTCATAAAAAAACTTCATGTTTACATCAAAAATAGCACGTGACCCATCATGCCAACAAGTGTCAAATTATTATTTCGGAATCTCATTTTGTGACCAAGCATTTTTGCTTTGTCTTAATAATTCCGTATTTTTGTAATCACAAATAATGGCAATAGCACAAGACTGTAATTTTAATCTCTGTACAATGAAAAAGATCTTTTTAGGGTTGGCGACAGCAGGTTTCGCGGCATTGATGACATCTTGCGGGACAAAGCCGAACACCCTGACATCCGATGAGAAGGCAGACGGCTGGGTACTCCTGTTCAATGGAGAGAACCTTGACGGCTGGCGCGACTACAATGGTGACTCTCTGACCAACGGCTGGACCGTCGTGGACGGCTGCATCCAGGCTTCCGGAGAAGGAGCCGACGAGTCAGGCTACATCGTCACGGACAAGAAGTACGAGAATTTTGAACTCTCGTGGGACTGGAAACTCACGCACGGAGGAAACAGCGGAATGCTCTACCACGTGGTCGAGAACCCGAAGTTCAAGGTTCCGTATGTTACAGGTCCTGAATATCAGCTCATAGACAACGGAGGATGGGAGGAGGTCAACGCTCCCGCAAAACTCGAGGAATGGCAGAAGCTTGGTGTTGACTACGCGATGCATCTTCCTGACTACAGCAAGATGAAGGTCAACCCTCAGGGCGAATGGAACAACTCGAAGATCGTCTTCGACAACGGCCACGTGGAGCATTGGCTCAACGGCGAGAAGATCCTTGAGTTCGAGGCTTGGACGGACGACTGGTTCGAGAGGAAGGCAAGCGGCAAATGGGGCGACGCCACTGAATATGGTCTCGCTCACGAAGGCGTGATCTGTCTTCAGGACCACGGCGACCCGGCCTCTTTCAGGAACATCAAGATCAAGGAACTGCCACGCAAGGCCGGCAAGGAGGTCGAGCTTTTCAACGGCAAGGATCTGCACGGATGGGAGTTGTTCGGAAGCATGCGCACCGGTGTGGACGAGGAAGGCAACCTCGTGACAGAGAACGGAGAAGACCTCCGCTACGGCTATCTCGGAACCCGTGAATATTACAAGGACTTCGACCTCACCGTGGAGTTCCGGCAGTGCTCCAACGGCAACTCCGGCCTCTTCTTCCACTCTTTCGTGGAGGGCGGCTACCAGAACAACATCGTGAACGGCTGGCAGTGCGAGGTTGCTCCGAAGGGCTATGACACGGCTGGCATCTACGAGTCATACGGCCGTGGCTGGCTGGTCCAGATTCCTGACGAGAAGGAGGAGATCCTCAAGGAAGGAGAATGGAACACGCTTCGCCTGAGAGTGGAGGGCGACAATGTGAAGACATGGCTGAACGGCGAGCCTATGGTTGACATCAATGACGAGCTGATCGGATCAAAGTCAGGCCGCATCATGCTCCAGATCCACGACGGCAACAACATCAAAGTCCTCTGGCGCAACTTCCGCCTCACGACTTTATAGTTATCCTTAACGCAAACTAAGTAACCTTCAAAAAAAATAGCCTGCCTCATCTTAAGTAATCTTTTCGGTCTATATCTGTTTTCTCATCAGTCATGTGCCACCGGCACACTCCTTCTTCGAAAATAGATCTATCCTCGAAAATCTTCTTCTAATCTGAGGCAGGTTATTTTTTTCACGTTACTAAGTAAGCGTTAAAAAACAAGTTGGTAATCTTTTAAGGATTACCAAACGACACAAAAGGATACAAAAAAGAAGTTGGCTGATTTTGCACGTTACCAAAATCAGCCAACTTCTTTCTAGCATCCCACCCGTCAATCGAACCTGAGCATGGAATCATCCAGCCACTTTGTGCCGACCAACGCCTGATAGTCGCCGGTGTCCTTGCCGGACCGGAAATTACGGAAATAGCGGTTCTCCGAAAGGAGTTTTCCGTCAGCGGAAGTCAGGGAGAGTGTCACGATGCAAAGACCATCCGGCACATCAGCGATGTCAAGCACCAGAGTCGTCGTGTCCTCCGCAGGACTTACCTGGGCTGTTTTTGAATATACTTCCTCACCGTTCGGATTGACTACGGAAACATTGGCGGTAAGGTTTTTCTGATCACCACAGCTGGCGTTGACAACCTCAATCCGGCAAGTGGCCGGGTTCAACTGGATGTGCAACGGCTCACAGGCCTTCCTCACGGCGGCGCACGCACCGGTCGGACGGAACCAATAGTCGTAAGTCTGCCATGCGAGGCTCGGCCACGCACTGTGGGACATCCAGATCAGCAATCCCTTGCGGTTCACATTGTTAGCCTCGTACATGGCACGGTAGCCATCATAGTTGATCCATTGGGCATACTTCGCGAACCTCTCGGCGGACTCCAAGGCCTGGTCGCCGAAACGCCTGCGGGTCATCCCGATGAACGCCGTGTCTCCCTGCGCTCCCGTCCTGGTGAAATCATGCTGCCCCCAGACATCATCGATCGGCCACAAATGCCCGGATGTCAGCATCTGCGACAGGCTCTTATAGTCCATGATGGCCGGCATTCCCCTCTCGCTGTGAAACTTGGACGTTGGGTTCTCGAAATAGAAGGAAGGCTCGACCGCACGGTAAGGGCCGTGACCGCTGACACCGTCGTCCGCTGAGCTTGGAATGTACACGATGTCGGAATGGAGATCCTTCACGGTCATTACAAGGCCATCGTTCAAGGCGGCAGGAGGATAGCCCTCGTTGCGTCCGCAATAAAGTCCGATGCTTGGATGTTTGCGGATAAGGCTGACATAATCCCTCGCGTTGTCGATGAACATCCCGTTGTCGTCCGGATCCGGGCCGTCAGCCGGATTAGCTAGCCAGAAATCCTGCCAGACCACGATTCCATACTTGTCGCAGGCATCGTAGAACTCCTCGTCGCCCGTCTGGCCGACCCAGTTACGGATCATATTCAGATTCATGTCTCTGTGCATGCGGACAGCGGTGTCATATTCATCGGCTCCGTAGCGGAGATTATATTCACTGAACCCCCAGTTCCCGCCTTTCGGGAAGAAGCGGCGGCCATTGATGAACATTTTGAGGTCGCTCATCACGTCGCCGTAAGTGAATTCGCGGATTCCGGCAAGCCACTCGATGGAGGTCATCGCCTCGTCCGCCCCGTCTGGGATGAACGAGAAGGTGGCCTTGTGCAGGTTCGGCTCGCCGTAGCCGTTCGGCCACCAAAGAGCGATCTCGCGATCCTTCAGTTGTGAATATTCCTCCGGCGTGAATGCCAGAGTCTCGACCGTCCCCGCCTTGGCGACAATATGCCGCTTAAACTCAATTCCTTCTATAGTTCCGCGGAGGGTTCCGGCAACGTCTTCCGAAGAGACTCCGGCCACATTGACGGACACCGTCATTGATGCCAGACCGTCCTTCAAGCGGCTCTGCACCAGAGGGTCGCTGAGGTACACCGGAGCGGACCGCTCGATCCTGACATCGTTCCAGATCCCCATGTCACGGCCTCTGACCGTAGGCATCCAATCCCAGCCGACTGTCGCATGGAATGTTGGGTTGTCGGCTCCCAACTGACCTCCGTTGAAGTCAGGACTCTCGGCGTTTTTCTCCTTCACCGCCGCGTAATGGGCCGGCTTGATGACGCGGACCGCTACCACGTTACCGTCCTCCCGGAGCAGATCCGTGATGTCAAAGCGTGCGCGCCTGAAAGCGCCGGCGATGTTTCCAAGCCGGTTGCCGTTGAGATAAACCTCTGCCTTCCAGTTGATTCCATCGAAAGCAAGGAAGATGCGGTCTCCCGGGCGCTTTGGCAGGGTAAGCGACTGGGTCGCAGGTGTCCACCTGTACCAGAAATCCGAGTTGAAGTAGGATTCGGAAATATGCAGGTTGTTGTCGGCGATCGCCGGATCCGGAACCGCACCGGCGGCGATGTAGCTGTAGAAAACCGTTCCCGGCACGACGGCAGGCAGCCAATCAGCGTCGTCATATTCATTGGAGGAGATCTCCTCACCGCCGGAAGTCACCGCCGAGGCTCTCTGAAGCTTCCACTCCGCATCGTCAGACCTGCCGTCTTTCACCTTCGGTCCGAACACCTCAAACTCGCTCAAAGCCAGACACTCACCATCATCAGCCGCTCCCGTCAGGCGGAGGCGGACATAGCGCGCGTTCCCTTTCGCCTTGAATGAATATGTCAGCGAATCCGTCGCCGGAAGATCCGCGACTCGTCTCCAGACCTTGGCGTCGTCCGAAACCTCGACCCAGCCACCCTCGGCTCTGTGGATCCAATGCAGCCGGATCTCGTTGAACTTTCTATTTGAGCCAAGATCGACGCTGATCCACTGCGGGCCGCCGTCCGCGCTCATCCATGCGCTGGTAAAGACCTCAGAAGGAAGCACGTTGAATCCCCTGGATTCCTTTGAGTCGTAAGGCCCCGTGTCGGAACTTCTGCCGAAGGACTTCTCCGAGGAGAAATCCACGGACTTGATGACCCAGAAAAGAGCGCCTTCCATCTCGAACTGAACATGGAAGCGACTGAAATCCACAGCATTGGCAAGAGGAATCTCCAGATCCAACTCCCTCGCCGGCCTTGTCAGAGTCTCCGCCTGCTTATTAGGGTCGGTGATCACCTCGGGATGGCGCGGCGACCCCGGCAGCCCGGATCCTCCGATGAATCCGACCTCACGGAAATCCGAACCGGAGCCTGAAGCGCGGCAAGAAATTGACCATTCAGAGCTAGGTTCCTGATAGACGACATATCCCCGGATCCTGACACAGGACGCTGTAAAACTCTGGCGTCCCCACTCATATTCAAGAAAGGTGCTGTACCCTTCCAATGTGTTTCTTGAATATGGCCCCGCATCCACCGTCCATTCCTTCTCGCGCCGAGGAAGTTCGCCCTCGGGCGTGGAGACCTTCAGCCAGGCCGGCTCCCCACTCTCGACGACCCCGTCGGTGACCAGTTGCGCCGTAAGGTTGTAGTCATAGGTTGACGATGCGTAAGCCGCCTTGTTCAATGCGATGTTTTCGTCTGGCCCATTGCCCGAGCACCCGGCCAGCACCAGTGCGAGAGCCACCGCCGCGGCGAAAGATGATTTCTTCACTAACATATCAATCAATTGTTTCTGCAAGATAAGTAATCCTTAAATATAATCGAACGAATATAGTAATAAATATTCGTAAAGCAATAAGGAGGTTGCGCCGGGAGGCTGAGGGCGGGATTCGGGGTTTTTCACGCTCGGAGAGTCACCGCCGGGAGGCTACGGGCGGGATTCGGGGTTTTTCACGCTCGGAGAGTCACCGCCGGGAGGCTGCGGGCGAGATACCAGATCGGAGGATGGGTAACAAGCATCATCCTGCAATGCGTAGGGCACATCATACAAGGAAGAAGAGCATCTAAAAAGAGTAAAGTAAAACTAATGACTATTAGTTCATTACAGCGATTTGGCGGAGGATACAGGATTCGAACCTGTGGGGCCTTTCAGCCGACTTGTTTTCGAGACAAGCACCATAAACCACTCGGACAATCCTCCGTGTTTTGCGATGCAAAAATAACAATTTTCGGGGAAATTATCAATCCGCATCGCTCTTTATTTTGTCAGCGACATACAAACCGCCCCTCGTGAGGCAAAGCCATAATATGATCACCGGTCTGACTGATCCTTGCGGTTTCCGATCTCCACAGAAGTGAGCGAAAGGGCAATCAGCGACTGCGCCGGGATGTAGGTCAGCATCACCAGGAAGCCATGCAACGGAAGGCGTATGCCGGTGAACATGCCGGCGGCAAGGATCGCATCAGAGATGACAAACAGGACATAGCCTACGAGGGTCATGATGTAGAGGCGGTTTTTGGTCTCGACGGCTGCCAAAATCACCGCGTTGATGACAAATGCGAACACACCTGCGTACACCACGACGCAGCCTCCCAAGAATCCCTTGACATCGAATGCGTGGGCGGGGATGGTCGTGACAGCGATCAGGATGGCCAGAATCATGAATCTCATCAGCACCTCCTTTGTGCCTGTAACTTTTCGCGGCTCAGGAATCGTCAGGAAATAGAATATGTGACCGACGAGAAAGGCCAGAAGCCCAGCGAGGAAGAAGGTCTGCCCGTTGAACATCAGCAGGATGTCCCCCAACGCCCCGAACGCCATAGCCAGCATCAACGTGGTCACCCGCCTTCCGCGAACTCCTTCCCTTGTCAGTAGCAGCCAGCAGAAGAGCGCCAGCGACGGCAGAATCAGCGGCTTGGAGCATAACACAAGAATATTCACACCCAAAAGCTTGCCGAGCAGATTCGCCACGGACGAAAGTATGAATATCGCCGCCGCCAACTTTTGCGACACATTCAAAGACTTCATTACCAATTAATTATTAAGTAATCCTTTAAAAAAACTTGGTAATATTCGCTCGTCTTTTCGGTCTGTATTCCTTTTCTCATCAGTCGTGTACGTCCAGTACACTCCTTTTTCAAAAAGAAATCTATCCTCGAAAATTCTTCACAAATCTTTACCAACTTATTTTTTAACGCTTACTAAAGTCAAACAATCATATTCACAAACCATTGCCAAATTCATGTACCGCCGTCATTCCTCCAAGGACAACTTCCTTACTGACAAAGGAATAGGATGGATCGACTCCGGTTCGACATTCCGTCTTAACGTGGCGGCCAGCCTCTCAAGGGTCTTTCTCCTGTCCACCGGCGACAGCTCGCACTCCCACACCACAATCACATTCCATCCCAGCGCCTCAAGAGCGGCGGTCTCGGCAGCGTCCCGCTCCTTGTTCCTGCGGATCTTCTCCGCCCAGAACTCAACGTTGCTGTGCGGAAGCCTGAACTTCCCGCACCCCGGATGCCCGTGCCAGAAGCACCCGTTCACGAATATCACGGCGTGATACCTTCTAAGCACAAGATCCGGACACCCCGGAAGCCTCCTTGAATGCAGCGAGTACCTGAACCCCATCGAATGCAGCCCCCTGCGCACAACCATCTCCGGCCGTGTGTCCTTCCCCCTGATCCGCGACATGCAATAATGCCGCTGCTCCTTAGTCATCGTGTCCGGCATGGCTGACCATCGCTAAACTTTATCATTAAAGTAACGCCTGACTATGATGGGCAATACTCTGACTTTTTTCATTATGACAATATTATTCAAAAATATCAACAATTGCAAATGTTGCTCGAGAACAAAAAAAAACCGTCCCTTTCGGGACGGGGCGGGCGTATCTGGCTGCTGTCTGTCAGACGGCAGGTGGTGGTGCATTACTTTTTGGTTATGCGGGCTGTCCAGCCGCCGCCGGGAGCCATGTGGATCTTGACTTTGCGGTCAGCGGGAACCGAAACGAGTTCACGCTTGTAGTCGCGGGCGGCGCGGTCGGCGTTGATGCCGTCACGGAAGATTTCCATTGTCCAGTCGCCATCGCCTAAGAAGCCGAGATCCAAGGTCAGGTCACGGGCTTTCCAATCGTTGAGAGAACCGACGTACCAGACATCGCCGCTGCGGCGGGCAAGGGTGATGAAACGTCCGAGGACTCCGTTCACGGCCACACTCTCGTCCCAGACTGTAGGGCAGTCGGCGATGAATTTGGTGCACTCCGGCTCAGCCATGTAGTTGGACGGAGAGTCGCACAGCATGTTCAGAGGAGAGTCGAAGACTACATATTCAGCAAGCTGATGGCAGCGAGTGCCCTGACTCATCGCCTCGGAGTTGACCGGATGGTAGTTCCTCCTTGTGGCGTTGCGCATGGCACCTTGCGTATAGTCCATCGGGCCGGCGGCCATTCTGATGAACGGTACGGTGACATCGTAGGTCACCTGATCCACGTCGGACTTGCTCCACTTCATCTGCTCAAGACCGAAGACTCCCTCATAGTTGATGACATTTGGATAGGTGCGGTTGAGTCCGACCGGCTTGAATGCCCCGTGGAAATCAACCAAGAGTCCGTACTTGGCGGCGGTGGCGGCGGCGCGCCTGAAGAAATCCACCATCATCTGGTCGTCCCTGTCCATGAAGTCCACCTTGAAGCCTTTGATTCCCATTTCAGAATAATGGCGGCAGACGTTCTCCATGTCACGGTCGAAAGCGTAGTAGCCGGCCCAAAGGATGAGGCCTACGTTGTGTGCGGCGGCATATTCACAAAGCATCGGGAGGTTGATCTCAGGGACGATCTGCATCAGGTCGGCCTTCTTGTTGACAGCCCAGCCCTCATCGAGAATGACATATTCGATGCCGTTCTTCTGTGCGAAGTCGATGTAGTACTTGTAGGTGTCGTTGTTGATGCCGGCGCGGAAGTCCACCCCATAGATGTTCCAAGCGTTCCACCAGTCCCAGGCCACTTTGCCTGGCTTCACCCAGCTGAAATCCTTGGATGGATCCGCAGGAGTGCCGAGTTTCCAGACCATGTCGTTCACAGCCAGATCGGCGTCGTTCTCCGACACCATGATGATCCTCCATGGGAAAGACTCTCCGGCAGAGCATTCGGCGATGTATTCCTCACGCTCCTTGACAATGCCTTGGAGCATGTTGTGGCCGCCATATTCTACGGTCTTCGGATATGGTGCGAAACGTCCGGAGAGGGTCGTGGCATCGCCTTCATTGTAAAGGTACATTCCAGGATAGTTCACAAGATCGGACTCAGTGATCAGAACCTTCATTCCGCCTTCAGCGGAAACCGCTATCGGAAGGAAAGCAAGGCGTTCCTTGTTCCACTGCGACAGCGCATGAATCGAATATGTGTTCTCAAAAGAGTTCCAGTATTGACTCTCAAGGGTTTCGGTGTGCTGTTTCACATAAGGGACGTACGCATCCCAATCCTTGGCGAAATTGAACTGCGCCTTCTCCGCCAAAACCTTCGACTCATCCTTCAAGGAACTTGTGAAACGGTAGGCCACACCTTCGTCATAGGCGCGGAACGTCAGCGAGAATTCTTTGAATATGATGGAGATCTCATTGTAATTGTCGCGGACCACAGCCTTCTTGTAGGCAATGGCAGGAAGAGTCTGGTCCACACTTGCCTTCCTCACTTTGCGGACCTTGTCATTCTCTCCGAACACGATGCCGCCGGACAGGGTCATGGAAATCTCTGACGGTTCGATGAGGCTGACGGCGTCCCTCGCCACCGAGTAAGAAACTGTCTTTCCGATGGAGACCGTGGCTGTGAGGTGTCCGTCCGGGGATGTGACTTTATAGGTCGCATCCTTGGCCGCGGATGGAAGAAGAGTTGCGGTAATAACCACAAATGATACCAAAATAGCTTTGAAATTCATATTCAAAATAAATAATGTGTTGTTTTTTTCGGTGATAAAGATACAAACTATCTTTGAATATTCACGCGATGATTCAAAATCAGTTGAAAAATTGAAAAATATAACTATTTTTGTAAAAATGCGTGTTATGAGCAATCCACCAATGAACTCGAAATAATCACGGTCATTCCGTTTAACCTGATGATCAATAGCAATCAATAAATTAGCATTCAAGACCATGATGAGAAAATTACTCACTTTCCTCCAGGCTGTCGCCATCTCCACCCTTATAGCTGGCTGTGGCGGGACCGGAACAGAGAACGAACCGGAGATCACGCCTGAAATCAAGTTTACCGAGGACATCGTCACCTCCGGCATTTCTGTCGAAAGCGCGGAGCAGTCAATCACACTGAGTTTCAGCAGCAACGTGGCTTGGTCGGCGACAGTTTCGGCGGATTGGCTCACAATTTCCCCATCGTCTGGAGAGGCTGGAAAGAACTCTGTAAAAGTTGAAGTCGAGGAGAACAGGACCGGGCAGCCAAGAAGCGCGACCATTACAATCTCTGACAAGGAATCAACGCAAAAAGTTTCTGTCACTGTCCGTCAGGAGGCTCTAAAAGCATCGTTGACCGTCAGTCCAGAATCCTTGGAATTCTCCGCCAACAAAGGAGAGGAAATGCTGAATGTAACTTCCAACACAGACTGGGTGATCACCAAGGACGCGGAGTGGATCACCCTGGATTCAGACAAAGGAAAAGGGCTGGCCACAATCGCAGCCGGTGTCACAGAGAACACCTCGTTGACATCAAGAACAGGCTCCATCACTGTCTCCACCACGGACGGCAGCGTCAAGAAGACCGTCTCTGTGCGGCAATCCGGCGCCGATGTAATATTCACCATCGACAGGAACGAATTCAGCGTGGCCGCTGCGGGAGAGTCTTTCTCCGTCAAGGTCACGCACAACATCGGCTACAAGATCAACTCGCAGCCGGAATGGGTGAAACAGACGGACAAGGCAAACAGCGGAAACGTGGACACCTACACGTTCACTGCCGAGGCAAACACCTCCACCGAAGCCCGCGAGGGTGTCATCGTATTCTGCAACGACAACAACGAGTGCGTGCCGGTCACCGTCAAGCAGGCCGGGGCCAATGCAACGCTTTCCGTCTCGCCTGCCGAGCTGACGTTCACGGCGAATACCGAATCCAAGTCCCTGGACGTCACCTCCAACACGGCTTGGACCGCGGCTTCAGGCGCATCTTGGGCGAAGCTGAATAAAACCAACGGTAGCGGCAATGCTCAGATTGCTGTCACCGCCGAGGAGAACACTGCCATCACGCAGCGCTCCGCCACGATCACCATCAAGACCGCCGACGGAAAAGCCAGCGCAACCGTCAAGGTAACCCAGAGCGCCGCCAACGTCATCTTCTCCGTTGACAAGGACGAGCACAGTGTTGCCGCAGCCGGAGGAGACTTCACCGTCAAGGTCACGCACAACATCGGCTACAAGATCAACTCGCAGCCGGAATGGGTGAAACAGACGGACAAGGCAAACAGCGGAAACGTGGACACCTACACGTTCACTGCCGAGGCAAACACCTCCACCGAAGCCCGCGAGGGTGTCATCGTATTCTGCAACGACAACAACGAGTGCGTGCCGGTCACCGTCAAGCAGGCCGGGGCCAATGCAACGCTTTCCGTCTCGCCTGCCGAGCTGACGTTCACGGCGAATACCGAATCCAAGTCCCTGGACGTCACCTCCAACACGGCTTGGACCGCGGCTTCAGGCGCATCTTGGGCGAAGCTGAATAAAACCAACGGTAGCGGCAATGCTCAGATTGCTGTCACCGCCGAGGAGAACACTGCCATCACGCAGCGCTCCGCCACGATCACCATCAAGACCGCCGACGGAAAAGCCACCGCAACCGTCAAGGTAACCCAGAGCGCAGCCAACGTCATCTTCTCCGTTGACAAGAACGAGCACAGTGTTGCCGCAGCCGGAGGAGACTTCACCGTCAAGGTCACGCGCAACATCGGCTACAAGATCAACTCGCAGCCGGACTGGGTGAAACAGACGGGCAAGGCAAGCAGCGGAAACGTGGACACCTACACGTTCACTGCCGAGGCAAACACCTCCACCGAAGCCCGCGAGGGTGTCATCGTATTCTGCAACGACAACAACGAGTGCGTGCCGGTCACCGTCAAGCAGGCCGGGGCCAATGCAACGCTTTCCGTCTCCCCTGCCAGCATGACCTTCACAGCCAAGTCTGAATCCAAGACATTCACCGTCACCTCCAACACAGATTGGACGATGACTTCCGATGCGGCTTGGGTTAAGCTGAGCGCCACCGACGGCAGCGGCAACGCACAGGTAACCGTCACCGCCGAAGAGAACACGGCAACCAAACAGCGGATCGCCACGATCACATTAAAAACTAAAGATGGCAAGACTACAGCGACCGTCAAGTTAAGCCAGAATGGCGCCGACATAATATTCAGAATCGATGGTGATAACAGAGAATATAAGGTTGAAGCGGAAGGAGGTGAAATACAATTTTTTGTGATACACAATATCGAGTGCTACCTGAAAAAAAATCCTGAATGGGTCATTCTGGATAACATGCAAACCTACAACGGAGCCACCTGCTACAAACTCAAAGTCCTCCCGAACACATCAACCTCGGAAAGAGGTGGCATCATTGTCATTCGCGGTCTTGCTGAAAATGAGTGCGAACTTGAAATCTTGGTCATCCAAGCCGCCGGCAAGCCCAAAGGCGGCAACGAGAACACCACGACCGGCGGGGAAATAACCATCGAATAAAACTTATTGAATATGAAAGCATCAACAATATTTATCAATATCCTGTCTCTTGCCTCACTTTACTTGGCTGTGTCCTGCAACGAGGAAGAGCAGCATGGTCAAACAGTCAGTACAATCCTGGCAACCATCGAGCAGTCATCCACTAGGACAGCTCTTGACGGCCCGGACGCTGACGGAGTTTACAAGACAATCTGGTCATCGGACGACGCGATCGCAGTCTTCTCCGGCAGCAACGCTGCCAGCGAATTCAAGCTTACATCCGGTGCGAACACCAACACCGCCGAGTTTGAGGGAAACGCGGCATCAGACAATATGGTAGCCATCTACCCATATTCCATCGTGAAAGGAAGAACCGGATCAACAATTTCCGTCACACTCCCCGAGGTTCAGGAATATGTCAGCGGGAATATTCCGCAAGGCGCCTATCCTATGGCGGCAGTCAGCGATGGAGCTGTCCTTCCGTTCTACAATCTCTGCTCCGTCCTCAGGCTCAGGATGTTTGGAGAATTGACTGTCAAGTCAATAACCTTTACTCCGAACGATGCCTCCACCAAAGCATCCGGCAACGCGACCGTGAACGCGGCCGACAAAATGCTGACCATGTCAAGTGACGCCGAAGCAACGGTAAAACTCAACTGTGCGAACGGCGTGAAGCTGACAAGAACAAGCACGGATTTCCTCATGGTTGTCCCTGCCCAGAAGTACACAGGCGGATTCACGATCACCATCAACACCGACCAAGGAGCAGTGGTAAAGGCCGTGAAGTCCGATGTGACCTTATCCCGCTCCGTCCTCTACCCTATCAAAGCCTTCGAATGCAAGATAGAACAAAGCAAGGACAACATCGTCTTCGAGGACGCGAACTTCAAGGCCTACATGATCAAGAACTTCGACACGGATGGCGATGGCGAGATCAGTTATGAGGAAGCGCTGGCAATCACGATGATAGATGTCGATACCGACAACATCGAGTCTCTGGCCGGCATTGAGCTCATGGCGAACCTTACGGAACTCAACTGCGAGGGACCTTTTGTGATGAGTGGCTATGAACCAGAGGAAGGCAGAGGAAAACTAAAAACTCTGGATGTGTCGAAAAACACGAAATTGACAAAATTATACTGCGGTTTCAACCAGTTTTCATCGCTGGACTTGACAAGCAACGTCCTGCTTGAGAGACTACGTTGCGCCGGCAATGATCTTAACAACCTTGATGTCAGCAAGAACACAGAATTGACGCGTCTAACTGCCTATAACAATCATCTTTCATCGATTGATGTAAGCTACAACACAAAACTGGAGGTTATCGATCTGTCCAACAACCAGATCAAGTCAATTGACATAAGCAAGAACGAGTCGCTGGCCACGTTCAATTGTGACGACAACCTGCTGACAGAACTAGATCCAAGCAATAACCAGAAACTCACAAACATTTACTGTTCAAATAACAACTTGTCTTCGATCAATGTCCGCAAGAACCAAAAGCTTGCTAAATTGGTTATTATAGGCAACAGCATACCTCAGATTGATCTCAGAAACAATTCTGAGCTGACTCATTTATTCTGTGAGAAAAACAAGATTTCCGAACTCGATCTAAGCAACAACACAAAACTGAGGCAATTGACCGTCAACGACAACAGTCTCTCATCCCTTACGGTGAATTGTTGTCCGGAAATCGAAATATTGAACGCAAATAACAACCTTATCAAAGAGATGGACATTTCCGAGTTGACAAGTCTGTTTGATTTCTATTGTTCAGGCAATCCACTTGAGACACTGTACGTCTTTGATGGGCAGATTGATGCACTCTTTGAAAAAGAGATTCCATCAACCACAAAAATTGTGGTGAAAGGCACCGAACCCGGTGAGGACGAGGTGTTCACAGTCACCCCGACTCTGTTCGACATTGACGGCTACGAGCAGGACATCACGATGACAGTGACGGCGAACATAAGCTATTCGATTGACTCGCAGCCAGAATGGATCAGCAAAAAGTCCGATAACTCAGGCGTGTACACATTCACTGTCAGTGCGAACACGACTTCTTCCTCAAGAAGCGGCGAAATCATATTCAAGAATGCCAACAACTCATTTCTGACGGTGACGGTCAAGCAGGGAATCCAAACCTACACATCATCTGACTACAGTCAGGACGGACAGGTGACCAGGATTCATTCGGCGACTGTCGGCAAGGGAATCGACGTGGTGTTTGTCGGAGACGCGTTCGCGGACAAGGATCAGAATCTTTTCAACAAGTACGTCGAACTTGGCGAGGAGGCTTTCTTCACCGAGGAGCCGTTCAGGAGCACGAAGGACAGGTTCAATATCTACAGGATAGGATCTGTCTCGAAGAACGGAATCATTGCACAAGAAGGTGGCGACACCAAATTCTCGGCACAATTCGGAGATGGCACTTACATCAGCGGCGACCATGATGCTGTGTTCCGATTTGTCCAGGACAAGATGCCGTCAGTGAACCTCAAGAAGACAATCGTCTTCGTGATTGTCAACAAGGCAAAGTACGCCGGCACATGCTGGATGTTCAGCGACAACAAGGCTGTCTGCTATGTTCCTCTCTGCCGCGACGAGACCGACTACGCCCAGACACTCAGACACGAAGGCTGCGGCCACGGGTTCGGCAAACTGGCGGATGAATACTTCTATGACTACATGGGCAGAATTCCTGATGACAAGGTCACTGAACTCAAACAATGGAAAGTACTCTCCTATGGATTCTACGAGAACGTGGATCTGACATCGGATCCGAATACAATCGCTTGGGCTCGATTCATCTCCGACTCAAGATATTCAGGTAAGGTTGGCGTCTATGAAGGTGGCTATACCTACCCTTACGGAGTCTATAGACCGACCGATAACAGCATCATGCGGTACAACACGGGTGGTTTCAACGCCCCGTCACGTGAGGCCATCTACAAGAAAATCATGAAGTTCTCCGAGGGTGATGCATGGACTTACGACTACGAGACATTCGTGGCGTTCGACGCTCCGGCAAGAAGCGCCGAGGCCGTCACCAGAGCCGCCGCTCAATGCGCCGCCGTTGACAAGGCCAATTTCATCCCTCTCGCCCCGCCGGTGATGGTCATGGTTGACAAATGATGTCAAAGTCAAGAATATCCACACTCCCAGCGCTAGCGCTGGGACTAATCTCAATCACCAGTGCCAGGACAAAAGTCCTGGCACTGGTGATTTGAGTCAAGCGATGTCTGGCACACGGACAGGGATGACTACGTCTCCAACAACTACTTGAAACCGGACTGGCTGTCGGCATGATAAGTGCCGGAGCCGGTTACAGCGTGGTCACTACCGCATCAGCGCATCATTCGGCCGGAACCGCAAGGGAGTGTTTATTAATATTTTGCCTTGCGATCCTCGCTATGCCTCTGGCAATGAACTCCTGCCAAGGCTCAAGTGGCTGTTCTCAAAGAGAATGACAAAGGAATTTTTTTATTTTTATTTTCCCTCTATTTTAAGCCTTTATCAGCTTTCTTGTCGGGATCTGAATTTTACGTGCAACCAAGAGAATGTGGAAACAGAGGGATAAGACAAGTAAATGGCAGAGGAGTTGATGAAATACCCAATTTTCACTTGGTTGGTGGAAATTGTGGAAAAGTAGTTGTCAAGTCCACCAAGCCATTAGCGGAGCGACCTGCATAGTAGTACTTGGCGTTCCCTCACCGCAGTACCTTCGCAAAGGAAAATAGGACCGACAAGATAAACCGAAGAAATTCTATACGGACAAAAATATCAATTCTTGCATGCTATAACAGAATAGATTTGATAAGATATCAAAAATATATCGTATCTCATTGTTATATCGAATTTTATTTATAATTTTGCTACGTTTTAATGAACCATTAAAATAGAGCAAATGGAATTAAAGGAAATAACCATACTAAAGCGAAAGATCCAAATTAGCCCTCGCCCAAAAGAAAATCTGAAGGGATTGACTGTCGGTGAGAAATTGTCCTATACATTCTATGACGGTATCTATCAGAACACTCCATTATTATTCTTGAAACCACGGAAAGGTAACCCGACACCCAAAGAGTGCCAAATCACATCTGAGAGAATGTCTGGTTTGTATGGACTTCCAGTAGTTTTTATACTGATACCGGGACCGACATACGAGCGTCAAAGACTGACAGACAATGGTGTCTATTTCATCATGTCTGATCAATATGCCTATTTACCCATGCTTATTGCATTGGAAAAGACAAGTAATCGCAAAAAGGCAACGGTTCTTACAGCGGTAGCACAATATATTCTGCTATACCACTTGCAAGTGGGCAGTCTTGAAGGACTTTCGGCCAAGGAGATTTCAACTTTGATACCTTATTCATACGAAAGTACAACATTGGGAATTACTTGCTTGGATGATTTGGGTTTAGGGGAAAAAAGGCTACAAGGTCAACGAAAAAAGATACTTCATTTTGAACTGAAAGGCGAAGAGTTATGGACTAAATCCCAGAAATTTCTCGAATCTCCAGTGATTCAGCGTATATATTGCGATGATATACGCTCGAATGTGGAATATCCGGTTTGCGGAATAAATGCCTTGGCACATTATTCATGGCTCAATCCGGACAAGGAGAAAATGTTTATGCTCACAGACAAGGAATACAGGTCATTGAGAGAATCGGAAGTGTTTGACAATCCCAATGTGTATGACGGTCGTGTTATCATTGAGGTTTGGAAATATCCGGCAGTGGGACATATAAACGAAAACAAAACTAGGGTTGACCGCCTGTCTCTTGCCCTTTCGTTGAAAACGGATGAAGACCCCCGTGTTGAGAAAGAAGTAGAACGAATGATAAAAGAAATACAATGGAAGGATTAGAAAAGTTTTGCGAGGCTTTCGCGGAGTTTACTAACAATTATGTGGTTATTGGAGGAACGGCTTGCGACATAGCAATGACCGGAACGGTTGTCCGTCCACGTGCGACACATGATATTGACATGATTGTCATCGTAGAGAATATGACAGAGGCTTTCGGTGAACGCTTTTGGCAATTCGTGCGTGAAGCCGGTTATCGGCCGGAGAAACGGAAACAGACAGATAATGAATCTCCAAGTTATGAACTGTATCGCTTTCTTGATGGCAAGGATGGATATCCAGAAATGATAGAATTACTATCACGCCATTCAGACATCTTTGGAGAACCACACGGCATCGTTATTGAACCTCTGCCTATCGGAGAAGATGTGTCAAGTCTGAGTGCTATAATCATGGATGATGATTTTTATAATTTCACCATTGCACACAGCAAGCTCACAAACGGAATACGTCATGCCGATTCCACGGCTTTGATAGCATTAAAGGCAAAAGCGTACATGAACCTCATTGCGGACAAACAAGCCGGGAAACATGTCAATAGTAAAGATATTCGAAAACACCGCTCCGACGTATTAAAGAACGTCGTAATCCTGGAAGAAACCAAAATAGAAGCACCTGATTCTATCGTTACTTGTGTGAATGAATTTGTTGATACAATCAAAGAAAATTGGACTGAATTATCTGATTCTCTGGCTGCATCTTTGGGGCAAGACAAAGAATTTGTGACAGCGTTACTGGACCAACTTAAAGAGTTATTCGTTGTAAAATCATGAAAATACAATATGCGTCCGACCTTCATTTAGAGTTTGCTGAAAACGGAAGTTTTATCAAGCATAACCCCTTGCCAGTGACAGGAGACATTCTTGTGCTGGCAGGAGACATCGGTTATCTTGGTGACGAGAGTTACATCAAACACCCGTTTTGGGATTGGGTCTCCGAGAATTACAGACAGGTAATTATCTGTATGGGAAATCATGAATTTTACAAATATTACGACATCGCTACACTTGCAAACGGGTATTGTCTGGAAATACGTCATAATGTACATAGCTATTATAACGACACCATACATTTGGATGATACTGACATCATCGTTTCCACATTGTGGGGCCACATTCCTTTGCAAGAAGCCTATTTTACAGAAAGCGTCATCTCGGATTTTCGCAGAATCCTATATAAGGGAGAGAAATTGACATTTGCCGAGTTTAACAAAGAATGTGAAAGGTGCGTTGAGTTTATCCAGAACGCTGTTATCGCAAGTCGAGCAAAGCATAAAATCGTTATGACACATCATGTTCCTTCGTTTCGTATGCAGCATCCCAAATTTGCAAATAGCAAGGCAAATGGGGCTTTTACCGTGGAATTAGAAGGCTACATACAAAGCTGCGACATCGAGTATTGGATTTACGGACACTCACACTATAATGTGGATATGAAAATTGGCAATACTCAATGTGTCACAAATCAATTGGGTTATGTCTTTCACAATGAGCATCTGACATTTAATCCAGGAAAATTCATCGAATTGGACTAAAATTAAACAAGAGGGCCGATTCATCACGGACAGACTCTCTTTTTACAAATTAACTTTCAACTAATCAATTTGAACAAAAAGAATCTTACACTTTCCTATTTCATATATAGCATAACTTTGGTATGTCTGTTAGCTTCAGTGGGTACATAATTGGAAATACCTCCTTGACTGACCTTTGTTATATTTTCAACAGCCACTCCGCGCTTACACAACTCCGTGGCAATATAATCAGCTCTTGATGCGCTCAATTTATTGTTTTTCTGGTCAACAATGCGGCCGAAAGCCAGCCTTGAAACCAGATGCGGCCGCAAGCATCATCGCTCACGGCCGCACCAAAATCACGATGTGCAGACATCAGTCAACCTTGATCTTCAACGAATATTTTCCTGCGGTCATCGTCTTCGGCTTGCCGTTTGAAGCCGTGACAGTGGCAGTTGTGCCTTCCGGAACCTCAATTGCGAGCGAGGCGACATGAGACTTGACAGACTTGCGGCTGATTGAGACGCGGATCATTCCGTAATGGGTCTCAAGAGCGGCGGAAGCGGTCTTCAAAGTTCCCAGCTGAGGCTTGACATCGAAAGTCTGGAAGCCTGGAGCCGTCGGCTCGATCCCACAGAGTTTCTGGCTCAGGATCGTAAGCGGGCCTCCACTCCAGGCGTGGTTGATCGTGCCGCCGCCAAAGCCTTCGCTGCCGATTCCCCAACCCTCGAACAAGGTCGTATAGTCATACTTTAGCATCTTGGCGTAACGGGACTTCATCCTTTCGATGGCGAAGTCGGCGTGTCCCATCTTGAAGAGAGCCTCAAGGACATACTTTTCCATGTAAGGACTGGCGTGATATTCCTTTTTAAGCGTCTCGAACAGAGCCGGATACTTGTCCGGTGAGGCAAGACCGGAGACAACGGCCATAGCCTGAGCGCGGTCATCTGTCTGTTTTTTATAGTTAGGGTCACGGTAGGCGGAACCGGTCCAATACTGCGCGTCAAACGCATCGGAGATTCTTTTCATCAAAGCTCCGATAGTCTCCGCATCCCTCTGCTTGCCGAGAATGCGGGCGAACTCCTTTTGAGACTTGAGGGCAAGGTAATACCAGCAGTTCGTCAGAACCTCGGTGTCGATGTCATCGCCCCAGTCGCCCCAGTTCCAGTCGCCAGGACGGACGTTCAGAAGACCGTTGTCCTTGAAGGTCCAGAGACCGCTTCCGAGCAGATAGCGCTGCACCTTAGGATAGACCTCGGCCACGAAGGTGCTGTCGCCGCTGAACCAGTACTGGGTGTGGAAACCGTACCAGCCCACGGAAGCGAGCATCTGGAGCGGGAGTTCTATCACACGGTTGCCGGCCGGCACCGGAGAATAGACCACCCCGTTCGCCTCCTGCCAGTTCACAAGCTCAAGGATCCCCTTTCTGGCAAGCAGTTGTCCGGACGGTGACAACGCATAGAAAGCCTCTCCCAGTTCGTTTACCTCATCTCCCCACCACTGGGCGCGCTCACGGTCAGGACAATCCATATAGGTGTCGCGCATTGTGATGTAAAGCGTCCTCGCCGCGCGTTTCCAAAGTTCATTAAGGAACGGATCCTCGCACTCGAACGAGCCGGAGAACTCGGTGTCATAACCAGTCTCACGGTACTTAAGATCAATGACTTTCACTCCCGAGGGTACGATGTACCAAACCTCGTGGCCGTTCATCCAGCCGAGGTTCTCATATTCCTGAACACCTTTGCGGGCAATGTACTCAGCGCGGACATTGTTCTCGCTGCCGCCACGATAGTTGTCGGTCATTATCCTGACCATCTCGCCACCGTTCGCCTCGACCTTGAGGTATGGAGTTATCTGGGCGTTGTAAGGCAGCTTGCAATAGACGGTGTCATTGGATTGACGTACAGAGACATATTCCTTGAGTCCGTAATCCTTCCACATCGGGATCGGGCGCTCAACAAGCTCGCCCATCGCCGGCCACGCCATCTCATCCACATTGTCGGCCCCGTGCATCTTGCGGCGGACGTCAAAGCCAGGCATATTCCAACCTTGCATCTCTTTGCGCGCGTCGAAGCGGATGTTGCTTTCCGGGAGACGGTAGTTCGGATGCGGGGCGTCCGTGCTGCTGTAGGCTGGGTTGGGAACGCAGAGCCAGGATTTGTCGGAAAGGATCTTCAGTTCAGGAGATATGGCCTCGAAGATCAGCGCCGCCTGACCGCTGCTGTTGTGGCTGAACCCCTGCTTTCCGAAGTGCCAGAGCAGGATGGCGATCGTGTTGTTGCCCTCCTTGAGGAAAGGTGCGATGTCAACCTTGTCGTAATAGGTTCCGTTCGGGAACGGTCCACGCTTGAGCCCACCCTCGAAGACAGCGAGTTCGCCATTGATCCACATCCAGTACTTTGAATCCACCGCGATCCTGGCGATAAGTTTGTCCGGACGTTTTGTCACATTGACTTCCTTTCGGTAGGAAATCCAGGTGTTTGTCGTGCTCTGGACCCAAGGATGAGTGATCCAATGGGCCTTCCAGTCGGAACGGGACTCGGCGGCGGCGAATGAGGCCGAAGCAAGGGTCAAGGCCGCGGCGATGGCGGTCTTTCTGATCAGATTTGAAAGTTTCATTGTCATATACATTGATTACTAACTCTCGTGTTAAATGGCCAGCAGCGGCCGGACCTTGGAAGTTACGCGCCAAGGTTGAAAGACAAATATAATCATTTTCGTCGATGAAAAACGGGTGTTCGTCGATTTGAATTGAATAAAATCCACCGCGCGACTACTTTCGCCACCGGATTTTGATCATCAATGAATATGAAAAAGTACGTTATCATCATTATCACAGCCCTGACGGTCGTCTCTCTGACCGCCGGTGCCCAGACAAAGAAATGGTCGTTGCAGGAATGCATCGACTATGCCGTGGAGAACAGCATCGCCCTGCGCCAGAGCAGGAACGCCCATCTGGCCGGACTTGAGGACACGTATCAGGCCAAGGCGGCCATGTTCCCGACTTTAAGCGCTTCCACGAGTCAAGGAATAACAAACAGGCCGTTCTCCGAAAGCGGCAACAGCACGGTAGTCGGCTCAGATGTCTATAGCACATCCAAGGCCACAAGCTGGTCGGGAAACTACGGATTGAACGCAGGGATGACGCTTTACAGCGGCGGAAGCCTTCGCACGGCACTGAAGCAAAGCCGCCTTCAGAACTCCGTCGATTCGCTGTCCGTGGAAGATAACACTAATGATGTCGTGATCTCCATCGTGAAGGCCTATATACAGTGCCTCTATGCTTCGGAGGCAGTGAAAGTAAGCGAAAGCACCGCCGAAGCCTCAAAGGCGCAGCTGGACAGAGCCGTAGAACTGAAAAACGCCGGGGAGCTCAGCAAGGTCGATGTAGCACAGCTGGAGAGCAAGGGCTACAACAGCATGGGCATGGATCAGGACAACCTCATCATCACGCCGTACACCACCGTGATGAAAAGGATCCTCGCCATCACCTACCTCCAGGAGATCGTCTGCTCCGCGCTGAGTGAGGAATATACCGACAAGGCCATCGAGGAGGTGTCGTCCGTCCTCCGGCGCAACCACAAGCTAAAAGAGTCCGACAACGACGATTTCAACATCCGCTCGCAGCAGGAGCTTTCCTCGATGATGACCAGCACGAGCGACATGATGTCCACCCTGCTTGCGGCTGTCGCGGGAATATCCCTCCTCGTGGGCGGCATCGGAATCATGAACATCATGTACGTCTCCGTCACCGAGCGCACCAAGGAGATCGGTCTGAGGATGAGCATCGGAGCCAAAGGCCGTGACATCCTCGCCCAGTTCCTGATCGAAGCGACTCTGATCAGCATAACGGGCGGACTTTTGGGGGTAATTTTAGGTGTGGCGGCATCGTACATAGTCAAAGCCGTCCTCTCCTACCCTATCCTCATCCAGCCTTGGAGCATCGTCGTCTCCTTCCTCGTCTGCACCATCATCGGCATCTTCTTCGGCTGGTACCCTGCCCGGAAGGCCTCCAACCTCGACCCGATCTAGGCCATCCGGTACGAGTAGCGGCATTATGTGCAGGCGACAGCGAAAAAAAGGCAAAAGTCAAATTTTGCACGTTACCAAAATTTGACTTTTGATTTTTTCGCTGTCGTTTCTTTTTATACGCTCTTTAACCCGCTTAAAGCGCCGTAATACACAATAAACTGTAAATCAACCCATTAGTTCATCACCCTTAGTTAGAGCCAACTAAAGATAACGGCTTTATTCCTTGTCTATCAATCGCTTATAAATCACGGATCCAGCCGCATCACTTTCACTGGCCTCTCATCGCCCTGGTAGAGTTGGCTGCACCAGTTGATCTTGCCGGTGTCTTGGAAGCCGCATTTCTCCATGACTCGGCCGGATGCGGGGTTATCGACAAAATAATCACACCAGAGAGCATGAAAGCCTTTCACATCGAAGCAGTAGTCTATCATCAGGCGAAGAGCTTCCGTACATATTCCTTTGTTCCAGTATGGTTTCCCTACCCAGTAGCCAATTTCAGCGTCATCCGTTCCGATGCCTATGTTGCTTTCCGCACTCGTATAATACCCCATACAGCCGATCGCCTCTCCGGTCTCGTTAAGTTCGATTGCCCATGTATGATCATTTGAGAATATATTCCTGATCACATCAAGGCTTTCCTCCACGCTCCTGTGCACCGGCCATCCCGCACGTGGCCCGACCTCAGGATCGGAGGCATATTTGAACAACGCCTCCGCATCTCTTTCCCTCCAAGGCCGTAGTTTTATCCTGTCCGTCTTCATTTGAAAGTTATTTCTTAAGGATTACTTAGTAACATTCAAAAAATAACCTGCATCATCTTAAGGAATCTTTTCGGTCTAGATCTCTTTTCTCATCAGTCATGTGCCACCGGCACACTCCTTCTTCAAAAAAAGATCTATCCTCGAAAATCTTCTCTTAATCTGAAGCAACTTATTTTTTTCATGTTCCTTAGTCCATGCGCAAAGGTACTCAAATATCATCGCAGATACAAAAAACGATCTTATGTGCCTTGGGCTTGCAAGTCATTGTAAGGCAATGTAAGAAGCTGTTATGATTTCTTTGAAATGCTCTTTGAGGTGAAAAATCTTCATCTTCTTCCCGCTTCTTCAGTCAGACAGCACCGCTATCCTCCTTGGAAGAAGCAGTCGAACCTGAAGTTTCTCACTCTCAAACCAGCGCCCGAACCGAGGGCGATCGAACTTGTCCGGATTGCCGAGGTGAGCAGCAGGTAAAGAGCTTGCTCTTAACCTTCAGACAAACAAATCAAAACAGCTTCTAAAATGGAGTCCATCATCAGGCGCAAGCCTCCCAAAAATCATCATGGCAGATAATATCCTGACAATCAACAAATAAAATATAACACCCTGTAAAGATTATCAGACCAGACAAGATATTCATCTTATTATTTCATAAACAGTTAGTCGCCACGATTAATTTCCTATCGGAGGAGCATTCGAATCCGATGGATTTGAGAGGTCATGTCATTATTCAAAAGTGGAAGCAAGGAACAGGATTTGCGAAAGTAACGCGGAATTGCGATATTTGGGAAAAGAAAGATTATGAGCCAGTTTGACACTTGCTTTTTTGAGAGGTACGCGCGAATCTCGCTGGAGACGCTGCTGGACAGGAGGTTCGCGGAACTGTTGAACAAGGATCGGCCGGATCTTCAGAGCCCGGACGGGGTTACATTGGGCATTGAGGTGACCAGGGCGATGCCTGAGACCAAGGAGGCGGCGCAGTCGATGCTCAAGGAGATGGCAGGAGTGTCGCCGGTTCCGGAAGACAAGGAAGACTATGACACGGTCCTCTCATCGGGCTACGGCTATGGCCTTCAGGGTGGACGCTATGTCGGAGCCAAGGAATATGACTACTGGTCGATGGCGCTTCCGATGCGACGGATCATCGAGAGCAAGATCCGCAAGGCCGGGGATGGCTTCTACGGTTCATTCAAGACCCTTGACCTGTACGTATTCTGCAAGGACAGCCTGAGCGAGATCGAGGTGCTGGACATCCTGCGTTACACAATGAGGCTTCAGGAGGGGCAGGAGGCTAAATACAACTGTCTCTACCTCTCCGAGATCAGCGGCCTTGATGTCTGCAACCTGACCGGCGACATCTCGGACGCCTACCGGATCGCCCGGCATCCGATCTCACCTGACCTCAGGAAGGAATTCTTCCACAAAGCACTACAGCATTAATACCTTCACTTATGAATATGCAGAAAAACAGTGGTTGGCTTATACACGTGGCGATCTGGGCTGTGATTCTTGCGATGCCGTTCTTCTCGCCGCAACCGGGAAGGGCGCTTCACGGAGGACTGGACTATTCCAGGTTCCTGCCTGTAACGATTTCATTTGTCATAGTGTTCTACACCAACTACTTATTTCTGATAAAGCACTTCCTCTCCAACAAGAGGTTCGGGGCGTTCCTGTTCTGGAACATGCTTTTGATCACCAAGGTCAGCATCGGGGTCCATCTCTTTTTCAGGTACCTCATCTCGCCGGACATCGCCCCTCCACATCACTCCACACTCGACACAATCAGTTTCACTTTCCGCAACACGGTGATCTATATAGCGATAGTGGGCATCGCGGTGGCGGTAAAGATGACAACCGAATGGTACAACAACGAGGCGCAGCGCAAGGAAATAGAGAAGAACCAGGCGGAGGCCGAGCTGGCTAACCTCAAGAACCAGGTCAACCCGCATTTCCTTTTCAACACCCTGAACAACATCTACTCGCTGATCCAGATAGACCCCGCACAGGCACAGGAGGCCGTCCACGACCTCAGCGGAATGTTGCGCTACGTCCTCTACGAAAGCCAGAAAGACACCGTGCCTCTCGCCAAGGAATGCGAATTCCTCAAGGAATATGTCAAGTTGATGAGCGCGCGCTTGACTTCGGGGGTAAAGCTGGAGGTTTCTTTGCCCCAAAGCCCATCAGTCAGACAAATAGCCCCACTCCTCTTCATTCCGCTCATCGAAAATGCTTTCAAGCACGGCATAAGTGACACGGATGAATCCTTCATCAGGATCGAGCTCAAGGAAGACGGGGAATATGTCACCTGCCTCGTCGAGAACAGCTGCTTCCCTAAGGACGACACAGACCGTAGCGGATCAGGAATAGGAATCACGAACCTCAAACGCAGACTTGACCTGCTCTACCCTGGAGCATATTCATTTGAATATGGCAGGGTGCAGAGCGTTTACCGTAGTCTGCTCAGGATCAGGGCAGGAATATGAACACGATCAGTTGCATAGTCGTTGACGATGAGCCTTTGGCGGTAAGGCTGATGGAATCTTACGTCGCAAAGACTCCGTTCCTCTCGCTCAAAGGTAGTTTCACGAGCGGAACGGCTGCATTCAGGACAATCCGGTGGATCTGCTGTTCTGCAACATCCAGATGCCGAACCTGAGCGGGATGGATCTTTCCAGAATGCTTCCGGAAAGGACCAGAATCATCTTCACCACCGCATTCAGTGAATATGCCGTCGAGGGATTTAAAGTGCGGGCTTTAGACTACCTTCTGAAACCTATTTCTTACGATGATTTTCTTTCAGCGACAGTCAAGGCCAAGGAATATTTTGAGGTCGCTGAGCCTGTCGAAGTGACCGAACAACGAAAAATCAAAAGCATCTTCGTAAAAACCGAGTACAGACTCCAGCAGATCGATCTGGACAGAATCACCTACATCGAAGGCCTTAAGGACTATGTGAAAATACATTTGAACAACGGCACGGCTCCAATCCTGTCTCTTATGCGCCTGAAAGCCCTTGAGGATACTCTCCCGAAAGAGGATTTCGTCCGCGTCCACAAATCATTCATAGTCCGTCTGGCCGCGATTGAAGCCATCGAGCGCAACCACATCCTCATCGGCCCTTCACGCATTCCTATCGGAGACACCTATCAGACGGCTCTCTACCAAGCCCTTTCCGGCTCCTTCCTCCTTCTTGGCGGCAAAGGATGAGGGTCGTGGCACACAACTGATTGAATATGAATGCAAAAAGCAATGTCGTGGTGTTGCAGGCTGCACCACGAAACCATTCTTTTAATTGATAATCAGGACATTATCCGCCAACGCTTCAATTACCTGCGGGAAGTGTTCCATTTCAAGGACATGCTCCTTGGCGGCGATGTCATCGGGAGTGTCGTCGGGGCTTATCGGAGTACGGAACTGAGCGATGATCTCGCCACCGTCAACCTTGCCGCTTACCCAGTGGACTGTCATGCCGGTCTCGGTCTCACCTGCCGCTTTCACGGCCTCATGGACGCGATGACCGTACATGCCCATGCCTCCGAATTTTGGCAGAAGGGCAGGATGAAGATTGATGATCCTGCGGTCATATTCACGAATCAGAAAGTCCGGAATGACGAGGAGGAAACCCGCCAGAACGATGAAGTCGATTGAATATTCCTTCATCAGAGGCAGGGCCACATCCTCCCTGTTCAAATCCGCCTTTGAAAGCACACGCATCGGAACGCCGAGTCTTTCAGCCTTCTCAAGGGCTGGGATCCCGGCCTTGTTCGCGACCACAAGAGCCACATGCACCTTGTCCGAACCCTTGAAATATCTTATTATGTTCTCGCAGTTAGTTCCTCCTCCCGACGCGAAAACAGCCAGGTTTATCATATTCATTATACTTATTTCTCTGAAACAGGCATTTGACGGATGTTGATGTCTCGCTGCGGGAATGGAATCTCAATGCCAGCGGCATTCAAAGCGTTGTAGATTCGTTCATTGGCCGCAGCGATATAGCCTGTGCGCTGTTCCACAAGGACATATTGCTTCACCACCAGATCGACACTGCTGTCGCCGAAACCGCTCAGGACAACCTGGATTCCGTACTTCTCCTCGACCACCTGACGACCGAACTTGTCAGGCTTGCGCAACGGAGCCAAAGCCTTGAGAATAACCTTCCTCGCATGCTCGACATCTGTTCCGTAGGCCACACCCACAGGTAGACCGAGGAACTCGTAGGAATTGTTGCGGGTCAGGTTCTTGAAGTTCTTGGCGAACAGGGAACTGTTAGGGAAAGCCATGATGCTTCCGTCAACAGCCTCGATCTGAGTGCTTTGGTACGTTATGTTGTCCACCTTTCCCCTGATTCCGTCACACTCGATGTAATCCCCCACGCGAAGACGGCCGGACATCAACTGCACGCCATAGAAGAAGTTGTTCAGGATGTCTTTCATGGCGAAACCAAGACCGGCGGCCAGACCGGCTGTAATCACGGACAGAGACTTCGTCGGGATGTTCAGAAGCGAGATTGTCACTAAGAAATAAGTACCCCATGCCAGAATTCCGATCACATTGTTGGCCAAAGTAAGGTTCAGCTCATTCTCCCGGATCAGCGAAGCCCTGGTCTGCCGGAGAGTTTTCCGCAGCTTGTAAATTCTGTACAGAGCCCTCGCCACATAGCAGATGTACTTGAAGACATAGAACAATCCGGCTGCCAGAACCATCTTGGACACAGACAGGTGCAGGTACTCGTAGTTGAAGAACGGGTAGAAGAACATGTCCATGCAGATCTCAGTGAGGTCGAACACTTCAGAAGCCATATACAGACAGAGCGGGATTGAAAGCAGGTACAAAACCGGAATCATGACCATCTCCACAAGATCGTAAAGCCACGTGACAAGGATGAATGATCCCTTGTCCTTACCGACATCGTTCCGATGCTTGAGCCTGTAGGCCCGGACAAGGATGTCAACCCTCTTGTGACGGTATTTTCTGAGCAGGTCATCACAAGCCACAATCAACTGGAGCACAGTCAACTGGAAGATCCACCAGATATAGACCTGCAGGCCAAGCAGACTGTAGCCCACGATGGAGATGACAAAAGTAATGACCGTCACTACAAACGATGCGATGGCGTAGGAATTGTCACTCTTCGGAACCATCGGCCCGTTGCGATGGATCGAAGCCCACTGCCAAAAACCGAACGCGATCAGAAGCGGCGGGAAGATCAACGCGATCAGGCTGTTAGGTATGAATATGATCCTGAACGTTATGACCACCAGTCCCATCAGCATTATCGGGGTGTATATCCGCATTCCGTAATTGAGCTGCCTGCTGTCATGACGGATCAGAAGCGAGGTCAGCACGGCGATCAGCAGCAGCGCGAACTCGATCAAAAGTCCCGCGGCCATCGTGAAGAAATGTGAGGTCAGGGAGATGTTCTTGGCGACCGCGATGACTACCACAAACAGGATCGCAGCACCAAGCATGAATATGGCGGCCTCCCTCTTGCGGAACCTTTCTGACCGAAAGAACTTGACACGCCGCATCAACAACTTGACAATCAACATGCTGAGCAGCGTGGCTATTGCAAGGTAGATCAGCACCATAAAGGAGAAACCGATGACCATAGGCCCACGCCATTCACTCTTGACATCCGTGAAATAAGCCCTGCCGTATTTGTCGTTGAAATCCTTGGCGGCCCTCGACGCATATGACTTGACGTGGGTCAGAATTGTCCAGAAATTGTCCTGCCCCTCAATGAATATCTTCTTCTGAACCATCTTGTAGCGTTCCTGGGCATAGTCGTAAGCCTCTTTTAGCCTCTTGTCGGTGGTTTCGTAATATTCATTATCCTCAATCATGTGGTCACGGATGTCCGTGAACATCTTCAGCAGCCTTGTTGAATAGAAAAGGCAACTGTCTCTGGCCACCTGAGACAGGCTGTCAAGATGAAAAGTACCATGCTCGTGCTCTTCCTCAAGCCCGGCAAAATGATTGTGGCCGGCATGCTCCGGATCGTCCGAGTGGGCAACAGTGTAGGAGTCGTTCGGAAGGATATGACTCTGGAGCGTCGAGGCCAAGGAGTCCAGCAATGCCGGTCCACCAAGGCTGTCCGGCAGCTCAACCAGTTCAGGAGGAAGCACTTTCAGAGCCATGACCAGCCTGTCGTACCGGTCAATCTCCACATTGAGGTAAGAGATGATGTTGTCGTACGGCATCCGGCTCTGCGTGAAGCTATGGTACTGGTCGGTGACCTGCTGAAGAGCGTAAGTGAGGTCGAACGTGAAGTCCTGCTTCTGCGAGTACAGCATCAACGACAGCTCGTTGCAGCTTTGTATGAGATGCACCAGCTCCTCGTGCTGCTGATCATCCTGAGACTCGAAGGACATCTGGTTCTTCTCCATCTCGACGTACGCTTTCCGCAACTCATAACGCAGCACCTGAAGCGTCTGCGCCAGATCCTTCTCGTTGAACACCGCAAGCGAGGAAACCGAAGCGATCAGGAACAGGACCGCCGTCAAAGCTATTCTTTTGAATATTCTCATTTTCGTTTCTTGTTGTATGAATACAAAAATAGCAAATATATCCTTAATCAGCATGAAATTTGCACCTCCCTCGCCGACCAAATTGATAATTGTATGAGAACTTTTCATAGTCACCGGCGGATAGTTCTAGCCTTTGCCCTGTTTGCCTGCCTTTCCGCTCTCTCCCAAGCACAGGAGAGGAAAATCGACACCCTACAAAGAATCGAGTCCAAAGACACGCTCCTGTTCCAGCCATTGTTCAGCGAAAACGCCGCTGGGCTGAAAGTTGTCAGGATGACCGATAGCCCATACGTCCGGAACTCGAAGATGGAGATGGACCGGGACGGGAACGTCTGGAAGGTTTTCACGGCCGACGGACTGGATGTGCTGATGAACGTCCGCTATCTGAAGCACTACGGACAATACTACCGCCTGGACCTTTATATTCAGAACAACACAGACAGGCCTGTCAAGTACGACTTCAAGAACACCTCTGTCGCATCCAGAATGGGACCTGTCAAAGTTTTCCGGCAAAGGGGTTATCTGAACAGAATCGGTGCCCAAAAGACCGCCAAGACCATAGGAATAGGAATCGGCACGCTGTTCGTGACATTTGTGATGGCCGCGATCGTGCGTGGGGATCCAGATGACAGGGATTCCCTGGCCGAGGACCTGCTGAGGGATCTTGGAGGCACGGCCATCGAGGAGGCGGGGTTCATAGCCACCATGGCCATGGCTGACAGTGAGTCGGAGGACATGGCACGGATCGAACGGAGCTGCATCGGCTACCTCGGAGACTACACGATACGGCCGAGACACGCCATTGAGGGGCATGCCTACGCCAAATACAAAAAGGGAGCGGATTCCATTGAAATCACGCTCCCGATAGGCGACAAGAAATATGTCTTCAACTGGGACACCACCTCATTGGTGAATATCACAGAGGATATTTAGAAGCTGAATCACTTCGACAAAACTCAATGACCGTGGCCTTTTGGTCGCTGAGCCTGTCGAAGCGACATTAAATATTAGGAGAATCCCAAACTTCGGTCTCGTTGCAGGTGATCATCAGCGACTGCCCGCCGCAACTCATCCTGAAATCTCCGGCCTCCAGACGCCACTTTCCGTCAGCCCCCACAAACGCGAGTTCCTTTGCCGGAACCGTGAACGAAACAACCGTGCTCTCCCCCGGCGCAAGCTCAACCTTGGTGAACTCACGCAGACGCTTCACATCAGGGATCAAGCTCGCGACAATGTCACTTGAATATAGCAGGACAGCCTCCTTGCCGTTGTGCGAGCCGGTGTTCGCCACAGTCACCTCGAACTTAAGGTCATCCCCGGCGGCGAACTCTGAGCCATTCAGACATTTGAATTCTGAATATTCAAAAGTGGTGTAGCTGAGCCCGTAGCCGAAAGGCCACTGGACATCCATGATGGCGTCGTAGTTATATTCACCTGCCATAGTCTCACGGCTCTCGCTGACCTTGTAGTCATAAGTGTGAAGCGAATTTACGTACTTAGGATAGGTGAACGGCAGTTTTCCGCTGAAATTCTCCTCACCGGACATCAACGCCGCAAGGGCGTCACCACCATAATTGCCAGGGAGCATCACATCGATTACAGCCTTTGCCAAAGGCTCAATCTCACGAAGAACCCGAGGACGGCCTTCGTTCAGCACAAGGACAATCGGTTTTCCTGTCTTGGACAAAGCCTTCACCAACTCTTTCTGGTTAGCGGAAAGATTAAGGTCGTCGATATTGCCCGGAGTCTCGCAATAGCTGTTCTCTCCCACGCAAGCCACTATCACATCAACCTTTGACGCCGCGGCCACAGCCTTGGCGATTTGCGGCGCATTCTCTTTCTGCCATGCCCCCGTTGACCAATGGTCAGTCTCGTCGTAGGTCACTCCAGGTTCATAGACCACATTGCGCTCGCCGAATTTCTGAGCCAACGCCTCGTAAACAGTGTTGAAGTCGCCGGCAAAACGATCGGCATCACCCTGCCATGTATAAGACCAGCCTCCATTCAAAGCCCTCATGGAATTGGCGTTTGGACCTGTCACAAGGATCTTCCTGCCATATTCAAGAGGAAGGATATTGCCTTCGTTCTTAAGAAGCACCTCGGATTCGACAGCGGCGGCGTAGGACGCGTCCTGAAACTCCTTGCATCCGAACCTGTCGTAACCGCTGACATCCCAGATCGGATTGTCGAACAAGCCGAGACGGAATTTAAGACGGAGAACCCTGCGGACAGCATCATCTATCCTGGACATCGGAATCAGACCTGACTCGACAACCTCCTTCAGCTCAAGGCAGCAATCCGGGTCGTTCGGTTCCATGATCATGTCGATTCCGGCGTTGACGCCCATCGCGAGAGCCTCCTTACGATCCTTGGCGACGTGGTCCCTTTCGTACAGATTGTTGATGTCGGCCCAGTCTGTGACGATGAGGCCATCCCAACCCAGACCATCCTTGACCCAACCTGTAAGAAGCTCCTTGTTAGCGTGCGTAGGGATACCGTTGATAGAGGCGGAGTTGACCATCAAGGTAAGCGCTCCGGCCTCAAGACAGTCCTTGAACGGGCGGAAGAACTTTTCCCTAAGATCATTCTCAGCCACGATCGCAGGAGTCCTGTCCTTGCCGGAAACCGGCACGCCATAGGCCATAAAATGCTTCACACTGACGGCAACGTGCTTGTCATCGATATGGTTCGGATTCTCTCCCTGAAGGGCTTTTGTCTCGGCCACCGCCATCTCAGCGTTCAGATAAGGGTCTTCACCATAACTTTCCCATTGTCTTGGCCAGACGGGATTCCGGCCGAGATCCATCACCGGAGAGAACACCCAAGGAACCATAGCGGCCCTTGTCTCGTAGGCCATAGCCTCACCCATCGCGCGGGCATATTCACGATTGAATGTCGCCGCGAGGTTTATCTCCTGAGGATAAAAGGTCCCGTCGGTCAGGTAGCTCGCGCCGTGGATCATATCCAGACCATATATGCAAGGGATTCCGATCTCCTCCATAGACTTTTTCTGGATCTCGCTCACAAGCTGAGCTGTCAGTTCACGTGACTGCGCGACATCACCGAATGTGTTCAGGATGGAGCCTACCTTCATCTCGCCGATGACCTTCCGGAGTTTCTCCGGATCGAGGGTCACTCCTCCCGGTGCCGTCACCGTAGAGGATGTCAACTGTACCATCTGCCCCACCTTTTCGGTGAGGCCCATTCCTTTCAGCACCTTCTCCACTTTCGCCTCGATCTCAGCGTCACGGCCGATGGCTGGAGAAACGGAAGATGCATCTCGTTGTCCGCAGCCCTGAACAAACTGCAGCGCGGCGGCAAGAGGCAATAGATAAATAATCTTCTTCATTGTATTAAATTATGACTTTAGTAACATTCAAAAAATAACCTGCATCATCTTAAGGAATCTTTTCGGTCTAGATCTCTTTTCTCATCAGTCATGTGCCACCGGCACACTCCTTCTTCAAAAAAAGATCTATCCTCGAAAATCTTCTCTTAATCTGAAGCAACTTATTTTTTCATGTTCCTTAGCAAGCGTAATAATTGTCTCTGATTCAGCACACTTACATAATAATCCGTGATTTTTACGCCAGTCACTTAAGAAAGAAACAGTTTTTTAGAGGAAATATTACTGAGTGACTGTTACTTTCAGAGTGTCGATCATTTGCCTGTAGTACCTGAAAGTCGAGTCAAGAGCGGCCATGTTCTCCGGTTTGATCGGCTCGGAAGGAGGTGAGTCCATCTTCAAAGGATTGATTGCCGTACCGTTTTTCCAGACACGGAAATCCAGATGAGGCCCGGTTGAGAGTCCTGTGGAGCCTACATAGCCTATCACGTCCCCTTGACGCACCCTCGCTCCGGCCTTGATTCCGGCACCGTAACGGGACAAGTGCATATAGCTGGTGGTATAAACAGAGTTATGTCTGATTTTCACGGTGTTTCCACCTCCGTTTGTCCATCCGGCACTCACAACCGTACCGTCACCGATTGTCATCACCGGAGTCCCGACCGGAGCTGCGTAATCGACTGCTGTATGCGCCCTCACACGCCCGGTCACAGGATGCTTCCGATGATAGGAGAAACCGGAACTGATCCTGGTGAACTTCAACGGAGCCTTGAGGAAGGCCTTACGCAAGCTCTCCCCTTTATCATTCCAGTAAAGATTCCCATGGTCACCTTGATCAAACATGATGGCAGGAATAATCTTCCCATCCCTGATGAACTCCGCATAATAGATCGTGTCAACGGCTATTATCTCGCCATCGCACATTCTCTGTCCGTACAGGACCCTGAACCGGTCTCCAGGCTGAAGACCGAAAAAGTCCACCGACCAGGCATAGATATCCGAGAGCGGAACTATCAACTGAGGTGACTTCCCCGCGGCAAGCATGTCATTCCAAAGAGAAGACTTGATCGTCACATCAGCGAACCCCCGGGCACTCTCGACCGGTTTCGACCATCTCCAAACCGTGAAAGGATCGGTTGTCCTGAAGATCACCCTGTCCACCTTGCCGCTTTCATACACGACATACTTTAATGCCGGTCCCTCAGTGCTGCCGGTTCCGCTCGTGTCAAACTGGTAATATGCCTGGACCTTGTTACCCGCACGCATCCTTCTTACATCAAAGACGGTGTCACAGGCCTGCGCCATCTTCATCGCGTCATTCATCGACAGCCCCAGCCTGTTCATCAGGCCGGTGAACGTCTCGCCGCTTCTCACCACATCCTCCGACAAATCCAACGAATCAGGCCAAAAGCCCATAGGAGGAAGCGTATCCTTCACTTCCTCAACTGTTTCCGCCTCACTATCCTGTGCCTTTCTGTTGCATCCAGATGAAGCCAAAGCGATGGCAAAGGCAAAAAAAACAAAAAGAATATAAAGATTTTTTCTTTGCATGACTGCAAATTTAAGAAAAACCCCTATGAAACAAGATGTTAATCAAAAAAAATTGGCCAATTTTGCATTCCAAAAAAATCGGCCGTCTTATGCAAGAATTTGATTTTCGTGAATTATGTAAAGTCGGTTATAGTTAAACCGTATAAGACAAGTTAAATTTTAAGGAATATACATATTTGAACCAAACTATTTTGAATATGAAATCTTATGACCGGCTGCTTGCAGCCATCGTTCTGTCGGCATTGATGCTGACGTCCGTTTTCACTTACGAGATGTCGGCGCAAAACCAGCGTATAAAGGTCACGGTGAGCGGCCACATCACGGACAAGGCCTCCGGCGAGACCCTTATCGGGGCCGGGGTGCTCACTGAAGGCGCGGGAGCCGCAACGAACAACTACGGATTTTACACGCTGACGATTCCGCAAGGTAAACATCTGACACTGAGATATTCATACGTAGGTTATGACGACACCACCGTCACGCTCGACCTGCTCCGAGACACCACAATCAACGTTGCCTTGAAAGCGAACACCGAAATCAAGGAAGCTGTTGTCTCGGCACAAAGGGAATCCGGAATCATGGCCACGAAGATGAGCGCGATCGAGATTCCTATGAATATGATCAAGAACACCCCGGTGCTCTTCGGTGAGGCCGATGTTCTGAAGACAATCCAGCTGATGCCGGGAGTGCAGAGCGGTGCCGAGGGCTTTTCGGGAATATATGTGCGCGGAGGCGGGCCGGACGAGAACCTGCTTCTTCTGGACGGGATTTCTCTCTACAATGCCGAGCATATGCTGGGTCTCTTCTCAATCTTCCAGCCGGAGGCCGTGAAGAAAGTGACGCTTTACAAGGGCTCGTTCCCGGCCCGTTACGGAGGCAGGACATCCAGCATCATCGACGTGAGGACCAACGACGGCAACCTTCATGAGACGCACGGAACGGTAGGTGTCGGTGTCCTGTGCGACAAGTTCCACCTCGAAGGGCCGATCGCCAAAGGCAGGACGGCATATTCCATCAGCGCCAGAGGGATGCACACCTTTCTTTTCGACGGCATCCTCAGGGCGGCGAAAGTCCCGACCAACTACTACTTCTTTGACATGAACGGCAAGCTGACCCACCGGTTCAGCGACAGGGACAGGCTGTTCCTGAACGCCTATTATGGCCGTGACATCTTCCACTTCATGGACGAGGATGAATATGAGATCGCCGGCGGAAGCAATGAATACCGCAGGTACGACGACAAGACCCACATACGCTGGGGCAATCTGCTCACATCAGTGAGGTGGAACCACGTCTTCAACGGTAGGCTGTTCTCCAACGCCACCGTGGCCTTCACCGACTACAGAATGAGGATGGGCTACACGACCAGCGAGAAAAGCCAGGACACTGAATACTTCTACAAGTACAAGTTCGACTACGGCTCCGGCATCAGGGACCTCACCGCCAAGATCGACTTCGACTACACCCCTGCTCCGAGGCACATCATCAAGTTCGGTGGTGAATATGTCAACCATGCCTACATTCCGGAGACCTACACGACCGTTGAGAAGGAAAACGACAAAGGGCAGATGGTCACAGACACGACATATACAAACAAAAAGGAGAAAAACCGCCTCGGACACGAGATGTCCTTCTACATCGAGGATGACTTCACGGTCGGCGGATGGCTGACCCTCAATCCCGGCGTACATCTGGCGATGTTCCTGACAAGCGGCAGGACCTACTGGTCACCTGAGCCGAGAATGTCCGCCAAGGTGGATTTCGGCAAAGGTGTCAGCGTCAAGGCGGCATATTCAAGGATGGCGCAGTACGTCCACCTTCTCTCCTCGGCTCAGATCACCCTGCCGATTGACCTTTGGGTGCCTATCACCAAGAACATCAGGCCGGTGACGGCGGATCAATATTCATTGGGGTTGTACTACAACGGCCTGCCGGGTTGGGAGTTTTCCGTCGAGGGCTACTGGAAGGACATGCACAATGTGCTTGAGTACAAGGACGGAGTCTCCTTCATGGCAAGCTCGCAGTCCTGGGAGGACAATGTCGTGATGGGTGACGGACGGGCGTACGGCGTAGAGGTCTTCATCCAGAAAACGATTGGAAAGACAACGGGGTGGCTGGGCTACACTCTGGCCAAAAGTGACAGAGTCTTCTCCAACGGACTGATCAACAACGGAGAACGCTATCCTTACCGCTATGACAGAAGGCATAACATCTCTCTTGTCGTGAACCAGCGACTCGGAAAGAAGTGGGATCTCAGCGCGGTGTGGACTTTCGCGACCGGAGGCACCACGACAATCCCGGAAAGGGAGAGCATCGTGATGCTTCCTGACGGAACATTCACGCAGATTGACTATGCTCCGCACCGAAACAACTACAGGTTGCCGCCAAGCCACAGGCTAAACATCGGAGTCAATTACCACAAGCGGCTAAGACGTGGTGAAAGCATCTGGAACTTCGGAGTCTATAACGCCTACAACAGGTTGAATCCGAATTTTGTCTATTACAAGGCAGACACGAAAGGTAATTCCGAATCAAGCCTCTACACAAGGAAGGCGAAACTCAAGTCTGTCACAATCCTGCCTATAATCCCGTCATTCAGCTACACTTATAATTTCTAAAGAGATGAGAGGATTTATTCTATGCACAGCAGCGGCCTCCGTCCTGCTCGGAGCCTGCACGAAGGACATTGATTATAACCTGAAAGACATCAAGCCACAGCTGATAGTAAACTCGCAGATGACGGTTGGCGACACATTGCATCTTGTCTATCTGGCGGTAAGCAAGAGTGACCGTGTCGAAAGAATCAAATCAGGTTCGGTCAAGTGCTATGTCAACGGCGTTCTTGTGGCTGACGGAAAACTTGACAACCGTGATGACGACTTGTTCATCAAGGAGGATCTGCACATCTACGGCCACTACTATAGAGACGAACACCATAAAGATGTGTACACGGCAGGACCCAACGCCGCCGGCAAGACCAACCAGACCAGATACTCGTTCAAGGCCGGTTTCAAGCCAGGTGATGTCGTGAGAATCGAGGCGGAGGCCGATGACGGGGCCTACAAGGCCTATTCGGAAGTGGTCGTTCCAAAGGCGCCGGAATTCAGCATAACCGACACTCTGCTCCAAAAGAATCAATATGGCGACAATATTTACCGGATCCGTGTCAAAGGCAAGGACATCACCGGTGAGGACAACTTCTACCGGATACTGTCCGGACGTTCAGTTATTGACAAAAAGATCAGGTACGCGAGTGAGCGTGAAGAGGCAATGACTTGGGAAGAGACCAAGGACTACAGTTTCATCCGCCTTGACAAAGGCAACGACCCGATACTGAACGATGGAGCCCCTGCCGAGGATCTCGACTTGGAAGGAGCTTCGGAGAACACTTTCAGAGTGTTTTCTGACAGACAGTTCTCCGACGGAACTTTCAACATCGGGTTCAACGTGAACGCCAATGAAATCATCTACGGGCTGCACGGACTCCTGAATTTCAACCGTATGGAATCAGAGACAACATTAAGCGTGACAATCCGTGGCATCACAAAGGATGAGTACTACTATCTGAAAGCGCTAAGCATCTACGACTATCTGGACGGAGACACAACACTGACCGAGCCCGTCTCCTTCCCTGACAATGTCGAGGGCGGAATCGGGCTCGTCAGCATAAGCACGGAAAGCGTAGCCTCAATCAAGTTCAAAAGGACGTACGACGTACCATCTTCATGGATTTACACTGAGTAATCCTTAAATATTCTTTAACGCTTACTGAACTTCCTTGATGATTTCCATACCTTTCCGGATGGCCTCCTCATTCTTAGGAATAAGATGATGGTGGCGCTCCGGGAGGGTTTTCCTCAAGGCTGCAAGCACGCTTTCGATCTTGACGACCGGACGGATCTTCAAAAGACCTCCCAACACGATCATATTGAAAGTCTTGATGAGGTTCATCTCAGCCGCGGCATCCATAGCGTCGATCCTATAGACCTTGATGTCCTTCCTTGTCGGAGGCTCGGAAATTCCGTAGCCGTCGTAGATGATGATTCCACCCGGCTTCACCTTCGGCTCGAACTTCTCCAGCGAAGGCTGGTTCAGAACAATCGCGATGTCGTAGCTGGAAAGAATCGGGGAGGAAACCGGATCATCACTGACAATCACGGTCACATTGGCGGTACCTCCACGCTGCTCCGGACCGTATGCCGGCATCCAGGTGACTTCCTTGCCTTCCATCAGACCGGCATAAGCCAGAATCTTTCCCATCGAGAGGACACCCTGTCCTCCGAATCCTGCAATAATTATCTCATCTGTCATAGCCTTGTCGATTTAAAGTTCTACGCCTTTGTCCTTGAGGTCTCCAAGATGATAGAACTCGAACATATTCTCTTCCATCCACTTGTTGGCCTTCTCCGGGCTCATCTTCCAACCAGAGTTGCAGGTGGACACAACCTCGACGAGGTTGGAGCCCTTGCCCTGCATTGAATATTCAAACGCCTTTCTGATCGCCTTCTTCGTGCGGTTGATGGCAGCCACGGTGTGAACAGCCTGACGGGTCACGTAGCAGGTGCCATCAAGTGTGGCGGCGATCTCCGTGATCTTCAGCGGGTAGCCGTGAAGTGACACTTCCCTGCCGTAAGGGCAGGTGGCGGTCTTCATTCCCAGAAGGGTGGTCGGAGCCATCTGACCACCGGTCATTCCATAGATGGCGTTGTTTATGAATATGATCGTGATGTTCTCGCCTCTGTTCAGGGCGTGGATCGTCTCGGCTGTTCCGATGCAGGCGAGGTCTCCGTCACCCTGATAGGTGAACACGAGCCTGTCCGGCCAGAGACGCTTCGTCGCGCTGGCAAGTGCCGGAGCCCTACCGTGGGCGGCCTCTTCCCAGTCAACGTCAATGTACTTGTAGGCGAACACGGCGCAGCCCACAGGAGAGATGGCGATCGTCTTGTCCGTCATTCCCATCTCCTCGATCACCTCGGAGACTATCTTGTGCACAACTCCGTGGCTGCAACCTGGGCAGTAATGCATCGGAGTGTCGTTCAGCAAGGTAGGTTTCTTATAGACAACCTGTCCTTTCTCGATTATTTCTTCTCTTGTCATTGTGTCTTCAGATTTAGAACAGACGTTTGATCGCATCCACTACCTCGTCCGGATCAGGAATGATGCCTCCGAGACGTCCGAAATGCTGTACTGGGACCTTGCCCTCGACAGCGAGACGGATGTCCTCGACCATCTGGCCGGCGTTGATCTCCAGTGAGAGGATTCCCTTCACCTTTCCGGCGAGTTTCTGGACTTCCTTCGTAGGGAAAGGCCAGAGGGTTATCGGACGAAGAAGACCGACCTTGATGCCCTGACTGCGGGCGATCTCGATGCTCTTCTTCGCGATACGTGCCGCTGAGCCGAAAGCCACGATGGCATATTCAGCATCCTCAAGAAGATATTCCTCGTAGCGGACTTCCTTTTCCTCTATCTCCTTGTATTTCTTCTGGATGCGAAGATTGATGACCTCCATCTCCTCGGAACGGAGCTCAAGCGAGGTGATGATGTTCGGCTTTCTTCCGCCGACACGGCCGGTTGTGGCCCAAGGGCATTCCTTGATGATCTCCTCCTCAGTGCGGCGAGGCTTGAACGGAGGCAGCACAACCTTCTCCATCATCTGGCCGATGGCACCGTCCGCAAGGATCATCGCAGGGTTGCGGTAACGGAACGCCAGTTCGAAGGAAAGATCCACGAAGTCAGCCATTTCCTGCACAGAGGCAGGGGCCAGCACGATGAGATGATAGTCTCCGTGACCGCCGCCCTTGCAGGCCTGGAAGTAGTCCGCCTGGCTCGGCTGGATGGTTCCGAGTCCGGGACCTCCGCGCATGACATCAACGACGAGCGCCGGAAGCTCAGCTCCCGCCATGTATGACAGACCTTCCTGCATCAAGCTGACGCCCGGGCTGGAGGATGAAGTCATCACCCTCTTGCCTGTGCAGGCTCCGCCATAGACCATGTTGATCGACGAGACCTCGCTCTCAGCCTGAAGGACGACCATACCGGTGGTCTCCCAAGGCTTCTCTGCGGCCAGAGTCTCAAGAACCTCTGACTGCGGGGTGATCGGATAGCCGAAATAGCCGTCGCAACCACAGCGGATAGCCGCGTGGGCAATGGCCTCATTGCCCTTCATCAATGTGATTTCCTGATCTGCCATAGCTTAGACTGTTTTAAGACGGTAAACGGTTATACACCCGTCCGGGCAGACAGTGGCGCAGGACGCGCAGCCCGTACAGGTGTCAGCAAGAACCTCGTGGGCGAAATTGTAGCCCTTACGGTTCACTTCCTTGGTCGTCAGAGCAAGGACATCGAGCGGACAGGCGACAACGCAGAGATTGCAGCCCTTGCATCTCTCGGTGTCGACCACGGTCGCTCCTTTCATTTTAGCCATAATACCTTGTTGTTTATTGATTGTACATATCCTTGTTGTAGAAATCCAGGATCTCGTTCGCTATCGCATAGGCGTTGGCCGCCGGGCTTTCAGGATTTATCGCCATGGCCTCCAGATAATTGTTGATGGCCTTCTGCCAGTCTCCTTTCTTTCTGTGCGCGTTGCCCAGAAGATAGTAGGCACGGTCAGAAGGCTCCGGAGCGGAGGTGATATATTCATCAAGCAGACGGATCGCTTCGTCAGTCCCGCCTTCCACAAGAATCTTTTCTATTGCCTCTAATCCGAGCATCGCCTAGTCGATGAACAGACACCAGTTGTGGGTGTCCTCCTCAAGTCCTTTCTGGATGCCGATGATGCGGTTGTAGAGTTTCTCGCTGACCGCTCCGCACTTGTCTCCGGAAGGGAACCTGTAGCGGCGTGACACGTCCTCACACTCCAAAGCCGGTTTATCATCGACATAGCAGATAGGAGTGATGACCACTGCCGTTCCGCAAGAGTTGACCTCATCGAACTCAGCCAGTTCTTCAACCTTTATAGGACGGACCTCAACATCCATTCCCATATCCGCAGCCACTGTACGAAGGCTGCTGTTTGTGATGGAAGGAAGCACGCTGCCGGAACGTGGAGTCACGTAAGTGTTACCCTTGATGCCGAAGAAGTTGGACGAACCGAATTCCTCGATGGTCGTCTTCGTGGCGGAATCAAGGAACAGAAGCTCACGGTAACCAGTGTTGTGGGCGATGTTATAAGCGTGAAGCGACTGCGCATAGTTTGCGCCGAGCTTGTAGCATCCAGAACCGAAAGTGGAGGCGCGGTCGTAGTTCCTCGAAATAACAGCGGTGCCAGGAGTCAGACTCTTCGCTCCTGAATATGTCCCCACAGGCGAGCACATCACGGCGAACATCACATCACGCGCCGAATGTATTCCCAACTGAGGATTTATTCCAATAAGGGCAGGACGCAGGTAGAGGGAGGCACCGCTCGCCTCGTAAGGCGGAAGATATTCAAGGTTCTCCTTCACGCACTGGACACACATATTGATGAACATCTCCTCTGATGGGTACGGCATGTCCAGATAGGTCGCGCTGTCAGCCATTCGCCTTGCATTGCGGTCAGGGCGGAAAAGCCGGATCCTGCCGTCAACCCCACGGAACGCCTTCAATCCCTCGAAGCAGGAAGGGGCATAATGGAATATCCCCGCGAAGCTGCTGAGGCAGATGTTGAAGTCCTCCGTCACCGTAGGGGTCTCCCATTTTCCGTCAATGCAGCGGCTGTACACCAATGCCTTGGTCTGAGTGTAGCTGAAAGACAGCTTGCTCCAATCTATATTCTTCATCATTCGTATTAATTAATCTTCAATAATTCTGTCCTTATTATATGTATGGATTTTCGTCTGGCCGGAAAGGATCATATAGCCGTTCTCGGCGAGGCTGTTGATCTCGTCCTCTCCCGGAAAGACCTCCACCGGAGCGATGAAGCCGATCTTCGCCTTGATGGCGTCCATCAGCATCTTGCTGTGTGCTATGCCTCCCGTCAGAAGAATGGCGTCGATCTTACCGTCAGCGGTAGCGGACATCGCCGCGATGTACTTGCAGATGTTCAAAACGTATGCCTTGAGGAAGGTTTGAGCCAGTTCATTGCCGTCATTGGCCATATTCTCGACATCCAGCATACTGTTTGTGCCGAAGTAAGCGACGGCACCGCCGCGTCCCACGAGCTTCTTCTGGATCTCCTCCTTGGTGTACTTTCCGCTGAAGCACATGTCGATAAGCTCGAACGGCGGGCAGCAGCCGGATCTCTCAGGAGTGATAGGGCCGTCTCCGCCAAGGCCGTGGTTGGTGTCGATCACCTTGCCGTTCCTGTGAAGAGAGATGGTCGCACCTCCGCCCATATGAGCGACAATCACGGTGACATCATTGGTCTTGTGGCCGTGCTCACGGAGGTAACGCCTCACGATGGCCCTTGAGTTCAAGGCGTGGAACAATGTCTTGCGGGAGAACTCAGGGATTCCACCCATCCTGCACTCCGGCAGCATCTCGTCAGCCATTGGAGGGTCGGCGATGTAGGCCACGCATTTTCCGAAACGTGGAGCCAACTTCTTTTCCTCACGGATTTCGTTGATTTCCTTGGCGACATCGTCAGCAAGAATAGCGCTGAGGTTGCAGGCGTGATCTCCGTCACGGCAGCTGTTCAGGACATCACGCATGTCCTGATTCACGTTATAGACTCCGGTGATGACCGGAACGATGAGGCCTCCACGAGCCATAACGATGTCCACATCCTCAAGCGGAATGCCTTTGGAGGCCATGAAATCCTTGATGGCCTGATGACGCATGTCCGCCTGATCCATCACGGACGGGTATTTGGCGACATCCTCGGCGGTGTGCTCAAGCTTGGTGTCAAACACTCTGACACCATCGGAAAAGTAGCCCAGCTTCGTGGTTGTGGACCCCGTGTTGATTATAAGAATGTTTCCCTTTTGAGGGACTTCTAATGAATTTGTCTTGTTATCCATCGGATGATAAGGCTTTATTACGACCCTAAATATATTACATTTTTTCAATTAAGACAACAATTATATCAAATTTTATAACGTTTTACGCTCTTTTTAAATTATTTTAACAAAAATCAAACGTTTTAACATTCGAAAATATATTCATTTGCAATCCATGACATAAATGGTAGGCGGTAAAAGTCTCTGTTCTGAATATTCATCATAACGGATAATAATTGTAAATTTGCGGTAAAGGAGGAATTGAATATGAACTCATTCAGGGAACTTGCGCAGATGCGCAGAAGCCACAGGATCTACACAGGCGAGCCTGTGAGCGATGAATATGTAAGTACGATTCTCAGGGCGGCCCTTATGTCACCTACTGCCAAGGGACTCAGGAAATGGAGATTCGTGGTCACCGACAACAAGGAGAAGATAGAGGATTTGGCCGGAATCAGGACTGCCGGTTCACAGTTTCTGGCGGGCGCCCCAGTGGTGATCGCCGTGCTTGGAGAGCCCGGGGAGGAGGAAATGTGGGTTGAGGATTGCAGCATCGCCGCGGTTTCTATGCAATATCAGGCCGAAGATCTTGGACTGGGTTCCTGCTGGTGCCACATCAGAGGCAGGGAAAGCAAGGAGGCCGGGGTTACGGCGGAACAAAAGGTAAGGGCGATTCTGAATATTCCGGAAAAATATTCCGTTCTGTGCCTGATAGCCGTCGGACATCCCGCGGATGAACGCAAACCGCAGAACGAGGAAGCCCTCAAGTGGGATCAGGTCAGCTATGTTCATTGAACCGGTGGCCCGGTTCCGGTCGCCGTTCAAGACCAAGTTCGGGATTCCGAGGCAGGCGGGGTTGGTTCCTGATCTGAAAGGCCGGATAGTGTTCGAGCCTCGGTTCCGGAGCGCTGACGCTGTGCGAGGGCTTGAAGGGTTTGAATATATCTGGCTGATCTGGGGGTTCTCCGGGAACAAGCCTCGGTCGGCCGCAAGTTCGGTCGCTGAACCTACCAACTCGGCCGTTGAGCTTGTCGAAGCGCAACGGACATCAGCAGAGTCGCTTCGGCAGGCTCAGCGACCGGAAAAAGCGGCTTTTCAGGCGACAGTAAGGCCGCCGAGGTTGGGCGGCAACGAGAGGATCGGGGTGTTCGCCAGCCGCTCCCCTTTCCGGCCTAACGGACTTGGGCTCTCGTCGGTCAGGATAGAATCCATTGAATATGACGCCAAGGACTCGGACGGGAAACCGATCGGGCCGGTGATCAATGTTCTGGGAGCGGATCTGATGGACGGAACCCCTATCTACGACATAAAGCCCTACGTCACTTACGCGGACAGTCATCCGGAGGCGGCGTCGGGATTTGTCGATGACAAGAAATGGAGGCCGTTGAAGGTCGTGTTCGCGGATGAGGTCACTGAGCCCGTCGAAGTGACCATCCCAGGTTGGGCAGAGTCCGATGTAGCCGCCCTGAAAGAGGTGTTGGCGCAAGACCCGAGACCGAGATACCAGAACGATCCGGAAAAGGTTTATGGCATGATATTCAATGATATGGATATTCGGTTCAAGGTTGACGATGATGTCCTGACCGTTGTAGAAATCAAACATCCGAAGGCAGAAGACTGATCGGCGGACATAAACAAAACGAACGAAGGCAGATGAAGCAATACCCATCACTTGAGATAGTACCTCCCCTTAAAGGGATGACCAAGGATGAACTCCTTGGCGACATAAGGCCGTTCATCGAGTTCAATCCACAATACATTAACGTCACCTGCCACAGGGACGAGGTGACCTACGAGGAACAGCCAGACGGAAGCTACCGGAAGCGGCTCATACGCCGGCGCGTCAGCGAGACCGCCGTCTGCGGAGCCATCCAGTCCGAATTCAAGGTCAACGTGGTTCCCCACCTCATCTGCGGAGGACTTACCGCCGAACAGATCGAGTTCCAGCTGCAGGACTTCAAGTTCATGGGAATATCCAATGTCCTGGCCTTGAGGGGAGACTGTCTCACGGGCGAAAAGCGCTTCTCCCCTGTCCCTGGGGGCTATGACCACGCCAACGAACTTGTGGAGGCGATCCGCCGTTTCGAAAAGGAGAACGGATGCGAGGGCTTTTTCAGAATCGGGGTCGGAGGCTACCCGGAGAAGCATTTCGAGGCCGCGAACATGGACGAGGACATCGCGAACCTCAAGCGTAAGGTCGATGCCGGAGCGGACTACATCACAACCCAGATGTTCTTCGACAACAAGGTGTTCTACAGATTCGTGGACAGATGCAGGGCCGCCGGGATCATGGTTCCGATCATCCCGGGACTGAAGCCGCTCTCAACTCCAAATCAAGTGAGACTGCTCCCGGAATCCTTCTCAATAGACATTCCGTTCGAACTCACAAGCGAGATCTCAGCCCATGAGAACGACAGACAGGCGGTCTATCAAATAGGTCAGGAATGGGCCACCGCTCAATGCAAAGACCTTCTGGCTCACGGAGTTCCCGGTGTTCACTTCTACACGATGGGCAAGTCCGCCAACATCATCGGAATCCTGCGGGAATGTTTTTAGACAATCAATGAATATACCAACGCGATGCACGACATCAGGACCGAACTTTCCAAGCGAATCCTCATCCTAGACGGAGCGATGGGCACGATGCTTCAGCGCAAAGGTCTCCAAGGAAACAGCGAATCATTCAACCTCACCAATCCTGAAACGATCGGTGAGATTCACAATGAATATATTGAAGCGGGGGCTGATATAATCACGGCCAACTCATTCAGTGCCAATAGCATCTCGCAATCTGAATATAATCTGTCAGAGAAAGCCGGGCAGATGGCCGAGGCCGCCGCGCGGATAGCCCGCAAAGCCGCCGGTGAGGCTCCACGCAAGGTTTGGGTGGCCGGAAGCGTAGGCCCTACAAGCAAATCCTTGTCCCTCGCCCAGAACATAAACGACCCTGTTTTCCGTCCATATTCATTCGACGGGATGGCGGAGGCGTTCGAGAGGCAGATCAGAGGGTTGATAAACGGAGGTGTGGATCTGCTGCTGTTCGAGACCTGCTTCGACGCGTTGAACACAAAGGCTGCCCTGTATGCGCTCGGACATATTCCGGAAGCCAAGGATATTCCCATAATGATTTCTGCGTCAATGAGTGACCGCAGCGGGAGGACGCTTACGGGGCAGACTATGGAGGCATTCTACCGCTCTGTCCAGCACTGCTCGCCGCTGTCGTTCGGGCTCAACTGCTCGCTGGGGGCGGAGGAGATGATTCCGCTGATCGCCGAAGTCGCGTCGTTCGCTGCCTGTGCGGTGAGCTGCTACCCTAACGCCGGGCTGCCGAACGAGATGGGTGAATATGACGAGACACCTTCCCAGATGGCGGAGTCCGTGCGGAAAATGGCGCTGGCAGGGTCTGTGAATATTGTGGGAGGATGCTGCGGCACGACTCCGGAACACATCAAGGCTGTGGCCGAGGCGGTTAAAGGAATATCTCCGAGAGCGATTCCTGAGCCGGATGATGTACTCTATGTCAGCGGATTGGAAAGCGTGGCGGTTGACAGGAAGAATAACTTCACGAATGTCGGAGAGCGGACCAATGTGGCGGGCTCACGCAAGTTCGCGAAACTGATCGCAGCCGGGGACTACGAGACCGGGCTTCAGATCGCCGCCGGGCAGATTGAGAACGGGGCGGGCATCATCGACATCAATATGGATGACGCTATGCTGGACTCCAGGCTTGAGATGGAGAAGTTTCTGCGTTATGTCTCCAATGATCCGGCTGTGGCCAAGGCCGCTATTATGATAGATTCCTCGCATTGGGAGACGTTGGTGACAGGGCTCAAGAACGCCCAGGGGAAGTGTATCGTGAATTCCATCTCACTTAAAGAAGGAGAGGAAATATTCATTGAGAAAGCTCGGGAGATCAATGCGTTGGGTGCGGCCATTATCGTGATAGCGTTTGACGAGGAGGGACAGGCTACGACTTACGACAGGAAGGTGGAGATCTGCCGGCGGGCATATTCATTGTTGACTTCCAAAGTCGGGGTTCGGCCCTGTGACATCATATTCGATGTGAATGTGTTGCCTGTGGGTACGGGGATTCCGGAACATTCGAGGTACGGGATTGATTTCATTGAGGCGGTGCGGTGGATCAAGGGGAATCTGCCGGGGTGTCGGACTTCGGGAGGTATTTCAAATCTTTCGTTTTCTTTCCGTGGGAACAATACTGTACGTGAAGCCATGCATTCGGTGTTTCTTTACCATGCTATTTCGGCGGGGCTTGATATGGGGATTGTGAATCCGGGGATGTTGCGGGTTTATGATGAGATTGAGCCGGGGTTGCTTAAGTGTGTGGAGGATGTGATTCTGGATTTGGATGCTGAGGCTACGGATCGGTTGATTGAGAAGGCTTCGAGGATTCTTGATGAGAAGAATTCTGTTGGGGTCAGCGCGCGCCCCGAAGGGCCGGAGGCGACCTGCGCTGCGCGCCCTGTCCGGGAGAATGGTCGCCTCGCGGCATCAGGGGGCGCGCTGACGGGAGCGGAATCAAGTAATATTTCTTCGGTCGCCGAGCCTGCCGAAGCGGCTGTGGAGGAGAGACTGGTTCGGGCGTTAGTCAAAGGGGATTCCTCGGGGCTGGAGAGTGACATCAAGGAGTGCCTGACCAAGTACGAGAAGCCTGTGCAGATCATCGACGGGCCGCTGATGAGCGGGATGGCCCGGGTCGGGGAACTGTTCGGGGCGGGAAAGATGTTCCTGCCTCAGGTGGTAAAGTCGGCCAAGACTATGAAGAATGCGGTGGCTCTGCTGCAACCTTACATTGAGGAGAGGGGCGGAGAGTCGGAGGTGAAAAAGCCTCGGATCGTGTTCGCTACTGTCAAGGGGGACGTGCACGACATCGGGAAGAACATCACGGAGATTGTCCTGAGCTGCAATGGGTTCGAGATCGTGGATCTTGGGGTGATGGTGCCTAAGGAGACAATTCTGGAGAAGGCGGCGGAGTGCTCTGCGGACCTTATCGGGGTCAGCGGGCTGATAACGCCCTCGCTATACCAGATGGAGGAGATCTGCAAGGAGATGACGGCCAGAGGGTTGGACACTCCCCTGCTTGTGGGCGGAGCCGCTGCGTCGGCGCTCCACACAGCTGTCAGGCTGGCGCCCCTTTACGGGCATGTGTTCTATGGCCAGGACGCATCCGCAAGCGCGGTGCTTGCAAACCAGCTTATCACGGACAGAGAAGGCACGGAGGCCGCGGAGCATAAAAAGCAAGAGCATCTTCGTGAACTTTATGCACAGTCTTCACAGAAAAAGGCCGTTCACAAGCCCGTCGAACCGTTCCCGGCCTTCAGTTTCATTAAGGGGGAACCATTCGGGAACATATCGGGGAAGAGGCTCGGCATAGAGGAAGTGGAGCCGTTCTTTGACTGGAATATGTTCGCTGCGATCTGGGGAATAAAAAGTGGAACAGGACACGACGAACTGAGGAAACTCCGTGCCGACGCACATAAGGAAATTGATAGACTAAAGGACGGAAACGCTTGTCGGATAACCATTTCGGCAAGGTTTGACGGATGTCATAGCGAAGGGGACGACATTGTCTCCAAAGATTTCCGGCTGCCGATGCTCCGGCAGGAAGGCGAACGGTCACTGGCCGATTTCGTTCCGCCTAAGGAATATGGGTTCGAGTCGCCTATGGGGATGTTCGCGATTTCCGTGCGCACCGAATCACATCCATCCGGATGCGACTGTCCGGCTTGCGGCACGGAATACGGGCCGATGCTTACCAGGGCCGTACGGCTGACTCTCGCGGAGGCGGCGTCAGAATGGCTGAGCAGGCATATTCATAAAGAATTGCCATCAGAGTTCAGCGGGGCGAAGGTCATCAAGCCTGCGGCGGGATATTCAAGTTGCCCGGACCACACGCTCAAGCGGGATATTCTTAGGTTGCTGCCTGAATCAGAGAGGCTTGGCATCACGCTGCTGGACAGTTGCGCGATGATTCCGGACGCCAGCATCTGCGGACTCATATTCATTCATCCGGAGGCCACCTATCCTGAAATCCGCCGCGTCAGCCAGAAGGCGATTGATGAATATGCCCGCAGGCGTGGTATGTCAGATTCCGAGAAGGCGCGCTTCCTGGGGCATCTGCTTTAGTACGCCATGTTCCACATGGCATTCTGGGCCGCTCCGCTCTTGGAGGCGTCCATCTTGCCGAAGTTCCATGTGAAAGAGAGGATGATCCTGCGGCCGAGCACATTCGTGTAGGAGTTCTGGACGTAGTCATCCTGCACGGTACGCCTCAGTGACCTTGCGCTGTCGAGCAAGTCCTGAGCGGTAAGGGTGATATTGAAAGACTTTATGTTCTTTCCGACACTGAAATTCCAGCGGACATAGTCATCATTATAACCGGAACCATAACCTCGCAGGATTCTATAGGAGAAATCAGACTGGAACTCAAACTCGTGAGGCGATGTATAGGATGGACTTATTCCAAAATTTGTATCCCAAACATCCGTATCCGCCTTTGAATCCAGGGAATATCTTGATTTTGAATTATTAACCCCTGACCCGAGTTGCAGAGAGAAGCGTTCGAGATTCAAGGTTACCATCATACTAATATTCGTTCTGACACTTCGGGTCAAGCTTTCCTGAAAGCCGCTCTGTCCGGAGTAGAAAAGGTTTCCGGAAGCGTCTCCCCAGAATTTGCTCATAAAGTCGGTGTAGTCAAAAGAGTCAAGGTCGATCTCAAGATTGTCGAGAGTGCCTTTGCTTTGATAACTTACAGATCTGGTGACACCAAATCCACCATTGACGGAGAGTTGCAGTTTACCGTCCTTTGACAATGGGGTGAAGAAATTAAAGTCGGAGCTGTAACTATAGGAAGGTTTCTTAGTGTTCACCGGAATCGAATATCTGATACTGTTCTTATCAAACCAGATGGCGGACACCTGTGAATTGGAGGAATAATCTCCGAACAGCCATCCATTGAACCGGGCTTTCCCCCAAGAGCCCCTGTAGGTGGTGGTCACAGATTCTTTTGTAACCGGTTTAAGGTAAATGTTTCCGGCCGTGATCCTTGTCGGATTGACAATGTTGAATGTCGGCACGATGCTGGCGGAAGATGGCCTGGCCGTTCTGCTGGACAGTCTGAAATACACATTGTTGTTCTTGTCTGAATACCTCACGTTCACGAAAGGCGAAAGCGTTGTCTGCCACTCGTCAACCCCTGTCTTGGTGTCAAGCCCGAAAGAGCGGGCGTAGTTCTCGTTCTTGTAGAGCCTTGCCTGACCACCGAACTGCACGTTGGTCTTTCCCTTGTTGTACTGAGCCAGAAGCTGTCCCTCATTGGAGAAATAATAGTTGTCCGACACCGATGAATAATAATAATTGGCGGAACCCGTGACGTTGTCGGTCGCGTCACTGGTTGACTTCCTTACACTATAGCGCGAGCTCAATGTCGCAGACAGCGCCCAGTTCTTGCCGAACGGCTCGACGTATTTGAGCGATCCGCCTATGTCACTGTAACTGCCGTCCTTGTCGTAAATCAGATCACGAATGTCCTCTTTGCCTGAAGAAGCGAACGTTGTTTTTGAATATTCTGTCGATTTTCCGTCATTCGCACTCAAAGTGTAGTCAAGATCAAGGGTCAACGCGCGTTTATCTTTGCCGAGTTTCTTGATTCCGGCGCTCAAATCACCTCCGGTGGAGATTCCACTCTTCTTTGAAAATGTGTTTGACACCGAACGGTTTCTCTCCACACCTTCCATAAGCGACTGTGTGTTGCCAGTGGAAGTGTTGTTGTAGTCATACCAGGAAAAGTATGGCTCAAAGTAAAGTGATGTCTTCTTCCTGTTTTTCTTTTTGAACTCGGCGCGCACACTGAACTTGTCCAGATTGCCGTTCTCAACCTCGCCTGAAGTGTCGAAAAGGTCGCCATCCTCCTTGAATGAAGTCCGGTCAGTCCTCGAACGCTTGTCCACGTTCTCTGATGAGTAAACAACCGAAGCATCTGTGGTGAAGCCTTTTATCACATCCGAGTTCAAGTTCGTCCCCACCTGCCATCTTCTGTGCATGCCATTGTACGGCAACGACGGGACATCGCTCTCATTACCGTCATACATGACCAGCATCCCGGATCCGGGAGCCATGAAGTTGTAGCCGTTGGCTATGGTCGTGAGCTGGTTCCTCTCGCCGTAGGCCGAGACCATCGCGGAGCCGCTGAAGAGCAGATCCTTCCTTTCCTTGAATCCGTTGTCATCCTTGCCTGAAGCTGTCGTTCCTCCCGAGAGTTTGGCGTTGCCGAACCATCCGCTCTTATATTCCTCCTTCAACTCAACATCCATCACCTTCTCCTTGTCCCCCTTGATGCCGGTGAACTCGGCGGACTCGGACTCCTTGTCGATGACCTTCACCTTGTCAACGATCCGGGCCGGAAGGTTGTCGAGAGTGGCCTTGTTGTCCCCAAGGAAAAACGTCCTGCCTCCGACCGTTATCTTGCTGACTTCCTTGCCGTTGACCTTGACGGTTCCGTCCTCGCCGACCTCCACGCCTGGCATCTTCTTCAGCAGGTCAGCAAGGTTGTCGTTGGACATCACCCTGAACGAGGAGGCGTTGTAGACGAGGGTGTCCCCTTTCATTTCCATCGGAGTCCCGACCGCGGAGACAGACGCCGCCTTCAGCATCTTGTCGTCCGGTCTCATCAGGATCGTCTTCGCGTCATAGTTGCCACGGACATAAATCTTCTTATAGACAGGTCTGTAGCCGAGATATTCAATGCAAAGCAGATGCTCTCCTTTCGCCACTTTCTTCAACTCAGCCTTGCCGAGCGTGTCCGTCAGGGCGAAACTGGTGATGACCGTGTCCTTAGGATGCCTGAGATACGCCGAAGCGAACGCGATAGGCTCCCGCGTCAGCGAGTCAAGGACCTGCGCCTTCACCGTGAATGAAGTGCGTCCGAACATATCTTCAGATATGGCGATCTGCGCATCAAGCCTGGCTGTAAAAGACGCGGCGAAAAGCAAGGCGAGCGCGATGTATATTCCTTTCATCTAATTAAGCTGCAACAGAAATAACCTCTATTTATGAATATGAACGCTTATTTGACGGGGATGCTGCGGCCCGGTTTTCCGAAACTCAATTTGGCGTCAACCTCGCGGATGTCGTCATCCGAGAACTTGATAGTCCATTTCGGCATCGTCATCAGTTCGAAAAGCGCGGCCTCGGTCATCGGAGCCGTGTAACGTATGCGGATGCATGGCTCCAGATCATCGTTAAGGGTGAGGTATGTTCCCAGAACCCCTTCATGGGAGGACAGATGGTTGCTGAGGAATGGCATCCCTCTCTTCACGATAGGCTTCTCGTAGTTGCGGTCAACAATCTCGTACCACCACTGGGCCGTGTCAAGATTGGTTTCACGGGCATATTCAGCGGCGAACTGGTCGAACATCATCCTTAGGTAGTCTGGAGTGGAGATCATGGTGCTTCCCTTCTCCAAACGGATGAACTTGAATCCGAGATCCATCGTCTTGACCCCGCCGCCGTGAACCGGCATTTCAAGGGTCTTCTTCTCGACAATATTCTTAAACCACGCCTCGTCCAGATCCTCGTCAGGCGCCATGTACACTTTGACGATGAGAGGGCACTCGTAGATGGACTCCAGACCGAATATCTTCTTTTCCGTGAGTCTCATCTGCATTCCGAGGTAGTTGAGGTCGAGTTTGTCGAACATCTTTTCCGTCCTGATGGTCACGCACTTGAGCGAGTCGTATTGCTCCGGCTCCAGGCTGTTGACCCTGAACTTGGAAGGGACGAAGATCAGAGCCTCGACCTTCGCGGCGTCGATGGCGTTGGCGTCATAGGTGACCACGACCGTGTGGCTTCCGACGAATGTCCTGACTCCATGGACTCCCGCCACCTTCTCCATCCTGGCCTTGAAGGCCATCGAACTGCCGAAGCACTTGACCGACTTGAGGCCTTCCATCCTGACCGTCTCCAGTTTCATTCCCGGTTCTATCCCCCACTTCTCGTCGATTGTAGGCACCTCGAACTTTCCTCCGATGATGAACGCTATGGCGACAGCCACGACAGTCAGTACCGCAGGAATATACTTGGCTGACTTGCAGCGTTTTCCATCAACCTCGTTTCTTACGCCGACACTGAGGGCGCCAAGAGGGCAGGAGGCGACACACTCGCCGCAAAGGGTGCAGTCAACAGAATTGACCTTGCCTTCAAATGACGGGACATCAATATTATAAGGACAGTTCTTCTGGCAGAGACGGCAGTTGCCTTTGCATTTGCCGTTGTCGATAACCACGCCGAGCAGCTGCGGCTTTGGCCTTCCGCAAAGGATCTCCAGCAGGTAACCGAGCAGACACATGGATCCAAGCAGCCAGACCCAAGGCAGCTGTAGTCCGAGAAGGCCAAGAATCCACCACACACCCACAAGCACGACCATCCACACCCAGAATTTGAGGGAGTTGCAGATCGCTCCGAGCGGGCAGATGTACTTGCACCAGAACCTGTCCACAAAAAGACCGGGGATAAGCACAAGCGCCAAAGCGGCGACGGACATCCAAAGCGTGATCTCACCCTTGAATCCCGTGGCCGTGGCGTAGTACGGGTCGAAATTCTTGCAGAAGAGCTCGCTTGCGGTCAATGTCATGTAGAAGGTGATGAACAGAAGCACGTACTTCACGATCCTCAGCACCTTGTCGGCGACACTGCGCTCATTGATGTTGAAGGCGTTGAACCCGATGGCCTGCCTGAGTTTCTTCAGAAGATCCTCCACCGTTCCGACGGGACAGAGATAGCCGCAGAACAGCTTGCCGAGAAGCACGACAGCCGCCGCGAGGACAACACCCATAGCGATCTGCATGCTTGTCATCGAGCAAGGCAATGAACCGTTGGCGAAATAGGTTCCCAATGCCTCCAGGCCGCCGAAAGGGCAGTATTTTTCCGGATCCGGAGCATTCATGTCAGTGAACACGAGCGAAGCGAGTCCGCTCAAGAAGAAAACCAGCAGCGCCAGCACTCCCCACTGGAGAAGGTACTTCGGCCAATTGGACTTGAAGGTAGATTTCTTAGCCATATCAATGTGTCATTTATCGTCACGGACATCGTACCTTTCGGCACTCATCTCTAATTTTGCGAATATACAATTAAAATCCTTCAAAACACACATTTCCGAAGCTAAATAATGCTAAATTATGGCAAATCAACAGAAAGAACACAAAACCGGACAATCGGGCGCGATCCTGCATCATATATTCGGGAATAATTTGGAATATCGACTTAATTTCCTACATTTGCCCGCTACATTTAATAACACTATTTTTAGATAGCTTATGTTCAAGATTCTTGAAAGAGTGATGCTGACTCCAAACATCTGCAAGATGGTGGTGTCGGCTCCAAGGATTGCCGAGGCCGCCAAACCTGGGCAGTTCCTGATTGTCCGCTCCGAAGAAAAGGGCGAACGCATACCACTTACCATCAGTGACTACGACAGGGAGAACGGCACGGTGACCATCGTCACCCAGCTCATCGGAGCATCCTCCGCCGCCATCATCTCCAAGGCCGAAGGCGAGTTCTTCAGCGATGTCGTGGGACCTCTGGGCAACCCTTCCGCCTTCGTTGACAAGACGGATGAGGAGCTGAAAGGCCAAAGGTACATATTCATCGCCGGCGGTGTCGGCACCGCTCCGGTCTACCCTCAGGCTAAATGGCTGCACGAGAGAGGCATAGCGGTCGATGTCATCATCGGAGCGAAGACCAAGGATCTTCTTATCTACAAGGAAGAGCTGGCCTCCGCCTGTGACAACCTCTACCTTTGCACTGACGACGGTTCGGAAGGATTCCACGGAATGGTCACCGGCCTGCTTGAGAAACTGGTCAATGAGGGCAAGGAATATACCCAGGCAGTGTCAATCGGCCCTATGATCATGATGAAGTTCTGCACCCTGACCTGCAAGAAACTCGGCATCCCTGAGGACGTGAGCCTGAACATGCTGATGGTGGACGGCACGGGGATGTGCGGTGCATGCCGCGTGACCGTGGCCGGAAAAGTGAAGTTCGCATGCGTGGACGGTCCTGAGTTCAACGGCTATGACGTTGATTTCGACGAGGCCATGAGGCGTCTCGGACAGTACAGGCCCGAGGAGACGGAGGTTAAATCTAAAATGGGAATATAATGGCACAGAGAATACCAAGAGTACCGGTCCGCGAGCAGGATCCGAAGGTACGCGCGCATAATTTCGAAGAGGTCTGCTACGGCTACAACCTTGAGGAAGCCACGACAGAGGCCACACGCTGTCTCCATTGCAAGAATCCCCGCTGTGTGCAGGCCTGCCCTGTCAGCGTGAAGATTCCTGAATTCATCGCCAAGGTGGCCGCAGGTGACATCACCGGAGCCGCCGCCATCATCGCCGAGGACTCCTCCCTTCCGGCCGTCTGCGGACGTGTCTGCCCGCAGGAGAGCCAGTGCGAGGGCAGCTGCATCCTCGGTGTCAAGGGTGAGCCGGTGGCCATCGGAAAGCTGGAGAGGTTTGTGGCCGACTACTCTGCCACGACCGGCGCCAATCCTGTCGAGGCGCCAGCCGCTCCGACCCCTGGCCGCGCGAAGGTTGCCATCATCGGTTCCGGACCTGCAGGCCTGGCCTGCGCCTCCGACCTCGCCAAGAAAGGCTACGATGTCACGATCTTCGAAGCCCTCCACAAGGCCGGCGGTGTGTTGGAATATGGCATCCCTGAGTTCAGGCTTCCTAAGGACACCGTCCTCAAGCGCGAGATCGACGCTGTCAAGGCGCTCGGAGTCAAAATAGAGACCGATGTGATTGTCGGAAGGACGGTCACCATCGACCAGCTGATGGACAAGGAAGGCTACAAGGCCGTGTTCGTCGGCACGGGAGCCGGTCTGCCGAAATTCATGGGCATTCCGGGCGAGAATCTCAACGGGGTTTTCTCCGCCAATGAGTTCCTGACGAGAAACAACCTTATGAAGGCTTTCCGCGAGGACTACCTGACCCCGATCCACGCCGGGAAGAAGTGCTGTGTCGTCGGTGGAGGAAACGTGGCGATGGATGCCGCGAGAACAGCCCTGAGGCTTGGCGCCGACACCACCATAGTCTATCGTCGTACCGAGAACGAGCTTCCTGCAAGAAAGGAGGAGGTTCATCACGCCAAAGAGGAGGGCATCGACTTCCAGATGCTTACCAACCCGGTAGAGATCCTCGGTGACGAGAAAGGCTGGGTAAGGGCGATCAAGTGCATCAGAATGGAGCTCGGCGAACCTGACGCGAGTGGCCGCCGCTCCCCTGTCCCGATCCCGGGATCCGAGTTCGAGATCCCGACTGAGACCGTGATCATGGCTCTTGGAACTGCTCCGAATCCGTTGATCGTCAACACGACGAAGGGACTTCAGGCCACACGTCGTGGCGGGCTTGAGGCTGATGCCGAAGGCCGCACGACCAGAGAGGGCATATTCGCCGGCGGTGATGCCGTCACAGGAGCCGCCACCGTGATCCTCGCCATGGGTGCGGGTCGCAAGGCTGCGGCTGCGATTGATGAGTACCTCTCCGCCAACGATTAACGATCTTTTTCCTTACGATAATCGAGACACCACAAATATGGCTGCCATAGGGGAATTTCTCTATGGCAGCCATATTTGCATAATTGAAAATATATTCATAATATTGCCACAAACTAATAACTATCGGACTCGATGTCTTTTTACCCAAACGAAACTGACCTGGCAAAAGACGGCTTGGTTTCACGGTCAACGCTCCTACCGAAAAAAGGGAAAAAGGCAATGTATTTATTACGAACTATATGGAGAATGGTGATAATGCCAGCAGAGCGGTAATCAGTTATATTGATTATGTAAGCAGGACATCCAGTGGGGTGTTCCAAAAACTGAATGTTATGATAGATGCGGATCAGACTGTCTCAATGCGATACCACAGTCCCAGCAACACTGTGTACTTTAAGTCTTTAGAAGATTATTCCGATAGAACTTTATACGAAGAAATTATACACGCCTTGCAAAGAGTTGTTTATTCTGACTACTGGGAAGTTCCATTCAACATTGAATTTGAAGCAAAGTTGATTATGGACTATATGAGTTTTGTCAACGGTGGAGAAGGTAACACGGAAATGGCCCTTAACATGAAATACGCAAAGGCGGAGCTAAAGAATGGCAGATCTATGAAATTGTCCGAATGGATCAAGGCCAACGCATATTCCAACCTGGATGTTGACGATTATCGGCAGTTCCTAAGTGTTTGGAAGACTATTCCGGCAGAATATCAGAACTATATGATGTCGCTCAGGTCACAACCAAAACTTCTGCCATCTATTATCAATGAAATCAACAGTCACAGATAAATCTTTGTCACATGAAAAGAATCATTTTATTATTTCTTGCTCTATTCTTGTCTATTAGCCCATCTTTAGCACAGAAAAATAGAAGCGACAGAAGAGACTCTATAAAAGCCACAAGAGTACTGGAAGATAAATTACGACACGAGCAAGCAATTGATGCTCTGAATAAAAAAGCGTTCGTTTTGAAAGTTGACCGCAGAATCTATGAAAAGAGAAGCAAAACTTGGGGTTGCGATCCTAATACTAACTTCGTTCTTCTCAACGGGAATGAAGCTATAGTTCAAATAAATGATCCTAAACCTCAAAATTGTGATACGTTCAAAGGTAATGCATCGGATTTTAAGACTGTCACTAACAAAAAAGGGGAAACTACTTTTGAGATGAAACTTAAAAAAGGGTCATTTATCATCTTTGTAAAAATCACACTGAATAAGAACGATAATTATTGTTATGCCAGATTGAGCGGTCGAACCTACTATCCAAGATTCACGATAACAGGAAGATTATACCCTTTGGAAGATGTGGGCGTGTTCATAGGTATCGATAACAGATGATAATCGAGCTCATAATTTTTTTATGTTATGAAACGCTGACTTTAAAAATTTAACAATGTTAAGTAATGTTGAAAAAATAAGTTGCATCGATCGATAAAATTGAATACATAGAATCACCATGAACATCATATTGTGCAAACCACAGGCACGCAAGAATGGCCCTGGCAATGCTGGGAGGCCATTGTGTGTGTCTGACCCCCATATCCCGAGGGAGGGTCAGACACAGTGATAGTGGATTGAATACCGTTGGTGGCGTTTTATCGTGTCCGTGGTTTGTAAATGATTGGCATTCTTTGCGGATAATGCCCTTAAGTAATGTTGAGAAAATAAGTTGCATCAATCGATAAAATTGAATTTATAGAATCATCCTGAACATCAATATATTGCAAATTTAAAGTGATGCAGGTTATTTTTTACATTTCACTAAAACGCCTGAGAACAGGCATATTATATTATACGTATGAAAAGAATTATCTTAATAATATTGGCCATAGTTGCATTCGGAATAGATATCAACGCCACCAATACAACAATCACGAACGTTGACGTTGAGACACCATCCGGAAATATGAACAGCAATATAAAAATATTTGCTAAATTTGTATGATTTGACTTTATGTTGAGGAAATTGTCCATAGTGCCGATCTTACTGGCGATGATGATGGTGACGCTGGCGACTGTGCTGCCGCATCATCACCATGAGACTATGATCTGCATTGTGGAGGAGGTCTGCGGGATGGACGGTTGCTGCGACGACGAGCACACGCACCATTCGGATGCGAACCACAATCAGGACGAAAGCCATTGCGTGGCGCACAAGCAGTACTGCCCGTCGGAAAGGCTGCACATTGACCACCAAGACTTCGGCGAAGACGAGGACTGCATATTCCCGATTCTTGCCATTCTTTCCAACTTATTGACCATCAACCTCGAAAGCGCCGTCCTTGAATATGCTTCCGGGGATCTCATACCTATTGTCGTACAGCCGCTTGTCTCTTCCGCGGCTCCAAACGCCCCTCCTATTGTGGCATAGATTTCAGGATGACCATCTCTGCGGCTTCCGTCCGCAGTGACGCAAAACGGTATATTCCTGAATATCATCAATTTACGAAATCATGCCGGGCCAAAATGGAGGGCAGCGTTTCATATTCAATTATTGATCAAGCACTTACATTTCACGCACAATATAAAGGTTCGTTGGTTGGAATAACCTTCTTGGCTGATGTAAGTGAGATGGCAATAAAAATCAGACAATAAAAACATTCACAATGAAGAAAACGATAATATTATTGATGGCATTCTGCGCGGTTCTGGCAGGATGCGGCAACCATTCCAATCACGAAGGACATGACCACGGACATGGCGTGGAGGCTCACGAGGGGCATGATCACGGACACGATCACGACCATCAAGGGCACAGCCACGAGGGGCATGACCACGGACACGAAGGACATAATCACGAGGCAGAGGCTCACGAAGGCCACGATCACGGCAACGGGGGGCACGACGGCGAGATTGTGGTGAGCCTTGAGCGACAGAAGACGTTCGGGATAACTACCGAGACCGTGACCGCAGGGGATTTCGCCGAGGTGATCCACACAAGCGGCCAGATTCTTTCAGCAATGGGAGACGAGATGACTGTGGTGGCAAAGACCTCAGGCATCATCAGTTTCGGAAGGCTGACCGAGGGCTCGGCTGTGGGCAAAGGCTCGCTCATCGCGACAATCTCCTCCAAGAATCTCGGTGGTGGAGACCAGCTGGCAAAGGCCAAAGCTGTTTACGAGGCTACGAGGAAGGAATATGAACGAGATCTTCAACTGAGCAAGGACAATATCGTCAGCGAAAGTCATTTGGATCAGAGCAGACTGGCCTATGAGCAGGCCAAGGCCGAGTACGACGCGTTGGCTTCCGGAACGACAAAGGACGGAAATGTCAGCGTCACTTCCCCACTTGGCGGGTTCATCAAGAAACTCTCAGTCTCCCAAGGCGACTATGTCGAGACGGGAACCCCGATCGCAGTTGTAAGCCAGAACAGAAGGCTGAGGCTCCGCGCTGACGTGTCCGAGAAATACTATGGACTGATCAGCGGCGTCAAGGACGCGAACTTCTCGACATCCTATAGCGACCGGGCCTACAGCCTGAAAGAACTCAACGGACGGCTGCTCGGCTACGGAAAGGCCTCTGACGGAGACTATTATATTCCCGTCACATTCGAATTCGACAACAAGGGAGATTTGATCGCCGGCTCCTACGTCGATGTATTCCTGAAATCATCCGCATCCTCAAAGTCAATCAGCGTGCCGGTAAGCGCAGTTGTTGAGGATCAGGGAATCCACTACGTCTTTGTCCAGGAGGACGAGACCTGCTTCACGAAGCGCGAGGTAAGGCTCGGCCAGTCGGACGGGCAGAGAGTCCTTGTCAAGAGCGGCCTGAACGAAGGCGAGGTGGTTGTCGCCACAGGAGCCGTGCAGGTGAAGCTCGCTTCGGTAACTGCCGTTCCGGCAGGTCACACACACAGTCACTAGGCCTATGGAACAGCTCAAACACGAAAACGGACTGCTGAACGGGATCATCCGATTCTCGCTCAACAACCGGATGGTGATTCTCGTGATCGCCGCTCTCTGCCTGGTTGCGGGAATATATTCAACGATGCACACTGAGGTGGACGTGTTCCCTGACCTGAACGCGCCGACAGTCGTTGTGATGACAGAGGCCGAGGGAATGGCTCCCGAAGAGGTAGAAAGGCTGGTGACCTTCCCTATAGAGACCGCCGTCAACGGTGCGACCAACGTGCGCCGTGTACGTTCTTCCTCAGCCACGGGATTCTCTATCGTCAACATCGAATTCGACTGGGGAACAGACATTTACAAAGCCCGCCAGATCGTCTCCGAGAAAATAGCGATGGTCGGGGCGGATCTTCCCGAGAATGTCGGCAACCCTACGCTCGGACCTCAGGCCTCCATCCTCGGCGAGCTGATGATCATCGGCCTGACCGCCGACACGACTTCGATGCAGGATCTCCGCACTATCGCCGACTGGACAATCAGGCCAAGGCTCCTCTCTACCGGTGGAGTGGCACAGGTCGCGGTGATGGGAGGCGACATCAAGGAATATCAGATCCTGATGGACCCAGGCAAGATGCGCCGCCACGGTGTGTCGATGGACGAGGTCATCTACGCCGTCAAAGGAATGAACCAGAATGCCTCCGGCGGCACTCTCTATGAATATGGCAATGAATATATCGTCCGTGGCCTTCTGTCCACCAACGATATAGACGAACTGAAAAAGGCTGTGGTGAAGACCTCGGAGAATGGACTGCCTATAACGCTGGACGCTGTGGCCGATGTGCGCATCGGGCCGAAGACCCCGGTGCTGGGCGTAGCCTCCAACGACGGCAAGCCTGCCGTGCTGCTGACCGTGACCAAACAGCCGAACACCAACACTTTGGCTCTCACCGGAAGGCTTGACAACGCACTTGGCGAGCTCAAGGCGAACCTCCCGGCTGACGTTAAGATCAACTCACAGATTTTCCGCCAGTCCAGGTTCATCGACAGTTCGATCGACAACGTGAAGAAGTCCTTGATCGAAGGTGCGATATTCGTGATAATCGTGCTGTTCATATTCCTGATGAACTGGCGCACCACCATCATCTCCCTCATCTCAATCCCGCTTTCCATCGTCTTCTCTTTGCTGGCGATCCGTTGGATGGGACTGACGATCAACACGATGAGCCTCGGCGGAATCGCCATCGCCATAGGTTCGCTTGTGGACGACTCGATTGTGGACGTGGAGAATGTGTTCAAGCGATTGCGGCAGAACCGAGAAAAACCTGAAAATGAGCGGGAGAGCGTAATCAAAGTTGTTTACGAGGCCTCGAAAGAGGTCCGTATGCCGATGCTTAACTCAACGCTCATCATCATCGCGAGCTTCCTGCCTCTCTTCTTCCTCTCCGGAATGGAAGGAAGGATGCTCAAGCCGCTGGGAATCACGTTCATCATCTCCCTGATGGCATCCACGCTTGTGGCACTGACCGTCACACCTGTCCTTAGCTCATTCCTTCTCGGCTCACAGAACAGCGACAAGACCGGCAAGGAACCGACTCTGGTACGCTGGCTCAAGAAGTACTATGAAAAGGCCCTCAACTGGTCTGTAGGACACAAAAAGAGTTTACTCTTCGGCGTCGGAGCGCTGCTTGCGGCTGCTGTGGTGATGTTCTTCACCCTCGGCGGAAGCTTCCTCCCGGCCTTCAACGAAGGCTCGTTCACAATCTCCATCAGCACTGTTCCTGGAATATCCTTGGAGGAGTCTGACCGTATGGGCCGCACGGCGGAGGAGCTCCTGCTCAGCATCCCGGAGATCAAGACCGTGGGTCGTAAGACAGGCCGGGCGGAACTCGATGAACACGCATTCGGAGTGAACAGCTCTGAGTTTGAATGCCCGTTCGAGCTTGGTAAGAAAACCAGAAAGCAGTTGACCGAAGAGGTACGTCAGAAATTAGCCGTGCTTCCTGGAGTGAACATCGAGATCGGAGGACCTATCTCACATAGAATCGATGCAATGCTCTCTGGGACAAAGGCCAACATCGCCATCAAGCTGTTCGGTTCCGACCTCAACAAGATGTACGAGATCGGACAGAAGATCAAGAACTCGATCTCAGGCGTGGAGGGCATCGCCGACATCAATGTGGAGCAGCAGGTCGAAAGGCCGGAGCTGAACATCACCCCGAAGCGCGAGATGCTTGCCCGTTACGGAATATCACTGCCGGAGTTCGCCGAAGTAGTGAGGGTGATGATGGAAGGCGAAGTCGTTTCGACAGTCTATGAGGGCAACCGCTCGTTCGACCTCACGTTGAAAGTCAACGATGACGCCCGTTCAAGCATCGAGAGGATCTCAGACCTGACCATAGACACTGGTGACGGAAAGAAGGTTCCGCTCTCATACGTGGCCGACATAAAGTCCGCCGCCGGCCCGAACACCATCAACCGCGAAAACGTCAGCCGCAAGCTGGTCGTATCCTGCAACGCTACCGGAGGAGAGCTCGCCAAGGCAGTCGGGGCGATCAGGGAAAAGATAGCCGAGAACATCGAACTGCCTGAAGGTTACCACATTGAATACGGAGGACAGTTCGAGAGCGAGGAACGGGCATCCAAGACCATCGCCCTCGTGAGCATATTCAGTATATTCATCATCTTCATGCTTCTGTACGGAGAGTTCAAGAACATCTCGCAGTCGCTCGTCGTGCTGCTGAATCTGCCGCTGGCGCTCATCGGAGGGGTATTCGCCATATTCTTCACCGACGGGATCCTGAGCATTCCGGCCATCATCGGATTCATCTCGCTGTTCGGCATCGCGACCCGCAACGGTATGCTCCTGATCGACCGGTACAACGTGCTCGCTTCGCAGGGGCATTCACGTGAAGAGGCCGTGATGATCGGTTCGCTGGACAGATTGAACCCGATTCTTATGACAGCCATCACCTCGGCTCTTGCCCTGCTTCCGCTGGCACTCGGTGGCGACCTGCCAGGCAACGAGATCCAGTCCCCTATGGCTAAGGTGATCCTCGGCGGACTATTCTCCTCCACCCTGCTGAACGGGTTCGTCGTGCCGGTGATCTATCTCATCAACTCCAAGTCCAAGAATCATGGCTGATGAAAAAGAAGCTGTCCTGAATTGTTTATAATGTTCTTTGAGGTTAAAATTCTTCATTTTCTTCCCGCTTCTTCAGTCAGACAGCACCACTGTCTTCCTAGGAAGAAGCGGTCGAAACTGATGTTTTTCACTCTCACATTTTCAGACAAACAAATCAAAACAGCTTCTAAAAGTCACTTCGACAAGATCAGTGACCGAAAAAGCAACACTTTGGTCGCTGAGCCTGTCGAGGCGACTGAAAATCATCGTCACACACTCAATTGGTCGCTGAGCCTGTCGAGGCGAGCCAACCAAAACAACAAGAATTACAGTAATATTTTAATATGAAACACCGTAATATTAATAAGTTATTATTAACTATTTATATCTGTGCAGGAAGCACCTTTGCGGTCTACGCACAGACCTCCACAGAAGCCGTCCTCCGGCAAATAGAGACAAACAATCCGCAGCTGAAAGCCGCAGCCGCTGAAGTGGAAGCCGAGAAACTGGCCAACCGTGCAGACGCATTGCTGGAGAACCCGGAGTTCGAGTTCAACTACCTGTGGGGATCCGACGGCATCGGCAACAGACGTGACTTCCGCGTTACCCAAGCGTTCGATGCAGCCACTCTGACCGGTATGAAATCCAGACAAGTAGCCGGACAGAACGAACTTGCCACACTGCAATACAAAGCCGAGAGGCTTAACGTACTACTCGAAGCCAAGCAAGCCTGCATCGATCTTATCTACTACAACGCCCTTAAAGCCGAACTGGACACTCATCTGTCCCAGGCACAGACTCTCGTGTCATCTTTTGAGAAAAGGCTGAAAGCCGGTGGAGCCAATGTCCTCGACCTCAACAAGGCCAAGGTGCATCTGACAAGCGTACGTGGCCAGATCTCACAAGTAGAAGTTGAGCGTCAGACCCTGCTGGCGAAACTGAAGAGCCTCAACGGTGGGAACGACATCGCTCTTGAAGATTCCGCCTACGGCCTTTCAGACAACTTGCCATCCGATTTCGATTCGTGGTACGAGTCGGCTTCGCAGAAAAATCCAGTCCTGCAATATGTCCGTCAGGAGGTTACTGTAGGCAAAAAACAGTTGTCCATCGACAAGACTGCCTGGGTACCTGAACTGACCGTCGGCTATATGAGCGAGCTCACGACATCAGACAAGTTTCGAGGCGTGACAGTGGGTGTGAATATTCCTCTGTGGAGCAACGCCAACAAAGTGAAGCAGTCCCGCGCGAAGATCGCCGCCGCAGAATCCCGCAAGGCTGCCGCAGAGCAGCAGTTCTATTTCGACCTTCTGGTCCAGTACAACCGCGCCGCCAGCCTCAAGGAGAACTCCGAACTGATGCGCGCCTCCCTAAGCGAGACCGACAGCCGCGACTACCTGCTGACAGCCCAGTCCCGAGGCGAGATCTCGATGATTGAATATCTCGTCGAGACCGACCAGTACTATGAAGCCCTGGAGCAGACCCTTTCAGCCGAGCGTGACTACCATCAGGCCCTCGCCCAGCTGAACGCTGTGGAGCTTTAGCCTGTTTTAGCCGATGCACAGCCACGAACTTGGCACATCGACATCTGACGTTGCGCGGCTGCTGCTCGAATTCTTGTGGCACCTAACCAACTAATAATGAGCATCAAAAGGTGTCTCGTGGTTCAATTTTATTAACCACGAGATATTTCATTATATTGACAATCAAGGCATTATCTGCCACGCCAACGAAGCAAGTGTTGCCGTGGCACTCAACCGATTGAATATCAAGCATAATGACTGTCTCGTGGTTCAATTTCATGTACCACGAGATAGTTCTCTTACTTGATAATCAACAGATTATCCGCCAAAACATTAAATTACATTTTGAAGTCTGAGTTGAATTGTCTAAATTGCAAGCGATTAAATTGACCAGTGACTGAATATGAGTCGCCGTGAACCAGCCTCAGATGATCGCTTATGATGAGGCTCTTTTAAACACTTACTAAACTAATGACTATGATAGGGTCGAGATGCGGGAGCCATCAGGGAAACACTGTGGCACACATATTCCAAAGGGCACGGAATGGATTCGTTGTGTTCTACAACGTCAAAGATTCACTGTTTTTCATCACATCATTTTGTATTATCGCCCGACGGCATGGTGTCAAGGTGTTGGCACTATGCCTGATGTACAATCATGTTCACATTCTGCTGGACACAGATGACAAAGAATCTATAAGACTGTTCATCAAGGAACTGATGTCGTACTTCTGCAAATCATACAACCGCAGGTATGGGCTTTCCGGAGTGCTGTTCGATAGCTACGGTGTGTCGCTGAAGAAAGGAGACAAAGCCATTAGGACAACTTTGGCTTACGTCAACAACAACCCGGTCGAAGATCACATCTGCGGGAAAGCCGAGGAGTGGCGATGGAACTTTCTGGCATATTCGGACTCTGACCACCCATATTCAGAGAAGGTCAATTTAGGCATTGCTTCAAGAAGGCTGAGGAGAGCGGTGGCCAAAGTGAAGTACCTGCATGCGACCGAAAGACCTTTGACATACGAAGTGCTTGACAACCTCTTCGACTCGCTTGCCATAAAAGAAAAACAACAACTGGTGGATCTGATAATCAATGAATATGCAATCGTTGATTTCCGCCAGGCCATCAGTTTTTATGGCGATTACGACAAGATGCTTATAGCATTCGCCAGCAACACTGGAAGTGAATACGAGATCAGCGAGCCTTTTGACCCGCATTCCGGTCAGGCATACCGGAAAATGGCGGACTATCTGGCCAGGGACAACAGGTTCAAATCAATCGGCGAGGTGATCAATCTCCCATTAGGAAAGTTAGTGGAATATTTAGATGAACTTGTCAGCCTATGTGGTGTCAGGCAATGCCACGCGATGAAGTTCCTGCACATTATCCAGAATCGCCTTGGCACCTAAATACTTGATAATGTGCAAAATAAACTTTCTCGTGGTTATCATTTAGAAACCACGAGAAAGCCTTTTTAATTAATAATCAATACATTATCTGCCAAGCCCTCCGAAAAAGCTCGTTTGGACTGTGATGTCTCAGCTTGAAATAATAATCCAAATCTGCGATCTTGGCTCGATGAAAGGCTGTGCGCTCCAGCGAAGCTACTCTGCGGCGGCGATGCACTCGAGTCCCTCGTTGAGAGAGACGGTAATCCTATTCATTGGAACCAGCGAAGCTACTCTGCGGCGGCGATGCACTCGAGTCCCTTGTTTGGAGAGACGGTAATCCTATTCATTGGAACCAGCGAAGCTACTCCGCGGCGGCGATGCACTCGAGTCCCTTGTTGAGAGAGACGGTAATCCTATTCATTGGAACCAGCGAAGTTACTCTGCGGCGGCGATGCACTCGATCTCGACGAGGGCTCCTTTCGGGAGGGTCTTGACGGCGAAGGCGCAGCGGGCGGGGTAAGGGGCCTTGAAGAACTCGGAATAGATTCCGTTCATCGCGGCGAAATCATTCATGTTGGCAAGGAATACGGTGGTTTTCAACACCTTGTTGAGATCGGAGCCAGCCTGCTCGAGGATTGACTTGAGATTGGTCAGGGACTGACGGGTCTGGGCCTCCACTCCCCCTTCCGGGAACGCACCGGTGGCAGGATCGATAGGAAGCTGGCCGGAAACGAAGATGAAACCGTTATGCTCGATGGCCTGGCTGTACGGGCCGATGGCGGCAGGAGCCTTTTCTGTGCTTATCTGTCTCATAAAATCAAATTTTTGCCAAATTTAGGAAATTGAAAAGTAATTTGCCAAAAAACAGAGTAAAAGGGCTTCCAGGAAACTTCGCAAACATATTCATAATTGGTGGTAAAATGTGTAAATTTGTAGAACGAACATTAAAAACACATTTTACTATGGCACTCGAACAACAGATCCAGAAGGACATAATGGAGGCGATGAAGGCTCACGACGAGTCACGCCTCAACGCGACAAGAGGCATCAAGTCTGAGATTCTCCTCGCTAAGACATCAGGAGCCGAGCATGAGCTCTCCGATGCTGACGTGCTTAAGATCATCCAGAAGCTCGTGAAGCAGCGCAAGGAGTCCGCTGAGCTCTACACCCAGGGCAACCGTCCGGAACTCGCCGAGAAAGAACTCGCCGAGATGAAGGTGATGGAAGCCTACCTGCCGAAGGCACTTTCCGAGGACGAGGTCAGGAATATTCTTAAAGAGGTTGTCGCCGAGGTCGGAGCGACCGGTCCTAAAGATATGGGCAAGGTTATGGGAGCTGCAACCAAGAAGTTGGCGGGACAGGCTGACGGCCGTTTGATCTCGACTATCGTAAAGGAACTGCTCGCACAGTAGTATTTTATAAATATTTGCACAGTAGTATTTTATAAATATTTGAAGAACAACAGCATCTATGATTAAGGAATCACGGAATATTGCTGCTGCGGTTGCCGCGCTGACTTTGTCGGTCGCGGCTTTCGCGCATAATGACAGTGCTATGGCCGCTGAACATGTCGAAGCTGCAAATTGTGTCGCCGGCGCTTCGAAAAGCCCTGCGACAGGAAAAGCATCAGCGACAGATAATGCATCGGCGGCCGGTTGTCTCGCCGGCGTCGCCTCGACAAGTTCAGCGACCGGAAATGGTTCGGCGGCCAGTTGTGCCGGCGTCGCCTCGACAAGTTCGGCGACCGGAAATGGTTCTGCGGCCAATAACACAGCAGCCGCAAAGGATCTGACGACCGGGCAGGATCTCTACAAAGAGTTCCAGAATCCGCCGAAGTCCGCCCGCCCGAGGGTGTGGTGGCACTGGATGAACGGGAACATCACAAAGGACGGCATCAAGAAGGATCTTCTGTGGATGCAGAAAACCGGTATCGTGGGATTCCACAACTTCGACGCCGGGCTTGAAACCCCACAGATTGTGGACAAACGGCTCATCTACATGACTCCGGAATGGAAGGAAGCTTTCAAGTACGCCATCAACCTCGCGGACAGCCTTGACATGGAGATGACCATCGCAAGTTCCCCAGGCTGGAGCGAGACCGGCGGCCCGTGGGTCAAGGATGAGGACGCTATGAAGAAACTCGTCTGGAGACAGGTCGAGATCAAGGGCGGACAGCCTGTCAGCCTGAAACTCCCGGAGGGCTTCGACATCACCGGACCGTTTATGGATTTCACCGGCTCGTTCGACGGAGTATCTCAGGTTTTCCTCAGGAAAAAGTTCTACAGGGACATTGCCGTTGTCGGAGTGAAGCTCAGTGACAAGGACATCAACCTCAAAGAGTTGCATCCTGTAATCACTTCAAGCGGTTGCGATGCCACAGGCGAGGAAATGCTCGAAAGGATCACCGGCGACAGCGTAGGAGACTACCTCGACGTGAAAGCCGACAAGAACGGCAAGTGCTGGATCCAGTACGAGTTCGCCGAGCCGCAGACCATCAAGGCCGTTGTGGTCTCCGAGCTCAGGAAGGACACGAATCCTTACGTCCACACAAAGGGACTCCAGTACAGCGACGACGGAGTCAACTTCAAGAGCATCAACCTTTCCTATCAGGCCACGGCACAAAGGACCTACGCGATCCCGGCGACCACAGCCAAATATTTCAGACTCAGCCTTAAAGACAATAAAGGGAAGAAAGACTGCGAGTTTGGAGTCGCCCAGTTCGCCCTCTCCACCGTCACCAGGATCCAGCTTGCGGGCGACAAGGCCGGAAACAGCTTCTACCGCTTGCTCTGGATGGAGGACACTCCGTACAGCAGTGAGGCGGCCAGACTTGAGGATGTGGTCGATCTCACACCTTACGTCAAGGACGGGACCCTCACCTGGAACGCTCCGGAAGGCAACTGGAGAATATTCCGCTTCGGCTACAGCCTGACCGGCAAGACCAACCACCCTGCATCACCGGAAGCCACCGGCCTTGAAGTGGACAAACTCGACCCGAAAGCCATCACTGAATATTTCCACAACTACCTCCAGACCTATGCCGATGCCTCCGGCGGAAAGCTCGGCAAGGGTGGCATTGAATATCTCCTCACAGACAGCTACGAGGCGGGAGCGCAGACGTGGACCAGGAATATGTTCGAAGAGTTCAAGGCACGCAAAGGCTACGATCTTCTCCGCTGGATGCCAGCACTGACAGGAATGGTTCTGAACAACACCGAGGAGACGGAGCGTTTCCTGTTCGACTGGAGAAGGACGATCGGAGACATGATCTCCGAATATCACTACGACCTCCAGAACGAGATCCTCAAGCCTTACGGAATGAAGCGATACACGGAAAGCCACGAGAACTACCGCGCCAACCTCTCCGACGGAATGGACTGCAAGAGGTACGCCGAGATTCCGATGTCAGCCTTCTGGATGGACTACAAGAACGGAAACATATTCAATCCTCGTTTCGAGGCCGACGTGCGCGAATCCGCCTCCGTGGCCCACATCTACGGCCAGAACATCGCCGCCGCGGAGTCGTTCACATCCGACGGCTACAGGGACGGGGCCTGGGTCTTCTCCCCTGCCGTGCTCAAACCAACAGCCGATGCAGCGATGGCCGCCGGACTGAACCGATTCGTGATCCACACATCACCTCACCAGCCGGTTGACGACAAGGTCCCGGGACTCGGTCTCGGAAAATACGGCCAATGGTTCGACCGTCACCAGACCTGGGCCGACCAGGCGAAGGCATGGACGGATTATCTGTCCCGCAGCTGTTATATGCTTCAGCAAGGTCGTTTCGTGGCCGATGTCGCCTACTACTACGGTGAGGACAACAACGCAACGGGAATAATGCTCAAGAAAGTCCCGGCCCTTCCTTACGGCTACAACTACGACTATTTCAGCCCGTCCGTGATCTGTGATCTGGCCAAGGCCGAGAACGGGCTTATCACTGTGCCAAGCGGAATGAAGTACAAGGTTCTGATGCTTGACGCCAACGTGAAACACATGTCAATCGACATCCTGCGGAAGATCAAGGTGTTCGCGGACGCCGGAGTCGTGATCTGCGGAGCCAAGCCTCAGAAACTCGCCGGCAACACCGGCACGGAGGAAGAGTTCAAGGCTCTTGTGAAAGACATCTGGAACTCCGGGCGCAAGAATGTAACGGCAGGAGTGCCGGCGGAAAAAGTCCTTTCCGCCATGAGTCTCAAACCCGATTTCAGCATAGCAAGCGGAAACAACAAGGACATCAAGTTCGTCCACAGAAACCTTTCCGATGGTGAAATCTACTGGGTGACAAACCTTTCCAAGGACACGAGAGACATCACGGCTTCATTCAGGACAACGGGCAAAAAGCCTGTAATCTGGCACGCGGAGGACGCTTCAACCGAACCGGTCAGCTATGAGATCGCTGACGGCAGGACCAACGTAAAGATGAGCCTGACACAGCACCAGTCTGCCTTCGTCATATTCACAGAAAACACCGATGTGGCTAAAGTTGAGCTGCCTGAGACAAGCGAAGAGACAATCGTGGAGCTCAACACTCCTTGGTCAGTCAAGTTCCAGCAGGGACGCGGAGCTCCGGAAAGTGCGACATTCAACGAACTTACCTCACTTACAGAGAGTTCCGAGCCGGGAATCAAGTACTTCTCCGGAGCGGTGACATATTCGAACATATTCAAGTTAAAAAAGAAGGAAATTCGAGGCAAGGATTCCGTCATTCTGGATTTAGGTGATGTGAAAGATCTGGCAGAAGTGACAGTGAACGGAAAGAATCTGGGTGTGTTCTGGAACGCTCCGTTCAAGGTTGACATCACCAAGGCAGTGAGGAACGGCGACAACACCATCGAGGTCAAGGTCATCAATATGTGGCACAACCGCCTCGTCGGGGATGTCCAGCCGGGTGTGACAAAGAAGATCACCTACACCCAGATGGAGTTCTTCAAGCCTGAGGAGCCGCTGCTCCCGGCCGGACTTTTGGGACCTGTTAAAGTGATTGGAATAACTGTAAACAAGTAGATCAATGAATATGAAAAAGCATGTGTCAGCGTTTTTGGTGATTGCGGTCTGCCTGTCGGCATCAGCAAAGAAACCAGACAAACCAGTGTTGCGATTCAATGAGAGCCGTGAGTTCAAGGTTCTTCAGTTTACTGACACCCACCTGATTCCGTCAAACGTCACGACCCCTCTTGTCTGGGAGAACATCAGGAACGCAGTCACAGGCGAAAGGCCGGATCTGATCATGCTGACCGGCGACCAGATCTACGCCAAACCGGCGTTGGACAACTATCGGATCCTTCTCGACACCCTTGACAAGTTCGGGATACCGTACGGAATAGTGTTCGGCAACCACGACAAGGAGTTTGACCAGCCGAACGCGGCTCTTTTGAAGGAGGCGATGTCACGCAGACTTTGCGTGACATCGGACACTCCCGGGATTCGTGGAGAAGGCAATTGCCTCATTGAGATCAAATCCGGTTCAGCCGACACCACAGCGTCCGTGATCTGGTGTTTCGACACGGGAAGCGCGTCACAGTTCTCAAAGAAAGAAGTCAAGAGCTATGACTACGACTACGCACACTCCGACCAGATTGAATGGTACGGAAAGGCCAGCGCGGCGGTCACGGCGGAACACGGTAAGAAGCCGCTTCCTTCGATAGCGTTTATGCATATTCCTTTACCTGAATATTCATACGCCTTCCGCGAGAGCTTGGATTTCAAGTCATACGGCACGCATCGGGAAGCCGTCTGCTGCCCGCATCTTAATTCGGGTCTTTTCTGCAAGATGCTTGAGTGCGGGGACGTGATGGCGGTCTTCTGCGGGCACGACCACGACAATGACTGCTCTGTCGGCTACTACGGCATCATGCTGGCCTACGGGCGGTACAGCGGCGCAGCGACAGTTTACAACAACATCGGGATGAACGGCAGCAGAGTCATCGTGCTCCATGAGGGCGAACGGAAACTCGATTCGTACATCCGCCTGCGTGACGGCTCGACCAAAGACCTGACGCATTATCCTGAATATTACCAATGACAGCCTGGTCCCCGAGCCTGTCGAAGCGACATGATCGTTTCAACTTGTAACGTCGCTTCGACAGGCTCAGCGACCGAGGATTTGCTCAGCGACTAGTAATACAGCTCAATGACCGAAACCAAAGATAACCATTTTAAACCAACGATATTATGAAAACAGTTTTGAAAGCGCTCTGCGCGGCTGGAGTGATGCTTTTAGGCATGGCATTGCCGGCCGGGGCGCAGACATCCTCCGGGGATGTCAAAGGGTACATGTACGAAGCCAACCTGATGGTCGGTGTGATGCAGATGGCCTACGACAGCGATGAGTTTCCGTCTCGCCATTATTACAGGAAAGAGCTCAGTGATTTCTATGAGACATACACCGGAGATCCTGGCTTTTCAGCCTTCTACACAGCGGATTTCAATGTCTATCTCACCAAGTGGCTGAAAGTCGGAGCCAGCGCGGGCTACGCCAAAGCGTGGGCGAATGTGTTCGACCCTCGGGGCTACAAGAAGATCGGAGAAAAGACCTTGAACGACTACTCTCTGCTTGGACAGGCTAAATTCACATTCATCAACAGGCAGTTGTTCAGGATGTACGCCGGAATCGGTGCCGGAGCCTCCGTCTGGGCCGGGAAAGACCGCGGAGAAACATATTCCAAGATTCTCCCTGCCGTAGAGTGCATTCCATTGGGTTTCCAATGGATGGATCATAAAATATACACTACTCTTGAAATTGTGGTAGGCACCAGAATGGGCGGAGTCAGAGGTGGATTAGGTTACAGATTCTAAACTTGAAATCATGAAAAGAATTTTATCAATCGCGACAGTGATCGCTGCGACAATTATCGCTGCATCATCATGCAGCAAGGCTGAGAGAGAGTTTGCAGGGAGCGATGGTGAGGTGACATATTCAATGGGCCATTACATGATGTGCATCGCCAACAACCTGATAGTTGACAACCTCAAGATTCTGGAGTACAAAATCAACGGAAAGGCCAACATCCAAAGCAAGACTTCTGTCATGACACCGGATGACCCGTCATACAGAATCCCGGGAGTAAAGGTTGAGAAAGCGGCGGAAGACAGCACGTGGACCGTCTCCAACAAGAATCTGGAATACTGGTTCCTCGGCGATGATTCATACCCTACCGACTATACAATAACAGCCAGAATGCTGCCAGGTGACTACAATCACTTCCACAGCTGGAAAGTCACAATCGAAGGTGAAAGACGGGAACAGAAAGGCTACTCCTGCAAATTCTCCACACCGGAAGAGCCCCTTACCTACACGATCGGGGACACGGGATATTCATGGGGCAGCTGCAAGGGGCAACTGAATATGCTTGTGTACAAAGACGGCAAGGGCATAGATTCGATTGTCATGATACTACGCGGAGGACTTGATGACTACAGCCTTGTCAGAACGTATTAATCGATCCGGACAGACATCGTCACACCTTTAGTCTGATCAATCATGAGGATAAACGTAACAGGAGCGGCCTTAGCGACGCTCCTTGTTTTTAGTACAGGACTTAAGGCAAGCGCACAGGGCACGCTTCTGAAAGAGGCCAGATACGAAGTGAACCTGACAGTCGGCATTGTACCTTGCGCACTGGTTTCATCCAAGGAGTTTCCGGACAGGGGAAACGGAGGCTTCAGAGAGCTGTACTCGTTTTATGAACCGTACTTTGTCTGCGACATGTCACCTGAGGTGTCTCTGGACGCCAATGTTCTTCTAAAGAAATGGCTAAAAGTAGGAGGAAAGATGGGTTACAGCACCGTGTGGGGAGACAGGATCGACCCAAAAACAGACAGAACGCTCTACAGGAAAGAGTTCTCCGACATCACCATCTCGGGACAGGTCCGGTTCACATTCTACGAAAAGCTCCCGTTCCGTGCCTATGCCGGTGTGGCCGCCGGAGCGACCTACAGACACGGAGATGATCACGGCGAAAGAATATCCCGATTACTCCCGGCCTATGAAGTGGTTCCCATCGGCTATCAAATCGCCTACCGATCCACCTACGCCATAATAGAATGCGCCTTCGGCTCCATGGTTCTCGGAGGCCGCTTCGGTATCGGCTACAGATTTTAACGAAACGCGATTTTTCGGGAAGATGTTTTGATTTGTTTGTATAGCACCTTTCAAGATTAGTCTAGCATAATATAGCGCAGAAGGCTTTTCTAATATATTGTGACACATCATTGGTACAGGAAATGCGCCTCAGGTGTACCAAACGGACTATGACATGCCGTTGGTACAGGAAACGGGCTTCTGGTGTACCAAATGGACTATGACACGCCGTTGGTACAGGAAACGTACTTCTGGTGTACCAACCAGACGAAGTATTCAGGAGAACTCAACGTAAGCATTCGATAAAGTACGACTGTCAGTTTGATTAAGTGGTATATAACTTTGCACCACTAATATAAACTGACATGCTTACACGCGAACAAATC